>Ga0326727_10003284_pt1 | contig 52320 bp, 41 predicted proteins | sample MB2enrmetagenome_FD_207643 | JGI IMG/M metagenome (GOLD analysis project Ga0326727, IMG submission 207643) | Lab enriched peat soil microbial communities from McLean, Ithaca, NY, United States - MB29MY | ecosystem: Environmental > Terrestrial > Soil > Wetlands > Peat | place: USA: New York...
GTATTAAAAACGACTTCGCCCGCGCATTCGCCCGGGTGCCCATAGCCGTGACCGCGAAAGATGCGCCCGTCTTCGAGCGCCAGAGTTGCCTGCATCGCCTCTCCGAGGGGTTAAATTCAACTGATTCTAACAGGATTTGCGGTGAATATGGTGGCAGAAATCGGACGGTTTTGAGCAGCCTATCGCACCGTGCCCGCATCGCTGGCCGGCCACAGGACGAAAACCGCCTTCCCGTAGATAAACGAGCGCGCGACGGGGCCGAATGTGCGGCTATCGGAGGAGATGCATCGATGGTCGCCCATCATGAAGTAGCTGTCTGCGGGGACGACCATCTCGGCCATGGAGACGCTGTCGCGGTACTCATCGGGGATATACGGCTCAGCCTGCGGTTGGCCATTCAGCCAGACTGTGCCGTGGTCGATGCGCAGCCGGTCGCCGGGCAGCGCGATAACGCGCTTGATGTAACTCTTCTCAGGGTCTCGCGGATAGTGAAAGACCACCACGTCGCCGCGCTCAATGGCCGTGAAGCGATAGACAAACTTGTTGATGAAGAGCCGGTCCTGGTCATCCAGCCGCGGCAACATGCTGGTGCCTTCCACGCGCACCGGCTGATAGAGGAAGACGATGATGAGAACAGCAATGGCTGTGGCGACGAGCAAATCGCGCAGCCAGAGCATAAGACCGCTGGTTCTGCGGGGCGGCACAGGTGATGGAGCCTGAGGCGCTGGATTCAACTCTCTCCCATGCGCTGTAGCCTGATCGGGGTCGGGAAAGTCCTGGGGAAAATCTTCCATCGTCTCCTTCTCTTGTAAAATCAATGTGTTACAAGTACATTCTAGCATATACAGGGCAAGCAGCTCATCCCTCGCTAGCCTGGATCGAGTGTAACCGTTCTCCCAGGCTAAGGGCAAAAGGTAGTAAGTTGCACATTTTACAGTGCATTCTTTCGGCTTGCAAAACCAGGCTACCCCGCTGCCATCCTGCCGCGATACTCTTAAAGCCAGTGTGATCAAAGACGATCAACAACCCGGTAAGGCTCCGCAATTCCATCCCTTGGACAAGATACCCGCCGATCTAACGCCCTTCATGCGTCAGTGGACGGCGGCCAAACGGGAGAATCCGGATGCGCTGCTGTTTTTCCGCATGGGCGATTTCTACGAGCTTTTCTACGACGATGCAGTGACGGTGAGCCGGGAGTTGCAACTGACGCTAACGGCGCGCGATCGGGAGCGGAACCAGCCGATGTGCGGGGTTCCGTATCATGCCGTGGAAAACTACCTTATGCGCCTGTTGCGCAAGGGCTATCGCGTTGCCCTCTGCGACCAGATGGAGGACCCCAAACTCACTAAAAAGATTGTGCGGCGCGAGGTGACCCGTGTGCTCTCGCCGGGAACCGCGCTCGATGCCGGACTGGGGCAGGAGCAGAACAATTTTCTGGCTGCGTATTTCGAGTCTGGAGGCGCACAAAAAGCCAAAACCCCGGCCGAGTTGGTGTGCGCGGTAGCCTTGCTGGACGTTTCCACGGGCGAGTTTCGCACTGCGGAGTTTCAAGGTGTCGCGGCGCGGCAGCAGGCGGCGGACGAGATTGTGAAGGCCGGGTCGAGCGAGGTGCTGGTGGCTGCAAGCACACAGTTGCCGGCGCAACTGGAGCGGATTCCGGCGCGGACACGCGTCGAGGATTGGGTCTGGACGCGCGAGTTTGCCGTGCCGTTGGTGGAGCGGCAGTTGAATGTGCGCTCGCTTGAAGGGTTTGGGCTCACCGGACATCCGGCGGCGGCAATTGCGGCCGGGGCGGTGTTGCACTATGTGCGGACGACGCAAAAGAACGAGGCGCTGCACATCGACAGCCTGAAATTCGAGGAGCACTCGACGGCGCTGGAACTGGACCAGGTGACGGTGCGAAACCTCGAATTAGTGGAGCCGCTCTTTGCCGGGCAGGATGACCGGGCGACGCTCTTTCACACCCTGGATGCGTGCCAGACGCCGATGGGCAAGCGTCTGCTGCGGGCCACGATTCTACGGCCGCTGGTGGACGCCGAGGCGCTCACGGGCCGCTACGAGGCGGTGGGCGAGGCGCATGGCGATCTGGTAAAGCGCGAGGAGATTCGGCGAGCTTTTTCAGAGCTATTGGATTTGGAGCGGCTGCTGGCGCGGCTGAGTCTGGATTCGGCCGGAGCGCGCGATGTGCGTGCGCTCGCCGCGAGTTTAAGCCGCTTGCCGGGATTGAAAAAGTCGCTCGACGCGATGCGGGCTGTGCGTTGGCGCGAGTTGACGGATCGGCTGGACACGCTGGAAGACGTAACGGCGCGGATTCAGGCAACGCTGGTCGAGGAGCCTCCGATGACTCTGGTCGATGGCGGAGCGATTGCGTCAGGCGTGGACGCGGAACTGGATGAACTGCGAACGATTTCAAAAACCGGCAAGCAGCAGATCGCGGCCATTGAAGAGCGGGAGCGGCAACGGACGGGAATTGCTTCGCTGAAGGTGCGCTATAACACGGTTTTCGGCTATTACATCGAGATCACCAAAGCCAACTTATCCATGGCGCCTGCCGATTATGAGCGCAAACAGACGCTGGTGAATGCGGAGCGGTTTACGACGCCCGAGTTAAAAGAATATGAGCGCAAGATTCTCTCCGCGCACGAACGATGCATCGAAATTGAGAAGCGAATCTTTGCCGAGCTGCGACGCTCAGTGCTGGAAGCGGCAGGGTGCATCAAGCGAACGTCGGCGGCCGTGGCGGAGGCGGACCTGCTGGCTTGCTTTGCGCACCTGGCGGCGGGACGCAAATATGTTCGGCCCACGATTTCTGAGGAACCGGTAATAGAGGCCAAGGCTGCACGCCACCCGGTCATCGAGCAGTGGATGGAGGAGACGCGCGAGGGAAGGTTCATTCCCAACGACATTTATCTGAATGCAGCGGGAGATGGGCCGAGCCTGCTGTTAATCACCGGCCCCAACATGGGCGGCAAGAGCACCTATCTGCGCCAGGCGGCCATGCTGGTTCTGCTTGCCCAGATGGGGAGTTTCGTCCCCGCAGAAAGCCTGCGCTTTGGCCTTGTGGACCGGATCTACACGCGCATCGGCGCCAGCGACAATGTGGCACGGGGGCGCTCCACCTTCATGGTGGAGATGACGGAGACGGCGACGATCCTCAATACGGCGACCAGCAAGTCGCTGATCCTGCTGGACGAGATGGGGCGCGGCACGGCGACCTTTGACGGGCTTTCGCTGGCCTGGGCGACGGTGGAGTTCCTTCATGCGGAGACCCATGCGCGGACGCTCTTTGCCACGCACTACCACGAGCTGACCATGCTGGCCGAAAAGCTGCCGCGCGTCAGGAATCTGCGCGTGGGTGTGAAAGAGGGCGCGGACGGAATTGTCTTTCTGCACAACATCGAGCCGGGCGCGGCGAGCAAGAGTTATGGCATCGAGGTGGCGCGGCTGGCAGGGTTGCCCGCCGCGGTCATTGAGCGCGCCAGACACTTGCTTCGTCAGCATGAGAGGCAAGAACAGCAGAGCGTGCAGGTGGAGACGCAGGTTGATCCGGTGCAGTTGACAATCTTCACGCCGCTCTCGCAACGCATTGTGGACCGGATTGAGGCGGCGGATGTGAACTCGCTGACGCCGTTGCAGGCGCTGAACCTGCTGGAGGAACTTCAGCAGGAGTTAAAGGGAACGAAGGAATAGGAATCGGATTTAACAGCCATAGAGGGAGAATGTGCAAAATGACTGAGCGGAAACCAAGGAGCACGCTTGCAGTTGGGATGTATTGTGGCAGTATTGGCCTATTCGTGGCAATTATCTTGCTTTTGCTGGATGGATACAATTATATTCCGCCAGCACTATATCTCCTTGTCTTCGTTCTATGTCCGCCAATATTGATAGTTATCAAGGCAGGTCCGGTTGATTTAGATCAGCTAATAGCCATTGGTATCGCTGCAGTATGTAATGCGGCGATTTACGGCGTAATCGGCATTATTGTTTGGTTAGTGAGGAGGGAAATGACGAGTGATAGATAGAGGCATATTCAGCGTGAACGCAAAGCCAATGACAGTGGCCGGCATCATGAGCGGAACTTCGGCTGATGGAATCGATGTGGCCGTGGTGAGGATTACGCCGGGGAAACTGCGGCCTGGGTTGAAACTTATTGCGCATGAGGGATTTCCATTCCCTGCCCCAATGCGGCGCGCAGTGCTGGCGGCGATGAACGCATCTGAAACCTCGACGGCGGAACTGGCGCAGCTCCATTGGCGTCTCGGCTTGGCTTACGCCGAGGCAGTCTGCGAAACAGTGAAGCGGCACGCGACAAAACTCGATTTGATTGGCTGTCACGGACAGACGCTCTATCATCAGCCGCGCGCGGAGAGCTACGCGGGCCGGCATTTCGGCTGCACCTGGCAGTTGGGCGAGGCGGCGGTGATTGCCGCGTCCGCCAAAGTTCCCGTCGTCTCGAACTTCCGGCCAGCGGATATGATGGCCGGGGGCCAGGGAGCGCCGCTGGTTCCGCTGCTGGACTATGTGCTCTTTGCCGACAAAAAGCGAGGGCGCGTACTGCAGAACATCGGCGGCATCGCCAACCTGACCGCGATTCCCGCCGGCGCCAAGCCCGATGCAGTGATTGCATTCGACACCGGACCGGGAAACATGATCATCGACGCGCTGTCGCAACAGCTCTTCGGCAAACGCTTCGACCGCAATGGAGGCTTCGCGGCGCGGGGCACGGTGCTCGGGCCGGTGCTGGCCGAGGCGCTGGACAACCCTTACTTCAAGCTGAAACCGCCGCGCACTGCCGGACGTGAGCAGTTTGGGCGTGAATATGCGGCGCGGTTCCTAGCTGCCTGCAAACGGCTCAATGACAAACCCGAGGACGCACTTGCCACGGCTACAGCGTTGACTGCCGAGACGATTGCGCAGAGCTATAAAACATATGCCCGTCGTGGTATGAGGGACTGCGGAGTGGATTACATTGTCTCCGGCGGCGGGGCGCGTAACGCCACGCTGATGGCTATGCTGGCCGCAAGGCTTGAGCCGATGGGCTGCGAGCTGGCCGCCAGCGAGGAGTTTGGCCTGCCCGCCGAAGCCAAGGAAGCCGCGGCCTTTGCGCTGCTGGCCTGGCAAACGTGGCATCATCTGCCGGGAAATGTGCCCCGGGCAACCGGAGCAGCGCAGCCGGCAATCCTGGGACAGGTGACCTACGCGTAGCAGGATGCTGGTTTGAAGCTTCGTGGCAATCCCCACACTATGAAACGGTTTTTGAACCTTTTCACGGCCTGGTTCGTCTACAAAAACAGGGATAGAGTATGCCATTCCAGACAATGTAAAGAGTTGGCTGGAGGAGTGTTGGATGATGAAGAGCATGATGAAGAAACAGTTTCCATTTTGGATGGCGCAGACGTTTGCGGGCATGGCCCTGCTGGCTGTCGCGATTGTGGCCGGCGCGCAGGCGCCCAAGCCGGTCCAGGGCACGATCACTTCGATTGGCGACAACGCGCTCACGGTGAAGTCCGACGCAGACGGAGACACCCAGATTGAAGTTCCTGCAACAGCGGTTATTCTGCGCATTGCTCCAGGAGCCAAGGATTTGAGCGCCGCGGCGAAGATTCCATTCAGCGATCTGGCGGTGGGCGATCGTGCTATGGTGACGCCTGATCCGAAGGCGACAGGCGCAATGATGCAGGCGCTCAGGATTATCGCCGTGAAGCAGGCCGACTTGGCCGAGAAGAAGCGCAAAGATCTCCAGGACTGGCAAATGCGCGGCGTGGGCGGACTGGTAAAAAGCGTTGATACTGCCGCGGGCGTGATTGTATTGAGCAGCGGCACAGGGGCCACCGCTAAAACCATCACCGTGCATACCACCAAGGCAACAACGCTCAAGCGTTACGCACCGGCCTCGGTGCGCTTTGATGATGCCAAGCCGGCGCCGATGGATGCGATTCACGCGGGCGACCAATTGCGCGCGCGCGGCGCAAAGAATGCGGATGGAACAGAGATTGCCGCTGAAGATGTGGTTTCGGGCAGCTTCCGCAACATCGCAGGAAAAATTGTGTCGCTGGATGCGGCAAGCTCGACGCTGGTAGTCAAGGACCTGGCAACCAAGAAGCCGGTGACCATCCATATTTCATCGGAGACGCAGATGCGGCGCCTGGAGGATCGCATGGCGCAGTTTCTGGCGATGCGGCTAAAAGGCAGCACGGGCGCTGCGGCGGGAGCGAACGGAAACATCACGGCAGGCGGACAACGTGTCAGCGGCCAGGGTGGCGGCCAATGGGCGGGCCGGAATGGCGGACAAGGCGGCGGTTTTTCTGATCCGCAGCAGGTGCTCAACCGTGCGCCAGCCATTCAACTCAGTGATTTGAAGAAGGATGACGCGGTCATGTTGGTATCGACCGACGGCACAACCGAGGTCACGGCCATCACGCTGCTGGCTGGCGTTGAGCCTCTGCTTGAGGCTCCCGCGGCCACACAAAATCTGCTTTCCAACTGGAGCATGAACTCCGGCGCAGGTGCGGCAGAAGCGGCTGCACAGTAGGTGTTCGCGCATATTCACGGGAAACCATCGGGGGCGCGGCGCATCTTTTTGCAGGCAATCTTTTCGTTCTGAGGCCAAGCTGTGGACTGCAAGCGTTCTTTAAAATAATTCGCCTAACCATGTTCAATTGATCAAGGATGGGAACCCGGCGCAGACTATTCCGGCCCTCTTCGTTTTTCGGAGTCTTTCTACAGTCATTCATCGTCAATATGACAGGCTTGCAATATGTGTCAAAGGCGTTGGTGTAGAGCCTGGCGATACTTGGCAGAGTCAAACAACAAGCAGATACAAGCGAGGTCATAATGCTTCCTAAATCGCTATGCTTTACTCAACTATGGGTTGCCCTGGCGTTGTGCGCAGCCGGAGTGATTACGGCGCAGGCGCAGGCTCCCGCCGCGCCTCCCGCCGCCTCGGCAGTTGCTGCCGCTCCGGCTACTCCGGCGGCAACGGCCACGGTGCGCGGACACATCGTTGACCCGTCAGGCGCTTTGATTCCCGGCGCAGCAATCACGATCACTACGCCGGCTGGGACGACAGTCACAACAACGTCGGCGGATGCGAGCGGCTCCTATGCGGCGAGCGGCCTGGCTCCCGGCAGCTACATCGTGCAGAGCTACGTTGAAGGCTTTGCTCCCTTTTCTTCACCATCCTTACAGCTTGCGGCCGGGCAGGTGAAGCGTGTGGACATCTCCATGGCCATGCAGGTTGAGCAACAGAGCGTGGTGGTGACCGACGAGACGCCCATGGTCAACGTCGAGGCTGGCGGCAACAGCAACTCCATCGTTCTCAAGGACAAGGATCTGGAAGCGCTCTCCGATGACCCCGATGAGCTTTCCAACGAGTTGACGGCGCTGGCCGGGCCTTCGGCGGGACCAAATGGCGGGCAGATCTACATTGACGGTTTTACCGGCGGGACGCTGCCGCCCAAATCGGCGATCCGCGAGATTCGCATCAACCGCAATCCATTCTCGGCAGAATACGACCGCATCGGATATGGGCGCATCGAGATTCTCACCAAGCCCGGCACCGACAAGCTGCACGGGCGGGCCTTCATGATGGGGAACGACAATCTCTTCAATACCGGCAATCCTTTTGTATCGTCGATTCCCGATTATCACAGCATCCAGTACAACGGCACCATCGGCGGAGCACTCAACAAGAATGCGTCGTTTGCCTTCACGGTGGAGGGGCGTAACATTCAGGACGCGAATATTTACACCGCCAGCACCGCAGTTCTGAATACCGCCACCGGCCTTTACTCCATTCCCACGGACTCGAGCGGCAATATTATTCCGGTTACCGGCTCCATCTTTAGCCCGTCAACTCGCATTGAGGTTTCGCCGCGAATCGATCTGCAGCTGGGGAAGAATAACACGCTGACGCTGCGCTATCAGTACGAGCGCAACAGTTCCAGCGGAAGTCTTGGCTCGACTATCTCCTTGCCCGCACAGGCTACCTCCAGCACCTCCTCGGAAAACTCCATCCAGCTGACGGATTCGCAGATCATCAACGAGCACATGGTCAACGAAACCCATTTTCAATACCGGCGCGCTCTCTCGACCACCACGCCGGTTAGTACAATGCCAACTGTAAGTGTATCGGGGGATTTCGCTGGCGGCGGATCAAGCGGACAATTCAATAACGATCATACCGATCATCTTGAGTTGCAGAACATGACTACGATGTCGGCGGGCGCCCATGCCATCAAGTTCGGTACGTGGATTCGCGACAATCGCGATGCCAACTCTACCAATGCAAATTTCAACGGCAGCTTCACCTTCCCCTCGCTGCAAGCCTATGCGGATACGCTGAACGGGCTTATCAATAATGAATCTTTTGCGACCATTCAAGCCAATTGCCCGGCGACGCAAACCGGCGGGTGCATTCCCAACAATTTGACATACGCCACCGGCAAAGAGGCTTTTGTGGGCAATGTCTTCGATGCGGCGCTCTATTTTCAGGACGACTGGACGTACAATCGTTTTCTGACGCTCTCCGGCGGCCTTCGCTGGGAGACGCAAAATCACACGGCCGACCACGACGATTGGGCTCCGCGCGTCGCTTTTGCTTATGCGCTGGACGGTCACAAGGATAAGAAGCAGGCCAAAACAGTTCTGCGCGGCGGCTATGGTTTCTTTTATGACCGCTACCAGGTCTCCAGCCTGATGTCACTCGAACGCTTCAACACCAGCGGTAACAGCCAGACGCAGGTCAGCATCACCAATCCAACCTGTTTCAATGCCGCCAGCCTCAACAACATCAGCGGCGGCTTGGCTTCGTGCGGCGCGGGAACCGCAGCCACCCCGGAAATCTACCAGATTGATCCCACCTACCACGCACCCTATATGGAGCAGTTGGGAACCAGCCTGGAGCGCCAGGTGACCAAAACCACCTCCGCGACACTCACCTATCTGCACTCCTATGGCGTTCACCAGATGGCCACGCGCGATTCGAATGCATTTGAACCGGGGACCTTCCAGTTCGGCAGCACAACTCTGACCGGCACGCGGCCCAATCCGAACCTGGGCATTGTGAGAGAGTTCTACCCCGAGGCGGTCTTCAAGCAAAACCAGTTGATCGTAAACATTAACGCGCGCTTTACTCCAAAGTTCAGTGTAATGGGCTTCTACAACCTCTCTTACGCCAACGCGGATACAGGGACGGCTTCAAACTCCTACAACCTGAAGCAGGATTACGGACGCGCCGGTTTTGTTTCGCACAATATGATTTTTCTGATGGGCAATTACACGGCTCCGTGGAATATTGTATTCAACCCCTTCCTGATTGCACAATCCGGTAAGCCCTTCAACATCACCACCATCAACGACCTCACCGGCGACGCCTTCTTCAATGACCGGCCGTCCTATGCAAGCTCATCGTCGATTGCCAGCGACGTGGTCCAGACGAGTTTCGGCGCCTTTGACACGGTTCCCCAGTCAGGGGAGAGCATTATTCCGATAAATCTGGGGAACGGGCCGGCCGCGGTTGCTGTGAACCTGCGCGTCAGCCGCTCCATCGGTCTCGGGCCAAAGTTGGCCTCAGCGGCTGGCCAGAATAATGCCGGCGGTCCGCCTCCGGGTGGACCACCCCCAGGCGGCGGTGGGCGCGGTGGTCCCGGTGGTGGACCGGGCGGTGGTTTTGGTCCGGGTGGCTTTGGCGGTAGTGGCGGAGGAGGTCCTCGAGGCCTCGGCGGCGGAATGGGTGGCGGCGCCAACACCGGTCGCAAGTACTCGCTCACCTTCAGTGTGCAGGCTCTCAACCTCTTCAACGATATCGACTACGGACAACCGTCAGGGACGATGATTCCGACTTTCGATTCCGCTACGGGGCTATACGGTCCAGGTAGCCGATTCGATAAATCCACCAGCCTTGCGCGCGGCATCTTCTCGTCGCCTACAAGTTCCGCGGCGCGGCGTATCTTCTTCCAGGCTGCATTCTCCTTCTGATCTGCGGAGAGCAGACTAACAACAAAAGGCCGGAGCTTGAAACTCCGGCCTTTTGTTGTTGCCTATGAATTTCCCTACGGCTTTGCTGCCGTCACCGTTGCGGGCTGATCATCGGCGGCAAAAGCATCGGTCAGCGAGATAACCTTCAGTTGCGCCCTCAACGCATCGAGTGATGCTGTGCCCGAGGCTTTGATCTCCGCCGCCTCGCCCGGCAGCAGGTCAAAATAATTATCGGAGACCTGCACGTCAAGATCGCCGAAGGAGAGATAAACGCTCCGCGCCAGTACAGGCGATGAAATACGGATCCGATAATTATCTTTCGCGCCGGTGGTTTCAATCTTCAGTTGAGCCGGCTTCAGATGCACACCCTTGGTCGGCGCCAGGTAGACAATGTTGCGCGAAATCTGCGCGCTGCCCGCTGTCAGTTCCGCCACCACAAAGACGCGCGAAGTATCGGCCGCGCCCGCGTCGGTTAGCTTCTTCAGCGGCCAGTCAAGATAGACCTTGCTGGCAAGCGGCGCAATCTGCACCTTTTGCGATTCCTCCAGTAGCACCTTGCCGTCAAAATCCATCAGGCGCACGCGCAGAGTGGCCGGCTCGGATTTCACCTTGTCGCTGACGATGTAGACCTTCAACGAACCATCCTCAACGTGTGGCGAAACAAGAATGGGCGCATAGAAGCGCCGCGCATAGTATTGCAACGCCTTCCAGCGGCCATAGTAGTCAATAGACGACCAGGAGGCCACCGGCCAGCAATCATTCAACTGCCAAAATATGGAGCCCATGGTCTCCGGACGGGATCGGCGCCAATGTTCCGCGCCTATCTTGATGCCCTCGGCCTGTACAACCTGGCTTACGTAAAGGAAGCTCGAAAAATCCTTCGGCGCGGGATAATCCTTGGCCGTGTAGTCCTGGATGATGGAATTGCCTTCGTTGTTTTTCTGGTGGGCCAGCATCACCGGGGTAAATATGCCGGTGCGGTCTTCGGGCTGGGTGAAGCTCTCCACGGTACGCATCTCCGGGAAAGACTGAAAGCCGTACTCGGTGACAAAGCGCCAGTGGTGCTTCTCGTATTCGGAGAAGGGCACGCGGCCGTGCCAGACGCTCCAGTCGTGCTGATCGCCGCTCTGGTAGTGGTCGCTGAGCGCTTCGTAGTCGGCGCTGGGCGAGCTGGGCCAGTAAGGCGTCTCCGGATTCAGCCGCGCCACCACGCGGGGAAGAATGCCGCTGAATTCGGTCAGGTAATCCTGCCAAATCTGAAGCTTCACATCCGCGGGCAAACCCGGTCGCGGAGCCCAGCCGAAGGCGCTCTCGGTCTCGTTGTTGCCGCACCATAGGACGATACTTGGATGGTTGCGCAACCGCCGCACCTGGTCCTCGGCCTCGGCCTCGATATTCTGTTTGAAGGCGTAGGTTCCCGGCTGCCAGTCGTTGCCGAACATGAAGTCCTGCCAGACCATGATGCCCAGCTCGTCGCAAATCGCATAAAACTTGTCGCTTTCGTAATAACCGCCGCCCCAATGGCGAATCATGTTCATGTTGGCGTCGCGCGCCGATTGAAGAATGCGGCGATAGTTGGCCATGGTCACGCGATTGGGAAAGCTGTCGAAGGGAATCACATCCGCGCCCTTGGCGAAGACGTGAATGCCGTTGACGATGAACTCAAAGCTGCGGCCCCACTTGTCCAGCTCGCGATGTAGCACGATGGAGCGCAGACCGGTCTTGACTTTGCGCTCATCGATCCGTTGCTCGGTCGAGGCCACCTGCGCTGTGAACTCATAGAGTGGTTGCTCGCCGTAGCCGGCAGGGTACCAGAGCTTTGGCTTCTGAATCTCGATGGGCAGATCGATCACGTTCCGCCCAGCATGGAGTATAACGTGAACTGGAAATGTTGGCTTCTTTCCAGCCAAAGGTTCACCACTGCCCCAATAGGTCACGATTACGTCGGCGGTGCCTGCACTTGCGGCCTCAATCTCCACCTCGGCGTCCAGGTGCGCCACCTCCCTGCTCACGTCGCGCTGGCGAATCGCGAAGTCGGCAATGCGGGCTTTGTCCCAGGCCTCCAGCCGCACCGGCTTCCAAACGCCGCTGGTCACGAAGCGCGGACCCCAATCCCAGCCGTACTCATAGGCGGGCTTGCGGAGATAGGTCTTGGCCTCGACCTTGGACTTCGGCTGCCATGGGTCGCCAGCAGCAATCTCGGCAGCGGCCTTGATGGGCGACGGAAAAACAACACTCAGCAGATTCATGCCGGCGTGCAGATGGCTCTTGGCGGGCACCCTCCACACACGAAAGCTGTTGCCGGCGCTGAGCAGCTTTGCGCCGTTCACGGAAACCTCGGCGGCTCCATCCAGGCCTTCGAAGACCAAATCCACGTTCGACCGGGCAAGCACCGCCGACGCGACCTCGAAGCTCAGCCGGTACTCCCAGCTCTCTTTCTCAATCCATTGCAGCTTGGCCTCGTTGTCGCGAAAAAAGGGGTCGGGAATCTTCTTGTTAGCGAGCAGGTCCAGATGCACATCTCCGGGCACGGAAGCGGGAAGCCAGACGTTCTCGCTTTGCCCAGCTCCGGCCGTGATCTGCCGGAACTGCCAGCCGTGATCAAGCGCGACAACCGCATTCTGCAACCGGCTCGTATCCGGTGCTGTTTTTGACTGCGTCCGCGCCATCTCGCCTCCTATGCCAACAACTACGCCCAACAGGGCGCAGCACACCACACGTCCGGCGCTTGCTGCGTTCATCAATCTCCTCCAGACCTGCCGCTGAGCCGATTGGTCGCCCAGGATAGGCATTTATCAAACGCAGATAAGAGTATCATCTGGAGCGGCTGTGCAGCCCAGTGCGAATTACTTCAACAATTTGCCATAAAGAGTTCAAGCATTTTTCTCCAGTAACGTCCGGTACAGTGCTTCCCACTCATCGGCTTTGGCGTCCATGCTGAATTGGGCCGCTATGCGTTCACGCGCCGCCATTCCCAGTCTGCGGCGCTCTTCGCCCGTCCTCCGCATCATCTCCAGCATCGCCTCGGCCAGTTTTTCCGGGCTTTTAGCGGGAACGAACACGCCAGCCTCTCCCACCAGCTCGCGCACGCCGCCCACATCGGTGGCGACCACCGGCTTCTCCATGGCCATCGCTTCGCCCACGGCCAGCGGCATTCCTTCCCAGGCTGAGGACAGTACAAAGCCGTCGGCGGCGTCCAGCAACGCAGGCATATCGCGGCGCAATCCCAGCCAGCGGTTGGATCCTCCCAAATCCGCCGCCAGAGCCTGAATTCCTGCGGAACTAGCACCTTCGGCCTCCCCCGCAACCCACAGGCAAGCTGAGGGTTCGATGGCGCGAACGCGGGCAAAGGCATCGAGCAGGCTGGGATAGTCCTTGGCGGGGGCAATGCGCCCTGCCGTCAGCCAGACAAACTCGTCGCCGGCGCCCATCTCCTCTCTCATGCGCGTGCGTCGCTCGGGGTTGGGCACGAACTCCACTGTGTTAATCCCATTGGTGAGGACCGAAGATTTGCGGGCCGGCACGGCCCTGAGGCGCACGTACCGGTCAGCGGCAGCCTGGCTCACGGCGGTAGTGTGGCGGCTCAACCCATCGGTCAGCCGGTAGGCCAGCATGCGCGGCCATGAGCCTTCATAAACATTGTGAATTGTGGAGAGTACAACCGATTTCTTAATCAACAACTTGAGCAGACGGGCCGCCATGTTGGCCGGATATGTGTGACTGTGAATTACATCAGGCTGAAAGACGCGCAATAATCGGCGGGCTTTGGCCAGGACAGCCAGGATGCTGATAGGGTTCCCGCGCATGCCAAGGCGAACCACATCAAGCGTCGTGGGCCACTCCTGAGATTGACGGCCACGAAGCACAAACAGCGCAACCGCGTGGCCGCGCGCTGCCATGCGCTCTGCCAGCGACAGCGCCTGCCGTTCCGCTCCGCCGATGCCCAGCGAGGTGAGTACGTACGCGATCCGCATTGCCCTCACACCCTGCAAAAACAGGTGGAACGATGATAACGCGCGCGGTCAGGCTTTAGCAGCATCCCGATTTGAATCCCTCCAAGCCCGTGTACCATTATGTTCATCTGAAACAGAGAGTGGAAATCCGGTTCTAAATTTTTGTTGCTGATCTGGTAAACTACGAAGTACTTTCAACGAAGTGAGGATTTTCATGGAACTGGGCGAGTGGGTAAAATCAAACGTCGATTATGGCCGGCGGCTGGTAGGCTCCGGTATCCAGGGGGCGCGTTCCGGCCAGGAAGAATTCCTAAACGGAGAACCCCTTGCTCCTTTTCTTGGCGAGTCCGTCAAAGGCGCGCTGCTGCCCGCTGCTGTGGGTGCATGCGTCGGTGTGCTGGTCGGTTATCCCATCTGCCGGCGGAAATCCCCGGCTGTCACGTGGGCATATGGCCTGCTGGGTTGCGCCATCGGGCTCACTACCGGTATTGCCTGGAAAAGCCGCCATCTCGGCGCCAGTGTCGCCAGCGGCGCAATGAAGAACATCAGCAAGGTGCGCGATGAGCAGTGGCTAACCAGGCATCCCATCAACTACGCATAATCCTGGCTTCGTATTTAGGAATATGAAACCCGCCATCAGATTTGTTGTCTGATGGCGGGCTTTTTCATGGTGCATGTTTCCGTCCCCGGCCTATTCGACAATCTCCCAGCCCAGGTCGCATCTCGGCTGAGGACCCGATGCCAGCGAGATCATCGTTATCTTTTTTGTGCCGTCCGGGTTGGACCTGATGGTCAATTGCCACAATGTATGGTCAAAGGTGAATTTAAGCCGTTCCTTGGGCAGATTGTCGAAGACCACCGTTCCACCATGAGGGACAGGCGGACCATCGTAGTGCCGTACTCCCGAACGCCCCTGCGCATTCTGTGGCGGAAGTTGCGCTGGGCTCGCCGGGGTTGGCTGATACGCCGGAGTGGGCGCAACCGGGTGCCCGTGCCCGGAGTGGCTGGAACTCCGCGGCTGAATTGGGACCGAAGGCGCGTGGCTGTCCGGAATCTTCTGTGCTGGAGGGGCTACAGGTGCAAGGACGCCGGCGGGTGGCTTGGAAATCGGCTCCATGATCACCGGCACGGTGGAGGCTTGCTCCTGGGCTGTTGGCAGCGGTGTGGGTTGCGTAGCCTGCGCAACCGGCCCAGTTCCGCTGCTAACTCCCTTATGCACATGAACGTACCACGCCCATCCGCCGCCTGCCGCAGCCATTACAGCCGCGGCAACGCCAACTGCCAGCAGCACGATTTTCGCCGTCGATTGCTCATGAGGCTCAGCCGGCGGCGCGGATGCGGTGCGTATTGCTGAAGAGTCCGTCCAGTAAGGAGCGGTCTCTTTGACTGGTTGCCACTGCGAGGCTGAAGCGGGTTCCGCAGAAAATGGCTCCGTGTAAGAACTATCAAGGATTACGGTCGGCGCATGACTGGTCACCCTGGGAGCCGGTTCCTTCGCCGCGCTCTCCAGCAACTCTACAGGCGTCGGCGCTGACAGAGGCTGCTCAAAGACTGTGGCAGCCGTAACGCCTTCAAACACTGACGTCGCTGTCACCGGCAAAGCCTGGCCGCAACCTCCGCAAAAACGCATTCCGGCAACGACTTCTCTTCCGCATCTTGTGCAAAATATCTTTGCCATTTCAGCCTGCCTGCGTTCCGTGATTCATGTGAGGGAAAAAGATCCGATCATCTCTCGCGCCGTTCAGGCACGGGGATTGGACACAAGTCATTCTGCGTCTATTGAAGACTGCCTTGGCGCCGTTGTGGATGTCTTTGGCCCCTGGTGCGTCACACATGCGGCGCACCAGGAACCGTGTTTCGTTGGCCAGAGGACCTGGCCTGGTGTTATTGAGATGGCGGCGTATTGTCAGCCTGGGTCGCTTGGCTGCTTACGTCTGCCTCCGCCTGATCGGCCTGCTGGGTCTGTTGCTGAATCTCAGTTCCGGCGTTGGGATCAGGAGGAGGCGCCACATCGGCATAAGCAGCCGGAGTCGGCTGGCCCTGCGCAGCAGGTGGAGCCTGCGGCAAGCCTCCCTGGCCCTGCTTGTTCTGCAGTTCCTGGAGCCCCTGGTCGATCTGCTCCCGCATATGGTTCTGCATCTCCTGCAGGTCGGTCAACTGCACCGTCACCGTGCTGGTTTTCCCGCACTCGTTGCCGCCCTTGCTGGCCAGCACCACCAGGTCTGCCGCTACCGCATCAGGCGGTGGTGGGCTCATCAGCGCCAGCACATCGCCGTCGCTCAGTGCGCACTCGGCCTGGTTGGAGTCCACCACATCCAATGCGCTGCCGACCACGAAAATATGCTTATGGCCGTCGGACATCATGCGCGCGATTCCGCTGGAACCGGGGTCAATGTCCTGCTTCTGTGCGTTCTGCTGCGCCTCCTGGTTCTCCAGCGCAATCTGGCTATTGACCTCATCGGAGATCTCCTGCTTCACGTCGGGCGTGAGCGCCGGCCCGCCGGCATCAGCAGCAGGAACGGGGGCTGCCTCGCCGGCCTCCTGGTGGGCCGTATACGCGGCCTGCAAGTCTTGCGAGATCATGTAGTCAGTCAGCCAAAACGCTGCGCTGGGGTATACCGGAGCAGGCGCAAAGAAGCCGCCATAGTACCCGTACCATGGCGCTCCTCCCCAACCCCATCCGTAGTGAATCGGCACGCCCCAGGGATGCCACGCCCATCCATAAAAGCCGGGGTGAAAGTAGAAGCCCGGAGCATACACGTCAAAATGCAACCCGCGAAAACCATAGCCGTGGTAGAAGCGGCTGTACTCGTGGCCATGGTAGAAGTAGCTGCGCCGGCCGAAATCGTGGCCGTGGTAGCTATAGCCGCGCTGCACGTAGCCCGGACGGCCACGTTCGCCAAAGACGCGGCTGTGGTCGGGGCGCTCGACAATCACTCTGCGGTTGCCGTTCAGATTGCGATGCACATCCATGCCCCGCTTGGGGTCATGCACATCGCTGACCCTGCCGTTGGGCCGCCGAGTGATCGCGCCGCCGTTCTTGGCGACATGCGTAGTGCTTCCCTTGGGCGCTAGACCGTTCCCGATGTTTGAATGGCTGCCGTAGCTAGAGTTGTGCGCGCTACTGATGTTATGTGATGTGGTGACTGCGTGCGCGCCGCCGGCTGTTCCGTGCGTGATTCCGCCATCCGTTGCATGTGTGCTTCCGGCTGTCGGTCCATGCGCGATGTTTCCACCAGTCGTTGGTCCATGCGTAGTGGCTCCGCCAGTTGTTGGCCCATGCGTGGTAGCCCCGCCGGTTGTCGGTCCGTGCGTGGTAGCCCCGCCAGTCGTCGGCCCGTGTGTTGTAGCTCCGCCGGTCGTCGGTCCATGCGTTGTGGCTCCGCCGGTTGTTGGCCCGTGCGTCTGCATAGTTGCCCCACCAGTGGTCGGCCCATGCGTGGTAGTTCCACCGCCGCCGTTGTTCATGTTGGTGGCCCCACCGGTGGTTGGCCCGTGTGTCTGCATAGTTGCCCCGCCAGTAGTCGGCCCATGTGTGGTAGCTCCGCCGGTGGTCGGTCCATGCGTGGTAGTTCCACCGCCGCCGGTGTTCGTGTTGGTGGCCCCACCGGTGGTTGGCCCGTGCGTCTGCATAGTTGCCCCGCCAGTAGTCGGCCCATGTGTGGTAGCTCCGCCGGTGGTCGGTCCATGAGTGGTAGTTCCACCGCCGCCGGTGTTCATGTTGGTGGCCCCACCGGTGGTTGGCCCGTGCGTCTGCATAGTTGCCCCGCCAGTAGTCGGCCCATGTGTGGTAGCTCCGCCGGTGGTCGGTCCATGCGTGGTAGCCCCGCCAGTCGTCGGTCCATGTGTAGTGGCCCCGCCGGTTGTTGGCCCATGCGTGGTCGCTCCACCAGTGGTCGGTCCATGTGTGGTGGCCCCGCCTGTTGTCGGTCCGTGCGTAGTAGCCCCGCCAGTCGTCGGTCCATGTGTAGTGGCCCCGCCGGTTGTTGGTCCATGCGTGGTCGCTCCACCAGTGGTCGGTCCATGCGTAGCGCCGCCAGTGGTCGGCCCATGTGTGGTGGCCCCGCCGGTCGTCGGCCCATGTGTGGTGGCTCCGCCGGTCGTCGGTCCATGTGTAGTACCGCCAGTCGTCGGTCCATGTGTAGCACCGCCAGTCGTCGGCCCATGTGTAGCACCGCCAGTCGTCGGTCCATGTGTAGCACCGCCAGTCGTCGGCCCATGCGAGGCGCCGCCAGTGGTCGGTCCGTGTGAGGCCCCGCCGCCGCTCGGTCCATGCGAGGCCCCGCCACCAGTCGGTCCGTGTGAGGCCCCGCCGCCGCTCGGTCCATGCGAGGCCCCGCCACCAGTCGGCCCGTGTGACGCGCCGCCGCCGCTCGGTCCATGTGACGCACCGCCACCGGCGGGCCTAGTTCCAGCGGCTGCTTTGCCTACGGCGCCGAACACCATAAGTCCCGCAAGAATCAGAATTGCTGAGCCTTTGCGAATCACCCTGTGAAGAAGTTGTATCGTCATTGGATCCTCTTTTCCTTTTCCCTCTCTCGATCCAGGCGCCATCCTGGAGCATTTTCACTGATCCCACGTTGCGGACATCGTGAATGCCCCTTCCTTGCCGCAAAAACTTGAGGCGCGGCAAGGATGGGGCACACATGAAGTCCAGGGACTAAACAGCTAATTCGTCGGAGGAGTAGTAGCCGGCGTTGCAGAAGCATCCGGCGTAGTGCTCCCCTGGGACGCATCGTTGCTTACATCTGCTTCCGCCTGATCGGCCTGCTGGGTCTGCTGCTGAATCTCAGTCCCGGCGTCGGGCTCCGGTGGAGGCGCTACATCGGCATAAGCAGCCTGAGCCGGCTGGCCCTGCGCTGATGGCGGAGCCTGCGGCAAGCCTCCCTGGCCCTGCTTGGCCTGTAAATCCTGGAGTCCCTGGTCGATCAGCTCCCGCATGTGGTTCTGCATCTCTTGCAGGTCGGTCAACTGCACCGATACCGTGCTGGTTTTCGCGCACTCATTGCCGCCCTTGCTGGCCAGCACCACCAGGTCCGCCGTTGTCGCGTCGGGTGGAGGCGGGCTCGTTAGCGCCAGCACATCGCCGTCGCTCAGAGCGCACTCGTTTTGCGAGGTGTCCGTCACATCCAACGCGCTGGCGACCACAAATACATGCTTATGGCCGTCGGCCAACATGCGCGCAATTCCGCTGGAGCCGGGGTCCACGTCCTGCTTCTGCGCGTTCTGCTGCGCCTCCTGGTTCTCCAGAGCCAGTTGGCCCTTTACCTCATCGGCGATCTCCTGCTTCACGTCGGGCGTCAGAGCAGGACCGCCGGCATCAGCGGCAGGTACGGGCGCTGCTTCACCGGCCTCCTGATGGGCCGCATAGGCAGCCTGCAACTCCTGCGCGACGAGGTAGTCAGTCAGCCAGAACGCCGCGCTGGGATACACCGGATAAGGCGCAAAGTAACCGCCGTAGTACCCAAACCAGGGAGAACCTCCCCAACCCCAGCCGTAGTGAATGGGGGCTATCCACGGGTTATAGGCCCATCCATAAAAGCCGGGGTGAAAGTAGAAACCTGGGGCATATACGTCCAAATGCAGTCCGTGATAACCGTAGCCGCGGTAGAAGCGGCTGTACTCGTGACCGTGGTAGTAGTAGCTGCGCCGGCCGTAGTCGTGGCCGTGGTAACTATAGCCGCGTTGCACATATCCAGGACGGCCACGCTCGCCATAAACGCGGCTGTGGTCGGGGCGCTCCACCGAAACTCTGTGGTTGCCGTTCAGCCCATGATGCACATCCATGCCCCGCTTGGGGTCATGCACGTCGCTGACCCTGCCGTTGGGCCGCCGAGTGATCGCGCCGCCGCTCTTGGTTACGTGCGTGTTGCTGCCCTTAGGCGCAACACCACCGGTCGCCGTATGGGCGCCGCTGATGGGGTGTGAAGTGGTGACTGCGTGCGCGCCGCCGGCAGTCGGCCCATGTGTGGCGGCTCCGCCGGTAGTTGGTCCATGCGCGCCAGCCCCACCGGTCGTCGGTCCGTGCGCGCCAGCCCCACCGGTCGTCGGTCCGTGCGTGGTGGCCCCGCCAGTAGTCGGTCCATGAGTCGCAGCCCCACCAGTCGTCGGTCCATGCGTGGTGGCCCCGCCAGTAGTCGGTCCATGTGTCGCAGCCCCACCGGTTGTCGGCCCATGTGTTGCTCCGCCAGTGGTCGGTCCATGCGAAGCACCGCCACCGCTCGGCCCGTGAGATGCGCCGCCGCCGCTCGGGTGCGTGGCTGCTGGGTGCGGGGTTGATGGGTGCGGGGCTGGAGGAGCAGGCTTAGTTCCAGCAGCTGCTTTGCCTACGGCGCCGAACGCCAGGAGCCCGGTAATAATCAGTACTGCGGAACCATTGCGTATGGCTCTGCGGAGAAGTTGTATCGTCATCGGATCCTCTTTTCCTTTCATTTTCCTGGTTTTGCGCTCCATCCTAGAAATGCCGGCCTGCAGTGCGAACCATCTAACGCGAGCTTCCTGCGTGAACGACTGTCCACGCGCACGCTCTACTCGACATTGCTGACTTTTCCGTTGGTGAAAGTCACCTTCATGTCCTTGTAATAGTAGATTTGTTTCACGCCTAGCTTGACAATTCTTGTCGGTTGCCCGAAAGCGGCAGTCACCTCATCGATGGTCTGTCTCAAGGCAATGGTTGGCGGAGGAGTATCGGCTGGCGGGGGTGGCGGAGCAATGTCCTGCACGGGAGCCGGGGCTTCGGGGGCCGCTGCCGGCTGACCACCCTGATCACCTTGACCACCCTGATTACCTTGATCGCCCTGATTACCTTGATCGCCCTGATTCTCCGCGGGCTGAACCGTGATAACCTCCGAAACAATCTTCACAAAATCATCCACCGGCGGCACGGAACCCTTCGCAAACGGGAACTTGATCTCCCCGTAGTAACGGACCTGATCTCCCGAAGGGTCTGGGAGGGGATCGCTGAAGGTGCTGATCAGAATACCGTCCTTTTGAGCCGTAATGCCAGTAATCCAGAACTTCTCTCCGGCGACAAATTTTCGCGATGGGCAGCCGTTATTGGCCGAGTCGGTGACGCTGGCCCCGCCCCCCATTCCAATCTTGCTCAAGCCAAAGGCCTTCGTGTACGACTTGACGGCGTCCTTGGCGCGATTTTTATAATTGGCGACCAGGTTCCCATTGCTATAGGTGTTTGAAAATGCGTAGGAAGAGGCTGAACTGCACATCATCAGCCCATCCTTATGCAAAACCACAACGTCGCCGGCCGTGACAATATCCGACCGGTCGGCGGTAGCCTTCGTCAGATTGATTTGCGAAACCAGCTTTTGTTGGATCAGTGTCGCCGGGTCTCCAGCCTGGGCTGCCAGCCCGATACACAATAACGCCGCCGCAATTAAGAATCCCAATGCGCCAAACCTACGCACTTGAACCATATGCTACCTGCCTTTCCTGTTGTTTGGGGGAATGCATTCCAAGCCCCTAAAACGTAAATCACGGCCCTGGAATTGTCAACATTATCATGCGGAAATCACGCTATGACAACCTCTTATCTACATGAACACTACTTTGCACAGGATGTCTTGCACATTCCTGAATTTGTTTTATGAATAAACGATAAAATCCCCGGCACAGGTGCCAGACTGAGCGGCTGGCGCTGGCCATGTGACGCCACCGCTCCATATTCAGGCTTGGGACCCGGTTTATCCTTTTGTCTGCTTTGCCTTGGACTTGGCCCCGGCATTCCCAGCCGCGCCCGCCTCAGCCAATGCTTCCGTGTCTAGCTCATGCTCGTGGCGATAGTGCTCTACCGGCATCTTGCCGTCCCACCAGGCCCAGTTCATGGGATAGACATCGGGATCGAAGAAGACCTGGTAAAAGTGCCAGACAATGATTGCCAGGGTAGCCAGAATCGCCTCGTAGAAGTGGATGGCGGTGGCCACGTCCACCCACCAGCGCGCCAGCAGGTTGCCCACCCACACCTTGGCCCACATCATGATTCCGGTTACGGCCATCAGCGCCGTGCCCCACACCAGCGCCCAGTATTCGGCCTTCTCCGCGTAGTTGAAGCGTCCGAATTTAGGCTTTTCTCCGCCCAAACCAAGGTAATAGCGCATCGTCGCCCACGCATCGAAGGCGTCCCTGGGACGAGGCGCAATCTCCAACAGCAGCCGCCGGCCTTCCTTGGCCATCGCCACATAAAAAAGGTGATAGATGCCAGCGCCGATCAGAACCACTCCCGCAATCCGGTGGATGATGCTGCGCAGCTTCTCGCCGTTTCCATTGCCCAGCAGTTCGGCAATCCAGGAGTTCGGAAAGCGCAGCGCAAACCCGGTAATCACCAGAACAATAAAGCTGCTCAGCAGAATCAGATGCTGCCAGCGCTGGTTCGTGCTCATGCGTGTCATCTTGGGATTCTGCATGGCCCGCAGCGTCCTGGCCTTACGCTGCCAGATGATCGCGTTGTGCAGGAACATGGCGCCAATCACGAGAAGGATCAATGCCAGATAGAACCACCTCACCCAGCGCACGACCACCGAGCCGATGTCCCTGGATTTACTTCCGCCCACATGGACCTTGGTCAGGGTAAACTTCTGCGTGACTCCCTTGTGACACCGGCCGCAGGTGGCGTCGAGGTTGGCTTTATTGACGGTGGAGCGGGGATCGCTGGAAGGGTAAATGTTATGCACGCCGTGACAACTAGCGCAGTTGGCCACCACCTCCGAGCCGCCCTCGGAGGCCAGCCCGTGATAACTGTCCAGGTAAGTGGAGACACGGTTTCCGGCTACGCCGAACTCCTGCGAGAGGCGCACGCCCTCGTGGCAGCGCGCGCAGGTGGTGCGCGCGATGTTCTGTTCGGAAACCGACGAGTTGGGGTCGATGTGCGCCTTGATCGAGTGGATTCCGTGGCAATCGGTGCAGACTGGGGCCAGCCCGTTGCCGCGCGCGATGGCCTGCCCGTGAATGCTCTCGACGAAGGTCTGCTGGACCGCGTTATGACATTTGCCGCAGGTGCTGGGAACATTGAATTTGTAAATCGGCGACTTGGCGTCGTTGGCGGGTAGAATCTCGTGATCGCCGTGGCAATCGGTGCAGACCGCGGCATTCTTTGAGCCCTTCTCGATGGCCAATCCATGCACGCTCTGCTGGTAGGAGATGAAAGGCTGGCCGCTCTCTCCGTTCGACTCCATCAGAAACTTCTGCCCGTGGCACCGGCCGCAGGTGGTGGGGATATTGTCATGATTGACCGGCGAAGCTGCATCGGAGGCGGCCAGAACCTCGTGCGCGCCTCCATGGCAGTCCTGGCAGTTGGCTGCTGGGCCCGCGCCCGGCTTCGTGGTGGAGTGCAAACTGTGCTCGTAGGCCTTTTGTGCGTCGGCGTGGCACTCGGCGCAAGTGATCTTTTTGGGCGTGGTCTCATGGACCGGGCCCTTCACATCCTTGTGGCAATCCACGCAGGTGAACATCTCGCCGTGAACGGAACGTTTCAGCTTGCTCGCATCTACATAGATGCTGACCTGCTTGCCGTTCACCTCCATGGTCAAGGTCGAGTCGGAATGGCAGGCGAGGCAGTCCTTGTCCTTGGGCTTCTGCTCAGCGCGCGCTGCAATGGCGCAAAAAATCAGGGATAAAGCAAGCGTCGGGGCGAGGATGCCTCTGGAAGTCTTCACGCCTCTGAGGAGACGCTTTGGCGGCAAAACTAGCAGTGACTGGAGTCACACGGACAAAAGCCAGCGTAGCCGTTTCAGGAAATTTTTACTACCAATGGAGCGAAGGGTATGAGCATCAGCCCATACCCTTCTCCGAATCCAAATAATCAAACCGTTTTCTATCCGCTTTAATGCTCGCTCAGCCCCCGAAATACGCGCTCAGCGTCAACACCAAAAGCAGCAGGCCGATAAAGATCGCTGTGTAGCCAACCGCTTTGGAAAAATTGAGCAGCCAGAGCGGCGGCTTGATTCCCAGTCTCGACTCCAGCTTTCCCTCGGCCGCAACCCGTTGATACTCCTCCGGACGCTTGGTCTTGAACTCTTCCTCGCTCTCCACGCCGGTAAAGATCACCATGTCCATGGGGAAGCTGTCCGGGCGCAGATGAGTGTTGACGAAGTGAATGGAAAAGATGAACAGGATGGCCAGCAGCCCTTCCTCGCTGTGAATCACCAGCACGGCGTTCAGCGCCCATCCGGGCAAAAAGTGGGCAAAGAAGGGGGCGAACCACATGGCATAACCTGAAAAGCCGATGACGACCATGCCCCAGAAGACCGCCCAGTAATCGAACTTCTCCCAGTAGGCGTAGCGCTCGAATTGCGGCTTGGGCCCCAGTCCCAGAAACCAGCGCATGTGGCCGAATAGATCCTTCACATCCTTCCAGTTGGCCACCATGGAGGTGTTTCCCCAGAAGATTCCCTTTTCGCGATGGACCACCCCGCGGGTGAAGACTTCTTTCAAGTGGATGAGAAACGCCAGGGTCAGGACCACCGCGAAAAACTTATGAAAAAAGATGATGGTCCCGAATCCGCCTATGCCGATGGCAAATTTCCTGGCCCAGATGCTCTCGCTGAAGCGCATGGTCAGCCCGGTGGCCGCCAGTCCCAGAAAGGTAGTGAACAGGACGGCATGCATGTATCTCTGTGCGCGCGTAAAGCGCATGAAATACCGCTCACCCGCGTGGCTTTGCGCCTTGCTTACCGCTGTCTGCTGCAAATCAGCCATTCTTGCCTCCCTTTGCCGAACGTGCTTTGATCTGCTGGTATCGCGCGCGGACCAGCCACAATATGGTGTGAATCGCGAAGAACGCCAGCACGCCGGCCAATAGTAGGTTCATGAACAAGCGAATATAGAAGAGGGCCGGATTCAGTTTGCGATTGTAGGCGTTGGCATGAGGCTGATACTGCACGAAACTGGCGTTGGCGCCCGCATGGCACTTGCCGCAGGTGGCCACCAGGTTGGCCGGAGCAATCGGGGAGCGGGGATCGGATGCCGGCAATACATCATGCGCTCCGTGGCAGTCCCAGCAGCGCGCCGTTTGCACGTAGCCGCCCAGCGAGCCCAACTGAGAGTGGAATGTGTCCCGGTAAGTGGACAGTTTGTCCTTGTGGCACGAGCCGCAGATGGGCGTGGACTGCATGCGGAAAGCCGCCTCGGTCGGTTGCAGGATGGCATGAGCCGTGTGGCAGTCCGAGCAGACCGGCGCATTTAAATTTCCCGCCGCGACCGCCCTGCCATGCACCCCGCCCGCATAGTTTTCGGTAATCCCCGCATGGCATTTGCCGCACGTTTTGGGAATGTTGACTTTATAGGTAGGGCTTTGCGGATTATTGTGGCTCAGAATGTGATGCGATCCGTGGCAGCTTTGGCAGTTGGCCGCCACCAGCAGCCCCTCCTTGCTAAGCGCAAAACCGTGGATGGAGTCCAGATACATTGGGTAGACGTTGGGCAGGCCATGTTTCCTGGCCAGAGCGACGTTGCCGTGGCAGTTGCCGCAGGTGCGCGGAACGTTGAGCGGATAAACCGCCGACCGGGGATCGCTCTTGGGAAAGATGGCGTGGGCGTCTCCGTGGCAACTGATGCAGGGATGCTCGGCCCGGTTGGCGTGCACGCTTCCTACTAGCCCCTCCGCCTCTTCGGTGTGGCAGCTCTCGCACTTGACCGGCGTCACCTGCTCCGGATGGGGATAGTCCTTGATGGTGGCATGGCAATCGCTGCACTTCAGGCTGCCGTGCAGGCTGGCGCCAAAAACACCGGCATCCACGCCGACATTATGCCCAGCGGCGTCTTGCAGGCTTTTGTCCCCGTGGCAGGCAAGGCAATCCGTCTCCGCCTGCGCGACGCGCGGCGCCGCCACAACCAAAAGCGCCCCCAGGGCGAGCGCCATGGCGAATGAAGTCTTCATCTCGGCTCCGATCGATCCTTACGCTTTCAGGCCTTACGCTTGCGGACCAGCCCCTGGCACAGCCCAGAGAGACAGGATCGCAATCCCTCTCCCCGGTGTGCGCCCTGCGGCTGGGGCTTGCCTTTGCGCGCAGCTATTTCTGCAGCGTGCGAATATACGCGATCACGTCCTTGATCTGCTGATCGGTCAGCTTGCCCTTGTACGCGGGCATCTTGCCTTTACCTTCCTTGGTGGAGGCAAAGAACTGGGCATTACTCGCACTGATCATCTTCGGGTCCTTGAACGACAGGATCTTCATATTCTTGCCCATCGGCGTGGCGGCCAGCCCGTCGGCGCCGTGACACATGGCGCACTTGGCCTTGTAGAGATCACCGGGTGCCTGCGCGAATACGGGCACCGCAATAAACGCGGCCAGCAGGATCACCGCAGCCGCTTTGATTCCATGAGTCATCGTCTTGCTCCTTGGCCGGTGGTTAAAGTTTCCCGGTCAAGTACCTGTCATATAGGCTCTATTGCGCAGTCGGAAGTGACGCCGATCACAGGTCGAAGAGTCTGTTTCCTATCTCAGGCCAAACTATGCGCGTATTCTTTACGAAGGATACAAAGCTTCTTCTGATTTCGACAAATCCCGCACCCGGCGCTCCAAAGTGATACAGGTCACTTGCCGCAACGACTTTTTTAAGGCAGAATAAGGCCTTTACTAGAGGAAAATAATATGGGCTCGATTGCTGTATCCGGTTCAAAAATCATGCTTACTCTCCCTGGGGACGCGGTACGCCAGATTCAATGGCGCTTTGCGGACCGTTTCGATTTGCAGATGCTGGTTCAGTCGGCGCGAGGCGTGGCGCGGGGAACCGTTGCCCGCCTGGTGGCGGCCGGCGAGCGCAACACCCACGAATGGACCCCGGGCAAGGCCAGCATGATGGAAGCCTTCGACCGCGCCGGCGTCACCGCCGCCTTTATGGAGCCGGAAGAGGGCGGCTTCATCATCGGGCCAAAAAACCTTGCTCTTTCCCTTGCGGCATTTGAGCTGGCGTGGGTGGACGGCGGCGCGGCCACAGCCAGCCTGGCCAGCTTCCTGGCCCTCTCGCCCATTCACGAGCGCGGCACGCCGGAGCAGGTCAACCACTACAAGAGCCTCGCCGCCCCTCCCCAGCCGGGCGAGGATCGCATCCCCTGGCGCGGCGCCTTTGCGCTTACGGAACCCATCCCCTACGTCGGCGTCGACGCCAGCATGTTGAGCGGCAAGCTGCGCGTGGCCGAGTGGAAAGAAGGCCAGGAACCCTGGCTGCACGTGGACAAGCGCGGCCGCTTCATCACTAACATCGCCTTCGCCAACTTCGTCACCGCCGCGGTCATCTCCGACGACCCGCGCATCAAGGGCAGTTGCTTCGTGATCCTGGAAGAGACCGACGAGGGCATCTTCGACCACGGAACGCCTACCAAAAAGCTGGTTCACCAGCTCTCCTCCACCGGCGATCCCATCTTCAATCTGAAGATTCCCGCCAGCCGAATCATCGGCGGTTACACCGTCAAGGATGGCGTCATCATTCCTAACTGCAACCACGGCGAAATCATCGATGCGGTATTCCGGCGCACCCGTGTGCCGGTCGGCATCATGTCAGCCGCCAAGCTGCTCTCGGCCGTCGAGCCTGTCATCCGCTATCAGCGCGGGCGATTCCGCGGAGCCGAAGGCACCAGGCCCGGTTCCGTGCGCTACGAGCAGGGCATCCAACAGCGCGAGGACGCGTTGCACCGGCTGGTGGATGTCTGGGCCACCGGCGAAGCGGCCACCTCGCTGGGCTTTGCCACCGCGCGCCTCTTCGACGAGTTGGACCCCATCGAAAAACAGAAGACGGCCATCCTCAAAGAGCGCGGCATACAGGGCGGGCGCGCCGAGCTGAAGGCGCTTCGCGAGAGCGAGAAGCGCGCCATTGAGCTGCTGTCTCTAAAAGCGGATTCCCCACGCCGACAGGAGCTGGAGGCCGATCCGCTAGTCAACTACGTCCTGAAGGACACCGAGGCCAACGTGCTTTGCCCGGCTACCAAGCTGTGGAACACCGGCCACGGCGCCAATCTGTTGCGCGAGGCCGTCAGCCTGATGGGCGGCTACGGCATCACGGAAGACTGCCCCGGTTTCCTCGGCAACAAATGGATGGACGCGCAGCTCGAAGCCACCTACGAAGGCCCGGAGGTTGTCCAGCGCCGCCAGTTAACCGTCACCATGACCTCGGAGGTTTTTCTCGCCCAGTTCCGCACCTGGACCGCCGAAATGCGGCGCATCGCCTCCTCGCGACCCGGCACCGGCGCATGCACCCTGGCCTCGGCCATGCAGATGTGGCAGTGGACGCTGAATCATCTGCAAAAAGCCACCGACCCCAGCGGCGGCAAGCTCTATCATGGGCAGCGTCAGGGCGTAACCTTTGCGCTGGCCGACGCCCTCTGCTGGCTGGTCGCCTCGCGCTGTCAGATTCTCGACGTGCTCGAATTGGAAGCCAAAGGCCCCAGCGATCCGGTGGCCAGCGAAGGCCTGGAAGGCACCGTACAGTTCCTCAGCGACCTCTGCCACACGCAGGCGGCAGCGGCAGCCGGCGAGGTCTCCCGCATCTGCGCCGAGCTGGTCTTCGGCTACAATTGCCACCCCTCCTGGGATGAGGAAGAGCACCGTAACTGCTTCCTGGCCAGTGAGTTGGAGGAGTTCGAGGAGACCATGTCCGGCATCAGCGCCATGGCTTTCGATGTGCTGGGGGCCGATGGCACGCATCCGCAGAAGGCCGGCCCCTGCGCGGGTTGCGCCGGCTCTGCTGACTTCCTGCGCCTGCAAACCAGGCTGACCGCCTGCCTGACCGGCTCGCGCCTGGCCAAGGACCGTGCCGCCGAAACCGTCAGCAAGGTCATGATTCCCGAGGCGCTGGATTATCCAGCATGAATATGGAAACCAAGACGACCGAATCTCCGCATATCGACCGTCCCTCCATGGAGGTGGACATCGCATGCGTCGGTTTTGGTCCGGCCACGGGCGGCTTTCTGACCACGCTCACCAAAGCCTGGAACGAAAATCCTGCCGATCCGGCCTTTGAGAGCCGCGTCACGCCGGGAATGCCGCTGCAAGTTCTCTGCTACGAACGGGCTGACGACATCAGCTCCGGCGTCAGCGGCGTGGTCACGCGCGCCCACGCCATTCGCTCCAGCTTCCCTGCCCTCAATCCCGCCGAAATTCCCATGGCCGTCCCGGTCTCGAGCGAGCGGGTGATGTACCTTCTCGACCCCATCGGCGCCAGCCGTCGCTCGCTCACCCTGCGCCTAGCCGACGCTCTGCTCCGCGCCGCCGGGCGGCTCATCGGCGTCAAAGACTACGCCTTCACATTGCCCTGGACTCCATCCTTTCTCAACAAGCATGGCGGCCTGGTGATGGCCATCGGCCAATTCAACCAGTGGGTCGGCTCGCAGTTGATGGCATCCGGCCTCGTCCAGATCTGGCCCGGCACGCCTGTCGCCGAGCCGATCTTTTCTGGGAACAAAGTCGAGGGACTCCGCCTCGCCGATCAGGGCGTGGACAAATCCGGTGCGCCTGCCGACAGTTTTATGCCCGGAATGGAAGTGCGCGCGCAACTCACCGTTGTCGGCGACGGCCCGGTCGGCGCTGTCGGCCAAGCTATTGACAACAAGCTCGGCCTTCCGCCCGGTCATGCTCACCGCGAGTGGGCACTGGGCATGAAGTTCGTGATCGAGTTGCCTGAAGGCTCTCCGCTGAAACCCGGAACCGTCTGGCACAGTTTTGGTTATCCGGAGCCGGAGATCTTCGGCTTCCTCTACGTGCATCCGGAGCGGCTGGTCTCGGTGGGCATCTTCGTTCCCTCGTGGATACACGATCCCTCGCGCACCGCCTATCGCTACTTGCAGCACTACATTCAGCATCCCGCGCTGTGGAAGTACCTGAAGGACGGAACGCTACGCTCCTGGGGAGCAAAATCATTGGAGGAATCAGGCCTCCACGGCGAGCCGTACCTCTGCGGCGACGGCTACGCGCGCATCGGCGAGGGCTCCGGTTCAACCAACATGCTGACCGGCTCCGGTGTGGACGAGGCCTGGGCTACGGGCACGCAACTCGGCGATGCGGTCATCGAGCTGCTGCGCGCTAGTATGCTCTTCACGCAGGAGAATCTGGCCAACACCTACGAAAAGCGCCGCCGCGCAAGCTGGGTCGAGCGTGGCGCACACGAGGCAGAGAACGCACGGAACGGATTCCAAGATGGAATCGTAAAGGGCATGATCGGCATGGCTCTGGCCGGCCTGTCCCAGGGAAAACTTTCCCTCAGCGCGCACATCCCTCCGCCCCACAAGCAGATTCGCCCCTTTCCATCACAATCCGTCGATGGCCTCAAACTTAAAGAAGCAGCAGCGTTGGCCATCGCCGATGGCCGTTCCTTCCACGATGCGCTGCTCTCAGCGCGCGGATGGCCGGAGATTCCGCTCGACGGCCGGTTACTGGTAACGCAGCAGGATGCGCTGCTGCTCGGCGGCAAGGTCCAGGCCATGCCCGGCTTCGCCGATCACGTGGTCTTCCGCTCGTCCGCACTCTGCATCGCGTGCGGCGAGAAGACTTGCGTCGCCATGTGCTCCGGCCAGGCCCTCACGCAAGGCGAGGACGGCGCGCCCGACTTCGAGCGCGAAAAATGCGTCCACTGCGGCGCATGCCTGTGGAACTGCGGCCAATCCCCCGACGGCGAACACTCCAACATCGAATTCCGCGCCGGAGCGGGCGGCCTGCATTCGGCGGAAAACTGAGCCCATGAACAATTAAACTGGATAAACAAGGAAACAATCATGGCAAATGCATTGCACATCGTCGTTTGCGCCGGGATCGTTCCCGATCCGCTGCAAACCTTGGAGCCGGTCACCACGCCAACCGGACCGGGGCTGAAGAACGAGATGGTCTTGCCCGCGGTTCTCGATCCCTGGGCCGCCTGCGCTCTCTATGAAGCGGCCAGCCTCGCCGCCAGGAACCCCGGAAGCAAGCTCTGGCTGGTCTCACTAGGCCCCAAGGCCAAGCTGCAACAGGTGATGATGACCGTCGCCCAGAAGGTTTCCTTCGAGCTGGTTCCCATCGACGGACCCATCGGCGGCTTTCCCGACGCGCACTCCACCGCAGCCGTTCTGGCCGAGACCATCGCCGCGCTGCCCGGCCTGGACCGCTCCAAGCTGCTGTTATTCGGCGGCTGGGAATCGGCCACGCGCGGTGCGGGCGTAACGCTGCAACTTGTCGGCGAACGCCTCGGCATTACCGACCAGTTCCAGGGCGTAGACCAGATCGAGCAGCGCGGCGACGGCAGCTTTGAAGTGCTGGAGCGCGTCGAGGGCGGCAAGCACCAGGTTTCGGTCTGCGCCGGAACTCCAGCCGTCCTCGGCTGGGCTACAGGCAACATGGCCGAACCTAGAAACAATCCGCAGATCGGCATGAACAATATGCGCACCATAATGCCCGCGCTGCAAAAGGCTAAAGCCGCCAAACTCGAAGCCAACGGCCTGAGCTACGTTTCGGTGAGTTTGCCCAAGCAGCATCGCGAAACCCGCGTGGTGAAAGACATGACCCCGGATCAGATTGCCGCCGAATTGGTGGAGTGGATTGGAGCCGAATGATGGAAACGATTCTTGTATTGACTCATGCAGACGAATCCGGCTCCGCACTTACACGCGCCTCGCTGGAAGCTATTACGGCGGGAAACGAGCTGGCGGCGCGGCTTTCAGCTCCGCTCACCATCGGCATCGTGGCTGCCAACGCCTCCGCTGCGGCCAGCACCGTGGCAGGAACCGGCGCGCGCCTCATCGCCGTCACCGGCGAGGCCTTCGCACAAGCGCGTTACGCCTCGGACGCCGCAGCTGCTGAGGCCCTCTGCCGCACGGCCAAGGCTACTATAGTCCTTGCCCCCGGCACTTCACGCTTTGCGCGCGTTGTAGCGGGCGTGGCGCATCGGCTGGGCGGCTTCATCGACACGCACATTACCTCTCTCGGCGATACGAACACCATCGAAGCCACGCGCTGGTTCTATCGCCAGCGGGTGGAGGCGGTCATCAGCCGCACTACTCGCCCTTGGTTCCTGCTGCTAGATGCGGGCACCCACGCGGCCTTTGCCGGCGAGAGTCAACCTGTTCAAATTGAGCAGGTTGCGGTCGAATTGCCGGCTCTGCGCACGACCGTCAGCGGCTTCCGCGCCCCGGCGCAGGACGCTCAGACCATCCGTCCCGACGCGAAGATGCTCTTTGTCGCCGGCGCCGGATGGACCAAAAAGCAGCCCGACGGCCAGATGCACGCCGGCAAGGCGGGAGAGTTGATTCTCGGTTTCCTGCGCGCCACTGGAGCGTCGCTGGGCAGCAGCAAATCTCTCGTCGATCAGGGCGGCGAGGGGAACTCCGTTCTTCCATTTCTGACGCATCTCAACCAGATCGGCCAAACGGGCTCGACGCCGCGCCACGCAAAGGGCCTCTCCACCTGCTGCCACGGCGAGGAGCCGCACGTGGTGGGCTGGCGCTTCATCGGCGACCGGAGAGCCATCTCGCTCGACCCCAATTGCGGCTGGACGCGCGGTAAAGCCGACGTAGTCTACATCGCCGACGCCTTCCCGGTGATGGCCAAGGTCAATGAGTTGCTGGAAGCGAAGAAGGCGTAACCAACTGTGTTAACTTAGGGTTGGAGAGTAGGAAAAGAGCGCCATGCCGACCATTACGTCGTTTATCAAGCACCATTATCGCCACTTCAACGCCGCCGCGCTGGTGGATGCCGCCGAGGCTTACAACCAGTTGTTGGCCTCGGGCGGGAAGATGTTTATGACCATTGCCGGGGCCATGAGTACGGCCGAGCTCGGTCTCTCGCTGGCGGAGATGATCCGGCAAGACAAGATCCACGGAATCTGCTGCACGGGGGCGAATCTGGAGGAGGACGTCTTCAACCTGGTGGCGCACGACTTCTACGAGCGCGTGCCGCATTACCGCGACCTGACCCCGGCCGACGAGGCTAAGTTGTTGAGCCGGCACATGAACCGAGTCACCGACACCTGCATTCCGGAGATGGAGGCGATGCGGCGGATTGAAAATGAAGTTCTGAAGAAGTGGGTAAGCGCCGACCAGGCGGGGGAGCGATTCTTTCCCCACGTGTTCTTCTATAAAATACTGATTTCAGGAGAGTTGGAGGCGTCCTACCAGATTGATCCCAAAGACAGTTGGCTGCTGGCGGCGGCCCAGAAAAATCTGCCCATGTTCGTGCCCGGATGGGAGGATTCGACGCTGGGCAACATGTACGCCGGCCACTGTATCTCACAGGATGTAAAGAAGATCCACACCGTGCGGACAGGCATCGAGTACATGATGGAGCTGGCCGAATGGTACACGGAGACCACGGCGGAAACGCCGCTGGGATTCTTCCAGATCGGGGGCGGAATTGCCGGCGACTTCCCCATCTGCGTGGTTCCGATGCTGCACCAGGACCTGAGGCGGGAGGATGTGCCGCTATGGGCGTATTTCTGCCAAATCAGTGATTCCACAACTAGTTACGGGTCATACTCGGGTGCCGTTCCCAACGAGAAAATCACCTGGGGCAAGCTGGGCGAGACGACGCCCAAGTTCATCATCGAGTCGGACGCATCGATTGTGGCGCCGCTGATTTTTGCCTGCGTTCTGGGGTGGTAAAACGCTCAAAGGTGTAATTCCAACTACACTTATTTTGCCAATTCCGCAAAATAGCGTGCACATTCAAGTGCACGCTTTTCTGCTTGTTGGGCAGTATTACGTCATGTTTTCGCTATATTTCGCTTAAACTCCCTGACGCCTTGATGCTGCTCGATTTCGGCGATGAACAGTTCGGCCAGGCAGGAAATGCGGTATTTCTGTTGCCTACACACCGCTGAACGCTGAAAATCCGCCATCGATCGGAATCACCACGCCGGTCACAAACTCCGAAGCTGGCGACAGCAGCCAAAGCACGCATCCCAGCAGATCCTTGGGATCGCCCAGGCGTCCCATCGGCGTATGTCCGATAATCGTCTTGCCGCGCGCCGTCCACTCGCCCGTCTCTTTGTCGGTCAGCAGAAAACGGTTTTGATTGGTGAGGAAAAAGCCCGGTGCAATGGCGTTCACGCGAATCTTCGGCGAATATTCCTGCGCCATGTGTACCGCCAGCCATTGCGTAAAGTTGCTTACCGCGGCCTTGGCCGCCGAGTAGGCGGGAATGCGAGTCAGCGGACGGAAGGCGTTCATCGATGAAATATTCAAAATCACGCCCTGCCCCTGATCCGCCATGATCTTCCCGAATACCTGCGAGGGCAGAATTGTTCCCATGATATTCAGATCGAAGACCCAGCGCACCGCGTCCGGCGGCAGATCGAAGAATTTCAATTCTGCGCTGGTTGTGGCCTGGGGCTTATTGCCTCCGGCGCCGTTGATCAGGCAATCCAGTTTTCCCAGGCGGCTCACCACCTCCTGCGCGGTCTTGAAAATATTTTCGCGATCGAGCACGTCGCACTTGAAAAGAGAAATCTGCTTTCCGCGCTCTCCCATGCGCTCCACCAGCGCCTTGCTGGCCTCAATATTGATGTCTAATGACGCGACTTGCGCGCCGCATCCGGCCAGCGCGCAAACAATTTCACCGCCCAGAACTCCGGAACCGCCGGTGATGGCCACTGTCTTCCCGCTGAAGTCGTACATCTTCGTCACTTCTGCCAGATCGAAGACGCATTGCCCGCAATCTTGCTTTTGTCCGCCTGCGGCATCGGTTGTCTTTGCCATGTTGCACTCCTATTCTGATTTCGTCAGTTCATCCGGATTCATAAAACCTCAAAGCGGCATATCAAGCGCATCACCCAAGAAAAACGGGAGCAATGTGCCGTTTGTAAAGGTTCTCGGTCACGTTTTTCGCGATAACCGCTTCATTGGCTTCGAGCAAGCGAAGATAACGGCGTCCCATCTTGGCCGCTACTTTGTAGCCTACATGCAACAACTGGCGAAGGCTGGCGTTGTAGGCCGCCGTGCCCGGAACATGGCGCAAGGCAGAGGTGTACTGCTCTGATGTCCAACCCTGCACCTCTGCGGGAGACGGCAGCTTGGCAATGTCGATATCGATCACTGTCGCGTAGGGCGCGCATAGCTCTTCGCGGTGCGCAAAGGCCTCGCCATAAATCTCCTTGGCCAGCTTGAGCCCCTCGCCGCCCGCTTCTGCCAGGCCTATCAGCTCTTCGAGCCACGTAGTTCCCGCCGTCTTCAGGTGAACTCCAGCGTTGAAGCGCTTGATGGTTGCATGAATCGCGGGATAAATGGAGAATTTGTCGCTGCCGGAGTGAACGCTCAGCTTGAGATTATCGGGCAGACCAAAGTGCTTGACTGCATAAGCTATGACCGCGACATCCAGCGCAAACTCGCGCTCAAACAGCGCTACGTCGCCCACATAATCGATGCCCTTGTTGAAGCGGCCGCTGAACTTGGGCGCGATGGTCTGCACGGGAATGCCTTCATCGCTGATGGCCGCCAGGATGATGAGCAGTTCGACGGGGCTTTGTGCGCTGTCGGTCTCGTCCATCGAGATCTCGGGAATAAACTTCCCTTCCCCCTTGGCAGCGACAATAGCCCGATAGATCTCGCCGGCCTTCTTCACCGCGGTCAGATACTTCCGCGCCGTCTGGCGCACGATCTCCGGCGTAATCTCGATGCGTTCGTTGACTCCTTTGAGCTGAATGTGCCCGAGCAACTTAGAATGCTCGTCTACGAAGTACTCGGTATCGGATGCCGCAGCAGTCTGGCCGATAAAGTTGGCCACATCATGCGTATAAAAATTGCATGCGTCAAAAAAGCGGCCAACTGTTTGCAGCGTAATATGATCGGCATCACAAAAGTAGGGCAGCTTCCAACCAAGCGCCATGACTGCGGCGTCTGCGGCAGCGCGCGTCGTGGCCGGCTCCCAACCCATGATTGTGCGCTCGCGATTCGATTTGTTCCATACCGGAACTACCTCGACGCCGGCCTCCACTGCCATGATGCAGGCCCGCAATTGCGCCTTGGCCTGGTGCGCAAACCTGTCTCCTACGCCAACAGAATATTTGGGAAGTTTCATGCTGGTCATTTCCATCTTCTCTCCTGACTAAAACCGGCTGCGGTGCGCCCACAGTCCCAATCCTGGATTGGAGATGAAGAAAATCTCTTCGCCATCGACCTGATTGGGCCCGAGTCTAAGCTTGCTCAGGTCGTAGCGCGTAAGCATCGTGTTGAGATCTCCATAACTGAAGCCGACGCCCTCCACTTCCTTCTGAGTAAGAATGGCGGGGCACCAGGTAATTTTGAAGCGCCCCTCCGAGGAGCCGTGAATCAGGTGCGCGGCGGCGCTCAGATCGTTGGCCAGGTCGGCATTGGCTTCCACTGCCTTGAGAGTCGCCGGTGTGCCGCGATAGCCGTATTTGCGGATCAGCGCGTCGATGGTCCTGTCCTCGCCGAATTCCTTCACACCCGGAGCCAGCACGATCAGCTCCGCGCCGTCGGCCAGCGCCATGCGCGTGCGGTAGATGGCCTTGTTCCCCAGCCAGGTGGAGTGAAACTCCTCGGGATCGAGATAGACGACGGCTTTCTTGATCGGCTTGTCGAGCATCTCGAAGTTCACCTTCAGGCTCAGCTCCGCGGCCTTGTTGAAGCACTCAATGTCGTCGCCGATATACAGGCCTCGCACCGCCAGCCCGCCGTCTGCCCTGCGGCTCACCACTGTCTGCACATAAATGATTGGCAAATCTTTGAGGAAGCGCTCTGATGCATAATTGAGCACGTTGCGAACAGGATTGGCCGCGCGCCCCATGATTCGCTCCATCCCATAGACTCCGCCCAGGTAATGGCTGCGATTGATGCCGTCGCGGCCGCCCGTGCCCACCAGGATGTTCTTGTTGTAGTTGGCCATGCCGATCACTTCATGGGGCACAACCTGGCCGATGGAGAGAATCAGATCGAAGCCGCCCCGCGAGATGAGCTTATTGACTTGCGCCGGCCAGGCATAATTTAGCTTGCCCTCCGACTGCTCGCGGATATACTCGGCCGGAACCTCGCCCAGGGTCTCGATGTCCGTGCGCCAGTTATGCACCTTGAAAAGATCCAGCGGCATATCGCCGTACATGGCCGCAATCTGACCGGGCTTCATCGGCACATGCGTTCCCAGCGCCGGCAGAACCGCCTTCAGCCGCTCGCCATAATGCTTCCACGCGTAGCGCGTCAGATCTCCGGCTCGCGAGTGGGCGCGGGTTTGGTCGGGCGGCACGGCCAGCACCTTGTTGCGTGCCCCCAGCTTAGACAAACCCTCCACCAGCAGATCGTTCAACTGCTGAGGAGTCAGGTCCGTATCGGCGCTACCAACTGAGCAATAAAGACTCATGCGGTTAAATCCACCCTTCTCAGTCCCGGAGCAAGCAGGACGTTGATAAGCAGCGACAAAAGATAAACGCTGGCGGCGATGATGAACAGGATCGAATAGCTGCCCGTAATTTGCAGGATGTGGCCGATATATTTTGCAAACAGGAAGCCTCCCACGGCTCCGGCCATGGTGCCAATGCCGGTTGCCGAGCCTACGGCGCTGCGCGGGAACATATCCGACGCTGTCGTGAACAGGTTGGCCGACCAGCCCTGGTGCGCCGCCGCCGCCAGGCTTAGCAGTCCGATGGCCGCCCATTTTGAGTCCGTGTAGTTAATCATGAAAACCGGTGCTACCAGGCAGGCGCACAGAAGCATGGCCGCCACCCTTGCGCGCTCTGCCGTTAGTCCTATGCGGATAAAGGATGCGGGGATGTAGCCGCCGTAGATGCTGCCGATGGCCGAGGCGTTGTAAACAATCAGAATCGGCAACCCCAAACCCACAAGGCTCAGATTGAATTTATCGCTGAAGTAACCCGGCAGCCAGTAAAGATAGAACCACCAGATGGGGTCGGTAAGAAATTTTGGAATGGCATACGCCCAGGTCTGTCGGTAACCAAATAACTCGATCCAAGGCGTGGTAGCGACGGACTTTTCCGGGGGATCCTGGTTGATATAGGCGAGTTCGGCGGCGGAAAGTGCGGGATGTTCGGCAGGTTTGTGGTACTTGAAGAACCACAGCAGGATCCACGACGCTGAAAATAATCCGGTGATCAGAAAGGCAGAGTGCCAGCCAAAGTAGTGGACGGCAATGGGCACCAGGAGCGTGGCCAGGATCACGCCAATATTTGCCCCGCAGTTAAAAATGCCGAATGAAAACGAGCGCTCCTTCTGCGGAAACCATTCGGCGTTGGTCTTGTTGGCCGCGGGGAAGTTGCCGGACTCGCCGATTCCGAGGCAGGCGCGCGCAATGCCCAGCTGGAACACAGAGTTGACCAGCGCGTGGCCCATTGCAGAAATGCTCCACAGGGCCATGATGACCATGTAGCCGATGCGCGTGCCCACCCTGTCGACGAAACCTCCCGCGACAAACTGGCCAATTGCATAGAAAAGAGTAAAGAGCGCGACTATGGTCCCGTAGCTGTCTTCCGTCAGGCCGATGCCATGATTGGCAACGCTCATCATGAGAGTGGGCTTAAGAAGCGCCAGTACCTGCCGGTCCATATAGTTGATCGTGGTGGCGGCAAACAGCATGGCGCAGATCGTCCAGCGCACATGTCCGATCTTCGCGATCGCTGAAATTCCCGCCTCGCTGATTGCCGGTGCGCCTGATTTGCCCATCCGCTATCTCCGCTTACAGCTTGTATGCCTTTTTCACCAGCCCGTAGGTCAGCTCGTACGCAACTTCATAGGCTTCATCCTCATCCAGCCGGTGCTCGGCCACCAGCCGGGCCAGGAAGGAGCAATCGATGCGCCGCGCCACATCGTGACGCGCGGGAATGGATAGGAAGGCGCGCGTATCGTCGTTAAAGCCTACCGTGTTGTAAAAGCCGGCTGTCTCCGTCATCTGCTGGCGGAAGCGCATCATCCCCTCGGGGCTGTCGTTGAACCACCAGGCCGGCCCCAGCCGCAGGCAGGGATAGTGCCCGGCTAGCGGCGCCAGCTCACGGCTGTAAGTGGATTCGTCCAGCGTAAACAGAATGATCGTCAACCTGCTCTCATTGCCAAAGCGGTCCAGCAATGGACGCAGCGCATCCACATAGTTGGTCGCATGGGGTATGTCGCAACCCACATTGGGGCCATATTTCAAATAGAGCTTGCGGTTATGGTTGCGCACCGAGCCGGGGTGTATCTGCATCACCAGCCCGTCTTCCAGGCTCATCTGCGCCATCTCGGTCAGCATCTGCGCCTGAAAAAGTACCTTCTGCTGTGCATCAGCCATGCCGGCGAAGACCTTATTGAATAATTCTGCGGCCTCGGCTGCGGGTAGATCTGCGGTTTGCGCGGTCAGATGCCCATGATCGGTCGAGGTGCCGCCAAGTTCTTTGAAGCGCAGGCGCGCCTTGCGAAGAGCGTTCAGATAACCCTTCCAGGTAGAGGTGTCCACTCCGGTCTGCTCGCCCAGCTTGAAAATCGACTGTGAGAATCCGTTAAACTCCGGATCTACCACCGGGTCGGGACGGAAGGCCGGCACAATCCTGCCCTTCCAGCCTGATGCGTGGATTGCCTTGATGTCGTCCAGCGAATCAAGCGGCGAGTCGGTCGTTGAGAGCACCTCGATATTGAACCGCTCATAGAGCGCGCGCGGCAAAAACTCTGGCGTCTTCAGCTTCTCCGAGATGGTGTCGAAAAAATGGTCGGCGGTGGCGGCGCTGAGTCTCTGCTCCAGTCCGAAAACCTCCTGGAAGACATGGTCCATCCACATGCGCGTGGGCGTTCCGCGGAACAGATAATAGTAGCTGGCGAAGATGCGCCACACTTTGCGCGGGTTCTTCATCTCCCCAACGCCGATCTCCAGGTCATCCATGGAAATGCCCTGGCTGTAAAGCATCCGGAAAACGTAGTGATCGGGCTGTACCAGCAGCATTGCCGGATCGGGAAAAGGCTCATTTTTGGCAAACCAGGCCGCCTGCGTATGCCCGTGCGGACTGATAATGGGCAAGGTTCGCACGTGCGTGTACAGGGCCCTGGCGATCTTGCGCGTTGCTGCTTCGGCGGGAAACAGGCGATCTTCTTGAATCGGCATGGCTTAATCTCTGCCCTTCCTGGGGTGGCGCTGCGCGGAAATCACCCCGGAGGTCAGACCACAGTATACACATCCCTCCGGAAATCGTCCGCGTAAATCATTTTCTCATGTGCGCGCAACGCTCTTCGGTGATAATCTCATTTTGCCCTGCATTTCTGATAAGCAAGAAGGTTGAACTCTTTATGCCGCGTATGAAAAAGGATCTGCCGGATACGCAGCGAACCATGCATGTGGTCAACCACATTCGTTCTCTCATTGAGAATGGCACGCTGAAACTGGGCGACAAAATTCCTCCCGAGCGCGAGTTTGCGCGCGCTTTGAAGATTAGCCGCGCCAGCCTCCGTACCGGCATCGGCTATCTGGCCGCCATGGGGGTCATGAAGGTCCGCCACGGCGTTGGCGCCTTCGTCGCCGATGGTCCGGCAGAATTCGGCAAGGCATCCTTCAGCTTGATGGGCGTGCTGCACGGTTTTAAGCCCTGGCATATGTTTGAAGTCCGCTTGATTTTAGAGGGCACTCTGGCCGCTCTGGCCGCTGAAAGAAGTAAGGAAGAGCATCACGCCGCCCTGGCCGAAGAGGTCGCCGGTTTCTTTGCTTCCGTGGATAATCCCTCCGATTTCTTGATGCATGACGTGCGCTTTCATCGCATTCTCTCCCAGGCTTCCGGCAATCCGATTCTGGCCGCGCTCATGGAGACCATCACCTCGGCTTTGTATGACAAGCGCCGCAGAACCGTTGAACGTTCCATCGACCTGCGTGAATCCGCTGAGATGCACCGCAAAATCTATCGCGCCATTCGCTCCCGCAATCCCGTGGAAGCCCGAAAAATGATGGAGCAGCACCTGCGCATGGCGCAAACCGCGCAGGGTAAGGAGCGCCCGGCGGCTCGAAAATCAGCCCGGACCAGAGTCAAGCCGAAGAAATGAAAGTTGTTTCTACACCGTATACGTCGTCGACGAAACCCTTCCCCCGCGTCCCGTCCAATTCGTGTGGAAATACTCGCCGCGCGGCTTGTCTACGCGTTCGTACGTATGCGCGCCAAAGTAATCGCGTTGCGCCTGCAGCAGGTTGGCGGGCAGCCGCTCGGTGCGATAGCCGTCATAGAACGCCAGCGCCGTGGAGAACACCGGCGTGGGTATGCCCAGCTCTACCGCTTTCACCACGGCCTTGCGCCACGAAGCCTGGTATTTGTTCAGCGCCGTGGAGAAGAAGCTGTCCAGCAGCAGATTGTCGATTCCCGCGTTCTTGTCGAATGCCTCTTTGATCTTGCCCAGGAAGCGGCTGCGTATGATGCATCCGCCGCGCCACATCAGCGCGATGCCGCCCATGTTCAGGTTCCACCCATGTTCCTTGGCCGCCGCCCGCAGCAGCATGTACCCCTGCGCGTACGAAACAATCTTCGAGCTGTACAGCGCCCGCCGCACATCCTCGATGAACGCAGCCCGGTCGCCGACCGAAGCTTTTGCCGCCGGCCCCTTCAAAATCCTCGCCGCCTCCACGCGCTCGTCCTTCAGCGCCGACAGGCAGCGCGCAAAGACCGACTCGCCGATCAGCGTCACCGGCTGCCCCAAATCGAGCGCGTTGATCACCGTCCACTTGCCCGTGCCTTTCTGGCCTGCTGTATCAAGAATCATATCGACCAACGGCTTCCCATCTTCGTCTTTGTGGGCAAAAATGTCCCTGGAGATTTCGATCAAATAACTGTCCAGCTCGCCTTTGTTCCACTCCGCGAAAACCTCGTGCAGCTCATCGGCGCTCAATCCCAGGCCGCGCTGCAACAGGTCATAGGCCTCGCAGATCAACTGCATATCGCCATACTCAATGCCGTTATGCACCATCTTCACAAAGTGGCCCGCGCCGTCCTCGCCCACCCAGTCGCAGCAGGGCGTTCCGTCCTCCACCTTGGCGGCGATGGCCTGGAAAATTTCCTTCATATACGGCCACGCTGCCGGATTGCCACCCGGCATGATCGACGGTCCGTGCCGCGCGCCTTCTTCCCCGCCCGACACGCCCGTGCCGATGAACAGGATTCCTTTGGCGGCCAGATATTTGGTCCGGCGTGTGGAGTCGGTAAACAGCGAGTTCCCGCCGTCGATAAGAATGTCGCCCTTTTCAAGGCAAGGCAGAACGTGCTCGATCGTTTCATCAACGCTGGCGCCGGCCTTCACCATCAGCATCACGCGGCGCGGCCGCATCAGCAGTTTGACGAATTCCTCGACGGAGTGGGCGCCTACCACCTGCGTCCCCTTGGCCTCGTTCGCCAGAAAATCGTCCACCTTCGATACGGTGCGGTTGAATACGGCCACCTTGAAGCCGTGGTCGTTCATGTTGAGGACAAGGTTCTGTCCCATCACAGCGAGGCCGATCAGGCCAATATCACACAATGCTTCCGGCATACATTCTCCATGAATCTGTAGCGCCGGCCTCCTGGCCGGCTGTAGCGTGGACCTCCCGGTCCACGCTTGTTTCTTTCTACCGCTGGATGCGCGCTGATCCGCCCTTGGCAAAAGCTCTCACCTGCTCCACCGTCGCCATGGTTGTATCGCCAGGGAATGTGGTCAGCAGCGCGCCATGCGCCCATCCCAGCTTGACTGCCTCTTCCGGCGTCTCTCCGGTCATCAGCCCATAGATAAATCCCGCGGCAAATCCATCGCCGCCGCCCACCCGATCGAAAACGTCCAGTTCCGCCGTCGGCGCGGTATAGGTCTTTCCGTCAACCCACGCCACCGCGCTCCAACTGTGCCGGTTGGTGGAGTGCACCTCGCGCAGCGTCGTCGCCACCACCTTCACATGCGGATGCTTCTTCACCACGTTGCCGATCATGCCAAAAAAGACGCTGGGGTCTAGCTTCGATTTCGCCGCCATCTCCGGCCCTGAAATTCCCAGCCCCTTCTGCAAATCCTCTTCGTTGCCCACCAGCACGTCCACGTTTTCCACGATCCTGCCGATCGTCTCCACGGCCTTCTCTGCGCCGCCGTGGATGTTCCACAGCTTCTCGCGGAAGTTCAGATCGAACGAGGTAATCGCCCCCGCCGCTTTGGCTTCCTTCATCATCTCCGCGGCCAGCGGCGCGGTGGTCGGCGACAGCGCCGCAAAGATTCCGCCGCAGTGTACCCATTTCACGCCCTTCGAAAAAATCGCCTTCCAGTCAAAATCCCCCGGCTTCAGTTGTCCCGCCGCTTCGTTCGAGCGGTTGTAGAAGACCACCGGAGGGCGCACGCCGTATCCCCGGTCGCTGTACACGGTGGCCATGTTCGGGCCATTCACCCCGTTGTGTTTGAAGTGCTTGTAAATCGGCTTCACGCCCATGGCGCGCACCCGCTCCGCAATCAAATCGCCGATCGGATAATCCGCCATCGCCGATACAACCGCCGTCCTCATGCCGAAGCAATTCGAAAGATTCGCGGCCACGTTGAACTCGCCGCCGCTCACGTGGATCTGGCACTCGGTAGCCTTGCGAAAGGGGATGATCCCCGGATCGAGCCGGTGCACCAGCGCGCCCAGCGACAGAAAATCCAGCTCCGCATCCTTGCGGATATTCAATCCTTGACTCATCGGCCGTTACTCCTCTTCCTCAATGGGAATCTATGAGGTCTGACCACTAGAATACACGCACCACGCGGATCTTGCCAATGCCGGCCGGACCCGGCATGGGGGCTCCTAATTCAACTGGCGCATGAATCACTGCCCTGCCTGCCTCGGTAGTGGGTCAGTTTCAATTTCCACAGTCTCGCTTTAGCATCAGGATTGTGGAATGATGGATGTATGACCATCGGTAAGGGTAAACGACCCCGCGATCCAAACCAGCTTGCCAAGTGGATTGTAGAGCAGTCCACAGCAGAGGCAAAGCCCATCGCGCCAGGACCGGAACCTTTCAGCCTATCGGCATACATGGCCGCTATGGGACGTAAAGGCGGGATGGTGGGGGGGAAGCGCCGTTTGGTGACCATGACAGCGGCACAGAGGAAGAGAGCGGCGGCCAAGGCGGCTCAGGCGCGGTGGGGTAAACACCCTTAAAAACCTTAAAGCCCTCTTCACATCATCGGTCAGGGCAAGGCACATAGGCTTCGTGCTTTACGGTGTGCGTCCCATCATTATAGTTGTGTGCGTACCAGCAAACCGCATCTCTGCCATAGCCCACCTGATGAGTGAAATACATATCTTCTCCGTCAATGGGGCACTTGATAGAAAATGGGTACGCCCACAGCGCGAGCGAGCCTAGCGCAAGCGCAACGCATACTAGTAAGGAAAGCCAAACAGAATTTTTCATTTCCATCTCCTTTTCTTGAATGTTGTGCATACACTACAGAACACGCTTAGAGTAACGCCATTCTGAGGGTATGGCAATAGATATTTGCGTTCGGATGGGAAGGAAAATCCGGCTTTTACGAGAGAAAAGGGGCTGGACTCAGCAGCAACTCGCTGATATGACAGGGATCGGTAGAGTCCACGTATCGGAATTGGAAAACGGGAAGCGGGAAGCTGGACTCAGGATGCTAGAGAAATTGGCCGCCAGTTTTGAAATAATCATCTCTGATCTGCTCAAGGGAATTTGACGTGGGAGTATTATAGGTATATAGACTAAACCCCGCCTGGGCGGGCGGGGCTAGGGTGTGGCATATCTCTCTAGCGACATCATCGCATGGAGTGTGCCAAAATGCAAATCACCGTCACAACTGATAGAGAAAAATATCCATTTCCACATTCGGGGAAGCGCCGAGCTCTGGTAGAGATTTTAGAAGTCGCGGCATTTCGTTTCTTGGGTCAGCGTCTTTGGGACAGGTTGTATATATTACTTTCCTCGTTCCGATGTTTCCTTGGACACATACATACTCAACTCGCAAGAGAGCGGGTATCAGTGAGTCTGGGACCGGCGCTACAATTGCATTGTCAATCATATCAACCGAACATACGAACACTTGCCCGCAAGAAGGGCATAGAAAGGTTGCGGGCCATTTATCCGTGGGTTGATCTGCAAACCCTTGAAATATACCTAATGGGCTTTGATGCGGGAGAACAATGGGGTTCCGGCATTGTCGATTCTCACAGTAAAGCTGATCTCTGCCAATTTGAACGCACATCCGCACAATCTCCTTCGATTGCGCAATTATAGACCGCAAAGATCGAAGAATTCTCTTGACATTCCAAAGCGGCTTTGGCATAATAGTCATTATGAATTGCTTGGACTCCAAAACCAGAGCGCAAATCGTGAATTGCTTGATTGAGGGCTGCTCAATCCGTGCGACTAGCCGCATGACTGGAGCGGCAAAGAATACGGTTGTGAAGCTGTTGGCGGACATGGGAACTGCTTGCGCCACATTCCACGATTACCACGTCCGCGATCTCAAAGTGCGCCGGATGCAAGCCGATGAAATATGGTGCTTTGTCGGCTGCAAGCGGAAAAACGCTACACCTGAAAAGAAAGCGGAAGGATGGGGAGACGTTTGGACCTGGGTAGGCATTGACTCGGATACAAAGCTGGTAATCGGATACCTTGTCGGCGGGCGGGATGGTGGATGGGCGCGGGATTTTATGGAGGATTGCGCCAGCCGCATCCGCAACCGGGTACAGTTGACGACCGATGCTCACCGTCCCTATTTGGAGGCAGTTGAGGGAGCATTCGGAGCGAATATCGATTACGCCATGCTCCATAAGATTTACGGCGCTCCGTCAGACGAAGAGCAGCGCCGCTATTCCCCGGCAAAGTGTATTGGATGTGACATGAAAACGGTCATTGGAGACCCGGACCCTGCACACGTCAGTACCAGCTATGTCGAAAGGCAAAATCTGACCATGAGAATGTCGATGCGCCGATTTACCCGGTTGACAAACGGATTCAGTAAAAAGGCTGAAAACCACGCTCACGCCGTAGCACTCCACTATATGCACTACAACTTTTGCAGAGTTCATCAAACGCTCAGAGTTACACCCGCAATGGAGGCGGGTCTGGCGAATCACGTTTGGACGATGGAGGAATTGATAGCTCTGCTCCCTAAGCCTACCGTATCGAAGTCAACGATTGACCGTGAACTGTATCGGCGGGTGCTTGGGGAGAGCGCCTGATTTCCTAAACAGGGTTAGCCTAGTTCATGGCCGGTAATTATCGGCCTTCTCTTTCCAATCAATTTAATTGCCCGCTCAGAGGGAGTGGTCAATTCCTCAGATGTGCAAACGAATTCCCCTAAATGGAAAAGATTTTTCGGAACTTTCGGTGATCCTTCGCGTTCCCATTTCTTGCGGGCCATAGAAATTCCAGTTGGAGCAAACCATCGGCTAGGCTTGCCGAATTCACAGATGGTTACTGCGGTCTCTCGTCCAATTGCGATATGCGTTTGCTCGGCCATAAACTTAGCCGCGCTGACAAGGTAAAGACAATCGCTCAGAGAGCATGTATGCTTTGTTAGCATGTACCTGTCTGCATAGTAGGCCATAAGGTTCATTGCCACGTCCGCGCCTTCGCCAATAGCCCAAAATCCAGGACTATCGTAATTTTGGCCACCGTGATCCGTGCCGATGCCGCACAAGTGTCCATCCCCAAACTCTTCAAATCCGCATACAAGAAAATCACAATCTAGCTTTTTTACAGCATCGATCTTCACCGCAAGCCGGTTAAATACATCATCCGTTAGTTTCTTTCGCCCTTCGAGCCAAAACTCTCTCGTTGACATGTTGTACTTAGAAAGAGCCTTAACTTTGACGTGTTCATGGAGTTTATCATCGCAAGCGCGGCCAATAGCGTTGATTACCTGCTGCTGGTCTGGATAATCATGCTTGTACAGGAGTGTGGCTGCTCTGTCTAAGATTGGCGTAACATACTCAGCATCATTACTGGCAGAGAGAACCTGCCAATTGGCGTGAACTTGACGTACTTTCAGGGCCAAGTGGTCAGCGGAAAGGCCACTGCTGAAACCTACCATCTGGTCAGACGCCGTTACGATTGTTCGTCCGCCATTGCAGAGAGCGCCAATACAAATCGTCACACTTGACCTCAAATCTGCAACACGGGTAATGTACTTGCGGTCTTGCAGAGATGCGCTAATCACAAGGCACCTCCGCATATTCTGTCAAGAGAGAGTTTTTGTCTTCTGTTCTCCTTCTGCCCTGTGGAAAACCAAACTGACCCACTACCGGAATCCAGCGTAGGAATTCCAAGATAATCCTTTGCGATCTGTGCCAGGAGTTCATCGGGCGGGGTTGGTTGCTTCGCCGCTATTCCTTCGCGTACAAGCAATTCCGCATCCTTGCGTATGTTGCCGTCAATGCGAACAATGTACTGGGACAAGAGACTGCCTTCGTCTGTTCCCGGTACACATTCAGAGCAGAGATATTCCGCTCCGCCGTCTGTCTTGTGGTAAAAAAGTTTCATGTTTCCCCCTCATTCGTTTGGTTGCCTATCAATTCCACTTGCTTTGGTCCCTTATCAAACTAGGACCGTGTTAGAGTTCCAAGAGTTCCCGCCGCGTGTACCATCCACCAATGCCGCGCCGGTTGATAACGAACCTATCGGGCGGCAGGAGGCCATCTTCAGGACCGTTTACGAGGTAATTCTGTGCAAGTTCCCGCGCCTCATCCGGCGAATCTACCGCACCGATGATCTGGTAATCGCCGCCGTCACTTTCCGCTGCGTCACTTTCCGCTGTGAGAATTCCGTACTCCATAAAATCCCCCTTCCCCCGTTATCGTGCGTTAAACTGCGCTTTCCCGGCCTGTAGCAGCCCTTTAGGGCGATTGTTAGGGATGCGGTAATGGTCTAGCATCCCCCCTATCTGTCAAGAGGTACGGTTTCCCCAAACGGCGCTACGTCATCCGTAGTCGATAGCCATATTACCGGCAAGCCGCAGGACTCTGGGAACGTACCGGCAAGGTCAGTAATGCAAACTACACATACCGCGTTACCGTCGGCGTCTATTGCGTCAAGGGCAGGACGAAAATCAGTACCACCTCCGCCCTGCGGTTTCCACGTCAAGGATTCCCCCCGTTCAAACCTATCGACTGAGCATACTTCAGCGTCAAAGTAGTACACGACTACGGCAAGGGGATTAGTCTCTTCGATGACCGATTCCACGATAGACCGGGCATAGGCTAGACTCGTTTCGTCTATACTCCCAGAGGTGTCCACCATGATAGCCACTTCCCCTAATGCCTTGGACTCTAGAGCGGGCAGATACAATCCTTGACTTAGGTAACGCGCATTAGGACGACTCCAGCTATAATCGGCGTTAGACCGTTCCGAGAAAAAACGTAGGAGCAAGGAACGAACGTCTACACGGGTTTTTAGAGCGTTTTCAATTCCACGTGCAAGCCCACCCGGTACTTTGCCCATCATCTTAGCTTGCTGTAGTGCCTGCGCTGCCCTCTGTTTCCATTCCCCCTCTGTCGGTGCCGGATCACCGTCACTATCGGATTCTGTAGGCGCATCCCTAACTTCCCCTAGAGGGTCCGGCTTGCCTTGACCGTTACCGGATTGAGGAGTATTGCCCTTGCCTTGACCTTGACCGTTAGAGTCCTGATTTTTCTCTTCACGGATGCGCGCATAATGCCATTCCGCTGATTTTCCCTTTTCACTAGGAAACAATGCGCCATTGGGAAGAGTAAAGCCGGATTCTCTCAATTCCTCATTTATTGAGTAATCGCAGGCCATATTCCAGTTTTTCATTGACCGCGAATCCCTGCGCCATGGGTGGCCGCAGGCACAGTGCATAACCTCATGAGCAAGTAACGCGGTCACTTGAGAGTGGGATAGGGTTTCAATCCACGCGGGATTGTAGCCTAGTGATCTGCCGTCAGTGTACGCGGTCTGACAAGAGTCATCGGCTTTTAGCTTGAGCGATAGAGCTAATGCGCCGAAGAATGGCTGCTCTAGCACTAAAGACGTTCGCGCTGCGGTCATCTTACCGGCTGCGCTCATGATTACCTCTTTCTGGTATCTCGCCATCCGTTAGGACTGATACCCTTCCCTGTTTGCCGGAGATACGCTCCGGCACGGTTGGAATTATGCAAGGATGCTGTGCCCATACGTTGCGGTCATAGCGTCAAGGATACTCTGCGCTTGCTTTGCCGTATCCTGTCGCACATCTGGATTGTCACGCAGGGTTTGAGGTTCACTTGCGGCAAGTAATTCAGTCTGACGGCGCAAGGTTTCAAGCTGTGGATCGTTTGCAAGATTCAAACGAGTGAGAATGTCGCAGAGTTCCCGTGCATTGGTAATCAGGGAGTCACGGAATATCGCATCCGGCTGCGCTAGACGTTCATGGATGCGAGAGAGACAATCGGCCAAACGTGCTACAGCATCTCGCTGCGCATCTGAAAATGCTTGCTTGACTCTTTCCTCTGTGCGGGCTGCTATCGCCTCAATCTCTCCGGCTGCGAGTGTAACGCGAAAATCTGTGCCGCAAGGGACAGGAGCATACTCAACACTCCATGCATACTTGGATCGAATGTCAGACGGGTAATCGGTATCCTGATACATCCCGTTTAGGATGCGCTGCGCCTCAATCCTCATGGTAGGATAATCGGCGCAAAACTCCGCAAGCAAGGAATCGGCGGAATGGAATCCGGCACGGAGCATATCCGTATATGCCTGATAATTCTTAACAGGCAACAGACGCCATCCATCATCGGACCATGCAAGTGTCTGAGCGTAATGGGACACGCGGAGGTTTGCAAGATGGGAAACTAATGCCTTATAAGCTGGGGCATCTCCGGGCAGGAGGTGCTTATTGTACCGTCCAGCCTCAAGGGTGGTCCCATGCGCTGTAGCGGTATCTTGTGAAACTTTGCGGTCATACTTGCGGGCAGACCAGGCGAAGATTCGCAAGGAAACAAGCATTGCGCGTGTGTGCATATCGGATGCGGTCATTTTTTCACACTCCTAATGTGAATTCCTGTTATGCGATACAGGTAAACGGTCAAGAGGATTATTCCCTTCCACTGATAAGCTGGCCTATCGGTCCTGAATTCAGACGCACAAAGGAATCGGAATACTGAATTTTTTCGTCACGCCGGATTGAGTCACGGATGAGGAGTACAGCGAATTCACCGTGATCTGCTTCAGTGTAAAGACGGTTTGCATAGATACCGATGCGTGAAAAATTCTGCTCGTTTGCACGTGACGCTAGACCGATGACCGTTGCATACAATTCGTTCGGCTTGGATGGGATGGAAACCTTATCAGGGTTTAGGAGAATCGCGTCAAGGTTAACTAGACTCTTTGCCATGCTACGGAAGGCGAGATATTCCAGAGCATAACCTTCCCCAGCTGCTCCGGCCATGGCAGCCGATTCAATAGCGGGCGGAAGGTTAAGCGATTCAATCCGCGAAAGATTGTAAATTGTACGGGGAGAAGGGGAGTTAGTTAAGTCAGCAGTAGCTTCAAATTTGCTTAATAACTCCGGGCGAAACCGATTAAATGCAATACACGTTGGGGAAACCCCGTGAGCATAGGCCCAGAGAGACCAGTCGTCTATGTTCGGCACAAGTTCCACGATACAGGCGAACCGGGATTTTACAGGTTCCAAGATGCCTGATACTCCTGCCCTGTCGGTACGCCGGTTTGTTGCGGCAATGAACGTCACGTGATCCGGCAAAACGTGACCGTTTACCCTTCGCGCAAGGATTAATTGCATGAAGCTGGCCTGTACAGCCGGAGTGGCTTGACCTAAATCGTCAAGCAGCCACACTGTAGGTTTGACGGCATGAATGGCCGTCGCAAGTTCACCAAACGGCAGAAATGTTGCGGTGGTCCCATCGGCTTTCGGCCATGGCAAACCCTTCGCATCGGTAGGATCGGCAACGGCAGGATGGGAGATTATTAAATCAGCATTCGCCGTTGCGGTTGCTTGCGCGATAATGTCGGACTTTCCCACTCCAGGAGCACCCGTAATCAGGAGCGGTAAACGTGCTGGAATCATAGCAGCCAATAAATCGGCTAACTGTTTAGGTGTAACGCTCATCGGTAGTACCTCCGTGAAACTCATTTGTGTTTGGTTTGGTCTGCGTTATGCCACTATGTCATACTCCCAAAAGTCAGCCTTGAGCTTTGCAATGACCGTAGGAATATCGAAAGATGCAAGCGCATTGTGAAAGGTTCGTTTTCCTAGTTTCCAACCGCTCGACACTTTCTCAGCCTTGCCGGAAAACTCACCGACATAAGTAGAATCGACCTTAACCAATGTGTGACCATCCGACATGATGGCAATGGTTCGGGTTTGAGTCAGCCCATCCTTTGAATCATGGGCTGCGCCAGTCTGCAAGGGCTTTCTTAGCCGTAAAAGCTCAGTACCATGTGCGCTTAACTTTGCCATTGTGTTCCCCCTCAAATTCACATTAAAACATCTTACCGTATGATTAGACTCCTATTGGCGAATAGGTGTCAATAGTAAAATAGGGTAATCGCAGGGAAACGCGATAATTATTTTAATCAATAGAATCAGAGATATAAGGCACTTTTCCACATTATGCACAGACAGGGGAATTCACGTAAACGCGCATAGGAGTAAAAGACACTCCATATATAAGGATACAGACCAGCTAATGCGGGAATGGTTCCCGCGATACGCGGGTCCGCGAACCATAGCGCCGTAGGATAAAAGAATAGCTCTACAGAGTACCCTCATATATAAGGTGAAGAGGTAAGCCGGGGATGGTCCCCGGCACGGTCAATAATGAAGGAATATGTAAAATGGTATTTTCCCTGTAACGAACGTTTACCGATGGGATAAGGTAAGGGTATCACTTTCTAAAATCGGTGCGTCTACGGTCAAATATGGGGCAGCGCGCCTAATTACCATCTAGTTAACGAATAAATAGCGTAACGCATAGGAAATAAAGGTTATAACATAATCCTGCAATAAACAGTATTATTACTCATTCGCCAACAGGAAAATGAGGAAACCCGCGTAAACATTGACGATTATGCACGTCTAGTGACTATCTGGTAATAATACTCGCATAGGATGATTACTTAATAAGCAATAGGGAATAAATAGGGAACTATGAAAAAACATAACGCGACAGGATAAAACAATCTTTCACTCTCTAACAGGTACTACAGGGTAGGGTACGGAGTACCGGCTTGACGGTGACCGTCACCGCGTCACACTTTTAGCGTCAAACCCAGCAGCCGATTATTCCCCGCTAGCTCACTCCCCTATTTATTCCCTGATTTATTCCGCTTTGCCTTGACGTTTACACACACTTAATCAGAACGATTATTACCAGATGAATGAGGCGTTTTTATTTTTCGCGGTGATCTCATAAGTGCTATCAATTATCAGGCGCAATTAAACGTACCGTGACGCGCTGGGATCGCACAAACAGCGCAAGGGTACGGCAGGGACAGGGAATCGCCCTAAATAGGTCATAACAGGCCGGGAATAGGCTAAATACGG
>Ga0326727_10003285_pt1 | contig 52313 bp, 46 predicted proteins | sample MB2enrmetagenome_FD_207643 | JGI IMG/M metagenome (GOLD analysis project Ga0326727, IMG submission 207643) | Lab enriched peat soil microbial communities from McLean, Ithaca, NY, United States - MB29MY | ecosystem: Environmental > Terrestrial > Soil > Wetlands > Peat | place: USA: New York...
GCCCCCTTCCCCTGCAACCCCATCCCCCAAAACCAACCCCACGGCAGCCTCAGTGAGGCCGTCCCTATGACTCAACCGGACATTTCACTTGCTTCAAAAAGCGGACATTTTAACTTGCTAAGGACATCGCAAATCTTCGCAGTGAAGCGCGGGACGTTTGCACCAGCGCACAGACCGGGCCACTCCTGCCGCTGAACTTTGCTTCTAAAAACCTAACAAAGCCTGGGCAAGCGTGGGCAAGCTGATGCAAGGTCTCAGTAGCGGTCGGTCTATCGCTCTGAACCTCCATGATTCCTTCATGGCCAGCGCGTTGCGCGCGCTGGCGGTGACTTGGCTACCCGCGGCGACCCCTAGAAGTTCAGTTGTCCCTTCAACTGAATGAGCCGTGGCGAGGCGTCTGCTCCCGGGACCGATCCAAGACGTACACAACTTTGCGCCGTTTGTTTGCCCTTCGCTGCGCCCAAAACTCCCGTTAGGGCCTGATGATAGCGACCCCATCCGACAGCGTGGTGTGCAAGGTCAAGTCTCAGGCATCACACTTAATCAGGGTCTCCCTAACCGGAAGTTGTGGCTGAAGCAGCCGAGTTCGCTTCGATCACTTCGCGGATTTTCCTGGCCAGCGCTCGCAGCGAGAAAGGTTTTTGCATAAAGCGTCTCTTGATGTCGATTTGGCCGTGAGCCCGAACGGCGCTTTCCGCGTAGCCCGACATAAACAGCACTTTCATGCCGGGCCGCTCCCCGGACAATTGCTGTGCCAGCTCAGCGCCGCCCATTTCCGGCATCACCACATCCGTAATCATCAGGTGAATCGGGCCCTGGTAGTCACGGGAAACACGGACGGCTTCTTTCCCGTTTTGCGCGGCCAGCACACGATAGCCCTGACGAACCAGAAAATCACGTTCGCTTTCCCGCACCGCGGTCTCATCCTCCACCAGCAACAGGGTTTCGCAGCCGTGCGGGCACTTGGCGGAGCTGGTTGCCTTGGAGTCCTTCGCTTCCGTGCCCTCCACCCGAGGCAGGTAGATCTTGAATGTGGTTCCCAATCCCAGTTCGCTATAAACCCAAATGTATCCTCCGCTCTGCTTCACCGTTCCGTACACGGTGGCAAGTCCCAGACCGGTGCCTTTGCCGGCTGCCTTGGTCGTGTAGAAAGGCTCGAAAATGCGGGCCACATGTTCGGGCGCGATCCCCGCTCCGGAATCGGTGACCGCCAACAAGACGTAGTCGCCTTTCACTACCACCGAATGATCCTGCACGTAGTCGTCGTCCAGCGTAACATTGGCGGTTTCGATCGTGAGCGTTCCTCCCCGAGGCATAGCGTCGCGGGCGTTGGTGGCGAGGTTCATGATTACTTGCTCGATCTGCGCCGGGTCGGCCCTTACTTTGCCCAATTCGTCACCGGGAATGAAGTTCAGGCGAATGTCTTCTCCCATTAACCGCGGCAACAGGTGGTTGGTGCTTTCGAGCAAGGAGTTGAGATCCAGCAGCTGCAGAGACTGCACCTGCTTCCGGCCGAAGGCCAGCAGTTGGCGGGTCAAGTCTGCAGCCCGGCGGGAAGCGGTCAGAATCTCGCCCACATTGTGGCGCAGCAGGCTTTCGGCAGGCAGTCCATCCAAGGTGAGTTCCGAGTACGCGCTGATCACCATGAGGAGATTGTTGAAGTCATGCGCCACGCCACCTGCCAAGCGGCCCAGCGACTCGATTTTTTGCACCTGTTGCAGCTCCGCCTCAAGCCGGCGGCGATCGGTAATGTCGCGGGCGGTGGAGATAAAATGCGTGATCCGCTTCTGTTTGTCGAGCAGCGGCGTGATGACCTGCTCGATGATAAAAGTGTCGCCATTTTTCTTGCGCGCGGTCACGATGCCATGGAATACGTTCCCAGAAAGCACCGTGTCCCACATTTCCTCGTACAACTCTCCGGGTTGCTGGTCCGACTTCAGGATGCCCAGCGTCTGGCCAGCTACTTCCTTTCCGCTGTACCCAGTCAGGCCTTCAAAGGCTGGGTTCACATACTCGATCGCGCCGGCCGTGTCCGTAATGATGACCAGCTCAAGCGATTGCTCAACGGCGCGTCGCAGTTCCTGAAGGGTTGGCTGCGAATCCATCTTCCAGCTCCAACCTTCTTCATCGGAAGGCTGGCGTGCGGGCGCAGCCGTTCAGACGGCGAACCTAAAAGAAGGTGCCAGAGCGTTCCCGTTCTGGGAGGAACGGTTGCGACCTGGACTTCTGCAGGGCGACTGGCAGGTGAGTTGGCAACGCGAGTCTCAGAGCTTGGCTGCCTGGCTCGAGCGCTGCATCACTTCTCGGGAACTTCGAAACCGTAGTCCTGCAGAACTTGTCTGGCTGCCGGCGTCTTTATGAAATCGAGGAACCTCCGGGCGGCGGCTTTGTTCTTTGATGAACGCAGAATGACGCAGGCCTGCTCGATGGCAGGGTAATCAGCGCTGGGAACCTCAAAGTACCGTCCACGGTCCCTCATGTTAGGCGAAAGCGCGAGAGAAAGGGCGACGATGCCAACATCCGCCGCGCCGGAGGTTACGAAGGAAGCGGTCTGGGAAATGTTCTCGCCCAGGACCAGCTTGCTCTTGACCCGGTCATAGATTTTCTCCTGCTGCAGCGCGGCCACGGCAGCTTTCCCATAGGGAGCGTGTTCCGGGTTGGCAATGGCGATCTTGTTGACTGCAGGATCCAACAGGGCTTTCAGCCCCAAGGTCAAATCCAGCTTGGATTCGTTGGCCACCCAGATCACCAATTTGCCCTTCGCATATCCGTAGAAGGTTCCAGGCTCGGTCAATCCTGAGACCTCAAGTTGCTTGGGGTAATCGAGGTTGGCGGAGAAAAACATGTCGAAGGGAGCGCCATTCTGAATCTGTTGGGCGAAATTGCCGGACGAGCCATAAAGCAGTTTCACGGCAGTCCCAGACTCTTTCTGAAAACGCGCCCCGAGGTCGAACATGGCAAACTGCAAGTCGGCGGCGGCGGCAATGGTCACCTCCTGCGCAGAACCCAATTGCGCAGCCAGAGTCAGCACAAGCAGGATCGCAATTTTCGTGAGACGGAGCATGGCTCGCCGCAGGCAAAGCGATTATCGCACAGCGGGACCGCAGAACGGCGGCTGCCCCGAGAGCAAACCTTCCTTACTTGCCTTTCCGAGAGCTTCTCACACTCCGCAGGGCTAGTCCCTTCGCTGGCCCGTCCGCTGTTCGCAAACTCAGAGGGTGGAGTTATACTAATAGTAGCGGCGGGTAAGCCGTATGAGAGTGCGCATTATCTGTCGGTTTTTTCTCGCTCTACTGTTGGCTAACCTGATTTGTTGGGCGCAGGTTTCTTCCAGTTTTCCTCCCGACGGACTGCATCGAGCCCGAATTGTGAGCGTGCGGCAGATCAAGCAGACCAGCGGCTTCCCCATGAGCCGCTACCCCACGGTAGCGCGCTTCACCATTGATTTCGCTTTCCGGCTCGCCAGCGGAAATTATTGCACCGCCTATGAGACGCCGGTTCTCGACGAAGTGCAGGATCTGGTTTCTGCCAACGGACAGGAAGTCGAGGTGGAGATACACGGCAAGAAGATCACAGTGATTCTGCCCAACGGGCGGAGAATCCGGGCTGAACTGGTCAAAGACACGCAGTGCTGAAAGCTTGTTCGCCACCGCGTCGTCATCAACATCCTTATCTTCAAGAGAAAAATCTCTAAAGACCTCGAGTCCGCTTGCCGCACTTGTGACCAACGGACATGAACATTCGATTGCATAGTAACCACAAATTTCTCTTGCCCGGAAGAATTGAAGCTGACAACATTCAAGTTGGATGAAGTGGGAGGATTTTCTCAAGTGAAACGCACAATTCTTCTAGCCACACTTATTGTCGCCGCGCTGTTTATCCTACTCCCCGGATGCGGAGACCCAGCCATCGGGACATTGGAGTCCATCACTTTGACAGCCGTCACCAGCAACAAACTGGTTGAAGTGAAAGGCGAGGGCGGGACCCTTCAGCTAGTTGCAACCGGCAACTACAGCACCCACGCTACCAAGGATCTGACTCCCCACGTCACTTACACGGCGACGCCAAACGGCACGGATGAGGGCGGGGCCTCGTTGCCTGCTACCTCCGCGACCGACCCGCAGACGATCAGCGTCAGCACGACGGGATTGGTCACGGCCATACCGCCATTCGTCTGCACGTTTCACAACGCCGGCACTACCACCACCGCTGCCTGGGTGCTGTATGGTTCCTATGGGATCACGGCCACCTTTGGCAACATTACGTCAAACCCGGTGTACGTGGCGGTGGCCTCCGCAGCAGGCGAGCCAGCACCCAGCGCCGACAACGGCGCTTGTGGCCCGTAACTGCGGTGTGGGTGGCCCGCTCGGAGCGTTATAGGACGGCCGTACGATGGATTTGAAGGCAGCGGCGCTTCGCCGCTGCCTTCTTACTTTGATCATCGGAAAGCGCTGAACCGATCGCTCAGGTCTTATCCCTGCTCGCGCCTGCGATCCGGGTCGTCAACCGGAGCTGGCTCAGAATTTCCCAAACCACCTCCGGTTCCTTGTTCAACGTCTCACTGCAGAGAACTCTAATCACCCGAGGGCAATAGCATTTCCTCTTCCGGCGGTTCGACCGGCATTCCCAGCGACGGACACTCGCCCAAGACCGGCTGGCAAGCGGCATCGGGGCCGTGTTCCGGATGCACTTGCAGCTTCAGTTCTGCGAACTGCTCCGCCTCGGTGGACCCGGCCAGCGCGGTCACGGAAGATGTGCCGCCGGCAATCGCCTGGGTCACGGCGTCAAAGTAGCCGGTTCCCACGAAGCGCTGGTGTTTTACGGCTTCGTAACCGTGGGTAAATTCGCGGCTAAATTCTTTTTCCTGCAGCCTTGAGTAAGCCGTCATGCCGCTCACTTTGTATCCCCGAGCCAGCTCGAACATGCTCAGGTTCAGGGCATGAAAGCCTGCCAGAGTGACGAACTGAAACTTGTAACCCATGTTGGCCAGTTCGTTCTGGAACGCTGCGATGGTCGCGTCGTCCAGGTTCTTCTTCCAGTTGAACGAGGGCGAGCAATTGTAAGCCAGCATTTTGCCGGGGTACTCGGCGTGCACCGCCTCGGCAAAGCGGCGCGCTTCGTCGAGATCTGGATGTGACGTCTCGCACCAGATCAGTTCCACATAAGGCGCATAGGAAAGTGCGCGTGCAATGGCCGATTCCAAACCGCCTCGGATGCAGAAAAAACCTTCGGCCGTCCTTTCGCCGGTGAGGAATTGGCGGTCGCGCGGGTCGATATCGCTGGTCAGCAAGTGAGCGCTGTCGGCATCGGTGCGCGCCATGAGCAGCGTGGGAACGCCCATCACATCCGCGGCCAATCGGGCAGCCACCAGTTTCTGAATGGCTTCTGATGTTGGCACCAGGACTTTTCCCCCGAGGTGTCCGCATTTTTTCGCGGAGGAAAGCTGATCTTCGAAATGCACGCAAGCAGCGCCAGCTTCGATCATCGCCTTCATCAATTCAAAGGCGTTCAGGGTGCCGCCGAAACCTGCTTCAGCGTCCGCCACGATCGGAGCCAGCCAATAGATCCCGTTCTTGCCATCCATGTGGTGGACTTGATCAGCCCGCAGCAAAGCGTTGTTGATGCGCCGAATCACATTGGGGACGCTGTCCGCCGGGTAAAGGCTCTGGTCGGGATACATTTGGCCGGCATCGTTGGCGTCGGCCGCCACCTGCCAGCCGCTCATGTAGATGGCCTTCAGCCCGGCACGTACTTGCTGCACCGCCTGGTTCCCGGTGAGCGCACCCAGGGCCGCCACGTAGGGTTCACGATGAAGAAGCCACCACAGTCGTTCTGCGCCCGCGCGGGCCAGGGTGTGTTCGACGTGAATCGATCCTCGTAGCTTGGCGACATCTTCGCTGCTGTAGGGCCGCTGAATTCCATTCCAGCGGCTGTCGGATTCCCATTGTTCTGCCAGTTGCGCAGCACTCACGTTTTGCATGGTCTTTCCTCCGGTCTAGCGTCCTTCGAGAACAGTAGACTCGGTGGGGGACCCATGCAAACCTTCCAGTCCACAACGGTCAACTAGTCCGTTTTGTCCTAGTGATAAACTCAAGGGACAAGAGAGACGGGTTGCGGCGCATCCGGACGACTCGACTGAGAGCCATTTCCAGAATATACCCAGGCCGGATGTTGCAGAATTCCTTGCCTTCGTGGCTTATGATTACAGGACCAGTCGCACCCGGACAACTGCTGGCACGATGATCCACTCAAACAAAATCTCCGATGAGTTTCTGGCACAACTCAAGGAAGACCTGGTGCGCCGCCGCGTGGGACGGGGAATGGCGCGCCTGGAGGGCCGTCACGATCTGCTGGCTTCCTTCGATCCCGAAAAGAAGAACGCCGCCCTTTTTGCAGGGTACCTCGCCCAATGGGTAGACATCGGCTTCCCGCGTTTCGCTCTAGTCAAAGAGATGGTTGCCTCTTTTTCCAAAGCAGAGCGTAGGCGCCTGCCGCTGTGCGACTACCTGCATCTGCGCATGGCGGCTGGGATGGTGGCCATGGCAGAAGAGTCCACCGACGAGGCCATCCTGCACTTCGATTTTGTTCTTGGGCTCGAGCAGGAAACCGACGACAAGGAACTGCTGGCCATCGCCAACTTCTGGAAAGGCCGCTGTCTGCGCATGAAAGGCGAGTACGATCAGGCCCTGATGTTTGCCGTGAAAGGCCGCGAACTTGCGCACCAGCTTGGCCACCCGGCGATGGCGGCCGTCATGCGAGTCCTTGAGAGCTGGCTGGCTTTCCAGAAAGGCGATGCCAAGCAAGCTTTGGCGATTTTGCGCGATGCCGAGGAAGTCCTTAACAAAACGGATGATGATCTTACTCTCGGCAACATTCATTCTTCCTATGGCCGCATCGCGAGCCACCAAGGGCGTTACGAACACGCCCTGGAAAGTTTTGCCGCAGCCATCGCGCATTACAGGAAACGCGATCCGCTGCATCGGAACGTGGCCCGCTCTCTCAACAACATCGCGTACGTGAAGCGACTCATCGCCTTGCAACTGCGCAGCAAAATCGATGCGGATGCCGCCCGCCGCCGCAAGTCCGCCGTCCGCGGACGCACCGCACGCGGCTCAAGCAAGGTTCAGTTTCGCCTGCGCTTTGAGCAACTTCGCCAGCAAGCCTTGGCCGAACTGGCAGAAGCGGCGGCCATCTACGAGCGGCATGGCAACCATCACGGTTTGGGCAGCGTGAATCTGAATTACAGCTATTTGCACTTGGATAGCGGCGATCTTGAGCTGGCGGAAGAGAAGGCCAAAACTGCATTCCTTCTGGGTGAGAGCAGGCGCGACTACATCCTTATGGCACGGGCGCTGCTGTTGCAGTGCATGATCGAAAATGCCCGCGTGGAGGAGGGAATCGGCGAAGCCACTGAACCCGGCAGCCACGCCCGCCTGGCCCGTGATTGCGTCCAGCAAGCGGTCGAACTGGCCCAGCAGACGCAGAACCGGCGACTGTTGGCCAATGCATACGTGTGGCAGGGGTTGACGTTGTGCAACCGTTTCTTTGACGACCCGGAAGTGGCACGGCGATGTTACGACCAAGCCACCGCGCTCTCTCGGGGCGAAGGCGGAAGTGCCTGGGATGATCTGCAAACTCTAAAGGCCAAAGTTCTGCGTGGGGGCAGCGTGAACCCGCTGCTGCGCGCGTGGTCGCAAGGCTCAGTGGGCGACAAAACCTTCCAGCAGATCAGCGAAGAGTTCGCCGAACTGGTGATTCCTAAAGTCTGGGAACGGGAAGGCCGCAAAGTGTCGCGTGTGGCCGCCCGCCTGTCGGTGTCGCCGAAGAAGGTCCGTCGCATTCTCAACCGCGTGGGCCGAAGAAAGCCGCCCGCAGAATAAGCGAATCACTCGCTTGCCTCCTCGTGCTACTATGTACGGCCAAAGGAGATAGCGCATGAAGCTCACTGACAAAATCGAATTGCTGTTAAGTGGCAAAGGTCCCCGCCGGGTTTTGTCGGTCGCACCCGACCAGCCGGTCTATGACGCCATTGAGAAAATGGCGCAGGAAAGCGTCGGCGCGTTGTTAGTGATGTCTGACGACAAACTGGTCGGCATTTTGTCAGAGCGCGACTACGCCCGCAAAGTGATCCTCAAAGGCCATTCGTCGAAAGACACGCCGGTTCGCGAGATCATGAGCAGCCCAGTGGTGTACGTGACTCCGCAGAACACAGTGGATGAGAGCATGGCCATCATGACCAACCACCATTTCCGCCACTTGCCCGTGCTGAAGGATGACATTGTGGTTGGGGTAGTATCCATCGGCGATTTGGTAAAGTGGATCATCACCGGGCAGGCGCAGACCATCCATGAGTTGGAGGGTTACATCACCGGAACGTATCCGCGGTAGTCATGGCCCGTCGAGCTTTCGAAAAGGAACTATTTCATTGGCTGCTCCAGGACTAGCTTCCCACCCGCGGGTACGGGAAGAAAAAACGAGGGGAGCGGTCTCCTGCTCCCCGGCTTCTCGACAAAAGACTACCTTCACTTGGTGCCGTCTGAGGCAGATTCTTGCCCAATCTCGATGGTGAACTTCTTGCCCGCCAGTTCAAGACCGGCCAGAGACTTGCTGCCATCCGGGTTGGCTGCGGTAATCGCCGCATCGTTGCTGAAAGGATAATTCGAGTCAACCAGGCGGGCGGGCGTTGTGGCCACGACCTTGCTGCCCTTCATGATGTTGAGCTGAACGTTCGGTCCGTTGCCATCCCATTTGACGGAGTAGTCGCCCGGGGTAAGGGTTTGTGTGCCAACCATCACGTTATCGGAAAGCGAGAGCGATCCTTTGTTGGAGGCAAATGCGGTGATGGCCATCAGCAAGGCGACGCCCAGTAGCGCGCCTTTGAAAATCTGCGTAATCTTCATGCAATCCTTTTCTTTCCCGAAAGTCGTCGGGAATCGGCTTGGGGCGGCGTCATTGGCCTTCGCGAAAAGACTTGCGTTTTTCGGCAAAAGCCCTACAATGCTGGCGCGGGGTTAAGACGACGAAGCGTTCGCCCGCAAGGGCTGTAACGTCTCGTGACCGGCTGCGTCTCACCAGGGCCGCCAAACCGAAAGTGAGCCAGCCTGCTTAACCCCTTTTGCTGTTTACTGTAGATGCAAACCGGGTGTGTCTCTCGCCCCGGTCCACATGCGTCAACACCAAGTACGCTGCGCTTGCGGCAAAAGTTCCCTACCTTCATTTCCCGCAAGCTTGAACATCTGACCATTAGACGTTGCTGTGCCCTCGCCGGTTAGCAACCCTTGGTTAAAGAAAGGTGAATGTTTTGTAAAGTTTTGCGGCTCGCAGGGCCCGGAATCAGGCAAGAGGATGTCGGAATGCGCCAAACGCTTGCGGCCCGTGGTCAAGATCGCGATTCGTATCGAGGCACGTCTTCAGACGTGCCGAAAGTGCCCGAGAATCAGCGCGCCTTTAGGCCTTGGGTTTCTGTCCTGACTTTCACCACGGACCGCTCGGGCTTCTTCAACCGCCGGTGTGGCCCAACACTTCTTGATTCAGGAAATTTTCAACACAATCTTGCCGAAGTTCTTCCCCTCGGCCAGCAGGCGGTATGCGTCTTGCGCTTGCTCCATGGAAAAAACATGCCCGACCACTGGCCGCAGGAGTCCTCGCCCAGTCCAGGCGGAAAGCTGCTGCCAGGCCGGCTGCATCAGCGCGCGATTGGCGGAAAGATAAGTAAGCCACAACCCGTGAACGCTCGCCCCTTTGGCATAAAGCAGCCGCGTGTCGAGTTCGGCCTTTTGTCCGGTGGCGCTGCCATAGACGATCACGCGGCCGAAGTCGCGCAGGCAACGCACGCTTTTGTTCACATGCTCGCCGCCCAGCATTTCGAAAACGGCGTCTACGCCTTCCCCGCTGGTAAGGTCTTTGATCACCTCTTCGTAATCTCGCTGCTTGTAGTTGATGGGGTGCTGCAAGCCAAGCGGCTTCACCCGGGCGAGCTTTTCTTCCGAAGATGACGTGCCGTACATCTCCAGGTCGAGCAGCCTGCCAATCTGCACGGCGGCCGTTCCCACTCCGCCGGCCACGGCATGAATCAGCACGCGCGGCGGCCGCGAGGAAGTCTGCCGGGCATCCGCCAGGCCAGCTTTCCAATATGCGAGATACGCGGTGAAGTAATTCACCGGAAATGCCGCCCCCTCTTCCGCGCTCCAGGTTTCCGGGACCGGCCACAGGAGTGCGGGATGCGAAGCCAATCGCTCGGCAAACGCGGCCCACTGCGCATAGCCCATCACACGCTGGCCGTCACGCTCCCGGATGCCGCAGAATTCACGGCCGGCGATCAGTGGAGGCTTGGGCGTTCCGGGATAGCCGCCGCTGGCGGTCATAACGTCGGCAAAGTTGAGCCCTCCGGCTTGCACGCGAACCAGTTCGGTCCCAGCCGCGCCGACAGGATCTGGCATATCCCGAACCTCCAGCGCCTGCGGTCCGCCTAAGCGGCTGATGACAATGGCTTTCATAATGGAAAAGTCTAACAGGCCACAAGGCCGCGTCCGAAGCAGATCAGCATTATTACATGGCAATGTGACCAGAGTGAGGATACAACCGGCAAAGCAGGTATATACTTGGGAGGATTAGCCTAGGCAACACCGTCCGATGTTGGACGGAGAGTTCGGAGCCGCGTTCTTAAAGTTGTCCGATTCTTATTGGCTCCATATAAAACACAGAGTTGCAGGTACGTTGGCAAGCAGCGACTCGTGCGGGACTGGCAGCCTGTGCCGCAGGCTGAAATCAGGCCCGGGGGGTTACAGACATGGATTTGGTAGTAGTGCGGCTGCTATTCATAGTTTTTGTTTCTATCACCTGCTGCTTACTTGAACCGTTCGGATTACCACGGTTAAGTGATGCTGGCATCGGCGTAGCCATCGGGGCCTCGATTGTCCTGTTCGAGTGGCGACTGCGGCTGATCAGTTTGAAACGGCTGATCGGGGCGGCCATCGGTAGCGTGCTGGGAATCTTCGGCGCATACCTGTTCGCCTTGGTCATTCGGAACAGCCTGGCTCCCAGCCAGACCCAGAGTTTCCTGCAACTCATGGTTATGGCGTTGATGGCGTACGTCGGCCTCGTCGTAGGCGCCAATAAGGGCGACCTGCTGAACCTTTCGGCTCTGGGCGGCATTTTCGGCGGCGAGAAACAATCCAGAAAGAGCTACAAGGTCCTGGACACCAGCGTCATCATCGATGGGCGCATCGCCGACATTGCCGAGACCGGGTTCCTCGATGGTTCCCTGGTGATTCCGCAGTTTGTGCTCCGCGAACTGCAACTCGTGGCGGACTCCGCCGACTCGCTGAAACGCAATCGTGGACGACGCGGCCTGGACGTCCTGCAGCGGCTGCAGAAGACCGCTGCGGTGCAGATTCAGATCGTGGAAGACGATTTTCCCGCCGTTCGGGAAGTCGATCTGAAGCTGATCGAACTGGCCAAACTTTACGAGGGGAAAATCATCACCAACGATTTCAACCTTAACAAAGTAGCGCAGTTGCAGGGAGTCGAAGTCCTGAACATCAACGAACTGGCCAACTCGTTGAAACCTATCGTACTGCCCGGCGAGGGCATGCGAGTGTTCGTGCTGAAGGAAGGCAAAGAGTACAACCAGGGCGTGGCTTACCTGGATGATGGGACCATGGTTGTGGTAGACAACGCCCGCAAGGCGATTGGGAAAACCATTGACGTTTCGGTTACCTCGGTATTGCAGACCACCGCGGGGAAGATGATTTTCGGCAAGTGGGACGAGCGCAGCGGCAGCGTTCCGCGCTCTGAACCCCGCGTTCTGACGCCGGTTTCGATTCCCCCGGCGGACGCGAAGAAGCCGTCTCCTTCGGCCATGGCAGAGCGGCCGGGAACAGAATGATAACGAAAGCTGTTGGCTATTAGCTATCAGCTTTCAGCAACATCCCGTCGAGCAAGGGCTGATAGCTGACAGCTGGATCTTCCTTCATGCCATCCCTGTGCGATACTGGCTTCATGGCTCCCTCGGCTGATCCCAAGTCGGTCAAAGTCAACCTGACAACCGGGACGGGAATGGACATTGAGTGGCAGGACGGCCACCCGTCACACTATACCTTTGCGTTTCTCCGCGATGCCTGTCCCTGCGCCCTGTGCGAAGAAGAGCGGACCAAGTCCAGACGCAGTCCCGGCGAGCCGCCGAAACCTGCTCCCGGCGCGTTGCCCATGTTCAAGCCAACCGCCAAGCCGCTTTCCGCCGAGGGTGTAGGCCGATATGCCATCAAGTTCCATTGGAATGACGGGCACGAATTGGGCATCTATTCCTGGCGCTTTCTTCGCGACTGGTGCCCGTGCCAGGAGTGCCAAACGAAGATGGGGTAAGACCAGTTTTGGCGACACGGTGGATGAGAGATTAGCGCGTTCGCAGGCTGCGGGAAAACCAGGTTCGTATCACGGCACGACTTCAGTCGTGCCGGAAGACGAGCCAAGAAGAGTTCGGGCTTTAGCCCCTGAGATTTTGAACCGACCGGAAAACCGATCCAACACGCATGAATGTCATCGCTACCATTTCTGATATGCACGCCGCCTCGCGCGGCGTCCGCGCGGAAGGCAAACTTCTGGGCCTGGTGCCGACTATGGGTGCCTTGCACGAAGGACACCTGTCTCTGGTTCGCGCCGCAAAATCGCGATGCGATGCAGTAACCGTCTCCATCTTCGTCAATCCCACGCAGTTCGGTCCCAACGAGGACTTCGCGAAATACCCGCGCAGCTTCGAGCGCGATCGGGACCTGCTAGCGAAAGAAGGCGTGGATTTCATTTTTGCGCCGTCGGTAGAAGAGATGTATCCGGCAGAGGCAGCCACGTGGGTGACGGTCGAAGGCATGAGCGAGCGGCTTTGCGGTCGTACCCGGCCCGGTCATTTTCGCGGCGTAACTACGGTGGTGGCGAAGCTGTTTCACATCGTCGAGCCGGACCGCGCCTTCTTTGGCCAGAAAGATGCCGCCCAGGCCGCCATCATTCGCCGCATGGTTCACGATTTGAATTTGCCGGTTGAGATTGTGGTTTGCCCCATTGTCCGCGAGCCCTCGGGCCTGGCCATGAGTTCGCGCAACGCGTACCTGAGCGCAGAGCAGAAGCAGTCGGCGCTGGTGCTATATGGTTTGCTCAAGGAAATCGCACGGCGGTTTCGATCCGGCGAACGAGACGCGGCCAGCTTGATTGCTGACGGCCAGCAGGTTGTGGCGGGGGAGCCGTCAGTGCGTTTGGATTACCTGGAAATTGTCGATCCCGAAACCCTGGAACCCTTGCCAACTGTCACTCGCCCTGCGCTGGTTGCGATTGCGGCTTTCGTAGGAACCACGCGACTGATCGACAACGTAGTGCTCGAGGCCTAAGCACTTTCCCGGAAGATGCAGCCCCTTGCGTTCTTTGCGTCTTCCTTTGCGTCGCTTTGAGGTGAAAAGCTCTCAGCGTACCGACCAGAACAGGCGGACCGCCAAGGGCGCGAGGTTCTCGCAAAGAGCGCAAAGAGAAACACGCTACAAACGCCATAGCCAAAGTCTGAAATGTCTCTAAAATAGTCTGGTGTTGGCCACCAGGCTGGAGTTCGTTCCCGTGCAAGATGCGGAGTTATTTGCCGCGGTGCCGGCTGCACCCGCCGTTTTTCTGCTACGCGGAGACGATGCGCAATCCGAGCCTTACGTCACCAAGACGGCGAACCTGCGGCGACGCTTGCAACGGTTGCTTGGTCCGCCAACAGAGCTGAGCAGAAAGCTCAACCTGCGCGAGCGCGTGCGCTGGGTTGAATTCACTGCGACTGGCTCGGACTTTGAATCCGGCTTTCTGCTTTATCAGCTTCTGCGCACGACGTTCCCCAAGACCTATGCCAGCCGCTTGCGGCTGCGCCCCGCGCCCATGGTCAAGCTGCACATGGAGAATGCTTACCCGCGCGCCTCGGTGACCACTCGCATCGGGCGGCTCGGCCCGAAGGCGATCTACTACGGCCCATTTCCCAGCCGCACCCTCGCCGAGAAATTCATGAACGACTCGCTGGACGCTTTCAAAATGCGCCGCTGTGTGGAGGATCTGAATCCCGATCCCAAGCATCCGGGCTGCATTTATTCGGAAATGAAGATGTGCCTGGCGCCGTGCTTCAAGGGCTGCAGGGATGAAGAATATGACGCCGAAGTGAGTCGTGCGCAAGCTTATTTCGACTCGGGCGGAGAATCGCTGGTGCGGGAAATTTCTGTGGAGCGAGAGCAAGCTTCGGCTGGCCTGGAGTTTGAAAAGGCTGCTGAGATCCACGCTCGCATCGAAAAGCTCAAGCCGGTGCTGGCGCAGCTTCCTGAGGTGGTTCACCGCCTCGATCAACTGGCAGCCCTCATGGTTCAGCCCAGCGCCACGCCGGGTTGCGTCGCATTTTTTCGTGTCGATGCCGGCTGCATTTCCGGGCCGGCTGCGTTTGCTATTCAAGCTGCCGAGCACGCCAAGTCGCAGTCCATGGAATCGCGGGTGCAGGAAGCGCTAGCGACGCTTCCGCCCGCAATTGTGCGCTCGGCAGCGGAACACATGGAGCATCTGGCAATCCTGAAGCGCTGGTACTACCGCGGAACCCGCATGGGAGAGCTATTCCTGGCGAACCCGAAAGGCGAGCTGCCATTCCGCCGAGTTGTGAGAGGGATTTCGCGCGTCTATCGCGGAGAAAAGCCGGAGGCCGTAGCTGGAACGATAGAACGATGATGAGTGTAACAGCGTACATACGGGCAGGGTTCGCATTTTCGGGTTTAGAATTGCGGCTGATGACCTTGTCCAAAGAGTATCGAGAGTTCGTCGGGCAGAAAGTCAACTGCGTGGATGACAGCACGGAGTGTCGTTTCCGGGTGCCAATTGCGCTGGCGATTCCGATGGCCGCGCTACGGCTTCCACGCTAGGTTCGCGCCATGTCCCAGTCTCCAAACCCAGCCGCGCCGCAGCAGGTGGCGCCTCTGCTTGCGTTGGCCACTGAGTTTCTCAGGGCTGGGCGACCAGCCGATGCGATCGCGCCGTTGCGCGATGCGACGCTGCTGCAGCCGTCCAATGCCATCATCCAGCACGATCTCGGCCTCGCCTGCCTCGAGGTCGGCCGCGTACCGGAAGCCATTGCGGCATTGCAGCGGGCCGTCGCCAGCGACCCGCGCTACACCGATGCATATTTCCGCATGGGAATCGCCTTGGAGAAGCTGGGCGACATCCGCGGGGCAATCGTTGCGTACGACCAAGCCACCAAGCTCCTCCCATCCCTGACCGAAGCGTGGTTCCGGGCCGGCGGTCTTATGTACACACTGGGCCATCTCGACAAGGCGACCGGCTGTTTCCGCCGCGCGGCGGCGACCGGAGGCAGGACCAGCTTCGGCCGCCTTGGCAGCGCGCGGGCGCTGCTGATTGAGAATCGCAATCCGGAAGCCGAACAGGCATTGCGAGAGACGCTGGTGGCCGATCCGAGGAACGCCATGGCGTACGATTTGCTGGGCAATGTGCTCTCTGAGTTCGGCCGTTTTGACGAGGCCCGTGCCTGCTTCGAACGCGCGATCACGATCGCGCCGATGCTGGCGGGAAGCTACTACGATCTGGTCCGGTGCCGCCCGGTCACCAGCGATGACGACGGTCTGCTGCAACGGATGCAAGCCGCCCTGGCCACGCCGGGACTGGAAGCGGGGCAACGCCAGCGGCTGCACCTAGCGATTGGCAAGGCGGCGGAGGATGTTGGCGACTACGGCTTGGCCATGCAGCATTTCGACGCCGCGGACGCCGTGCGCCGGGGTTCGGCGTCGTTCGACTCGGCGGCGTTCTCCATTGAGATCGACCGCCTGATTGCGCGCTGCACACCCGAATGGATCGCGCGGGCGCGCGAACTCGGCAGCCGCGATGCGACGCCGGTGCTGATCATCGGCATGCCGCGGTCCGGCACAACTCTGGTCGAGCAGATCGTCTCCATGCATCCCGAGGTCGGGGCCGGCGGCGAGTTGAATTTCTGGAATGAGCGCGGGGCGGCGTGGCACGGCTCCGGCGCGGCCGGGAACGAGACGCCGTCCACGGAGAATCCGGTCTCGGAGGTCGTTGCCAAGGAATTCATGGCCAAAGCGGCGGCAGACTATCTCCGCGTGCTGCGCACGATCGCCCCGACGGCGGCGCGAGTGACCGACAAGATGCCGTTCAACTTCCTCTGGGCGGGGCTGATCCACGTAGTATTCCCGCGCGCAATCATCATCCATTGCCGCCGTGCTGCCGTCGACACGGCGCTGTCGATCCATCAAACTCATTTCCATCCGACCCTGGCGTTTCCGACCGGAGGCGCCGAACTGGTCGCGTATTTCCGCAGCTACCAGCGGCTCATGGACCATTGGCGGAGCGTGCTGCCGGGGAATCGCTTCATCGAGGTCGATTACGAGGACCTGACCCGCGCGCCTGAACCAGTCATCCGGCGGATCATCGCGGCCTGCGGCCTGGCGTGGCACGACGCCTGCCTGCGCCCCGAATCCAATCCGCGGGCGGTGAAGACTCCCAGCAAGTGGCAGGCCCGGCAGCCGATCTATCGCAGCTCCGTCGAACGCTGGCGAAGGTACGAACCCTGGCTGGGCCCCCTGCGCGCGCTCGTCGACGTTAGATAGAATCTATGACGGGCCGGACGCGGGTGTTGCCCGATCGTGATTTGGGGGAAGGCAGCCCGCCTAAAGGGGGAGGCTCGGCGCGGGGGAAAGATGCGTGAAATAGAGATCTTACGCTCGTTGACCCATGAGTGGCACGGACAGGTGATGTGCTATCAGTGCTTTGCTACTTTCTTCCCAGCGCCAGCCTTCCCAGCGTGGCGGGCTGGACGGTGATGACATCCGGGCCTTTCGTCTTGCCCGCGATGATGGCCTTGTTCGGGATGGTTTCGTAAGCGTAGCCGGTGAGAGCAACCGTGATTCCATTTCTGCACCCGGTAACATTGAGACGCGCCCAGCCATAGTGAGGCTTGTCCTTGATTCGGAACATTATCCCAAGGTAGCGACCGTGGACGTTCCGCCACTTGCCGCCCCAATTAGTCTGGCTCCTCCAATGTGTCACCTCCATGACCGCCATGACACCGCTACCATAAAAATGCTCTCTTCCCCCAATCTGAACCCCACGCTGCAGAGCACTCACATACCCGATGATCCCTTCCACTCCCCCTGCTGCCTGTGCGGCGACAAGGGAAAAAAAGCGTACTGAATCGTTGCTGTAAGTGTTCGAAATGGTGAGGTCTGTTACTCCGTCGTGATTGAGATCGAGCTTGTACTTGTAGTGGTGCCCATATCCGAGCACGACGTGCGTCGGCGTGTAAACGATCTCTGCCTCAGATGGGCAAGACAATGCCATTGCTCCCACGCCCGCCGCACTCGCTGCGAGCGCATACATGTTGAGCTGGTGATGAACGGAATCGGAAAGCCCGGAAGGCGTTCTAGGCGAGCGCGAAGATGGTGTCATGAATCCCTCCATCAAGCCGCACACATTATAAGCCCGGTGGGCAAGTGTTTTCTGTGACGGGCCTCACACGGTTGGAAAGGGAGTGAGCCGGGTCAATTTACGGATGAATGAAATGGCGATGTTTCGCGACTTACCGATCGCCAACAAGATGAGCGCCGCCGCTCGACAACAACACAAGCCTGGTTTTGAAGGGCGATGTCCCGTGCGCAGCCGACCTTGGATTCACCGCCCAAAGCCCGCGGATGCGGATCGCAAGGTGGTTTGCATGAAGGGCTTGGGGGTGCCGTAAAGAGCCCAAGGCTGGCCGGCGATAACCCGCAGAAGGGCGGTCGGTAGCGCTGTTTCAGCGACAATGGCATATAATTGGTGGTGTTTCTTGACGGCTAAAGGAGATCTCAATGAGTCCCAGGGATGGCAGGTTCGTTTCCCTCAAGTTTGCGGCAATTTGCGTGATCGCCGTGTTGCTGGCGGTTTCCGCCGGTTTGAGCAGCGCGTATGCGGAGACGAAGCTGCAAAAGTTAAGCACTGACACATTCACCAACAGCTACAGCGAGCACAGAACTGAAGTTGAACCGCACACCTACGCGAACGGATCTACGATCGTGAGCGCTTTTCAGGTGGCCCGCTGGTATAACGGCGGTGGCGCGGACATCGGATTTGCGACCTCCACCGACGGGGGGAAAACCTGGCAGCACGGCTATCTCCCAGGGTTGACCCAGAACTACAAAGGTGGCAGCTACTACACAGCAAGCGATCCCGTGGTGGCTTATGACGCCAAGCACGCCGTGTGGTTGATCAACTATGTCCCCATCACGACGAACGAGGCCGCCATCGACGTGGGTGTAAGTAGTTCCCCGGACGGTATTAACTGGAGCAACCCCGTGCTTGTAGACAAGTCGGGCGTCGACGACAAAAACTGGATTACCTGCGACAACACCTCCACCAGTCCTTATTACGGCAACTGCTACGTGGAGTGGGATCTGGGCTTTAGCACAGGGCAGATTCAGATGAGCGTTTCCAGCGACGGCGGTAAAACTTGGGGAGCAGCCAAGGGAACCGCTGACGGGGCAGGCGGAATCGGCGGCCAGCCGGTGGTGCAGCCCAACGGGACTGTCGTGGTGCCTATCGAAGCGGGCGTCGGCATCAGCGCTTTCACTTCCACCAACGGCGGCAAGAGTTGGAGCAGCCTGGTTTCCGTTTCCAGTATCGACTACGCGGATGATGAAGGCGGCATTCGCAGCGGCCCGCTGCCCTCGGCTCGAGTGGATGGGGCGGGTAAGGTCTATGTGGTCTGGGGCGATTGCAGATTCCGTAGCGGATGCTCGTCCAACGATCTTGTCATGAGCACATCCACCAACGGAACGAAATGGAGTGCGGTGACTCGCATTCCGATTGATCCGGTAAAGAGCACGGTTGATCACTTTATTCCCGGCTTGGGCGTGGATCGCGCCACTTCCGGCAATACAGCCCACCTGGCCATGACGTACTACTATTACCCGGTTGCGCAGTGCAACAATTCCTGCAAACTTGAAGTAGGCTTCACGGTTTCGCAGGACGGCGGAAACACTTGGACGGCGGGGAAGAATCTGGCCGGACCGATGGAGTTGAGTTGGATTGCCCCTTCCGACAACGGACAGATGGTGGGCGATTACCTGGGAGTCGATTTTTCCAACGGACAGCCCTACGGAGTTTTCGCCGTGGCACAGGCCCCAGGTAGCAAGCTGAATGAGGGCATGTACACGACCAACGCGCCTCTGGTGGTATCTCCCGACGAGCCGCGGCTTAGTTCGAAGGGTGAGAAACGAGTCGCTGCACGCAGGTTTGTACGCAAGTTCTACGATGACGACCACCAGCGGCCCATCCCGCCTTCCGAACAGGAACCACCGGTTGAGAGCAGATGAGGCTCTGACCAAGAATGCAGCGGGCGGAAGTGGAATCCGGTCTCGGATCCTTGCGCCCGCTTTCTATTTCGTTTGACCCCGCATGCGCAACCAATAAAGAGGGGAAGCATGGAGTTACTGAGAAGGCGTAAGCGCCCAGGGGATTAGGCCTTGCTCGCTTCCGTCGCGATCTTAGGCAAGGGTTGACGTTTTGCTGTGTCAGTGAGTGTAATCGCGATATAACACCAATTGACCTAGGCCGCTCTCATTCCAGGATAGAGTTGGCGTTCTCACGCGCAGTCGCAGACAGGCTCGCAACTCCGGCTGTCAAAACCGGATTTCGCCAGCCCATCACATCGAACCCTAATAACTGCTGTTGCAAAGATCAGCCAAAGGAGTAAACTTGTCGGCGACAAATCGTTTCGTCTCTCAGAGAGAGACGCCCCGCCCTTCGCGACGCCCCACCCCCTGAGACGAATGACCCGAATTATCGGGAAACGCATTTACGGCAGACCAATTTATCTGGTGGAGGTTCGCAATGAAACACATCCGAGGAGGTCTCTATGAAGCAGTCTAGTCGCCCTCGCAGGGCACCTTCCAATTTATCCGATTCAATTGATCGCCAACTCAACATGTACGCTCTTTCTGCGGCTGCGGCAGGAGTGGGAATGTTGGCTTTAGCGCAGCCAGCCGAAGGCAAGATTGTGTACACGCCCGCACACGAAAATGCCGTAGGCGTTAAGCTTGACCTTAACCACGACGGAATTGCGGATTTCAAATTCTGTTTTTGGAGTGATTTTTCTCACTCCTCCTGCACTGCCTGGTCGCCGCGTCCGCAGACCGCCACATACTATGATGCGTTGTTGGTTAATCCGCTCAACGGGACCAACATGATTTGGGGGGCCAATGGCATTGCTTCGGCTTTAGTCGCAGGGAAACGGGTAGGCGCTAACGGGTTATTCGCAAAGGGTAACTACTTCATGGCTCACTCCCACAGTAACACTTTTTGCAAGGACCCTTGGTGCAACGCGACCCGCCGGTATCTGGGACTAAAGTTCGTCATCGAAGGAAAAATCCACTACGGCTGGGCAAGACTCAACGTGCATTGGTCGAGGCAGAAGGCGATCCTAACGGGCTACGCCTACGAGACCGTCGCGAACAAAGCCATCGTCACTGGGAAGACCAAGGGACCCGATGTCATTACTGTCGACCCCGGCAGCCTCGGCCATCTGGCGGAAGGGGCTTCGGCGATTCCGGCATGGCGCGAAGGAAAGTAGCAACGCGATTTATCTTATGGAGGCTTGTTATGAAGCGAATCAGAATCTTAGCTTTCATTCTCTGTGCGTGCTTCGTGTCCGTGGCATGGGGTCAGCAGCCAGCGGGCAATTGCATCAACAACTGGAGCGAGTTCCTCCGCACCAACATGAAGCGCTCGAACCCGTGCGAAAAGGTGCTTAACGTCAAGAATGTTAAGAACCTCGGCTTGAAGTGGAGCTACAAAACCGGCAGCGGGGTGTCCTCGCCTGCCGTAGCGAATGGGGTGATTTATGTCGGCTCGGACGACCACAACGTATACGCCCTGAACGCCAAGACCGGCGCCCTGCTGTGGAGCTACACCACTGGCGGCTATGTGGTGTCCGCGCCCGCCGTGGCAAATGGGGTGGTTTATGTCGGCTCGTACGACGACAACGTGTACGCGCTGAACGCCAGCACCGGCGCCCTGTTGTGGTACTACACCACCGGCTTAGAGGTCATGTCCTCGCCCGCGGTGGCGAATGGGGTGGTGTATGTCGGCTCCGCCGACGGCAATGTCTATGCGCTGAACGCCAGCACCGGCGCCAAACTGTGGAGCTACACCACCGGCGGCAACGGTGTGAGTTCCTCACCCGCCGTGGCGAATGGGGTGGTTTACGTCGGCTCCACCGACGACAACGTCTATGCGCTGAACGCCAGCACCGGCGCCCTGCTGTGGTACTACACCACCGGCTATGATGTCGTGTCCTCGCCCGCCGTGGCGAATGGGGTACTGTATGTCGGCTCGGACGACGGCAATGTCTATGCGCTGAACGCCAGCACCGGCGCCAAGCTGTGGAGCTATACCACCGGCGGCTGGGTGTTTTCCGCGCCTGCCGTGGCGAATGGGGTGGTTTATATCGGCTCGTTCGACTACAACGTGTACGCCCTGAACGCCAGCACCGGCGCCAAGCTGTGGAGCTACTCCACAGGCTGGATTGTGGATTCCTCGCCCGCGGTGGCGAATGGGGTGGTTTATGTCGGCTCCGACGACTACAACGTGTACGCGCTGAACGCCAAGACCGGAAAGAAGCTGTGGAGCTACACCACTGGCTGGCTAGTGGATTCCTCGCCCGCCGTGGCAAAAGGGGTACTGTATGTCGGCTCGGATGACTACAACGTCTACGCCTTCGGCCTGAAGTAGGGTCGGAAGTAACTTGAATCAGGAGAAACCGGGGCGGCCTCCCGCCAGTTGAGACGCCCTGACCCGAACGACCGGGAAATGTACTTCGATCAGACCAGTTTATCTGGTGGAGGGTTGCAATGAAAAACATCCGTATCTTGGTTTTGATTCTCTGTGCGTGCTTCGTGTCCGTGGCATGGGGGCAGCAGCCAGCGGGCAATTGCATCAACAATTGGACCGAGTTCCACCGCACCAACATGAAGCGCTGGAACCCGTGTGAGAAGGTGCTTAACGTTCACAATGTTAAGAACCTCAGCTTGAAGTGGAGCTACGAAACCGGCTACTACGTATATTCCTCGCCCGCCGTGGCAGATGGGATGGTTTATATCGGTTCGGGGGGCGGCCCGGTTTGCGCCTTCGGCTTGAAGTAGGGTCGGGAGTAACGACCGAATGACCCGCTTGAGCCTAGACAGGCTTGAGCGGGGTTTCTTGTTGGCCCTTCCCGGTGACGCGGAATCGCCCGTCGCTTGAATCTCAGGGACTGAGACTGTAGAGCAGCGTGATGGCTCAGTTGATGTAAGTCAGGCGATAGCACTCATTGACCTACCATGCCGCTGTGTCCGCGGTCGAGTGAAATGGGCATTTTGCAACAGTTGAGATGAGAGGCTATTTTCTTCCGCGCGCCAACCTGCCTAACGTTTCGGGGTCCACCGTAATCACGTCCGGCCCCTCCGTCTTGCCGGCGATGATTGGCTTGTTCGGGACGGTCTCGTAAGCGTAGCCAGTCAATGTGCCGCTCACATCGTCGTATTGCCGATGGTGCCCAAGCGTGACGCTGACTCTGGCCCAGCCGTAGTGCACTTTGCCGTCAATGACGAACTTTAGTCCCAAATATCGATTCTTGACACCCTTGCCTTTCCCGGCCCACGGGCCTAAGTCGGAATACTGGCTGGTGCGGCGCTTGAAAAGCTCCTCTGCCATAAATGGGAAATTAACGGAGAATTTGCCTTTTGGTCCGATTCGGGCGCCTGCGCGCAAAGCGGAGGCGGCAGAAAGAAAATAGCCGTTGTGACTCAAACGTCTCCCGGCGACCGCGTTGTTGAAATTGCCCGGGGGATATCCGGATGCGTCGAGCCCTACGAAGTTCGTGCTGCCCACGTAAAACGTCGTGCGCAGTACAAAATCCTTGATGCCGTCGTGGTTGAGATCAATGTATAGGGGAAAGCCTGTGTGCGTCACTTGATGCGTTTCCGTGTAGACAACTTTCGCCTCGGAGGCCCCGGCCAGCGCCAGCACACTCACTCCGGCTGCGCTTGCCACCAGCGCATACGTATTGAGTTGCCGGTTAAGGGAACCGGAAATAGGGGCGGTCTTACGGGGCCGGGGAGCGCTGGACATCGGTCTTCCTCCGAAGGTGTTTCATTATCCGTCCGGCTACATCACCAGTCAACACTCAATTGTGGAAATCAGATTTCATTCAGAACCCTTCCGAGGATGACTGAGTGAAATCGATTTATCGCCAATCGGGGATGTTTCCGGAGTTGCCAACGAACCGCTCCTGAAGCAGCCGTTCGCCCTGCTCGTTTCCGGGAGGGTTTTTGCAGGTTCGAAGTTCATAATCCTCTGACACGAAGACAACGTCCCCGAAACAGACTCTGCTTACCGTGGAGCTGCGCGGGTCACAATCCGCAAAAAGAGGTCAGCCCATTTAATGGAAAATTCACCGGATGGTCATAGAGCGGTCACAGGTCGCGTGTAAATATTAGCGCTGGTAAGGTTAGCCCCGGGCAAATTTCCACCCCGATGTCGCACAGCCGATCCCGGTTGCGTGAGGGAAGAAAATTCAAAGAGGAGAACGGTACATGTCGCGAAACACGTCTCGAAATAACTCCCGAAAAAAATCTCGGGTCAACCGTCTGCGTCCGCTCGCCGGTGTGCTGGCGGCGGGGCTGAGCCTTCCGGCGCTCGCCGCTGCTCAGTCCAAGTACTACCCCACCTACCACACAGGCCCGCATGGCAAGGGCTCGTGGGTCGTCAGCGATGGGCAAATCATCACCCCCGCCGGTACCCAAGTCAACCTCGGCATCCGGGTGCGCGCGAAGGCCATTGCGCTAAACCCCAATACCAAAACTCACACCGCCGCTGTCCTCACCATGGGTACGTCGACGTCCGATGGCAACGGAGCCATCGAGGTGTTCGACACCAACACCGGCGTTGTCCTGCAGGACTACATCCCGTTCGGAGTGGATTCGAGTGGCAGCTATAGCGGCATAGCCTATTCGGCGGATGGCAAGTACCTGGTGTTCAGCCAGGACAGCAGCAATGTCACCATCGCCAGCGTCAATGGACAGGGCTTCCTGCAAGACGACGCGCAGATCAGCGTGCCGCCGAACAATTCCTTCATCACCTGTTTCCCGAACAGTCCTCCGGGCGATGGCATTCCCTGCGGCACGTTCTATACTCCGAGCACTTCTTATCCCGGCGGCGTTGCGATCTCACAGGATGGCAGCAGCGCCTACGCCCTGCTAAACCAGAACGATACGCTCACCCAGATCGACCTGAACACGAAGCAGCAAGGTACGCAGATCCGCGTCGGCAACGCGCCGCACAGCATCGTGATCGCCAGCAACGGCACGACCGCTTACGTCAGCAACGAGGGTGGCCGGGCTGCGACGGAAGCGGACTTCCAGATCTACTCCGCCGGCACGGAAATCGTCGCCGACCCGGTGGTTGGCGCCGCGATCACCGGTACCGTTTCCGTGGTTGATCTGCCCACGATGACGGTTACCGCTAACATTTCCACCGATCTGCACCCGACCGGGATGGCGCTTTACCGAAAGTACCTGTTGGTTGCCAATACCTATAGCGACACCATCTCGGTAATCGACACGACCACCAACGTGGTAGCGTGGACGATCGACCTTGGGCTGCCAATCGGAGTGCCCGGCGCAGGCCAACCGGCCTATGGCGCGGCACCGAACTCGATCGCCGTGGATGCCAAGAGAGGCGTTGCCTACGTCGCGCTGTACAATGCCAACGCGATCGCAGTGGTCAACCTCAGCAAGGGCGCCAAGGATCCCGTCATGGGCATGATCCCGGTTGCCTATGCGCCGAGCTCGGTCGTGCTGGACAAGGCTAATAACACGCTCATCGTTGCCAACGACAAGGGCATCGGCACGCGTTATTCGTTCGAGTGCGACTGGGGCGTGTGTGACTACAATACCCACCAGGACAATGGCACCGTCAGCATCGTTCCCGTGCCGGATAGCGGAACCTTGAAGGCGATGACGAAAATGGTGTTCGCCAACAACCACTGGGATCTGACGGAGAATATCAAGTCAGCCTCCGGTGGCAGCCCGGATACCAAGCCGGTCGCAATCCCGGCCAGGATCGGCGACCCGTCGCTGATCAAGCACGTGTTCCTGATCATGCGTGAAAACCGCACCTATGATCAGATGCTGGGCGACGTGGCCGCCGGTAATGGCGACCCCTCGTTGGCAGTGTTCGGCTACGATGGCAAGACGCACCTGGACACGCCGAACGCGCACGCGCTGATCACCCGCTTCCCTCTCTTGGACAATTTCTACGACCCGAGCCGCCAGTCGGCTGACGGTCACAATTGGGCCACCCAGGGCATGGCGCCCTACGCCGACGACATCCAGTCGCCGGATTGGGTCCGCAGCTATCCCGGCGGGAGCGGCGGCGATGCACTTTCCTATCAGAACAAGGGCTTCCTGTTCACGGGAGCGGCGGCCGCCGGTCTGCCGGTGAAGCTCTACGGCGAAAACGTCGAGAACGATACGTACCTGCAGCCGGACGGGTCGACCCAGGAGCCAAGCTGGAGCGAATTTTACGCCGACTCGCAGTGCTTCGAGGGAGGGCCGGATTGCGGACCTCCTGGGATCAAGGGCGAGCAAACGCTCTACTATCAGAACACGATCCAGCCATATGCCTCTGTCCCAGGGTGGGCTGAGCACATCGTCACGAACTTCCCAAATTTCGATCTAGGCATTCCCGACCAGTTCCGGGTCGATCTGTGGGTGCAGGACTTCAATAACGATGTCAAAGCCGGTACGGTGCCCGCGTTGAGCATCCTATGGATCATGTGCGACCATACCGGTGGCCCGCCGACCCCGGACGCCGAACAGGCCGATAACGACTTGGCGGTTGGGCGCATTATCGACTACATCAGCCACAGCCCGGTGTGGTCCACATCGGCGATCTTCGTGGAGGAAGACGACGCGCAGAACGGCGTCGACCACATCGACGGTCATCGCAGCCCAGGCTATGTCGTCAGCCCGTACGCTGTGCAGAATGGACCCACCGACCACACTTACTACACACAGGTCAACATCACTCGGACGATCGAGCAAATCCTCGGTCTGACGCCCATGAACCAGTTCGACCTGGTGGCGTCGCCGATGAGGACGGATTTCACCAACAACCCACCCCAGGGGAACTTCCAACCCTGGACGCACGTGGCAAACCAGGTCCCGCTGAACCAGGGCGTTGGAGGGCACGAAAACAATTCAAAAGACAGCGCTACGGTCAAAGCGCTGAGGGCAGGTTGGCTACAGAAGAAGGCGGAGATCTTCGCCGGCAAGCTGACCACGCCCGACGCCGAAGACCCGGACACCGTCAACCATCTGAATTGGTACATGTCCACGGGATTTGAGCGGCCCTATCCTGGCGAGAGCACGGTTCGGCCCGCTAGCGACTTCAACAAACCGGCACCCGCGGGGGATGGGGACGGGGACGACTAAAACACGTTTCGATTGCAACGGCCCTCTCCCCGATGACCGGGGAGAGGTTTTTTTGTTCACTCCTCAAACGCAAAGTCCCCACCAACCTGAACCGGACCTGCCAGCGGCGTGAACGTTACTGCCCTGGCTTCGTCCCGCGACAACGCAAAGGCCATTTCGCTAACGACCGGGCCTTGGGTGTAATCGCGAAGTCACGACGCCAATAGAGCTCCGCGCCTCCATGCCTCCGTGGTAGCGGTGCTCCGTTTGCGGAAGACCACCTTCACTTCCTCCCGCCAGTGTTCGCCCACTCCGGCCAGCATCCATTCCACCTCAGGAGAAACATATCGCAGTAATGTATCGGTGGCGGGATGCACATGCAGCGCCGGAGCCACCAGCACAAGCCAGGGTTTTTCTGGGCTCAACACTCGCGTCGAAAAGTACCCGAATTTCTGAAACTCGCCGCGCGCGTGGTGCCAGGCGACGCGTGACCAGTAATCCAGCGCTTGCAGCGGCAGGTGAATGTCCTCGTTTGCCTTCAGTTCGATTACCGCCAGGCGGCCTTCGCGGGTAACACTGAGAACGTCAATCATGGCGCGGTCGGAAGCAGAAAATGCCGGCACTTGCGAATACACGCAATTCGATTCCAGCCGCTCATCGAGTGCGCTTACCTTCTGCACCACCAATGATTCCAGCCAGCGCTCAGGATGCATCCGCCATAAGGGATGATCGTGTGGCCCTTCGGCGTGCCGGACTTCGCCAATGCTGCGGACCAAATGCGCGAACTGGGCGGCGTTTTTCTCACAAACGACCCGCTCTTCAGCGCCCAGCCCGAACACCAACTCAGTGCCCGTACGAAAGCTCTCAGTGTGCTGCGCCACTCGCGCCCGCGCGAACTCAAGCCCATGACAACGAAATGCAATCTCTGCCGGGAAACGCAAAACGGCCTCGGCCTCCGGCATCAAGGCGCGCACAGTGGCAATCTCAGAGGCGAAACGCTCCTGGGCCGCCGACTCATCCACCGCGCGAACCAACCGCGTGGCCACATTGCCGCAGTCGGTAACATCGATCTCCTTCAGGCTGTCTTCGCGTTCATCAAGCTCGTACAACTGCCATTTCGCGGCTGCTCGGTTCAAATGCGCCATGCGCTCGCGAACCAGGGCCGACTTCCCAATCGGCAGAAACATCTTCAGCCCCTCGACCACTAACTTTCCGGCCTGCGCTTGACGGCAGGCGTCGAGCCACAAGATGCCAAACGTCAGCGCCGCGTCGATCGAGCCTTGTGTTTCCCCGCTGTTTACCCCGAGCAGCGCAAACCCGCTCTGCCCCTGCCGCAGCAGCCCGCGCGCATGGATGGGGCCAAACGATCGCTCAAGATCCATCGAGGTGCTGAGAGCTGTGGCCTTCCATCCTGCGAACCGCCGCGTCAGCACGCGCTCAAGCGCCCGGCGGTAAGCCATGCGTACCGCCCGTTTTGCGGCAGGAGTCCGCCGGTCGCGCTTGCGGCAGATCTCCAGCTTAGTGGGCCTGGCCTGACCCATGCGCTGCACCGACAGCCGCAGTACGTCATTTTTCAATTCGAGATCCAGAATTCGGCGCACTACATTCCGCTCCGGCGACCACACATGCAGCAGGCACTTGTTGTGTTCGCCCGAGATGGAATACTTGGATTCGGCGAGATCGAAAATCACCGCGCCGTCTTCCACGATCACCGCGTCCTGTGCACAACTCAGGAACTGCTGAAGGCTTTCGCTCAGGGTCTCGGGAGTCACGTCAAAATTGTTGCAACCGGATGTAGCGTCGTCTGTGACGAGTGACCATATTCCCGGGAAACAATCCCGGTATGGGATAATCAGAAGGCCCGGAGTCTTTCCCGGCCAGAAAGCATCGAATCAGAGTGGATAAGAACCGCTTTTTCTTCAAGCATTACGGTCTGACTGAGGGCGATCTGGACCGCTACTTGGCGGCTGCGCTTTCTGCGGGCGGCGACTACGCCGACCTGTATTTTGAATATCTTTCCTCGACTTCGCTGCTGGTGGACGAATCCATGGTGAAGTCGGCGTCGCAGGGTATTTCTGCTGGCTGCGGGGTGCGCGTAATCGCCGGCGAGCGCACCGGCTACGCCTACACCGACGATCTCTCGCCGGAACGAATCCTGCATGCCGCCAGAACCGCTGCATTGATTGCCAGCGGTCCGGCCAAGACGCCAACGGTAGGCTTCCAGGAAAGGGCAGCGCGTAGCCTGTATCCAGTCACGTTGCCCTCGGTCGATGCCGAAATTACTGCCAAGGTCGAGCTTGTGATGCGCGGTGATCAGGCCGCACGGGCTTATGATCCGCGAATCAAGGAAGTTCGCTCGGGCTACGCCGACGAACTGCGCAACATTCTGGTGGTCGGCTCGGATGGCACCTTTGCCGAGGACTCTCAGCCGTTAGCGCGGCTGAACGTTTTCTGCATCGCCAAGACGGATGGTAACTCGGCGCGCGGCAATTCCGGCGGCGGCGGGCGGGTTGCGCTGGATTTCTTTTTCGGCGAAAAGACTCCCGAGTTTTTTGCCAAAGAAGCTGCCCGGCAGGCAATTCTGCAACTCGATGCGCGCGAAGCTCCGGCGGGCGAAATGGAAGTGGTCCTCGGCCCCGGCTGGCCTGGCGTTTTGCTGCACGAAGCTGTCGGCCACGGTCTGGAAGCCGACTTCAACCGCAAGCAGACTTCGGCGTTCGCCGGGCTGATCGGCAAACGGGTGGCCAGCGAAAAATGCACGGTGGTGGATAACGGTACCATGCCGTGGCGGCGTGGTTCGCTCAACGTGGACGACGAAGGCAACACCACCCAAGATACCGTGCTGATCGAAAAGGGCATTCTGAAGGGCTATTTGAGCGACAAGCTTTCCGCCAAGTTGATGGGCATGGCCAACACCGGCAACGGCCGCCGCGAAAGCTATGAGCACATTCCCATGCCGCGTATGACCAACACCTACATGCTGGCGGGAGAAGACGATCCGCAGGATATATTGCGCTCGGTGAAGCGCGGAATCTATGCCGTGAACTTCGGCGGCGGCCAAGTGGACATCACCAACGGCAAGTTTGTGTTCTCGGCGTCGGAGGCTTACTTGATCGAGGACGGCAAGGTCACCGCGCCGATCAAGGGTGCGACGCTGATCGGCAACGGTCCGGATGTGCTGACTCGAGTCTCCATGGTCGGCAACGATTTGAAGTTGGACGAGGGCGTCGGCACCTGCGGCAAAGATGGCCAATCGGTACCTGTCGGCGTGGGAATTCCAACGATTAAAATAGATCGCTTGACCGTGGGCGGCACCGCAAAGAAAGACACGGGCGGCTTCATGCAATAGAGTTTTTTGCCACGGAGGCACAGAGGCACGGAGAAGAAGAACTCTGTAGAGACGTTGCTTGCGACGTCCGGTGTGACCCCTGAAGCCGCGTCAAAATCCCAGGCAATCTCCGTGTCTCCGAGCCTCCGTGGTAGATTTTGATCTGTGGGAAGCGTCGTACCAGGGCGCTCATGCTTCGTATCAGGGCACGCCTTCAGGCGTGCCGCAGAGAGTCCTTTTGAATAGGGGCTTTAGCCCCTGCGGCACTTCATCGACCTCAAACTGCCCACCAGTCGACGAGTACGCGTACTCGGCCGGACTCTGAGCCAGGCCTCGTCCGACCGGGTTCTCGGCGATGTATTGCTGAACCCGCGCGAGGCCTTCCGGGTCCTGAACCCGTACTTCCGAGAAACCACGCTGCCAAACCGGCGGCCTGAACCCCAGTTCCCTTCCACCGCGAAATGCGAATCCCCCTTTGATGAATTGGACTGCGCGTTCAATGCTGAGATCCTGCCCAACCGTAATCAACACGTGAAAGTGGTCCGGCATGATCACGAAATTGTGGAGGAGATACTTGCGTTCCGAGCGGTAATGGTACAGAACATCAATAAACAGACTTGCCGAACGGTGGGACTGCAGCAGATTGCGCTTGCCGGCAATGGATGAGGTGATGAAAAACGTGCGCAGTCCGGCTGTGATGTTTTCTGGATCAGCGCGACGGAGCGGAATGGCCATATCGCAGGGGCTGAAGCCCGTAATTCTCCTGCGGTTGCATCGGCACGTCTGAAGACGTGCCCTGATACGAATCGTTGAGCGCGAGCCAAAATCGTGTCTGTGATGCATGAACATTCGGAAGGGTGGAAGGCCTCCATATATACTTCCAAGTAGTCCCATGTCCTCAACTCAACAAGAAACCCGAAACCAGAAACTCGAAACTGATCTGCGCGAGCTGGCGCAGGACATTGTCCGCCGCGCGATGGCTGGCGGCGCAACCGCGGCCGAATGCGTGATCCGCGAAGGCGACGAATTCTCCACTGTGGTCCGCATGGGGCAGGTCGAAACGCTGAAAGAGTCTGGATCGAAATCCATCGGCGTGCGCGTATTTCACGGCCAGCGCGCCGCCAGCACTTATTCCAGCGATTTCTCCCGCGACAGTCTCGACCGCATGGTGAAATCCGCTTTGGAGCTCGCCAAGATCACTTCCGAAGATCCGTTCAGTGGAATACCCGAGCCTGCGCAACTCGGGTCTCTCACCGGCGACTTCGACCTCTACTCGGCTGATGTTTACTCGCTTCCGGGAGAAGAACGCATCAACTACGCCCGCCGCGCGGAAAAAGCTGCGTTCGATTACGATCCACGCATCAAGAACTCCGAAGGCGGTTCCTTCGACGCCGCCACCGGGCGCAAGGTTTTGGCGAATTCGCATGGATTCGTGGGCGAGTACCAGCGTTCGTACTGTTCGGTGGCTGCCATCCCCATCGCGCAAGCGGAGAACGGCGCCATGCAACGCGACTACTGGTTTTCCGTGGCGAGGAATCTTGGCCGGCTGGAATCTCCAGAGCATGTGGGCAAAGTGGCTGCCCAGCGCACCATTCGCCGCCTCGGCGCGCGCAAGGTGAAGACGGCGCATGTTCCGGTAATATTCGATCCGCTGGTGGCAACTTCGATCATCGGCCACATCTTTGAAGGTGTGGAGGGCGACTCGGTATATCGTGGCGCTTCGTTTCTGGCCGGCAAATTGGGACAGAAGATTGCCGGCGAGCGCGTTACTGTGATCGACGACGGCACGATGGTCGGCGGTTTCGGCACCAGCCCATTCGACGGCGAAGGCGTGCCCACGCGCCGCACCGTAGTGATTGAAAACGGCGTGCTCAAGTCGTATCTGCTCAACACTTACACAGCGAAAAAACTTCGGCTGCAAACCACCGCTAACGCTTCTCGCGGTTTAGCCGGAACGCCGGGGATCGGGCCGGGCAATTACTTTCTCCAGCCGGGCACGAAAACGCCGCAGCAGATCATTTCCGAAATCAAAGACGGGCTTTACGTGACAGAGTTTCTTGGTCACGGTGCGAATCTCGTCACCGGAGATTACTCGCGCGGCGCTTCGGGTCTCTGGATCTCCGGCGGAGAACTGACTTTCCCGGTAGAAGAAATCACCGTCGCCGGAAACCTGAAAGAAATGTTCTGTAACATTTCCGAAATCGGCAATGATCTCGAATTTCGCGGCGCCATGGCGTGTCCAACGATCAGAATTGATGGATTGACCGTGGGCGGAGAGTAAGATGACCGACGGGTGCACCAGCGCAGAATGATGCCGTGGAATCAGAAGTCAAAGCGACCGAAACAAATCCTCTTTGCAGTTGGCGAAGCAGAACGCAAACCTGCCCCACGTCAAAACTCGCCGTCCACTACAATTCTAAGGACCCATCCGATGCGGTTGCAGACAGGCTTGACGACTTCCCGTAAGAACCCAGTCTGTCATTCTCCGTCCGCGGTCCCGTCGTCTTCCCATCGGTTCCCGCACGAGTCGCAAACCCATTCGTATCTACCCGGGGGATCCTCAGACTCTGCTTCCGGCTCGGCGATCAACTCTTCCAAGAAGATTTCGGTGGAATGGCATTTAGGGCAGCAGGCTACGGCTTCGTCTTGTCCGCCTTGTGGAACCGGTCGGCTCAGCGGAGTGTAGGCTTGCATCGCCTGCCGCGCCCACGGCACACCAATCCGCGGAACCTTCACGCTCACGCCTTCGGCAAAGTTTGAGGCGTCCGTCTCGGCGGATGCGGCTTTTTCTCGGCCCATACGGAACGGTATTCCCGCCCGTTTCAGCAGTTCCTGCAACTGGATCGCGTCCGCCAAACTCCACACCGTAGCGACCTCGACCAACTTGAGATCCTCGGCGTAAGGGGAATCGGCCGGTGGTTCAGGCGTCAGTGGCTCCGCCGGCTTCGCAGGCTCTACCTTTAGGCCGCGCCGCGAAATCTCACCAGCCAAGGCTTGCTGTGCGGTGCCAGTCAATTCGGAGTTTTGCTGGGCTAGAGCAAGCAGTTCCCCATCGCTCATCTGGCTATAATGCTGGGAAAGGCGCAGCCACTCGCCCGCAGGATCGAATGTCGCCATAATCATAAGCATGATACACGCGTGGCGCCACTTTCAGAAGATGTTCTTGCGACTGCTGCCCCCCATCGCCACGTAAGAGCCCCTGCAAATCGACAATCCACCATCCCCCATCTACAATCCCTTCATGGGCGGATTGATCGAACCATCCCCGGTGAGCGAGCAGGAAAAGGAATCCAGCCTGCGGCCAGTGCTTATTGCAATTGTGCTGATTGCTGTGCTGGTTGGCTTCCTCGCCCTGCTCTCCATCGGAAAGCACAAAGGCCCGGCTCCGCCGCATCCCTACGCGGCGAACGTGCAGCTCTCGAATCTCAAGATGAGCCAAGCCGAGAACTTTGTTGGCGCCAGCGTGACCTACATCGACGGCACGGTGACCAACACTGGCAACCAGACCGTAACTCACGCCGTAGTACACGTAGTTTTCCGCAACTCGCTGAACGAAATTGCCCAGGCGGAAGACGTAGCCCTGCACGTGCTGACCACCGGCGGGCCGTATCCTGACGCAGTCGATCTGGGCGCATCGCCGCTCGCGCCAAGCCAGAGCAAGCAGTTCCGTCTGACCTTCGAGCACATCACCGCAGATTGGAACCAGGCCTACCCTGAGCTGCGCGTCACGGGCGTTACGTTGAAGTAAGCTGCTACCACGGAGACACTGAGCCACGGAGAAACACCAACGAAAATCATTCCTCCGTGGCTCCGTGCCTCCGTGGTGCGTTCAACGTTTAGAATGTTTCTATGCCTGAAACCAAGCCATTCCGGCTGACGGAGTCGGTGAAAGCTGCGGGTTGAGCGTCCAAGCTGAGTCCGGCGGTGCTGGACAAGGTGCTTGGGAAATTAGCCCGGCAGCAAGACCCGAACGTGCTGGTCGGCTTCGACCGCGCCGACGACGCCGGAGTGTATCAACTGACCCCGGCAACCGCTCTGGTGCAAACCGTCGATTTTTTCACCCCCATCGTCGATGACCCGTACACCTTCGGCCAGATCGCCGCCACCAACGCGCTGAGCGACGTCTACGCCATGGGTGGCCGCCCGATTACATCGCTGGCCCTGGTCTGTTTTCCTGACAAGGCGGATGTCGCAATTCTCGAGCAGATTCTTGCCGGCGGCTTGTCAAAAATGGTGGAAGCCGGATGCACGGTGATCGGCGGTCACAGCATTCGTGACGAGGAAACAAAGTTCGGTTATGCCGTGACCGGAGTGGTTGATCCAGCCAAGGTCTTGACGAATGCGGGAGCGAAGCCGGGTGACCGCCTACTGTTTACCAAAGAGCTGGGGACGGGCGTAATTTCGACGGCGATCAAGAAGGGCTTGGCCCAGCAAGCTTGGATTGACGCAGCCGTAGCTTCGATGACGACGTTGAACAAGAAAGCGGCAGAAGTTATCACGAGCCACATAAGAACGAACGCCTCCTCGACATCTATCGAAAACCCCCACCCTAACGTCGCAAAAAGCGCGGCGGTAGGATGGGGCACCCAGCAAGTTGGGAACAGAACCGACGACCAAGGACGGACGGCCAACGACCGTTTTTCTATTCACGCCATGACCGACATCACCGGCTTCGGCTTGATCGGCCACGCGCGTGAGCTGGCTCTGGCCTCGAATGTATCGCTGCGGGTTTTCGCAAATCGTATTCCGCTGCTTGAGGGTGCGCTGGACTGCGTCCGCGCGGGACACATCCCCGGCGGATTGAAAGCCAATCGCGAATTTGCTGAGTGTATGGTCGGCTACGAGGACGGCATCCCCGAGGAAGTGAAAACCATTCTCTTCGATCCGCAGACGGCGGGAGGGTTGCTGATCTCAGTCGTTCCTGAAGATAGCGCCGAACTGTTGCGAGCGCTGAAGGCCGCGGGAATCCCTGCTGTCGAGATCGGCGAAGTGCTGCCGCAATCAAAGCCCCTGATCCGCGTCAAGTCTTGAGCCGTTGCTCCCAGGTTACGCCGCGGAGATGAGTTGCCAGATCTGTGCCAGGTGGTGATCGTCATGCTCAGCGACAAAGTAGATGTGGTCCACCAATCGCATGGGTTTCTTCAGGCGAGGGTGAATCATAACACGGGCAAATATGGCGGCATCGATCTTTTCCACTCGATCCACCAGTTGCGTTCGTGCATTTCGGAAGCCGGCCGTGATTTGTTCGAGAGGCCGCACGTTGTGGTCTGCTTCGTCAGTGTTTCGATTGCTGAGGTCTGCCGTAGTAAGCTCAGTGGCGCCGGTCAGATAATCCTCCACACGGGCCATCCATAAGGGCTCCAGATCCAGCAAATGCCCGGCATGCTCCTGTGCTGACCATTTATCCTGGGGTCTCCGAACCAGAAGCTCACGCGGACAGCCGTGCAGCAGTTCGTCCAACCGGGCCGGCGTGCCACGCAAACGCGCGCACAGGTTCGGACAGAACTCCACCGGAAACCTGAAGTCGAACTCCCGCGTAAACCACTTTGGCACCGGACTCATGGATCACCTGCCATACGAATGATAGGCTCTCACAAATAGAATCGGGCGGCCTCGCGGCCGCCCTCTGGAAACTCGAAACCGGAAACTGGAAACTGCCCTTCTACGCTCTCGCCGGACTTTCGCCGCCCTTGGCGAGTCCCGGGCGTCCCGGTTCCGGCTTGAGCACTTGTTGTACGCCATCTTCCGCCTTCGGCGGCGGCGTAATCGACGGCAGCTCTTTGCCCTCAATAATCAACTTGATTTCATTGGCGTCGAGCACTTCGCGCTCCAGCAGCGCCATCGCGATCCTGACCAGAGTATCGTGGTTCCCGCCGAGAATGCTCTTGGCGGTGTCGTATCCCTGGCTGATGATGCGGCGCACCTCTTCATCAATCTTGATCGCCGTGGCCTCGCTGTAATCGCGGTGCTGGGCAATTTCGCGGCCCAGGAAAATTTGTTCTTCCTTCTTGCCGAAGGTCAGTGGACCCAGTCCGCTCATGCCGAATTCGCAGACCATCTTGCGCGCCAGCTCCGTGGCCCGCTCGATGTCATTTCCGGCGCCGGTGCTCATCTGGCTGAGGAACATTTCTTCCGCAATTCGACCGCCCATCATGATGGCGATCTCGGTCTCAAGAAATTCTTTGGTGTAGTTGTGCTTGTCGTCGATGGGCAACTGCATAGTCACGCCCAGCGCCATGCCGCGCGGAATGATAGTAACTTTGTGCAGAGGATCGGAATTCGGCAGCTTGGCCGCCACCAGCGCATGCCCCGCTTCGTGATAGGCCGTGACCTTCTTCTCTTCTTCTGAGAGCAGCAGCGACTTGCGCTCCACGCCCATCAAAACTTTGTCCTTGGCAATTTCGAAGTCGTACATGAGCACGGCCTTGCGGTTTTGCCGCGCCGCGCCCAAGGCGGCCTCGTTCACCATGTTGGCCAGGTCAGCGCCGGAGAAACCGGGCGTGCCGCGTGCCAGGACGCTGAGGTTTACGTCATCCGCCACGGGAATCTTGCGGGTGTGAACGCGCAGAATTTCTTCGCGACCGCGCACATCGGGCCGGCTGACGACCACGCGGCGGTCAAAACGTCCCGGCCGCAGCAGCGCCGGATCGAGAACATCGGGCCGGTTGGTGGCTGCCATCAGAATGACGCCTTCGTTCGACTCGAAGCCGTCCATCTCCACCAACAACTGGTTCAGGGTCTGCTCGCGCTCGTCGTGGCCACCACCCAGGCCAGCGCCACGATGGCGTCCAACGGCGTCAATTTCATCGATGAAAATAATGCACGGAGCATTCTTCTTGCCCTGTTCGAACAAATCCCGCACGCGGCTTGCGCCCACGCCGACGAACATCTCGACAAAGTCCGAACCGGAAATAGAAAAGAAAGGAACGTTGGCTTCGCCAGCGACCGCACGCGCCAACAGAGTCTTGCCCGTGCCTGGGGGGCCGACCAGCAGCACGCCCTTAGGAATGCGCCCGCCGAGCTTCTGGAATTTCTGCGCTTCGCGCAGGAATTCGATGATCTCTTTAAGCTCCTCTTTGGCTTCATCCACGCCGGCCACGTCCTTGAACGTGACTTTCTTCTGCTGCATGGAGAGCAGCCGCGCCCGGCTTTTGCCAAACGACAGAGCTTTGTTGCCGCCGGTTTGCATCTGGCGGATCATAAAGAACCACAACGCGGCCAACAGGATGAGCGGAGCGAAGTTCAGCAGCCAGGTTGGCCAGCTTCCGTTGCTGATGTCGCGGAAGTTGATCATGACACCCTTGTTGCGCAAGGTGTCGATCATCTGCGGATAGTTCGCGGGGACCGTGGTGTGGAACCCGGTGCCGTCGGTCTTCTTGCCGCGCACCTCCATGCCGGTGATGGTGACCTCTTTGACCGTTCCTTGGTCCACGTCTGCCATGAACTGCGAGAAGTTGACCTCGGCCTCTTTCTGTCCCGAGCTGCCGGCCTTGACCACCTGCCACAGCAGAAACACCGAGAGAACGATCACCAGCCAAAAACCCACGGTTTTAACTGTCGAATTCACCTAGTAACTCCTGGTAAGCCGCGCTCGCCTACACCCCGACCGCGTCCCGATAAGTAATTAGATGCCGGCCCAGAGCCAGGGTCGAACTAAATTGCTCCCCACCTCATTTTAACCCCATCCCACAGAAAAGGTGATAGCGGACTTCCCATGACTAAGGTCACGGCCGTGTTTCGGCGGCAACCGCAAGATAAGGCAGGTTCCGCTGCGTCTGGTCCGGCGAGCCAAGGCCGTATCCCACCACGTAGGCTTCGTCGACCAGGAAGCCAAAATAGTCCGGCTGCAACTGCACCCGGCGGGCCGATTGCCGATCCAGCAGCGTGGCAACCTTCACCGATGCGGCTCCGCGCAACTTCATGTCGCTGACCAGGAACTCGGCCGTAACCCCGGAATGGACCACGCCTTCAATCAGTAAGACGTGCTTGCCCTGGATATCGGCATCGTGGCTGAAAAATATTTCCAGGCAACCTTCAGGCGAGCTGCCTTCGCGGCGATACTGCGGCTTGATGAACTGACAGGTGACGGGCACTTCCAGCGCCCTCACCAGGTCCGCCATAAAGATAAATCCGTTTTCCAGCAGCGCCAACACATGAATTGTCTTGCCTTGGTAGTCGTCGGAGATTTGCCGGGCCATTTCCCGCACCCGTTTCTGAATCTGGTCCGCCGAAATCAAAGTGCGCAACGACCCGTTTTTCGCAGCTTGGTTCATGACGCCATGCAGCCCTTGATTCTGATTGTACGCGAAGGGTCCGGTCCTCTGCCGGTTGCTGCAGTAGGGTCGGGCTTCGATCAGGCAGAGCTGGCCTGATAAATGGATTTGTGAAGGGCCCGAGTTTTTCCGCAAGCTGTGAAGGCATGCCCTGATACGAATCGCATTTGTACCACGGGTTGCTAAGGGCGTCGTTGTCCTGTCGGCCACGAGCGGATGTCCTTCCGTACAAGTCCCTCCCGTGCGTTGCAGAAGCCTCTCGCGGCGGCGTAAACCTTAAGATATAGGCAGTAAGGCCGCGCCAGCAGCATTTTCCCTGCGGGTCCGGGCAGGCAGCGGGAGGCATTTCATGTATGTAGGCGTTTACGGCGCAGGGTACCTCGGGACCGTCGTTTCCGCCTGTCTGGCGGATTTTGGCACTCCGGTGAGTTGCTGCCATCCAGACAGTTCGCACATGGTGGAATTGGCGCGCGGCACCGTCCCGTTCCATGAGAAGAACCTGATCGATGTGATCAGACGGAACATCCGCGTCGGGCGCTTGACATACTTGACAGACCTGGAGACGTTCACCCGCAAGGTGCAGGTGATTTTTCTGGCGGAGGATTTGCCGTCCCATTTGACTGAACTGGCAATGCGGATTGCCAAAGCCGCTCCCCATCCGCCTATCATTTCGATCATGACCCCGGCACCGGTGGGGACGGCGACCGAAATCGAGACAACACTTAAAGCGGCTGGCCTGAAGGCGATCATCGTGTCGCAGCCGATGTTCCTGACTCCGGGTTGCGCGGTAGAGGATTTCAAGTGGCCTGACCGGATCATCTTGGGAGTTTCTTCGCCGGAACCGGTGCTTGCGCTCAAACAGATTTTCCATCCACTGGTGATGCGCGGCGTGCCGGTAATCGTCACGAACCACGAGACGGCGGAATTGGTGCGCGAATCAGCGACGGCCTTCCTGGCCACCAAGATTTCCTTTATCAACGAACTGGCCGTCCTGTGCGAGAGAGTGAATGCCGACGCGGTGAATCTGTCGCTTGCCCTGGGGCTGGACAAGAAGATTGCTCCCCGCTGTCTGCAACCGGGAGCCGGGATGGGCGGCTTGTTTGCCGAGTCGGACATGGAGTCGCTGGCGCGGTTGGCGCAGAAGAACGGGGTGTCGCTCAAAGTGCTGGCAGCGGCGCGTGAGGTGAATCAGAGATTGGCGGACAGCATGGCCGACCGCATCGGCCGTTATGTACAGCCCATCCAGAACAAAGACGTCGGCATTCTGGGGCTGGCCTTTAAGCCGAACACTAATTCGGTGGCGGGGTCGGCAGCGGTGGGCATGGCGAAAAACCTGATCGCCAAAGGGGCGCGGGTGCGGGCCTACGATCCGGTGGCGCTGTCAGAGGCCCAAATGGAACTGGCGGGCAGCGTTCTGTATTGTGACACCCCGTACGGGGCGGCGGAAGGCGTAGATGCGCTGGTAGTGGGTACAGGATGGCCGGAGTTCCGGGAATTGGATTTTGCCCGTATCAAGAACTTGCTGCGGCGCCCTCTAATCGTGGACACTAAGAACCTGCTCGACTCAGTGCGGCTTCGCGCCATGGGATTCGAATACGCCGGAGTGGGACGCGGTTGATGATGAGCGGAGCGAAGCATTGCTACAGCAACCGCGAAGCCTTGTTAACCACGCATTGTCCCGGGTATAGGGATTCCTCACCCGTTCGGAATGACAAAAGTTGAGAGCAATTGGTGAGACAGCCGGACGGCCTGCGCTCTCAGGATCTTGCGTTCTGCCGCCCCAGCGGAAATTCCTGCGCCACAAACTGCATCGCCTGGCTTTTGTTGTTCAGCCGCCCGTCCAACTGCGCGTCCTCAACTGCGGTAAGAATCGACTTGAACTGCGGGCCGGGAGCGTACCCGGCGGCGATCAGGTCAGCGCCAGTCACCAGCGGCTGTGGACGCAAAACTTTCGGCGGCAGGTGGGCCATTTTCTCCCGCGTGAAATCGTACGATCCGAGGTTGCCGTGGCTCGACAGGCAATCGATACGGTGCATTTCCAGATGCTCGTCGAAGCGCGGCATGCGCACGAATTTCTTGAAGGTTGATTCGCTCATCCGCTGCACATGGGCAAAGCGCATGTGGTGCTCCACCAGCGCGAGGACTTGTTCCGTGTCCTCGCCGGAAAAGCGCAGCCGCTGGCAGATGGCTTCGGCCATTTTGATTCCGACTTCGACGTGGCCGTCAAAGCGAATGCGATCGGGAGCCACGCGAAACGTGGGAGGCTTGCCCACGTCGTGCAGCAGGGATCCCCAGGCCAGCGTCGCCGAACACGGCTGCGGCAACTGGCTCAGCAGAAGCAACGTGTGGACGAAAACGTCGCCCTCGGGATGAAACTGCGGCGGTTGCTCGACACCCTTCATCGCTTCGATCTCCGGCAAAACTTCATGCAGCAGGCCGGTCTGGTCGAGCAGCAGGAAGGCTTCTCGCGCCCGGCCTTCGGTCAGCATCTTGGTCAACTCATCGCGAACTCGCTCGCGGGAGACCTGGTGAATTTGCGGAGCAAACTTCCGAATCGCTGAAAACGTATCCGGGTCGATTGCGTAGCTGAAACGTGAAGTAAACCTTACGGCACGCAACATTCGGAGCTTATCTTCCGCGAACCGCCGCTCTGGCTCGCCGATGGTGCGGATGATGCCGGCGTTCAGGTCTCTCTGGCCACCGACGTAGTCGAGCACTTCGTTGATTATGGGATCGGACAGCAAACCGTTGATGGTGAAATCCCGGCGCTGGACATCCTCGCGCGGATCTTTGCTGAAGCGGACTTCGTCAGGGTGCCGGCCGTCGGAGTAGCTGAGGTCGCTGCGGAAGGTGGCGACTTCGACGACGCTGGCCCGAGCGGCATCATGGGGCAGCGCAACTGCAGATCCCTCGCTGCGCTCGGGATGACAAGCAGGAGACAATTCCTGAGGCGCAGGCACCAACACCACTCCGAACTGCGCACCGACCGCATAGGTTTCGGGGAAAATGCGCATCACTTCATTCGGCGTGGCGTCGGTGGCCACGTCGTAATCGGCGGCCTCGCGGCCGAGCAGCAGATCGCGCACACATCCGCCGACCAGGTAGGCTTTGTGGCCTTTCTGACGCAGCGTACGGACAATCGAGATGGCGAAGTCTTCCTGGGCTCGGGCCATGTGCATCTTTCCAGATAGTATATGGTCATGGCCGACGCCTACATTCTCGGCATTGAAAGTTCCTGCGACGAGACCGCAGCGGCGGTGGTGCGGTCGGGGGAGAAGATTGTTTCAAATGTAGTTTTCTCGCAGATTGCAACTCATCAGCCCTACGGCGGAGTGGTGCCGGAGTTGGCGTCGCGCGAGCATCTGCGAGCGATTGTGCCGGTGGTGCGAAAAGCTTTGGCAGATGCCAGGCAGACTTACCAGTCGGTCGATGCGCTGGCCGTAACACAAGGCCCCGGACTGGCAGGCGCTTTGCTGGTGGGCATCAGTTATGCGAAGGCGCTGGCGTTTGCGCTGGAGAAGCCGCTGATTGCGGTGAATCACCTGGAGGGCCACATTCATGCCGTGTTGCTGGAGGAGCGGCAGAAGGGAAATCACGAGCTGAATTTTCCGGTGCTGGCGCTGGTAGTTTCGGGCGGGCACACGCATTTGTATCTGGCCAAAAAGGAGGCGGACAGTTGGTCGTATCAGAACGTCGGACACACGCGCGACGACGCGGCGGGCGAGGCTTTCGACAAAGTCGCCAAGCTGCTGGCGCTGGGATATCCCGGTGGACCGATCATCGACAAGCTGGCGCCGCACGGCAATCCGAATGCGGTGAAATTTCCGCCGTCGCAGATCAAGCATCCGGACCGAAACGAGCGCGGCAAGAATCGGGATGCAGCGCTGCGCGTTGATTTTTCTTACAGCGGGATCAAGACGGCGGTCTTGCGCTACGTGGAGACTCACAAGATGCAAGCTGCGATTGAGGAGCGGCGAAAGGCGCTCGCGGGCCTGACCGGGCCGCAGTTAGAAGACTATCTTCGCGTCTGCGACCGGCAAGCACTCGATCTGGTGGCATCGTTTCAGCGGGCCATGGTTGAGGACTTGGTTGGCAAAACACTGGCTGCGGCGCGCGCTTTTGATATCGCGACTCTTTTTGTGACCGGCGGGGTTGCCGCCAACCATGAACTGCGGCAGCGCTTCGAGCAGGATGCAGCCCAGGAAGGCTTGCCGGTGTACTTCCCTTCCCGTCCGCTTTCTACCGACAACGCGGCGATGATCGCAGCGGCGGCCTATCCGAAATTTCTGGCGAAGGATTTTGCTGTGATGGATTTTTCCGCCGAAGCGGGGATGGGGCTGAAATAGGAAAACCAACCGTCGCGCCGTTCGTTGGTGTTTGCTTCCACCGCCGAGCACGCAGAGAACGCCGAGAACATGGCACCGCAGACATCCCAATCACTGCGACCTCTGCGCTCTTGGCGGTGAGGGTTTTTCGTGCGTTTCTGGCGAGAAATCTGGGTTAAAGTTCGTCTTTCAGCTTGGTTTCTTCGATGGTCATGTCGCGGAATTCGCTGGAGTCGAAGATGTCGCCACAGTCCATGCAAACCACAAATTCCGCGTCCTCGTCGCGCGAGACGATTTGAACGCGGGGGTGCCTGCACTGGCTGCTGGGGTTGCTCTTCGCGGGAGGTTGCGGCGGCGGGATGGGTGTCATAATGCTGACGACCGCGCCGGACACGACGCTCCGGGCAAATCGTCTTAAATTGGGGGTATTTTACCCCGGTTCACCCAGTTGTCAAGTCCCCCGCTGATTGGGTAGTGGTCCAGTTTGCGACAGGCATCCGAAAAGGCATAACCAGGAAGGTCACGAAGTTTCACGAAGGCCACATTTTCGCCACATCTCCTTTGCGAACCTTGGTGTCCTTTGCGGTTATGAAGAAGGCTGCCGGCAAACGCACCACCCAGCGACAAGATTAAAGCAGCTTGACGCCTGCCGAAAAACAAAAAAATGCGACCAAATAGGTCGTATTGAATCAAACCATTTGCTGTAAATAACTTACCATCCGATTGACAGACTCTTCCACTCACTGCGAGGGCTTGCAATTGGAACCGTGGTAGGGTAAATTATTAATATGCGACCGAAAAGGTCGGATATAGAGAATGCTTAAGCTTACCAAGAAAGCCGACTACGGTTTGATGGCCATGAAGCACTTGGCCGAACACGCTGACCGGGGCGCATGCAGCGCCAAGGATGTGGCGGAAGCGTACGGCATTCCACCGGAGGCGCTGGCCAAGATTCTGCAGAAGCTGGCGAAAGCCGGCCTGCTGCGCTCGCAGCAGGGCATGAACGGCGGGTACACGCTGGCTCGGGATCCGGAGTTCATCAGCGCATTTGAAGTGATTCGCGCGATCGATGGGCCCTTGTTTATCACTTCGTGCATCAGCGTGCGCGGCGAATGCGGGCAGAGCGGACGATGCACCATCCGCGAACCGTTGCGGCGCGTAAACCAGAGCATTGAAGAAGTTTTGAAGCGCATCACGATTTCTGAGATGCGGGAAGCGCCGGTCCCAGGTACGGACCTGCTGGTCATTGCGCGATGAGCGTCTGCTGCGCGGCAATGGCTACGGCACCACAAGGAGATTTGAGATCTAGGAGAAGGTGACAATGAGCACGGATGTAAAAACGTTCGCCCAGCCGCAGCAAGATCTTCCGGAGGGAATCAAGCTGCCCATCTACATGGACAACCACGCCACCACCCCGATGGACCCGCGGGTGCTGGAAGAGATGCTGCCGTATTTCATGGAGAAATTCGGCAACGCCGCCAGCCGCAACCATTCGTTTGGTTGGGCTGGGGAAGAAGCAGTAGAGAATGGACGCGACCGCGTCGCCAAACTGATTGGCGCCAGCGCCAAGGAGATTATCTTTACTTCCGGCGCGACCGAAAGCGACAACCTGGCCATCAAAGGCGTGGCTGAGATGTACCGCGAGAAGGGCAACCACATCATCACCGCGGTGACCGAGCACAAAGCCGTGCTTGACACCTGCAAACGGCTGGAAAAGCACGGATACCGCGTCACTTACCTGCCGGTGCAGAAAGACGGGTTGATTGATCTGGACGATCTGAAGCGCTCCATGGATGACCAGACGATCCTGGTGACCATAATGTTCGCCAACAACGAAATTGGCGTGCTGCAGCCGGTTGCGGAGATCGGCAAGCTGTGCCGCGAGCGCGGAGTGATCTTCCACACCGACGCGGTGCAGGCGGTGGGCAAAATTCCGGTCGATGTCAACCAGATGAATATCGATTTGGCGTCCATTTCCGGCCACAAGATTTACGGGCCGAAGGGGGTGGGCGCGCTGTACGTGCGGCGCAAGAATCCGCGGGTGCAAGTGGCTGCGCAGATTGACGGCGGAGGCCACGAGCGGGGCATGCGCTCCGGCACGTTGAACGTTCCCGGCATTGTCGGGCTGGGCAAGGCTTGCGCCATCGCCGGCGAAGACATGCCGCAGGAATCTTGCAAGCTGACCGGCCTGCGCAACCGGCTGCGCGACGGGATCATGAACCATTTGGACGAGACATACATCAACGGCTCGGTGGAGCACCGTCTGCCGGGGAATTTGAACATCAGTTTCGCGTACGTGGAAGGCGAATCGCTGCTGATGGGGATCAACGACATCGCGGTTTCCAGCGGCTCGGCCTGCACGTCGGCGACGCTGGAGCCGTCGTATGTGTTGAAAGCGCTGGGCACGGGCGATGAGCTGGCGCACAGCTCGATCCGCTTCGGCCTGGGGCGGTTCAATACGGAAGCCGAGGTGGATTACGTAGCGGCCCGGATTGTGGAAACCGTGAGCCGCCTGCGTGAACTTTCGCCGCTGTATGAAATGGCGAAAGAGGGTGTGGACTTGAAGCAGGTGAAGTGGGCAGCGGAGTAGCAGTTTCGAGTTTCTGGTTTCTAGTTTCCAGATTATTAGGAGAAAGACAGAATGGCATACAGCGACAAGGTAATTGATCACTACAATCACCCGCGCAACGTTGGCTCGCTCGACAAGAGCAGCGCCGAAGTGGGCACGGGACTGGTGGGCGCGCCGGAGTGCGGTGACGTCATGAAGCTGCAGATCAAAGTGAATCCGCAGACCAACGTCATTGAAGACGCAAAATTCAAGACGTTCGGGTGCGGCTCGGCCATCGCGTCGTCTTCGCTCGCGACGGAGTGGGTGAAGGGCAAGACGGTGGATGAGGCGCTGCAGATCAAGAACACGGAAATCGTGAAGGAGCTTTCGCTTCCTCCGGTGAAGATTCACTGCTCGGTGCTGGCGGAAGACGCCATCCGCGCGGCGATTCACGATTGGAAGAAGAAACGGGAAGTGTCGGCTCCAGTCGCGGTGGAAGCGAACTAAGCCGTCGTTCGTCGCCGGCCGTGGGGGTTGGCTTTTTCCCTGCGGCTGCGGGAAAATGGGGTATGAGCACAGGGACAGAAGAACTGAAGACCGCGCCGGCCAAAGGCATTCAGGTCACCGACAAGGCATTAGCGAAGATCCGCGCGGCGATCGTGAAGGAAGGCATCTCGCCGGAACAGGGCGGCTTGCGGCTGGGCGTGCAGGGCGGCGGATGCTCCGGCCTGAGCTACAACATACGCTTCGACACTCAGCCTCGGGAGCGCGACCGCATCTTCGAGTTCGGCGACGTGCGGGTGTTCGTCGATCCGAAGTCGTTCATCTACCTGCACGGCATGATCCTGGATTATCAGGAAACGCTCATGCAGCAGGGATTCGTGTTCGTGAATCCGAATGCCACCAAGTCGTGCGGATGCGGGACTTCTTTCTCGTCGTGATCCGGCGTCCGGTGCGGCTTTCGCGTGCGTGATTGGGTAATTGAGTAATCGGGTAATTTGGTAATTGAAAGCCGGAATTGAAGCAATTACCCAACTACAGAATTACTCAATTACCCAATTTGTTTTCTATGGCTGAGACACTGAAATCGGCGGTTCCGGTGGGCGGGACGAACGGCAGCGGATGCTGGTCGTGCGGCGACATGCGGGCGGCGCACTTTTGCAGCGCCTGCGGCAAGGTGCAGCCGCCCAGGCCGGTGGATTACTTCACCTTTTTCGGGCTGCCGCGCAAACTGAATCTGGACGTCGCTCAGTTGGAGGCAGAGTTCTACGAGTTGAGCCGGCGCCTGCATCCCGACCTTGCGGCCCGCGCCGACCGGCACGAGCAGGAATGGAGCCTGGAGCAGAGTTCGAGGCTGAACAATGCTTATCGCATGTTGAAGGACCCGATCCAGCGCACGGAGTACCTGCTCAAGCTCGAAGGGGTGCATCTGGAGGAGCAGTCGAAAACGGCCACGGAGAAAGCGCGCGCGGCAGGCGAGGTCAAGAAGCAGGTCGTGCCAGCGGGTCTGCTAGAGGAAGTGTTCGAGTTGAACATGCAACTGGAAGAGCTGCGCATGCAGAAGAAATTGGGTGAAGACGACCGGGCGCTGGTGGAAGAAGTCGCGCAGGCGAAGACCGCGCTGGAGAAAAAGCACGAGGCGCTGCTGGAGGAACTGAAAGGCGATTGGAACCAGTGGGACAACCTGGTCGATAGCGGCAGCGAAGAAGACCGCCGCAAGGTACTGGACAAGATGGTGGATGTGCTGAACCGCAGGAACTACATTCGCAATCTGGTACGGGATGTGGGCGAAGTTCTGGAGAATTGAGTAATTTTGTAATCGGGCAATTGGGTAATTGACAACCGCGCGGGGTTAAATTACCAAATTGCCGAATTACACAATTACCAAATTTACTCAATGTCATCTGATCGCGTTGTCGGCATCGATCTGGGCACCACCAACTCGCTGGTGGCGTTCATGCATGAGGAGAGCCCTGTCGTTATTCCTGGCGAGGACGGATCGAACCTGGTGCCCTCGGTGGTGGCGTTGGACGGACGCGATCAGATCATCGTGGGCAATGCAGCGCGCAAATATTTGATTGAGACGCCTGAGCGTTCCGTGTATTCGATCAAACGCCTGATGGGGCGCGGCATGGAAGACATTCGGGACGAGCTGAAGCTGTTTCCTTTCCGGCTGGCCGACGATATGCAGGCAGGCGAAGTGCTGCGCATCCAACTCGGCCACAAGGCATTCACCCCTCCGGAGATTTCTGCGTTCATCCTGCGCCAGCTCAAGCGCAACGCCGAGCGCTTTTTCAACGCGCCGGTTTCGCAAGCGGTCATTACGGTTCCAGCTTACTTCAACGACGCACAACGCCAAGCCACGAAAGACGCGGGCCGCATCGCCGGGCTGGAAGTTCTGCGGCTGGTGAATGAGCCGACCGCGGCCTCGTTGGCGTACGGTCTCGACAAGAAGCAGAACGGCATTGCGGCCGTGTACGACCTGGGCGGCGGCACATTCGATATTTCGATTTTGAAGCTCCACGATGGCATCTTCGAAGTGATTGCCACCAACGGGGACACGCATCTGGGCGGAGACGACATCGACAACTTGCTGATCCAGATTGCGATCGACGACATTCGCGGAGACATTGGCCTGGACCTGACGCGCAACGGCGAAGCGGTGGCGACGATTCGCAAGGCGGTGATTGAAGCGAAGATTGCGCTGTCTTCGCAACCGTCAGTCAAGCTCGATATCGAACTGCCGCGCGGCGAGCGTTATCAGCGGGAAATCACGCGTGAACAATTCGAGGCGCTGATCCAGCCCGTGATTGAGCGGACGGTCGGCCCCTGCAAGCAAGCGCTGAAAGACGCCAGGCTCAAGCCCGAACAAATCGACGAAGTAGTGCTGGTGGGAGGATCGACTCGCATTCCCAAGGTGCGAGCGCTGGTGGAAAGCCTGTTCCAGCGCAAGCCGCATACGGATTTGAATCCCGATGAGGTGGTTGCGCTGGGGGCGGCGGTGCAGGCCAAGATTTTGGCTGGCGGCTCACAAGCCACCGAGAACATGCTGCTGCTCGACGTTACGCCGTTGTCGCTGGGAATCGAAGTGGCCGGCGGCGTGACCGACAAGATTATTCTGCGCAATTCGACGATTCCGGCTTCGGCGACACAGTATTACACCACGCAGGTTGACGGCCAAGCGAACGTTGCCATCCATGTGCTGCAAGGCGAGCGGGAATTGGCGAAAGACTGCCGCTCGCTGGCGCGCTTTGATCTGAAGGGCGTTCCGCCCATGCCAGCCGGGATGCCGCGCATCGAGGTGAAGTTTTTGATTGACGCCAACGGCATCCTGCACGTTTCGGCGCGCGAGCAGCGCAGCGGCAAGGAAGCGGAGATCGAAGTGCAACCCAGCTATGGCCTGACGGACGAGCAGGTCGAGAACATGATTCTCGACTCGTTCGATTTTGCGGAAGAGGATATCCGCCGGCGGCAGGTGATTGAAGCGCGCAACGAAGTGGAAACGATTCTGGCGGCGCTGGAAAAGGGTAAAAAGAGTCCAGCGTGGGGTCAGCTTACCAGCGATGAGAAGAAACAGATCGCGAAGCTGGAGCAGGGGCTCATTCAAGTGAAGGGCGAAGACGATTACGCGGCGATTCGGGGCGCAATCGATGCGCTGAACCAGGGAACCATGCGGCTGGCAGAGTTGATGATGGATAGTGCCGTAACAACTGCCCTGAAAGGCAAGAACATGGATGAGGCTGACACGGGCGAGGCGCCCGCAGCCGGACATCCGGTGGCCAAAGCGGATTTCAAGTGAACGGAGACGCAGCTTGCTGCGCCTCCCGCGGGAAGCAGTGAGGAGTACATATGGCGGATGAAAAGACGCAGGGTGGGGCAACGGCAACTATGGAAACTCCCGGAGAAAACACCGTGCAAGTGACCTTCTTGCCCGAAGGCAAGACCGTGGAATTCGAATGCGGCAAGCTGCCGTACAAAGATCACGGCAAGGAGCAGTCGATCCTGGATGTAGCGCTGAACAACGGCATTCACCTGGACCACGCCTGCGGCGGCAACTGCGCTTGCACCACCTGCCATGTGTGGGTGAAAGAAGGCGCTGAAAATCTCTCGGAGATGGACGACGACGAAGCTGATCGGTTGGACATGGCCGCCGATCTGCAACTCAACTCACGCTTGGGTTGTCAGGCGGTGATTGCGAAGCCCGGTAAAGTCGTGGTCGAAATCCCGGCTTGGAACCGGAATTACGTGTCGGAAGAGCATTAGAAAGGCGGCTATTAGCCTTTGGCTTTTGGCTTTTGGCGGTCGAGGCCAATCGCGAATAGCTAACGGCTCATGCTAACGGCCAAAGGCCCCAAAGGAATCCAGATGCCAAAGACTCTCACCTGGAATGACGCGGAAGACATTGGAATTGAGCTGAGCGAGAAGTATCCGGACATCGATCCGCTGACCGTGCGGTTTACTGAGCTGCACCGCTACGTCACCGAGTTGGCGAATTTTCAGGACGATCCGCAGAAGTCGAACGAAGCCAAGCTGGAAGCCATTCAGATGGCTTGGCACGAAGAGTATCAGGACAAGTAGAGTTCGTGTGAGCCGGCGTGCCGAGTTGTGGGGTGGCGGGCTCCGGGGACGAGTCAAGCGAGTTGTGTCTAGGCTAGGGGGAGTTTGGTGCTGGGCCATCGGCAGGATTGTGGCGTTGTCATATTCCGAAGGGTGCCCTCGCGGGCTAGACGGCACTACACGCCAGATCCCTTCGCCCCGCTGGTGAAAGCGCGGGGCTTCGGGATGACGGATTCGGCGGTCAGCCGGCTGGCTGCTCACCGGAAACCCCGCTGCTTCAACGACTTGCCATAGTGATGTGAATCACATCTGCAAGTGACTACAATCACGGTGGGGGTGTTCATTAGTTTTTATCGTGAAAGTCAGGGGATGGAAGGCGACTCCCATGGAAAGGCAGGCAGCAGATGGCTTCGGCGAATGGTAATGGTCAGCAGGCAGGCGAACATAAGGCACGGTTGATTTTTTGGGAGGTCACCAAGGGGTGCAACCTCCGTTGCGTGCATTGCCGCGCCAGCGCCACTGAGCTGAGCTCTCCCAATGATTTGCCGACGGCTACCGCTCTAAACATCATCGACCAGATTGCAGGTGCGGCGAATCCGATTCTGGTTCTGAGCGGCGGTGAGCCGCTGTATCGCTCGGACATTTTCCAGTTGGCGCGTTACGCCACCGACAAAGGACTGCGGGTAGCGCTGGCCACCAACGGAACGCTGGTAACCAAGGAAGTGGCGCGCATGATCGTGGATTCCGGCGTGAAGCGCGTCTCGATCAGCCTGGATGGGGCCGACGCCGCCACTCACGACGCTTTTCGCGCCATTCCCGGCGCGTTTGATGCTGCCGTTCAAGGGATGCGCAATTTGCAGGCGCTGGGCATGTCGACGCAGATCAATACGACGATTGCCCGCCACAACGCGCACCAGTTGCCGGATGTTCTCAAGCTGGCGAAGACGCTGGGCGCCGATGCGCTGCACACTTTCCTGCTGGTTCCGGTGGGATGCGGCGTGGATATTGCCGCCGAGCAGATGGTGCCTCCGGAAGAATACGAAGAAATGTTGAACTGGTTCTACGACCGGTCGCTGGAAGGCGGGATCGAGCTGAAAGCGACGTGCGCTCCGCATTATTTCCGAGTGGTGCGGCAGCGGAGGGCTGCCGAGGGCCGTTCGGCGCAGGCTGCGGCGAGAGCGCAGGCGGAGAAACCGGCGGATGCTTCTGCGATCGGCGCGGCGGACATGATGATGCCGGGATCGACGGGCATTCTGCTGAAGCCGCAGTCGGCGGGACATCCTGGCGGGCATCCGCATGGACAACACACGGGACATCCCTCGGGCCATCCCAACGACATGAACGCGATGACGAAGGGCTGCCTGGCGGGCACGGGCGTTTGCTTCATTTCGCATGAGGGTGAAGTTTATCCTTGCGGGTACCTGCCGGCGCTGGCGGGCGATTTGCGCAAGCAGCCGTTTGCCGAGATCTGGGAAAAGTCCGAAGTATTTAACGCGCTGCGCGACACTGGCAATCTCACGGGAAAGTGTGGCTGCTGCGAATTCCGCAACATCTGCATGGGCTGCCGGGCGCGCGCCTTCGCCGCCACCGGCGACTATCTGGCTGAGGAACCATTCTGCATCTACGAGCCGCGGTCGGCGGCTTTGAAAGCGAAAAAGGAAGAGCCGGTCGGCACAGTTCGCTAGACCCGGATGGCGTTCCAGGCACACACGCGGGCGGTTTCGTAGAGCCCCGCCGAACGACCAGCGAGGCAACCGCGCACGCGAACCGCTTCTCTGACGGGTTTATACACGCCTGGGCAGGATGCAAAGCTCGCAGCCTTCGGAAGCAATGCGAATTTCGCTCATTGCCTCCCAATGAGCATGGCGACTTATCGGACGCCAGCAGCAGGGTCCGCTCAGCGCTTCGCTACCTTCCTGAGCGCCAAGCCGGAATTGCGGATGCCCCTGCCGCGAGATGCCCGAGGCTAGCTGGTTGGGCCGTGCTGTCATCCGCGCCGTGTTCCTTGCCCGCGATGATTGCCTTGTTTGGGATCGTCTCGTAGGCGTAGCCGGTCAGGGTGGCCTGAATGGTTAGATTCGATGTGACCACGTTTAACCGGGCCCAACCGAAGTGGATTTTGCCCTTGACACTAAATTTCAGGCCGAGGTAGCGATCCTCGATGCCTCCGCCAGCCGGGCCTGCCCAAAACCCCGAACGGCCATACCAGGAGGCCCCGCCATTGCCAGTAGAGCAGCCACCAGCCACCAAAGCCATTTTCTCCCCGCGAAATTTTCCCGCAGGGCCGATATAAGCCCCAGTCGCCAGAGCGGAAGCAAAAACGGACTCTCCGGAAATCTTATTTGCTAGACGTGAGCCGTAAACGGCCAAGGCTGCTGATCCGCTCAAACAGTGGGTGCTGTGGGCGGTGTGGTGTGTGGTGAACTTGAAATCGTTGATACCGTCGTGATTGAGATCAAGATAAGTTATGGGGCCAATGTTCTCATCAGCCGGCGTGTATACGATTTTTGCCTCCGCGGGCTGCGCCAAGGCCAACATCCCTACTCCCGCGGCACTGGCCGCGAGTGCGTACATGCTGAGCTGGCGATGAAGTGAATCAGAAAGTTCAGCGGCGCTGCGTGGCCGGGAAGATCGTTGCATAATGCCCTCCTCAAATGGGCGGATTCTCTAGCAGGCTGCTGAAATACTACTCCTAATCCACAGGCTGGTGTGATACGAGAAAACATGCGCGGAGACGATCAGCAGCAGAGTCATATATTCAGTTATTTGTCGCCGGAG
>Ga0326727_10003286_pt1 | contig 52290 bp, 39 predicted proteins | sample MB2enrmetagenome_FD_207643 | JGI IMG/M metagenome (GOLD analysis project Ga0326727, IMG submission 207643) | Lab enriched peat soil microbial communities from McLean, Ithaca, NY, United States - MB29MY | ecosystem: Environmental > Terrestrial > Soil > Wetlands > Peat | place: USA: New York...
CAAAGAGACATCGGCAACACTGTCATGGGACACGCCTCTTTAGTCTAACATATACTATACCCAAGTTGCACCCCAGGTCAGCCGTGACCCACGAGATTTGCTGCGACCGAAGCATCAATAAGTTGCGCCGGAATTCCCCTCCTGCTAAGGAGGGGCTAGGGGAGGTTCCGGTATACTCACCTTACCGGTGGATAACGTGTCCCGGATCACCCTCACCCCTACCCTCTCCCGCCAGGAGCAGGAGAGGGTAGGGGTGGAACCAGCGATCTGGCGCGTCCCATCCGTCCTGTTTGTCCAATACGTCCCATTCAGTGGGCGGGCACTGTGGCACTCACCTATGCGTATTTCATTTCAATGAGCTAAATTGCCGGACGGAAGGGCACGGAAATCCCTTCCCTACATTTTCCTCCGCCATGCCCTGATTATACAAGCCTCGAATCGGTGTCTGAGCTGGATGCTAACGGCTAACTGCTGACAGCTAAAGGCTAGATGTCATCTCCTCGATCTTGCGTTTCACCGTCTTCGCGGCCGTCGGATGGTACATGATCAGCATGTCCGCGCCGGCGTTCAGCAGGCTCATCGCGGTTGCGATCTCAAGCAGAGCGCCGCGTTCACCCTCGGGACCCCAGAGCGGGAACGAGCTTGCCGGAGCCTTGCTCTCCTTGGTCTTCGCGACCTCGAAGCCGGGCGTTCCGAGCATCGGCATCGCGAGCATAGTGTCTCCGGTGAATGCCGCCGTCCGGATTCGCTCCATGACCGAGTATGTGTATTCCAGTCCGTATCCAAGCGCGCCGGTGAGCGCATCGATGACGATCTTCTCGGGCGCGAGGCCCATGTTGGTCACCAGAATGTTCAACTGCTTGGCCATGTTCACATCGATGGGTGTTTGGCAGACCAGACAGTGGTTGTATGCCATTGCAGACGCCGCGATTGTCTTGTAGTTGTCGGTCTCAACCCAGTTGAGCAGCAGGTTTTCGCCCGCGAATGCGCTTGCGATCTGCTTCATCACTTCGTTGTTTTTCTCATAATGGCTGGTACCGGTCACGATGATCGGCACTCCAACCGCCTTGAGCACGCCGCCGACTGTTTCCGCGGCTTCTTCGCACGTTCTGTTTCCATTGTCGGGATGGCATGCATCTAGCCGGACGCTGATCACCTCCGCGCCGAGTTCCTCGACGCAGTATTTGGCCATCGAAGCGGGATCGTTTATCTTGTCGCCGTAAGCATCGAGAAGGCTCTGCGGCAGCTTCTTTGATGGGCTGTCGAACACCTCCATCGCGATTACCGGCGAATGCCCTGTGTTTCCCTCATAGTGCCTGAACGGAAGGGCGCTTGCCGCTCCGATGGTCACAGACGAGGTTCGCGTTCCCGAGCCGCCGAGACTGACCGTCCTGACCTCACCGCTGCCGTTTTCAGCGGGAACCGTGAATGTAGTTGGAACTATAATCGATGCAGAGGTGATCGGTCTTTCGATGACTCGCGCCTCGGTCGGAACCGTCGCAGCCGATCTTGCCGCGAGTGAATCGCCCCAAACCGGCTGATTGACCTGCTCAGGGCACGGGACCGGGCAAATCTGCTCCCCACCTGCCAAGGGGGGGTTGGGGGGGGTTCCGGACCCTGAATCCTGAATCCCGAATCCTGAATCCTTTCCCAACGCACCGCTGTACATGAGAAGCATATTCGCGCCTGCCGTCAGGAGGCTGACCGCAGTTGACATCTGAAGAGCGGCCATTTGCTGCTCCGGCGATGAACCGGACGGAGCTTGAGGAACGCCGCTCGCTCGCACCTTGTCAAGCACTGAGATAACGTAGGAAAGGCCGTCCGAGGGAACCCCCGGAACCATTCCACCGGCTCCTGTGGCAGGCGGCTTGGTCGGTTTTTCATGCGAACCGTTGCCCTCTTTGGATGCCGTCGCTTCGGCATGAACCGGCTGTCCTGCGGGTACTGATGGCTTTGCAACTTCCGTCCCAGGTCTTTCGAGCACGGCCGTGGCTGAAACCGAGGATGTGGATGAGCCTGCCGATGCCGCCGCAACCGCCGCTTTGCCGCGTGCGGCATCGACGGCTGCTGCTTCCGGCGACGGCTGGGTGATTTCCCACATTGTCAGGGCCGGGTGATTGACCTTCTCCATGAACGCCCGGATGGACGCCGTATCGGAGCCGACGGTTTCGTCGGCGATCATGTCGGCGAAGTTCTCGATGCCGATCTGCTCACCGATGTGCGCCAGTTCTTCCTTCAGAGTCTCTTTCAATTCCTTAGGCATCCAGACGATTCTCTTGTGTCCGCCTTCAGCAGAGATGAACTTGCGGCTGGATATATAGGCCTTCCCGATTCCAATGAAGCCAGGGGTCTGCATGCCGCCGCCGGTGGTTCCGGCGAGCGTGGAGAACTTCATGCCTGCCGGGGTGTCGCCGGGGAACTCTCGGTTGACGATCATGATGCCGTTGCACTCCGGCAGCAGGGCGACAATCGCCTCGAAACAGCCGCAACTCGTCATCGGATCTTCAAGGAGCGAGTATGCGTTGAACGCTTTGATGCTCTGCTTGGAGTTGGTGAAAACGTAATCGTTTATGTTGGGCCACTGACCGCGAACCGGGTCGGTGCACTCGCCCTTGACGAGCGGCTGGTTCGGGCCGGTGGGATCGATCTCATACGCAGCCTTGCCGTCGAGCCAGTTGTACGCCCCGCAGAGCCCGAGTCGCTCAGGAGTGATCACGCATACGTGATTCGGCGCGAAACTCTGGCAGAGGAGGCAGGAGTAGAAAGTATCGACCGTCTCGTCGGTCATGGATTCCACTCTCAGGTTTCGTTCGCGATAGACGCGCCTCGCCTCCGCTTCCAGCCGTTCCACATCTTCCTTGCCGGTGTATAGCGTCACCTGGACCTTATCGACAATGGCCGGATAATCGTTGAGCAGTTTCGCGTGAAGGATTTCGCCGAGGTGCTTGATCGTGAATCCCTTGGCCTTCGCGCCCTTGCTGATTCGCACCCAGATGATGTCTCTCTGGCCCATGTGCCAGATGCCCTCCGCACCGTTGATAAGGTGGTGGATTTGGCGCTCGAGGATCGACTCGAAGTCGGATTGCATCTTCCGACCCGCAACCTCGACCCAGATGCCTAGCGGGAGGGCCGTTCCCTCCTCGACGTCGTCAACATCGGGCCCGAAGACGGTGATCTTGCCGTCCTCTACATCGGTCAGGTCGCGAGTGGTGACAAACTCGAAGCCGGGAGTCTTATTTCCGCCGAACTCCACGTGCGTCTGCTCCTTGCGGATGCGCTCGCCCTCGAACGCGGGTCCGTAGGAGACCGGAATCGGCACCTTGGTAATCTTGATCTTGCATCCTCGGACTTCCAGGCTCTTCTCGACGATTCTGTCGATCGGAACGTTGGAAACCACATGCTCGTAGGTACAGATGCCGGTCGGGAGGATCTCCGGGATATCGGTATCGGCAATGGTCGGGAAGCCGTAACTGATCGCACCCGCCGCCGCCGCATATTTCTCTTCGTCAACCTCACCCAGCGCCATTAAGAAGGCGAAGATGCGGTTCTTGTTGTACTTCAGGTTGCGCTCAAAATCGCCCGGTTTTACACCACCGAAGGAGAGAGCGGCCCTGTTCGCGAATCCAAGCGCATAGATTGCGGCTGAAATATCCTTGCCGAACGGAACCAGGCGGGTATCCCAGCCAAGCTCCACTCCAGCTTCTTCGAGCTGTTCCGAAAAGGAAACGCCGTTTGTGTTGCCTGCCATGAAGATGTATAGGTTCTTTTCCTGCAATTCGCGGGCGATCTTGACCGCCGTCTCCTTATCCGGAGCTGCGCCGACGACGGCGGCGAATCCGGGCGCCGAGCCATCGACGAATTCGATTCCTCGCTCGCGGATAATCACGTCGCTTGCCGCACCGAGCCAGATTCCGTCAACCGGATTCGGTCCGATGAGGTACTTGCAGGCTTCGATCAACTCGAATGCAAAGAGGGTCGCCATACCCGCATCGAGTGTGCCTCCCAGGTAGGGGAGCCAGATGTCGTCCGCCGGGATTACCGGAAGAAGCTTCCTGCACTCGTCCAAAACGGGAGCGGCATCGGCGAGCTTATCGACTCGAAGCCCGAGGAGGGAGTAGATTACTGGAAGCGAGTATGTGGTATCGGGAAACCCCACCTCGCAATCGGCTCCCTTGGCCTCGATGGCCTTCTTCACCATCGCTTCAGCCTGCTCAACTATTTTATATGCGCCTTTTATGGCTGAAGAGGCAATTATTTTGCTCATACTTCAAGCTCCCTCCGCTCTTTCATATCGTAAAGCTTGCGCTCTTTCTTGGCATTGATGCCGAGCGCGTCACGCTTCTTTTCTATGTGATCCATGATCTTCTTCGCCGCCTCGATCGGGTCAGGCTCCCACGCGAACTTGCCGCCGGTGATCTCTTCCATCCCCTCCGTGAGCAGCTTTTCGACGTTTTCGCTACCCGACACATATAGTGGATGGCCGAGCACGACGTAGATGCCGCTTGCCACAAAGTAATGACCGATTGCGACCGCCTTTTCGCTCATCCACTCGGGCGCGGCTCCCGCGACCGGCAGGTCGGAAAGGTCCTCGCCGAGACCGCCCTCCAGGAGCATGTTGGTCGCCGCCATGAGGATCCGGCTGTTATCCACGCATGATCCCATGTGAAGGACGGGAGGGATTCCGACGGCTTCGCAGACTTCGCGGAGTGAATCACCGGCCATCATCAGCGCTGCTTCCGGTGTGAGCAGCCCGGCCTTCGCACAGGCGATTGCAGCGCAACCGGTTTGAAGGACCAGGTAGTTGTTCTTGATCAATTCCTTCGCCAGTCGAACGTGAGCGTCATCCGTGCTGACCTTCGGGTTGCTGCATCCGACGATCCCTACTACGCCTCGGATTCGGCCGTCGATGATCGCATCGTTCAGCGGGCGGAAGGTGCTTCGGAACTTGCCGCCGAGCATCCGGAAGATCGTCTCATTGGAGAAACCGGCCACCAGGTCCATCGATTCCTTTGGAATGCGAACGCGCTGGGGATCGCGGTTTGCGAAGTTGTCTATCGCCTGACGGATCAGTTTGCTCGCGTCCTCATAGCCCTTCTCGACCTCGAAGTTGATCTGCTCGGCGTTGAAGGTCTGCGCGATCTCCGAGGTGCTCACCAGCTTGGTGTGGAAGCACTTCATCACCTCAGGCAGCGAGGGCATGACGCACTGCACATCGACGATCATCATTTCGACGGCTCCGGTCAGGATCGCCAGTTCCTGCTGAAGGAAGTTTCCCGCAATCGGCAGGCCGTGGCGCATCAGGATTTCGTTCGCGGTGCAGCATATCCCGGCGACATTTATCCCCGCCGCTCCCTTCGACTTCGCGTATTCCAGGAGCTTGGGATCCTGCGAGGCGACCGCGAGCATATCGGACAGCGTTGGCTCGTGTCCGTGAACTATTATGTTGACCTTGGTGTCCGAAATAACGCCGAGGTTAACTTTGCTTCTAACAGGCTTTGGGGTGCCGAAAAGGATATCGGAGACGGCCGTTGCAATCATGGAACCAACCCATCCGTCGGCGAGGCTGCACTTGAGGCCGCCCATGATGAGGTGACGGTAATCGTGATCCACGCCCATGTGCGTGCGGTGCATCAGCTCGACCACCGCCGCGTCGATGCCGGTCGGCTCGATCTCCAGCTTGTGCCACAAGGCCTGGCGCTTCTCGGGAGCCATCTTGAGGGTCGCGTTCGGCTCCTCCGACCATGCGAACTGCCTCATGAAAAAGGCGGCCAGCTCACCGGCGATTTCGAGATCGGCTCGGTCCTCGATCGAAATCTCGAAAAGCTCCGCCACATCGCGCAGGCGGTCGGGATCAGTGATCTTGTACGCTCCGCCCTTCCCCTCAGCGACGAGCTTCAGCGTTTTCACCAGCATCCGCCCGTGATCCGAGTGGGCAGCCGTTCCCGATGCGATCTCTCGCAGAAGATTCCGAGCGACTATCGTGTCCGCATCGGCCCCACAGATGCCTTTGTCCGATTTTGGCGTGATGCGACACGGGCCCATATGACAAAGTCGGCAGCACACGCCTGTTGTGCCGAACTTGCATTGATTGGATTGTGTTTGGTATCGATCCCAGACGGTCGGGATGTTCTCCGCTCGCCCTACGTCAACCATTTCATTGATAGCGTTATCAATGGAAACGGCGGCGTTCGGGACTTCCTTTTCTGTTATTGCCATTCCTAACGACTCCTTGTTGCCCAACAGCTCGCTGTTGGGCTATGTTTGCATTAACTGCATTATTATGCTCTGAAGTTCCCCTCCTTAATAAGGAGGGGTTAGGGGAGGTTCCGGGAAATCAATATTAAAGATGGATAGCGCGAACCGGATTACCCTCACCCCAACCCTCTCCCGCCAGGGAGCAGGAGAGGGAGCGACGCCCCTTAGCCCGAGATTTAACTCCGATGCTTCGGTCGCAGAGTCCACCGTCGATTGACACAAACCTCCATGCAAAGATAACTAAAGGTGGACGCCGCTGCCGAAGCCACACTGTACCGTTTATGGCACGTTGCTTGCCATGTACACACCTTCCGGATCTTCGGCAGCGCCGCTTCGCTCTGCTACCGAAGTATCGTATTAGTTCACCCCTGCTAACTCGCTAACACCTCTTCTAAAAGCTTGTTTATCGTCACTCTTGCCGCGGAATCCTCGGGGATATCCGCGATGGCCATTCCACCCGCGTCCATCGCCGCCACGTTGGGATCCATAGGGATCACCGCAAAAAGCGGCAGGCCCGTAGCCTCGACCTCCGCCTTGATCGCCGGGGGCAATTCGCCCTCGGGAACTCGATTTACTATTATGCCCCTTCTACCGACGGGCGTTCCCATCTCAGCAGCCAGTTCTGCCACTCGCCCGGCGGTTCTGATGCCTCGAACCGTGCAGTCGGAGACGATGAGCAGGATATCCACGGTGAGCAGCGTTCTGCGCGATAGATGCTCCAGCCCTGCCTCGCTGTCAACCACGATACTGCGATAATTGCCGGATAGACGCTTGATTATGTCGCGAAGGACGTTGTTCGCAAAACAGTAGCAACCCTGCCCCTCCGGACGGCCCATAACGATCATGTCGTAGCCGGATTGCTCCACGAGCGCCTCCTGAACCTGAAGATCGAGGAACTCCTGCTTGGCGATTCCGGTCAGTTCCTTCGCCTTGTCCCGCGCTTCCTCGCGAATCCCGCCGACGGTCGCGCTGTAGCTAATTCCCAGCGCCTCATGCAGGTTGGCGTTGGAATCCGCGTCCACCGCGAGCACAGGTGTCCGTCCATTTGCCGTAAGCCACTGAATTATCAGGGCGGAGATGGTAGTCTTTCCAACCCCGCCCTTCCCGGTGATAGCGATTGTTGACATGATTTCAATCAAGGGGCGTATCAGGAGTAAGAGGAGTAGCAGGAGTATAATTCCGAATTCCGGATACTCCCCTTACTCCTTTTGCTCCTCAGACTCCTTTATCCCATTCTTTCCCTGAGCGCTTTGCTTGTCTGTCCCAGGAGGGTGAAGACCAACTCCGCATCCGCGACCGGCAGCGAGCCGGTGCCGCACGATGGGGTGATCATCGCCTGCTGGATGATGAGGTCGCGGTCGATTCCGCCGGCCTTCGCCAGGTTGTTCACGCCTTCATCGAACTTCGCGATCAGGCTCTCGACCGTCTGTCCCTGAATCTTCGCGCTGTTTGTGGGCACGACTCCCCAGGCCAGGCCCTTTCCTGCTTCCAGGTGTGCCTTCACAGCCTGCGGGTAGAGTGCGATCGTATCGCCAAAATCAAAAGCGTCGAAGTTCACGAGATCGACGCCCGCGTCGATAAGGATCGACCACTCCGTGTTGCCGCAGCAGTGGACACCCGCGATCGCTCCTTCGCCGTGAACGGCTTCGACAACCTCGTTCAGCTTGGCGACTACATCCTCGCGGCTTAGGCTTACGTATGTGGAGGAACCGAACGCGGAAAGGATCGGCTCGTCGATAAAGCAGATCACGTTATCGGCAAAGGACTTGAATTTCTGAATCTGCCATCGGCACTTCATCGCAAGGCCCTTTACCACAATGTCCACGAACTCGGGATTGTAGTAGATGGCGCGCTTGTTCTCGTCAACGATGGTCAGCCCGAAGCTCATAGGGCCGGTGGTCTGAACTTTGACGAACGGTCTCGATCCGCCCGCAGCCTTGAGCGCTGCTTCCATGGCGTATATGCCCTTGCTGAAATCGGGGGTAATCTGGAAGTAGTCCAGATTCTCCGTCAGGAAGTTCTCATAAAAATTGGCGAGATCCATCGAGTAATCGCCCGTGGTATCGATGTACATGCGCTCTTTTTCTCGGTCGATGACCACTCTCGGCAGACCCTCGGAATACTGGACTTCCATCTGCTCGTTCATCCCAAGCGCGGGAAGCTGGGGCCAGATCGGGGCATCCGGTATGCTGTCCAGTACGACCTTGACCGCGTCATCGGGATTTGAGTGCGGCAGGCTTCCGATTGCGGTTGCCAAACATTTGAATTCGTAGCTCATTTCTTCGTCCTCCAATTGATTTACAAACGCCTTAGCGTGTAGGGGGAGGGCCACTGTGCCCTCCCTATGCTTGATCCCGGACGGGAGGGCACAGCGGCCCACGCCTTCCAACTAATCCAGGAGCACGAGGAGTAAAGGGAATAGGAGGAGTATCCGGAATTCCGGACCTTTACTCCTGCTACTCCATTACTCCGCTACTCCTTTTCCCTATAAGTGATGTGTTTTCAAATCTCTCTTCGATTATCTTCTGAATCTCCTGGAATGGAGCGAGAAGCTCCTGATCGCCGAGATCGACGATCGAGCGTCCGGTGCGGTCGGCCTCTGCGACCCTGCGATCCTGCGGGATCAAGCCGATCACCGTCTCGTCGCCGAATTCTTTCTTCATCCAGGCCAAATCTTCTTCCTGATACGTCGATTTGTTCACTACCACGGCGAAACCCTTGATTCCAATCGCCGACGCCATCTCCTGCACTCGATGCCCTGTCTCAACGCTTCGTTGGCCCGGTTCAACCACCACCAGCATCAAGTCCACGCCCATGGCGGTCGATCTCCCGAGGTGCTCGATACCGGCTTCCATATCCAGGATGACAACCTCGTCTCGCTTGAGAACCAGATGACTGATCAGCGATTTGAGCAGCACATTCTCAGGACAGGCGCACCCGCCTCCGGCACGCTGAACCGCTCCCATCACCAGCAGATCGACCCCGGCATACGAAGTCGCATACTTATCGGCGATATCCGAGACCTCGGGGTTGATGGAGAAGATTTGCCCAAACTCCCCGGCTTTAGCCCCGGTTCTTTCTTCGATAAGCTCTTTCTCCCTGGAAATCGTGCGCACGGATTCCCGAAGCTCCGCCGGAAGCCCGATTGCCGACGCCAGATTGGCGTCAGGATCCGCATCCACGGCCAACACGCGCCTGCCGTCAGCGGCCATCAGCCTCGCGAGAGTCCCCGCCAGTGTGGTCTTTCCAACGCCGCCTTTACCGGAAATCGCCAGTTTTAAAGACATGTCATTCCTAAACGGGAGAATCTAGAAGTTAGAAGTCAGGAGTTACAAGGTCCGGAAATCCGGACATTACTCCTCTTACTCCATTACTCCTGGCACTCCGTTCCCCTTAGTTGCGCCAGACATTCAGGGGCGTATTTGCACCATGCGGCACACGCCATGTCATTCTTCGGATTCACCACGTACCCACCGCAGTGCGGACAAGCGCGCCGTAAGTCGATCTTGAAGAACTCGACCGGTTTTCCGCAGTGAACACAGGGAATCTCGTATATATCTTCCGGTTTCCAGTATTGCGTATCCTGCCCGGGGCAATGACTGCTTGACATGGTAAACCTCAATATGAATTATAGTCCGAAATGGCAATGTTCTTTTGTAGTCTCATGGCGAAAACCTTGCACTATTATACTATGATTTGGTATTTTCGCGCCAAATGGTAATTTCGTGCTATGGGCATCTCTTGTTGACCGATACGCCGCTTTGTTCTACAATAGCGTTGAGGCTCAATAATGCACGAGGAAGTAGATCGCTTCATCGAATATATCCGGGCCGCGAGGAACGTATCCGAGCATACGGTGCGCGCGTACTCGTCTGACATCGCCCAGTTTGTCGAGTTCCTGGAAACCGACGAACAAATCGGGACGCTTTCGGATATCGATTCCCGAATCGTGCGGCGATACCTCGCTAGACTTCAGAGAACGGGCCTCGGGAAAGCGTCCATCGCCCGAAAGCAAGCCTCCCTGCGAGCGTTCTTCAAATATCTTGTTCGCAAGGGCCTGATCGAACTGGACCCGACCCTGGGCGTTGCCGGGCCAAAGTTGGACAAGCGGTTGCCGAGGTTTTTGAGGGATGAGCAGGTGGAATCGCTGATGGCGGCGCCTGATCCCGCGAAGCCTCTGGGAATGAGGGACTCTGCGATTCTGGAAATGCTGTATGCGACCGGCATCCGAGTGAGCGAGCTTGTGGGGCTGGAAGTGGGCAATCTCGACCTCCGATCGGGCGAGGCGAGGGTTTTCGGCAAGGGTTCCAAGGAGCGAATTGTAATTGTCGGACGTGCTGCGCTTGAGGCGCTTGGCGAGTATATCAACTCAGGTCGCCAGGCTCTGCTCGCCCAGCGAAAAACAGTCGTGCGAGAGGATGCGCTCTTCCTAAACAAAGATGGGTATAGATTGACTGCTCGGAGCGTACGGCGTCTGCTGGACAAATACTTTGCTCAAGTGACCGAGGAGATGAAGATCAGCCCGCATGTGCTCAGGCATACTTTTGCGACGCACATGCTGGAGCACGGCGCTGATCTGCGCTCGATCCAGGAGTTGCTCGGTCATTCCAGCATCTCGACAACTCAGATTTACACCCATGTGAGCAGAGAGCGTTTGAAACAGGTTTATGAGAGCGCCCACCCGCGAGCATTGACGGAGGAGTAAGGGGAGTAGAAGGAGTGGCAGGAGTAAAGGCCCGGAATTCCGGAAACTCCTCCTCCCTAAGGTTCCGGAATCCGGTCAGGGCTACCCGCTATCCGCTAACCGCTGTTATCCAGGACATGATGATTTCCGCTCTAGACCGATTTCTGGGGCTAACTGACAACCATACTTGGAGGCAAACTTATGAGATTTGACGCAACCACGATAGTCGCGGTCAAGCGCGACGGCAAAGTCGCGATGGCCGGCGACGGCCAGGTGACGGTCGATAACCAGATTATGAAGGCGAGCGCCAAGAAAGTTCGGCGCATGTATGAGGGTAAGATCCTTTCCGGTATCGCCGGATCGGTCGGTGACGCTTATACACTATCGGACAAGTTTGAGTCAAAGATCGAAGAATCGCACGGCAATATCCTGCGCGCCGTCCGCGAGTTCGTGAAAGAGTGGCGCACGGACAGAATTCTCCGGCGTCTTGAGGCGTTGATGATCGTTGCGGATAAGGAGCATGTTCTGGTAGTTTCGGGTGGCGGCGAGGTTATCGAGCCCGACGACGGCGTGGTTGCGATTGGTTCGGGAGGCGGCTACGCGCTCGCAGCCGCCCGCGCGATGCTCAGGAATACGGATCTTCCCGCGGAGAAGATCGTGGAAGAGGCTCTGCTAATAGCCTCCACCATCTGCGTCTTCACCAATGACCACATCACCGTGGAAACCCTCTAGGCTAGAACGATGGAGGGCTCGGAGGCGCCATCGTTCCGGGCACCTGGAAGCTGCACAGGGTGCACGACTGCGGCTGGCCCAACGTGCGCGTAACCACGGCAGTGATCGCGTAAGTCTCAGGGCTGGTTCCCGTATTGGGTTCCGTAACGGTGTAAGTGCCCTGGTAGGTGCAGCCATCACTGCACAGCATAGTGACCGGCGTGGGGTCTTGGGTTCCGTTGGGTTCTGTGACCGTGGCCTTTACGCTTGTGACATTGGCGGTGTCGGTGAGCCTTCCTGTGAAAGTCACCGTCCCTCCCTGGAAGTTGGAAAGCATAGCCGGCGAAACAGTTGCCGATGTGAATACGCTCGGCGAGCTGCTCCCGCCTCCGCCTCCACAACCTATGATGGAACCGAGCAGGGCTATCGAGCCGACCACCGCTCCGATTTGTGAAATCCTCTTAAGCATATTAAATCTCCTTCAATACAGAATCCGGAACACGGAAGACAGAATACAGAATCTGCAAGTTCTCGGGAAAGAATCCGGGAGTCAGAAGTTGGAAGTCAGAATGGAAATGGAACGGACGTTTTCAAGACGATCAGTCTCACCGTCTCTCCGTCCCCTGGTTATCCAGTCTTCCCGTCTTCTTGTCTCCCGTCTCAAAGTCTCCTAGTCCTTAGAACTGCAAGTCGCTCAGTCCCTTAGGGTGCAGGTAAAATCAGGTCGCAATCCTTGTAGGCAAGAACCCAATATCCCTGCCACGGCTGTAAAGTGGTTGCGAATCCGGGATAGATCGCCGGATCGAAAACCAGGAAATAATTCCCGTGCATCGGATCGCCCGCCTTCTGCTGCCATCCCCATGCGAAATTCCCAACCGTGTCTCCCGCTGCGCTCATCGAGCGGGTAGTCAGGGCAACCGGATCATACACCTGAATCGCCGATGTATTCCAGGTAACCGGTTTGATAAACGGATCTCCGATCTGGTTCCAGCCTTTTAGGAGGTGAATCGTGATCGGTTGATCCTGAGTAGGAATCGGACCGCTGGGGAAGGCTACCGGAGCCGCAAACTCTGCCCAGAATCCCCTGCCGGGAGTCGGTGTTGTCGGATCGCCGAAAAATGTGAACGGGTCCGGATAGACCGCATACGAGCCGAGGTTTGGCCTGTAGGTTTCCCAATCATCATTAGAGAACCCACACACCTGTTTGGGATCGGTGTTGGTTGGGATGATCGGCAGGGAAACCATCTCCATGCCATTGAACGTCTGTGCTGCGGACTCAATTACCGCGATCTGAGCCTGACCCGTGTTTCCCAGGGAATCGGTTGCGGTTACCGTGATACGGTTCGTTCCCGGCTGGAGCGGCATCTGCGATATGCTCCAGGATGTCGTTCCCGTCGCCGTTCCGTTTCCTCCTGCACTATCGGCCCAGGTCACGCTTGTTATGGTCGCGCCACCTGTGACGGTTCCGGACATGTTCAATGTCGTGCTGCTCGTCAAATAGGAGCCCGGACTCGATGGTGAAAGGATATTCACAATGATCGGTGGCGTGACCGTGAAGGTCGCGCTCGGACCTGCTGCCGGCGCCGACCCTCCTGGCCCGGTTGCCGTTCCCGATGCAATGGATATTCCCAGCGTGCCTGCGCCGGTGATGTTCGAGATGGTAACCGTTCGAGTGACGTTATCCGTTCCCGAAACCGTCACGGTTCCGGCTGCGGTTCCCGTAGGATTGAGCGTCACCTCTGCTGGACTGAGGGTGATTGTGCTGACATTCGAATAGGTCACCGCATAGGACACCGGACCTGCTATTGTTGTGGTCACCGATGGGCCGCCAATGGTTATGCCGGGAGGCGGAGTGGCAATTGCGTAGAGGTTTTGGTCGTAGGAACCAACATAGATCGTACCGTCCGCGCCAATTGCAGGCGATGACAGCACTATGCCGCCTGTCTGGAATGCCCATTTTCCTGAGCCGTCAGGGTTTACAGCGTACAGGTAGTTGTCATTAGAGCCCACATAGACCGTGCCGTTTGCATCGATTGCCGGTGAGGAGTTGACATGGTCACCCGTCTGAAATGCCCATTTCTCCGCCCCGGCCGGAGTGACGGCATACAGATAGGTATCGAACGAACCGATATATATGGTACCGTCAGTGCCCACGGCTGGTGATGAGAATATCGTGGCGCCGGTTGGAAATGCCCATTGAAAAATGCCATCCTTGACTGCGATCAGGGTCCCGGTCTGGTACTCCGTGCTTATTCCGTCCAGGCCAACGTAAACCGTTCCGTCTGATCCCAGTGCAGGCGATGCGTCAATGGAATCGCCGGTTTGATAGGCCCACTTGGCGCTCCCGTTGACATCCAGAGCGTAAACAGTGCCGTCCCAATCGCCAACGTAGATCGTGCCGTCTTTCCCAACGGCAGGTGATGAGCCTCCGCCATCACCCAGAAAGAAAACCCACTTCTGGGAACCGTCTGGGTTTATCGCATACAGTTGCTTATCGTCCGACGCCACGTAAATCGTGCCGTCAGGGCCAATGTTCGGCGATGATTCTATCTGGCCGCCGGTTTGAAATGTCCATGTACCGGTTCCTTCGCTGTTCACGGCATAGATCACTCCGTCAAAAGCGCCGAAGTAGGCAGTCCCATCGGAACCGATGGCAGGAGACGAATAGATCTGCCCGCCGGCCGTAAATGCCCATTTTTGGCTTCCATCGGAATTAACGGCATAGAGATTCTGATCCATGCTTCCGATATAAATGGTTCCGTCGGCTCCTATTGCCGGTGACGAAGCCTGAATCTGATCGCCGGTTGTAAAGAACCACTTTTGGGTCGCCGTTTCAGAGCCGGCATAAGGACTCAATCCGGTATGTTGAGGATCATGGCGAAAAACCGGCCATGAAGCGAGAACATTATTACTGGCTGCCTTTACTATCGATCTGCTAAAGATGGGTTGTGGCTTGCAAAATATCTCCGCATGCGCAGAGTTCATTAAGATAGATGTGCAGAGAAGAAGAACAGAGCTTATGGTAAACAGGCATTTCCACGTGGTTTGACGCATAGCTGAAAACTCCTTTCGCTGGTGGAAAAAAGGTAACGACGGGGAGTATATACCAACATCGCTGGCTATGCAAAACCTGCGCTTCATAGACTTGGCTGTGAGTTGTTAAATGAAGGGTGAAGCGAGTTGGGATGAAATGCGGCGCCGAAGGCGAAGCGTCGGTGTCGGGCCTGGGTTGGTGGGAGCTCGTGGCCTGAACCAGAGCACTTATGACCTAAACGCCATGCCGTCCGGGTTCGGAACTCCCCCCTTAATAAGGGGGGAGTAATTGGGTTCCGGGAACGCCAAGGTATCGAGGCGTTCTCGGAAAACCCAGTCTCGGGATCATTGCGCTAGCTAATTTGCATACCGCTCGGCAACTTCCACGATGGTCTTCAGGTTGGCGGTCGGTGTGGCGAGGGGGACGGCGCATTCCGGAGCGAGGATATCGATTCCCGCCTCGATCGCCTTTCTGCATGCGTCGGCAACCATCTCCGGCGTTCCCTGAAGCAGGACTTCCGGGTTGTTGATATTTCCGATGAGCTGCATCCTGCCTGCCACCGTCTCGACCGCCGTCTTTGCGTCCACATGGGATTCAAAGTGGTAGGCATCGAAGCCGGTCTCCGCGAAATACTGAAGCCGATCCGTGGTGTTTCCGCAGCAGTGAAGAACCGTAGGGCAGCCGATCTCGCCGATGATCTCCTGATGGATCGGCAGAAGCATATCCCGATAGACGAGCGGCGAAACCATCAGGCCTGTCGCGTGATCAGCGATGCAGATCACATCCGCTCCGGCCTGCATCTGCGCCTTCGCAAACTCGATTGTCACGCTCTTGAGTGCATGGAGCGAGGCGCGGGCGCGGTCCGGGTCAGCAGCCGTGGTCATAAGGAACTCCTCGGTTCCCATCATGTTGTATGAGAGAGTCCACGGCCCCATCGCCTTGCCGACGATAACAACGTCATGGCCGAGGGACTCACGGAGGATTGTGAGCGCATCGAGGACGGTTTGGGCGGCAGGAGCCTCGATCCAGCCTTCGGGAACACGGAAATCGGACACGTCGGCAAAGGGGTGGGTGTGAACGCTCGGATTTGTCTTCACATCGCCCCAGTTGATCTCGCAGCCCATTGCAGCCGCTTCCTGCACCACGCTGAAAACCGGCATGACTGTATCAAATCCGAGAATCTCATGCCCGGTGGCCGCGAGCGTGGCCATCAACCCGGCATTGAGATGGACGTGCGGGTACCACGCGCCGGAAGCCTCCATCAATTCGAGGGTTATTGTAGAAACAACGTTTCCGACCGGCATGCGGTCGGCTTTCCCTCCCATCATGGCTGAAAGGAAGCGTCGTTTGGGTGACATTTTGGGTTTCATTCTTGGCTCCATTGAAAAAGAATGTAGAAGTTAGAAGCTAGAAGTCAGAATAGGAGGCGATGACCATGGCGATACTCACGACTATCTGGCTTGCACAGACAATGATACCATGCGATCCGCAGCTTCTTCAACGATTTGTATTCGCAAGGGCCAAAAATTGTTGTTGCAAAGGCATGGAACATGTGCTATAATGTGCAGCGTTGAAGCGCAGCCACGCCGCGCTTTATTTTTGTCTTTGATAATCAGTACGCGGATGTGCATGGTTCATGGGCTGGTACATAGAGCAATCTCTTCTATGTACTATGTACTTAATACTTTGTACTTCCCCAATGCGGGGGTGTAGCTCAGTCGGTTTAGAGCGCCTGCCTGTCACGTAGGAGGTCGCGGGTTCGAGCCCCGTCATCCCCGCCATTTCAAGTACAGAGTACATAGAACATAGGTGAATCGGAAAGTAACAAATCCGGTCTATGTACTATGTACTTAATACTTTGTACTTCCGACGCGCCGGGATAGCTCAGTTGGTAGAGCAGTGGACTGAAAATCCACGTGTCCGCAGTTCGACTCTGCGTCCCGGCACCAAGAAAGTCGTTAGTACAGAGTACACAGTACATAGACGGGAACCGGAAAAGCACCCAGCGCACAGTAAATAGACAATGAAGCGGAAGAATCCGTAGTCTATGTACCATGTACTAAATACTAAGTACTTCCCCAAGGCGCGCCGAAGTAGCTCAGCTGGTAGAGCAGCGCATTCGTAATGCGCCGGTCGTCCGTTCGAATCGGATCTTCGGCTCCATATTTTGAGCGTTAAACGCCCCCAAATCGGGGGCTTTTTTGTTGCCTTACAGAAGAAAGGAGACATCCATGGATGAAAGAATAATTTGGTGTGACGCAGCCACACTTACAGTAGAGGGGCGCGGTTGGGACGATACCGAAAGCTTCTACTATCGCCTCCCCACGAGAGCCAAGCCACTGGTCAACGATACCGTCTGGAAGCTTGCTTCAAACAGCGCCGGGATGGTGATCCGATTTGTCACCGACGCCCCGGACGTGAAGATTCGGTGGAAGCTGACCGATGCCTTGCATTCTCTCAACCATATGGCTGAGACAGGAGTGAGCGGCGTCGATGTCTATCTCAGATATCAGGGAAGCTGGCAATGGCTGGCAGTAGGACGACCCTCCGAGCAGGAGAATGAGACGACCGCAAGCTGTGGTTTGCCGGCAGAGGAACGCGAGTACGCTTTGCACTTGCCTCTCTATAACGGCGTCAGCAGTGTGGAGATCGGCGTGGCGGAAAACGCCGCTCTTCGTCCCGCCCCGCCGCGAACGCACCCTATCAAGCCGGTTGTATTTTATGGAACCTCAATCGTTCAGGGAGGGTGCGCAAGCAGGCCGGGGATGGCGTATCCGTCGATAATCGGGCGGCGACTGGATATTCCGACGATCAACCTGGGATTCTCCGGGAGTGGGCGATGCGAGCATGAAGTCGCTGACCTTTTGGCTGAGCTGGACCCCTCTGCTTATGTTATCGATCCTCTGGCGAATATGCCCGTGGACACCGTTGACGACCACATCCGCTATCTGCTCAACGCGTTGACCGTCAGTCATCCGGATACCCCCGTAGTTCTGGTGGAGCATATGATCTTTCCAGGAGTTTTCGATCAGGAAAAGATGCGAGAGATAGCCCGCTCCTGGAACAGCATTCTGGAGACGATTTATCAGGACTTCGCTCCCAAATGGAACGGTCGGCTGTACTACGTCAGCAGTGAGACCATGCTCGGTTCGGATCGAGAGGCCACCGTTGATGGGACGCACCCGACGGATGTGGGGTTCCTGCGAATAGCGGAGGTTATGACTCCTGCGGTTGAGAAGGCCCTCGGCATTTAGTGTCAGAACTCAACGAGTGGCGATCAACGGCGCGTGTTCACGGCACGTGTTCGGGGCTTTACGAAATCTCGTTTTTCAGGTATGCTTAGTAAAGTAAAACGCGTTTTTCTTTACTAAGACGCGCGATAAGTCCGCCATAGTAAACCGGAGTTGATTACGATGACTGAAAACCGAGAATCGAGGGCAGGGGTCGAGATTGCCCAACTGTCTGGAGCTCTTCGTTACAGAGCCTTCTTCCCGAAGCCACTGCCACCTGAACCACCGCTGGTTTTCGATGAAGAACTGCTTGAACTTCTGTCCAATGCTGACCATGCCCTCGGACGACTTGACGGCATTGCGGAGACACTCCCAGACCCTGATTTATTCGTTGCGATGTATGTTCGAAAAGAGGCCGTACTCAGTTCGCAAATCGAGGGAACACAGTCTTCTCTCGTCGATCTGCTCGAATACGAGTCTGACGCTGCGACAAAGGGAATTCCAGGTGATGTGGGAGAAGTGGTCAACTACGTGCACGCTATGAACTATGGTCTCCGACGATTAACCGAGTTACCTATTTCACTGCGATTGATTCGTGAGGTACATGGAGAACTGCTTCAGGGCGGTAGGGGCGGCGAACGCATGCCTGGTGAGATAAGAACAACCCAAAACTGGATAGGGCCTGCAGGATGTACCCTCGCTGATGCCAGCTTCGTCCCCCCTCCACCTCACGAAGTAATACCGGCGCTTGGCAATCTGGAGAAGTACATACACGATGATTCCCCAATGCCTGCGCTCGTCAAGACGGGTTTGGTGCATGCACAGTTTGAAACTATCCACCCATTCCTGGACGGGAACGGCAGGGTTGGACGACTGCTCATCACTCTGCTCCTGTGTGAGCGTGGTATCCTGAGAAGCCCTCTGCTGTACATCAGCCATTACTTTAGGCAAAATCGGGCTGAGTATTACGACCGTCTTTCCGGCATAAGGACACGAGGCGACTGGGAAGGCTGGCTAAAATTCTTTCTCAATGGAGTCTTCCAGGTATCGGTTCAAGCCACGGAGACATCGCGAAGTGTGCTGAGGTTGAGAGAACAACACCGGCAGTTGGTACAAGAGAGGGTCTCTGGAGTCGTGACCGGTCTTGCGCTTCTCGATTTTCTATACGCCACTCCCGTTGTCACTGTGAAACTAGTCGCAAAGGTTCTTGGCGTGAGTAAAGCAGCCGCGAACACCATTGTAGCCAGACTCTGTGAGGCCGGCATCCTGAGTCAGATTGGTGAAGGAAGCAGAAACCGCACCTTCGCATATTCCGAATATCTTAAGATTCTTGGATAGATAATCTGACGTGGTCTTAGTAAAGCAAATCCCCTTTTCGTTTATTAAGACCACCCGGTTCGGTTCCATAGTAAAGCGAGATTGACCCGAGCACATGGTTTGCGACGTGGGACGGAAGACTGTGATGATGATCTCCGCTACCGCGCACGGAAGTCGCCGAACCTATGACTGCACGCGCAAATGACTTCGTTTCGAATGTTGCTGGTTCTTTCTAATTATTTTCACGGCTTGCCACTCCGCAGTCAACCCATGGTAACCGATTGTCTGAGCTACAGCTGATACTCCACCGTTCCCTCGAACTGTGATCCTCTAGAGACCTCCCTCCCTTCTTCGGTCGGCGTCAGCAACTTCTTCCACAGCACGGTCGTACTCAAACCCGACCTCACCTGAGTGGCCGGCGGATCCGTGCTCAACATACGCGCTCCTTCCGGTAGTCTTACGGAGACAACTGACAGCCACTCCATCCTCGCGTTCGGCCAACCCTTCAATGAATACCTCCACCTTCCCTGGCCCAGATCCTGCGCGCAGTATTCCGGGAGGGGGGTTCGAGGGCGCGCGACGAGCAAAAGGCCTATGGACTCCCCGGGCTCAATTGGTGTCGAAGAATGTACATCATAGTCGAATTGGCCATCAGTCTCACCGGTGACTCTTGGGGATATCTCCTCACCATGGAAACGCACATATTCCAGGAGTATCTCCTTATCAGCTGTGAATGACCAGTCGCTCACTTCTACGTCAGACCCATTATCCAAACAGGCCCACATATACAGGCGAGGTACGCCATCCCTGTCGAGTTCGTCTATGCGGACGAACTTGTGGGCGTGTTCCGCGACATCCAAACTCCTGACTATTTCCTTCAGACCCTCTACGTCCTTCTTGCACTTTAGACATCCGCTCAAATGGCCCTCGATCCCCTCGATTTCTTCTTTCGAGAGAATCTGGTATAGGTAGTCGAGTAACTTCTCTCCATTCAGGTGGCAACATTGCATTTCAACCGCCTCCAATTTGGTGGTCAACAAGGCCTGCCTTAGTTGGCATAAAGCCCTCCAGACCCGTTGCCTTGCCGTGGTCTGGCTGCATGACAGTTGATCGGCAATCTCCGCGTAGTTCAGTCCGCCGTAATGCCTCAGGATCAGGGCTGACCTCAAGCTGCGACTTAGGCCCGTGATGGCTTGGTTGAGCGAAACCAGGTCGATGTGCCTGGAGGAACCAGGCCAAACTTCTCCGGAGTCCTGAACGTCATCTTCGAAAGGAGCATGTGGCCGCGAACTGCGTTTGTGATTGAGGAACAGATTTCTCGCAACTGTGACAAGCCAGGCCCTGGGATTCTGAGAGCGAATCGTGTAGAATTTGTCATGCATGCGCAAGTACGTTTCCTGGAGCAGGTCATCGGCGAGATCGATGTCACGAGTCATTCCGATCAGCACGCTTCTCAGGTAATCTTTGTGGGCATCCCATATATCAATCTCGATCTTGTCTTCAGCGTCGGGCATTGCATACCTCCTACATATAAGGATGCAGGGCGCGGGCGGTTTATCTACATCGCGTCAAAAATCCTTTGCAGACGATCGATGTGCCGCCTAACTTTGCCAGGTGTCATCGGAACGCACCCGCCTCCGTTCGAATCGGATCGTCGGCTCCCTATATTGAGTGTAAAACGCTGCCACAACGGGGACTTGATTGTTGATTGAGCCGCAAATGGGAACCAAAATCGTGGCAAGAATCATGAAATGTAAGTGGACGGGTTAGGCGGTATTTGAGTTCATTCCTGGACTCCTAAAAGGTCATTAGGGGAACGTCCAGGGTAGATGATGCTATTACGGAATTGACTGGGTGACATGCCTTCATTTCGACGAAAGACTTTACTGAATGCATGGATACTCTCATACCCAACGGCAAGCGAAATAGTGGTGAGTGTTGCCGAGGTATGCATCATGAGTTCCTTGGCTTTTTCGATTCGGCGGTGTATCAGGAACTGCATCGGGGTGAGTTGGTATCTTCTCTTGAACATGCGATCAAAGTGCGAGGGACTCATCTTCAAGGAATGAGCGAGTTGCTGCATGTCGATCTTCCGATCATAGTGCTGCAACAAGTACGTGGCTCCCTGCTCTAACGGCACACGACAGCGTGAAAAACTGGGAGATTCGCGTTCCGCCAAACCATCGAGAATCAGATGCAATATTTCCAGCGTGAGCGCCTTCAAACGCAGAGTCGAGTAGGGTTCCCTGCGTTCATATACATCAATTAATGCGAGCAACCTCCGATGCAACTGCTCATGGTTAGGAATCTGAATAACATCAGGGAAGCCCAGTTCATCTCCCAAAACGTCCGGGCGTAAGTATCGCCGTTCTTCGACTGAACACTGTGCCAGTGGACGCAGATTTATGGGCACTTCGGCGTAGTTATCGTAATGTGTAACGTCAAAATGGATATGCGGCATGACCGTTTCTCCATCCGACATTGTGTAGAAGCTATGCTCTTTTCCCGGTTTGAACAATACGATTGTGCCGGGGTGAAGAGTTTGAGGCGGCGAGTCTTCGATAGTGACGCGCAGTATCCCTTTGGCAAGGTAAAGCAGTTCGTAGTCGAAAATCGCGCGTCGAGGGATGTGAAACCGCTGCGTAACCTTGTGGTTCCATGCTTTTCGGACATGGGGGGATAGTCGTTGTAATAGTTGCTCTTGATGTGGCGTTATCACCGTTGAGTTACCTACCGTGCGCAGTCATATACGGCCATTGCTGTCCAAGATAATTCCTGGTTTTGGTTTCCGGATTGCCCTCACCCCTCCCGCTCCTTCGATACGGCGCCTAAACGCCTCGTCAGGAAGCGATGCAGATCCGGATTGCCCTCACCCCTCCCGCCAGGGAGCAGGAGAGGGGGCTACGCGTGGCGATACTTGGGCTTCCTGGCCCGCATCGGTCCGCCGAAGGTAGGGTACACCCGCTACTCAGGACAAGGCAGGGAGCAGGAGAGGGGGCCAGTCTAGCCGCCTTGGAACAGACAAGAAAGGCTATGGGTCTCAAAGAGTAACCGTCATCCTCAGCTAGACTGAGGATCCGTCCCGGCGGTTCGGAACAACCCCTCGGTGGGGGTTGCGCTCGAGATGGGTGTGGTACAAATGTTATTTTGGAGAAGCGTGATCTACGTCAATCAGCACTTTCATCGTGCGTTCACGGTTGGCATCGACAAACTGATAAGCTTCCAAATATGCGTGGAAGGGAAAATGGCCGGTAATCAACTGGGACAGGCTGACCGCCCCTCGCTCTATCAGCTCTATGGCGCCAAGATAGTCTTCCTTGAGATACATCATCGTGCCGATAAGATTCAGTTCGGCATCCTGCAATCTCCCCAGATCGATGGACGCCTTATCCGCGAATACGCCGACCACAACGATTGTTCCACCCTTACGCACGCACGTGACGGCGCGACCGATCGTCTCCTGTACGCCGACGCATTCAAATACCACATCGGGCATTTCGGGGCCAACCAAGGTCAATAGCCGTTCCGTGAAATCGCCGGCATCGGCGTCAAGAGTTTAAGAATTCCGCACTGTTCGGCAATCTGGCGTCGGTGTGAACTTGGGTCGCTTATCACAACACGGGCCCCCAAGCTTTGCGCGACTTGCGCAACCAGGATGCCGATAGGCCCCGCTCCCAGAACAAGCGCACGATTTCCAGCGAGATTTCCTGCACGCCGAGCAGCATGCACAGCTACCGCAAGTGGTTCAACCAACGCGCCAATGTCCGGTTTCACGGAAGACGGCAAACGCAGTACCTTCTGCTGATCGATTGCGACATACTCCGCGGCTGCGCCTTCGGCTTGAAACCCCATCACACGCAAGTGGTCGCATATATGCGGTTGGCCGCGAAGGCACGGACCGCACTCTCCGCAAGTGATTTGGGGCAGGAATGTCACCAGGTCGCCCACAGCCACACTTGTCACCGCTGCTCCAACCCGTTCAACAAATCCCGATACCTCATGTCCTTGTACAACCGGATATGAAGTATAGGGGTGTTTCCCATGATAGACATGCATGTCTGAACCACAGATGCCGATCCGGGCAACTTTGATAAGCACCTGCTGTTCGGTGATTTCCGGTATTGGAACCTCTCGATAAACAATCTCTCCGGGTGCAACCATTACCGCCTGACGCATTTGTTCCCTCCGATTTGGCATGCTTGTTCATTGCTGTCCAGAATGAGATTTGGCTAACCCTCGACTCGAGCGCAATTCCCCACCTATGGGTTGTTCCCAGCCGCCCGGATCGATACTGAGTCTAGCTTAGGATGACGCTTACTCTTTGACACACATAGCCTGTCTAGTTTATTCCAAGGCAGCTAGACTGGCCCCCTCTCCTGCTCCCTGGCGGGAGAGGGAGGGGTGAGGGCGTTCCGGAAACCAAAACCACATATTGTCTTGGACAGCAATGATGCCCGTTCAATGATCTCATAATTCTAACCGAATTTGGGCAATGTTAGATAGCCGATACGATAGGGAGTGACGCTGTCGAGTTGAACTCCCGCCAAATCCGTAACCTTGACCTCACAGCCGAGGGCATGGCATAGATCATCGATTGATTGAGTTGTGCCTCCGGCCTCGTAGAAACGGCACACAGGGCGCCCATCCCGCAGGAAGATCGCCGAACTGATGAGCGAAGTTCCGGAGAGATCGAACGACCAGCCAGGCAGCGGGAGCCGTGATGATGACGAAGCGCCAAACACCGGCATCGGCGTATTCAAGCACTGTGCATTTCGAGCGATAGTCACCTCGGAGTCCGCAGGATTCACAGAACACACGGCCGAATGAATTTCCTGGATGCCTTTCAACGAGAGGTCATATTGATTCTGTTTGAGCCAACCCTCGACATGCATCCGATTCGAGTAGCTTTGTCTTCCCCATGCCAGCACATTTACGATGGCGCCATCAGCAACGTAGTGCTTTGGCGTGCCGGTATTGAGCAAGGCCAGCCCGCCCTGCATTCCGCTCAGGCACAGCCAACTCGGCGCATAGAGCGGCTCCTCGGATCTGGCGTCGATTGCCCCGAATGGTATATCGTGACGAATCTTCTCTCCGATAACGGGCCAATAGGCATTGAGCTTGGTCCAATCTTCCCACATGACACCGATCAGATGGTTGTTAAAGTGGAAGCGCAGAGTAAACTCAAGCCAGGGCATTGCCTCGGCTGCGATATACTCAATTTCCGTCGGCAAATCACCGATTGGCGCTGATATTCGGACTATATTTCCAATTTCTCCGGAGTAGCTGACCATCCTTCCGGCGCGTCCGTGACCGCCGACTATTCCACCTTCCATATCGAGGTAGTGGAGATCGTTGCCTGGTCCGCTGAGCACATTCACTCCATTTGTCATCATGGCTTCACTTATGGCGCCGTCTTCACAAATAGTATAGCGCGTGCTGCCGCCCAGGGCGCTCACCTCGGCGGACTGTTCACCTTTGAGAACCTCAGCGCCGGTACCTGTCAAGCAGTATGCAACCGCACCGCATGCCGGAACGTCCGCCAGGAAGAAGAGATCACATAGATCAGGATGGTTCACTGATGGAACGCATTGACTCGGCAGCGGTGTGCCGTCGGAGCCTAATACGCGCAATGGTTGTGCCATCCCACGAATCGATAGCACTTCTCGCCGCGAAAATGGGAGTGGATTGATCACGTGCAGCGCATCATCATGCTTATCGACAGTGTTCGAATGCCCGTTCATCAGCCCTGCCAGGCTATCTCTTGTCCGTGCGTTGACGGCGCCAAGGCGTTCCAGATACGTCTTCTTCAGGTCGGTCACTTCCGTCCAATGCACATCGTGGTGCATGGAGGCCAACAGCGTTCGCCAATCGTTCTCCGAATCCGCTCGGAATGGAATCGCGTAGAAGGACGATACCGCTTCTTCCGTACTGAGAGCGGATTCCGTTTCGCGAATATGACGATACATCGTCTCAGCCCACTGGCCTTCGGAGTACGACCAGTGAGTTATCATCCGAGCTCTCCATGTTGGCGGATAATGCTCAACCTCTTCCAGAGCTTGCCGGTCCAACAATACGAAATCTCCGGCATCTCGTATTGCCGAATAGTACTCTGAGGAAATCTCGCGCAAGTCGGGCGCATCGATGCCCAGGTGACCCAAGCGATAAAGCCCCTTGTGATATTCTTCTTTATTATAGGGGCCCGGGATGACGAGAGGGATTTCGGCGCCGTCCAAGCCCGTCCAACTCGCTACACTGTCCTTTGCAATTGGATTGAGTCCTTTTACGCGGCACATGGTTGCGATGAGGCAGGGGCCCGGTGCGGAAATCGGTATGATCGCACAGGAAAAGTCGGGGATCACTGCGGACGTGAAATTGAATGCTCTCAAGAGTTGAGGCATTTGGTCAAAAGCGCATGTCTCCTGATGAAAACAGCATGTTACGGTATAGTTCACCAAGTCCTGGAATACTTTCAGTCCATATTCGAGTTGGCGAAAATTCAGTTCCCCGCTATACAATTCGCCATGCGGCTGAGAGTAGTCCCCTCCAACGAATGCCAGACGACCTTCGGCAGCCAACTCACGCATCGTTAAGATAGTATCCGGGGCTGCCTCAGCGAGCATTTCCATCTCAACTCCTGAGAACTCATAATTGATGTATAAATCAGAATATTCTCGTAATGCGGACAGATTTCGACGCACGCGATCCGAATAAACGGAGAGATCGGGCGCTCCCCATGGCTCAACGCGCTCACCTACAATCGGTTCGCCGTGGTCTTCATGTATCAGCAGTATCATTGGATGTTGAACAAGGGCCAGTTTCAGAGATCGTTTCAGCATAAATTCCTCCCGTGAGTCGGGAACGCGTCCCGTCCGCTCCGTGCGGGCGGGACGCCCGCGTTCCCAAAAGGTCACCAGTCATGTTTGGGAAGCGCCGCTTCCTGACGTGCGTTTGCTCGACAAACGCGGGCGCACTCGCTACTCGACGTATGATATTAGTATACAACAGGATTGACTATTTGTCTTTGGCGAACAATGCCCGATTTGTCCGATTTTGCTTGAGACGTTTTCCGTCAATTCTGATATTCGGCTCCATATTTGAGCACGAAAAGCCCCCGTTTGGGGGCTTTTCTTTGCCTCACCACAAACTCATCCTATGTCCGTTTCTATTCCATCCCTTCATGACTCCGCCATTTCGGTTATAATATTGATATGCTTGGGATACTAGCAGAGCAGCCCGTGGAGTACGGTACATCACTGATGCGGTAACGGAGGAATGTAATCATGTTTATGCAAACGAAATCTTCACGCCAATTTGGAAGGGCGACCCTGTTTTCGTCGTTTTTTCTGATATTAATCATCGCCTTGGGTATCCCGGCATACTGTGAATCCGGCGCAGGCATCTCCGTTGATATGGCTCGGCACGCATACTATCGAGGCGAAACTGCGGTTCTTGATGTGACCTGCAAGAATGAATCGAGCGCTCCCATAAAGAATGCCACGATCTTGGCTTCAGCCGATGGGATTCAGCTTGCATCCTCTGCCGTTTCAGAGATTCCGGCCTCCGGAATACACCGCGTCACCCTCAAACTCAACACGGACATGCTGAAGGACGGAAAGTATGATGTAAAGGTATCGCTCGGTGGTACTGACGAGAAAACCGTGAGTCTGAGCATCTCCGACCGGCCGAACCCCGAGCGCCTGAAGGTCTGGTTGTGGGACAGCGCCGGTTGGGCAAACTCATCGTTCTACAAGAGCCTGGGTTTTACATCCTGGGGCGGACCGACCATCCTGAACAAGAAGATTTCCTCGGATCTCGGCGTGAGTATAAGCAAGGAACTGGACGATGCTATGCCGCTGGGAGCGGACGTCTCCATCACGCCGTTCGGAGGGCTTCGCCCACCCGGATATGCCGATCTTCAAGGTCCTGAAGTATATTACGAGAAAGCCTCCGCACGTTCTCTGGGTGAGAAGCCCGAACCCACCAAATTCTTCAATCCATTTGACCCAAGCGTAGCAAGTATGCAGGACAATGCCAATCGCGCGCTGATGGAAGCGGTCGGAGATCACCCTAACGTGGACTTGGCTTTCTTCAATACGGAGATAGTCGATGATCTTTCGAGCGCAAACATGAATACCCAGGGTATTCACGATCAACAGACGCAGCTTGGATTCACTAAGGATCAAGTCGGGGCGCCTCGGTTCGTCGCGCAGGGAGTCCTTGCGGATGATGATCGAGGCTACTTGTATGCGAAGTACGTTGCCAAACGCGGAAACGGGGTCAGCACGGCGAACAAGCGAACTGCGGACATGATTCATCGATACCGACCGGATGTCCTTGCATTTACCGATCCGTACCGGTCCCACACGCTGCTGGACATGTTCCCGGGCCTGGATATGGTAGGGACCTGGACCTATATCGATCTCGATCCCAAGTTGATGCTAAATGTGGAAACCCTGAGGGCAGCCTGCGTGCCCTCTCATCAGATTCCGGAAATGACCGTCACGCTGCTCGAATATCCGGGAAGAATCGCTCCAACCGACGAATCGATCCGCCTCAACGCGGAATATGAAAAGAAGGAGAATGTGACCGGATGGCCGATATCAGGATGGATGCTCGCCGATGCGGGACGGGCCAAAATAGCCTCCTGGATCATACTCTCTCGAGCGCCGAAGATCATTGGGTACTACTACAGCGGCGCAACCAGCCCGCTTTTCCCCAACGGCGAAATCAAAGATACATTCAAGGTTCCGTACAGCACCAGCCTTGCGATCAAAGAGCTTTCGCAGCAGGTCTTCCAGCCATTAGGACCGATGCTCACCAATCTGGACATTGAACCGCGCAAAATCGCAGTTCTGAATTCTGAGGCCGCAAGACTTTACGGCAAATCTCCGGCTCTCGGCTACCTGTACCCAAACGAAGAAATCAATCCATTTCTTTCAGTAATGGCGATGGCTCATCTTCAGGCCGATGTAGTTTTTGATGAAACGGTCGAACGGTTTGGCCTCGATCAGTATGACGTAGTCGTTCTGCCCAAATGCGACGTTATGCCGAAATCCGTTTATGACAAGATCATCGCCTTTCAGAAGAGAGGAGGGCTGGTCATTGCCGATCAGTACCTCGGGGCCGACATCCCGGGGGCTGTGAAGTTCAACTTCGATTTCACATACAAGCAAATGGTCACCGCCGATGCAATCGACAAGAACACCGCCGATGCCGACTGGAACGACCATATAGACACTAATAATGTCGCCAAGATCAAGGTTACCGGAGTCACGGGAGCCACGGACAAGAAGTTGATGGAATCCTATGCGGCAGAGTTCAAGAAATCGCTGGCAGGCAGGGTTGACCCTGATGTGGACTGCAACCAACCCACTGTGCTTTTCAACATGCTCGAAAAGAACGGCGCAAAATATCTGGCCGTGGTTAACGACAACCGCACATATGGAGATCGGCTGGGCAAATACAAGGCAGTCCTGGAGAAAATCGTCCCTCAAATGGTGACAATCGATCTCAAGAAATGGCCCTCCCCTCAACTATATGCCTATGACTTGGTTACTCACAAGGCGCTCCCGACCGAAAAGACCGCGAAGGGATATCGATTCCAGCTTGGCCTCACGGAACTCGGCGGCACGTTCGTTGCCCTGTATGCGCAGCCGATCGCCGAGGTCAGGATTCTTGCCGATTCCGCCATGAAGGTGGGAACAACTCACACAATCTCCGTGAATGTACTCGGCGAAGGCGGTTCCCGTCCTGAGGGGCTGCAACCGGTGAAAGTGGTCATTACGGACCCATCCGGTGAGGTCAACCGCTCGGATTATTACTGCGCGAAGAATGGCGCGCTCAGCCTGGACTTTACTCCCGCGCTGAACGACCGGCTGGGAACCTGGAAGATAAACGTGGAGGACAACACTGCGGGATTCAAGGCGGAAAAATCGGTTCAAGTGACAAAGTGAAAGGTCACCCCCGAACTATTAAATATGGCCGTCTGCTGCCGCACGTTCGACTATGCGCTCAGCTAAACGATCATAGAATATAAAGTCACGAGCGCCGATATATTCTCGAGGCTTTCCTCCCCACTGGCGTTTGAACTGGGAGATTCCCGCGTACAGGTGATCCGGATGGCCAAAGGGATCATAGCCATAAAGATCATACTCGAGGCATCCGCGGTCGCGGGTCTCCTGTATTGCGGCCCAATGCAGGGCATATGTGGGCATTACATGCCGATTATCTCGAGTAGAGGCACCATAGAGGTATGTCGCACGAGAGCCGAAGAAGAATACAAGAATCGACGCTAGAATCTCTCCCTGCCACTCGGCAAGATACAGGACTGATGCCTTGGAAGGAAGAAGTGTGTCCGCATAATTGATGAAGAACCCGTAGGGCTCTGAAAAGAAACCGCTGCGTGAGGAAGTTTCCAGCAAAAGAGGATAGAACAGTTGTATGTCCTTTGGATCGGTGGATCGAATCACTCGCACCCCATGTTTCATGGAGAGACCAAGGTTGTACCGGGCCTTGGGCTGCATGGCGCCCAGAATCTCAGAATCGGTTCTCGTGACGTCCACTATGATCGTATCCACGGGCGTGAGGTCAACCGGCGCTCGAACCCATTTGCGCAGCAAAGAGGGCGCCGGAGGTGGAAGATGAGGCTCTATTCGCAGCCCGATTTCGCCTGTGCCTGCGGTCAAGCGCCGAGATTCCTCAATAATCAGCTTAAGCCCCTGCCGGGCAAGAACATGGTTAGACCACGGCAACACGGGGCCTTCCGGACACACCACCATTCCACTGCCTTCAAGACCTACATACTGGAACAGCGATGTGCCGCCGATCAACTCATCGTTATCGAACAACCCGATGAGCCAGTGGCCATAGCCTTCAACGCGCTTGAAACGTGCCCATGAGCTGCTCTGCATGAACCCTGATCCCGGGCACTTGCCAGCCAGCGTATCCCACCGGTCATTCCACTCATCGCTGAGAAGGCGAATTGAGAGAGGATTGGCCGACTCCGTTTTTGGCAAACCGGTGGGACGACTAACGATTTCCATAGACTTCTGCCGCCCGTGACAGCGTAAGAGACTCCGATTCCAGCTTGGCGTGGATCGCGGTAGCATCTAGCATATCCTTCTGGTTATTATCAAGATCGTTCACCGTCCGCTTTATTGCTTCTGATACCGAAATTTCCTCAGTCCCATAGTCAACTTCGTAGTTCCCATCATAGCCACTCTGGGAATAAATGGAATCGTAATCTTTCCTGTCATTTACAAGGCTTGCTCGATCATTTTCCAGATCGCGCAGTTGCCTGTCAAGTGCCTTCAGATCGGACGCCGTCTCGATGGCCCGACGAGATATGATACCCGGCAGCACCCGGCCCAGGCCGGTGGGCGCCTGCGTTGTAAGACTCATGCTGTCAACGTGAACCTTATCCCTATTGAGAATGAGCCAGTGTCCATTTTCGAGATGGAAACGCACTGTAGAATCAGCATTTAGGACGCAACCCGCAAACAACTCTACGTCTCCAAAACTGGTCGCTTCTTCTTTGAAAGCTCCGGTAGGAGTCTTGCCAAGCCTCTTGATTGCCGTCTCCAGGCTATGAGACAGGTGCTTCAAATTCTTGAATTCTGTCTCGTCATTCTTAATCGCCGGGATGAAGCTTTCGGTCCATCCGACCCAGGTTAGCCAATCGCTTCTGACATCAACCTCGTGCTGAAGACTACTCTTCTGGTGGTTCAGTTCGTCACTGATCGCGCTGATCAGCCGTGGATCGGGATAGAGGGGTACGACAGGCTCTTGCGATTCGTTGCTCATAAGAGATACATGCCCTTCCAGAACAAGTAGATAGGCCCTATCGGTTAGCTTTACAACGATATCGCCATTATCCATGACCAGCAAATCTTTCGCCACAACAAAGGCAGACTGATGTTGTTCTTCCTTGGGCTGAGGAGCGTGTTTCGTAGGTTCAGCAGGTCTGCGCACGCGGTGGTCGCCATAATCTCTGTAGCCGTAACGTCCGTAGCCATACGGGTGGTAACCCCAACACCCAGGTCCGTAATATCCTCCATAGCCCCAATACGAAGGCCGGTAACGAAAGGCTTCAGACTGGTAGGTATGGCCCGCAAGGTCGGTCGCCGAGTTCGCGGATATACTCTGTCGAAAACCCGACTCGGTTACGTGCGTGGGAGCGGCAGCCGCCTCGGCATGAATGCCGCTGCCTCCTCCCATACCAAAACCATGTCCACCGCCCCCAAATCCGCCCTTGGCAAAGGCTGCGTCTGGCGTCATGGCATTGGCGATCGTTATAACGATGAACAGTATAGCAAAAAGACGATAACTCCAATTCATCCATCCGTCAACATTGTCAACATGGCAATCGATGAAATCCCGCACGCGGGCCAATTCGCGCCTGAAACGCTCGGGCAACCTGGCCGCCCTCGCCATCAACTCGTCGACAAGACGGCGAATGTCCAGTCCGCGAATGGTGGGCGCAACGTGCTCCGCAAGAGTGTCGATCATGGCGCGAGTATGGTAGGGGTGCAGGATCGGAATAGACGCTATCAGCGGCTCCAGGTCGAACGGCATGCCGTTAGGCGTCGGCTCTACCGACTCGGTGAGTCTTAGAGAACCCGTTCCGGGGTTGAGCAGCAGCGGAAGAAGGGCGTCACGGAGTAAGGTGTTCACCGGCGTAGATTCTAAGTGCAGAGGAGGAAACTCCGCGCTCTTTTCCAGACCGGAAAAGTTTGCTTGCCGTAGCGCCACGGGACATTCGATGGCGGAAAGATCGGATCGGCGCAGATCGCTCCCACACAATGTGAATGACCAGACACCGTAGCCATGCTCGTGGAATGTGGGGATGCAGAGACGGATTGGAACGGCACTTAAACCGGCTGCTTGCATGGTCTTCATAAGGCAGGCGAAAGCCTCCGGCGTCCCCTGAGGCGACATACTGTTGACCGAGATGATCCCTTCGGGTAACAAAACGCTCTTGAGCGCCTCATACCACTCTTTGGAATAAACTCGTGAATCGCCCCTGCGTCGTGGGACGGTGAAATCACATATGACCGCAGAGTAAGATTCGGTTTCCCCACCCCTGATGCGGCTGAGAAAATCCCAGGCGTCCGCGATTATCGTATTGGCGCGTGGGTCCTCAAACGCATGATTGTTCAATTCTGAAAAGCGTGTTCGCCCTAAGGATACTACAGTCTCGCTGCAATCAACCAGGTCCACATGTTCCACGCCTGGAAACCTTAGCGCCTCGCGCAGGGCCAGACCGTCCCCGCCTCCGCAAATCAGCAGTCTGATCGGAGCCGACCGGCGGTTTCGAATGATTGACAGAGCCGGCAAAACGAGCAATTCATGATATAGAGCTTCATCACGTGTATCGAATTGAAGGTCGCCCGAAATGTAGACGGATAGATCTCCATTGGCGCGCTCCTCCACATGAACGGAAACGTCATCTAATGCGTTGGATTGTGGTAGTGTTTGCTCGCTCATCGATTCAACTCCCGCTTGTCTCGGTGGACAGGTCTTCATCGTCAGGCGACACAGTGTATGGACGAGCTGCCCCCGCCAGGCCTGCCACAATCGCTGCGATAAGCCCGTATGCGACGGTTACAATCAACTCCGCCAGGTATTGCCCGCCAACATCCGAGCCGGCCCCTTCGGCAATTCTGTATCGCGCGACTAGAAGATTGATTATCGAATAAACGACCATGGCCAATCCGCCGGCAAGAGCGGCCGGCACAAAGCGCTCGCCTCGGTCACAGCGAAAACCATAATACCAGGCAGTAAAATACCCTGCGATAATCGGAATAACGAAAAACGCAAGTGCGATCCAGACGGGGCCCGTCCACTGAGTTGGCGTGCGAATAGACAAAAGCAAATAAAGAAGAACGCCTACGCCGAAACCTGCCCAGGGAGCGCGTGACGCATCCTTTAAGTCCGCCTGCTCAATCTCGCGAATCTTTTCCCGGAGATTCTTTACCTCCTCGGCATATTGGCTGCTCGGGTCAACATGGCCCAACTCCTCGTACGCGGCCAGGTAGTTCCCCATCTTGACCGCAAGTTTTGCCTGACGAACATGCTCCTTTGCCGCCTCTTCATTACCCAGCGCCATAAGCAATAGCCTCCTCTCGTTGCATCGACCGGTTCACAAGGTAAAAAGTCGTCATGGTGCGAACCCTCACCCCTTCCTCGGGGTAGGAATGGAGCGTCTCCACGGCGAGCGAGCCGTCCTCGCTTCTCCATCCGATGCGAGTCACCGGACGTCCCTCGGAACCGTTTTCTATCGGAAAATCATATGATATTGTGTCCGGGCCATACAGGGCGGACAGATCGTTGTTATTCGTCTTGGAAAGGGATAATTTGAATTCATGGGATAGACCGTATCTTGAAAGGCAGTGTTCGGGGGGCATATGGGTGTCCGTCTGAAGTTCCGGCCCACCGCGCTCTGAGCAAGCCTCTGCGACGCAAGGTATCGACAGCAGGGATTTGCTTGCCAGAATATCAGCGTAGTCATGTGGCAAACATGCCAGGATCTCGGTAAAGCCGCCCTCGCCCCGCGACCAGCAGATTGCATGGCTGGCTCCCAGTATGCAGAACGTAATGCGCCATGAAGCCCACTCGATGGTCTGCTCCCTGAGTATCTTCAACGGTTCAAGTGGAGGCCGCCCATCGAACAACGAGTAGCTAAGCTGTGACAGGTTGGGGATCTTCATCCGTCTTCTGCTCCATAATCAACTGCTTGCTCTATTATACCACGCATTGCAACAAACCGTAATGATAACGCGAAAGCGCCCGAACACCTAAGAACATGCGTTGATGCTGCTCAAGAGGCCTAAACGGGCGCTTTCCGCATTCTAACTAACTACTGACTCCTGACTTCTTCCCTAATACACCAACTCCTCGACCACCGAGGTGTCGCCGTTGGGGAAGACGTCGCTCAGTTCCGCGACCGTCGGCTCCGAAAGGTAGTCGTCGGCGTAGAACTCGGGACGCTCCGGATCGGCCTTCTTCTTCAGATCAATCGATCCCTCATCCCCGGGTGCAAGCGAAACCGACTCACCGTTGAGGCTGACCACAACCGGCTTATCGGAAGTATTGAACACGCGCACCGTGTTATCGATCCGGGCAAACATCGAGACCTCACCGGCGCTCCACGATTCCATCTCGACACCACGGTCGTCAGGCGAAAGAACGACCCCGTCTCGGATATAAACTACCTTCATATCACTCGGCGCAATCGCGATAAGCGGAGTGGTCTTGCCGTTGATCCACAGGCGCACAAGCTGAGGAATATCGTATTCCAGATTCAGCAGATATACCACCCGAATCTTCGACGCCGGGTCATTCGGCGCGTGTCCGTCATAGACCGAATATCGAACCCGGTCGTTGCCGATCAACCGGATGTCACCCTGCTCGCCATCGGAAATCACCGCAAGCATGTCCTTGAACAGCGGCGCCCAGTTGTGATCGCCGGGATACGTCCATGAGTTCAGCAGCAAGGCGGTCCCTTTGCCGAGGTTAAACTCAGTGATAATCGGATGGGCTGAAAGCTCCTCTATGGTGTCTTGGAAATCAACCGAATAGCCGGACAACACCCTGGCTCCGCAGACCTCCGTGTCCGCCAATTCCAGGTGGCCGGTGAACAGAGGGTCGGTGCCGAGAATCCAGTGTGGCATCCGGTAGGAAGGAATCGAGGAATCGGCAAAACACTTTGCACCCGCAATGTGAGAAATCCCGCGGCCTTTGATCTTTACACCGAAGAGGTCGGAGAAATCGCCGTCTTTGTAGAGATTCAGATCCTTAGCTCGATCGGTCTCCGTGCTCAGATGCGGCACACTCATAAAGAGATGGCCTCCCTGCTCCACATACGTCTTCAGCTTGCCGTAAATCTCGTCGGTCATGGTGTTCCAGCCGACAAACGCCAGCCCGGAATAGCTGTTCAGAATCTCCTGGGACGCTTCAATCGGCATGATGTCATACACGCCGTAAGGCGGGTTGCCGGAGTAATCCGTGCTGCCAACCATCGTCTGATCGTTCCACTCCGCCCGGCGCTCCAGGGTGTTAATACACTCCCATCCGAATTCAGCCGGCCCGAACTCCCACTTCGCGCCCTCTTGGCTCCAAACCGACCGGTTCATGAAACCCGGGCCGTGGTAACCATCGAGGTTGCCGTAAACTAATCCAAGTTTGGCCTTCGGTCCGCCGGCCGGTCGAGAATGGATTTGGGCGAACTGGTTGAACTCCCTGAGGATTCTCCTGGACTCCAGCATTTCGGGGCTGTCTAAGATGACATTCTTGCCCATGTGATGGTAGGTCAGGTGGCCCGTCTCAGGGTACACCGCGTCGGCTCCGAAGATGAAATTCACGTACAGGCTGTTCTTCCAGCGCTTCTGCCACATCTCATCCAGCGAGATTCCGCCATACCAACCCATTGCGACATGCGCTCCGAAGGTCTCCTTGCCGTACGCTCTACAGGCGCCACGAAACGCCGCAAGGACGAAGCTAGGGTCACTAACGATCATCTCTATTACCGGCGTATCAGCGCCTCCCTCGAGAACGTACTTGATTAGGGCGCTGGATTCGACGGATACAATCGGCCCACCGCCGAGTTCCGTCCTCTCGAATGCGTATCGCTTGCGTATGACGTCCAGGAACTCCGCTTTAGCCTGATCCACTGTTTCCACCGCAGGCAGATTCTCGTAGGAGTTGCACTTGCGGTTGAAAACGTACTCTCTCATCCAATACAGGATGCCGCCCACCTCTCCGCTGGACATCCTGCCGATATAGTACTTTCCGCCCGCCTTTACAATCTCCTCCAACTCCTCTTTCGAGTAGAAATCCTCCCGCCGAGTCATATCATGACCGTGCGGGAGGCCGTATCCGCCATAGGCGCCGTCATCCGTGCGCAGATTCTCGTCTTCGGGAGTGGAGACATGACCCCAGGGGTTTCCGATGTCGAAACATCCCCTCTGCACCAATTCAGAGAAGATGAAGTAGATGCCGTTTTCTCGGCAGAAATCGACAAATTCCATTGCCTCAGCCTTATCGAAGGGCAAATCGGTCAATATGATATTGCCGAGCTTGAGGTCCTTCGTTAGCTTCGGACCGACAATCCCATGGGGCATGCTCGCCCCACTCTTTACGTGACGTCCCATTCTTCCAGGGACCAGATCTTTTCCCGTCATTCTTATACCTTTCTTTATCGCTTTCCAAGAAAACCCGCGCCTCATGCATAGGCGCAGTGCAACTGCGACCGCAGCGTGTGGGCTAACTATCGGGCTATCATTCCCCTCCTGTTAAGGAGGGGTTAGGGGAGGTTCCGGAGCCCCCACGCCTAGTGTCATGATGCTCATAGAGGGTCATGCTACCCTACAATATGGCCAGCCTTCGTCATGAAGCGTCTCTTCCGAAGTAACGGATAGCCACTTGGGAACGCGGGCGTCCCGCCCGCACAGAGCGGACGAGACGTCCGCGTTCCCATCTCACCGTAAGGCTCTCTGGGCAGGCGGGCGTTGGTAATAGGGTAATTCTTCTTAACTTGTTATTCCCAAATCGCGGCCCGCACGCTTGATTACCGACATCAGCGCCGTCTCAGTTGCCTCGTCGATGGCGTTCGGATTGTAGTCCTTGTAGATCGCCTCGACCTTTTCCCTGGCCTTTTGCTCGATAGTCTCTTTGCCGCTTACGAGCCAGTCATTCAGAGGCACTCGTGTCATCAGTTCCGGTTGCCAGTGCTCCTGGCGGAAGTGCTCGACCGTGTGCTCCGCATCCAGGAACGATCCGCCGATGCCGCGCTCCTTGATGAGATCCCATGCCAGCGTATCGTCGTTCACCTCGAAGCCCTTCATGAATCTCCTGATCGCTCCCAGGTACTCGTTTTCGATTACCAACAAAATCGGGGAATTCGCGTCGCCGGCCGATGGGTTGCCAAAGCATTCCAGTCCGATCGATCCCGCCATGACTGCCAGAACCGAGTTGAAACTATGCCCCAGACCTGCTTCCATATCTATGGCCTTGCTATCAACTCCGATTGCGCTTGTCCAGGCCGCCGCCTTGTAGAACCTCGCCATCTGACCCGCGGCCAGAATCAGCAGACCGCGCTCCGGTCTGGCAAAGGGGAAATACCCAACCCGCATATCCAGAACGGAGGCGTTGCTCTGAATGTAGAGTTTCTTCCAGCCGTACAGCAGCCTATACAACACGCAAACGAAGAGCGACTCTGCGACCGTGAGCGTGAGCGTTCCTGCCAATGTCGCCGGAGCCGATGCGCCGGAGATTTGCATGTGACCGATACCCGCCCGGTATCCGGCTTTCCAGAATCGGAGCACCGTTTCCGCCTCGAAACTACCCAGTCTCAGAGGGCTGAGGAGTTCAACCTCAGCGAACGTGTATCTGGTTTCGGGCTCGCCTTTGTATGCAGCCATGATCTTGCCCATTTCAAGAATGTAAGGTATGAGCCTGGGCTCGTGTACCTCGCCACATCCTGACAGCTTGTTCTTCGCATTCTTCCATGCCACAAGCCGCATGTAAAGCGTATCCAATTCGGTCGGTACATCGGACGGCACGCCGGTAACGCCGATTCGGGTGATGTTGGGAAGGGCGTCCGCCAGTCTTGCCATGTCCGACATGGTCTTTGTTGTGTGAGGAACGTACTCGCCCTCGAGGTTCAGGTAGAATACAGGGTAAGTGCCGGCTGTGGCCTCGATGCCGCCTGAATATGTACTTCGCTTCTTCCACGGGAAGAGACAACTCGTCTCCATGGTATCGTCATCGTCGAATTCCTCGCTCGATTCGGAGATAAACTTTTCCATCCAAGCCACCGGGAACTTCGCAACCTGCTTCGTCTTGTCGATCTCCGCTCCGTTCGCAGCAAATATATCGAGGAGTTCATCGTTTGCAACATAAACGCCGATTTCGGATAGAATCTTCAGCGCCTGATTGTGAATCTTTGCTACTTCCGCAGGGGTCATCACCTCTGCGCTATTCCATGTTTTCATCTATTCTCCTTTTTTCGTAATTCCGATTTAGTCTTGCCTCACGCAGAGGCGCTAAGACGCCGGGGAGACGCAGTGCGGAAAGGGGAAATCCAAGAGATCAGTGACTGGTCCCCCTCCTTCACGCCCGGCTATAAGGCCCGCGTCCCGGCAACTTATTGTCAACGGACGATGCTTCGGTAGCAGAGTGAAACGCCACTGCCGGAGCTACCACCCACTGTCCTTTTCCCTGCGCCCCCTGCATCCTGGCGTCCCTGCGTGAAAAACTGTACCCTACAGCGGAACGAGCTTCAACGCGTTGCCCGAGTATATCTTCGCCAGAACGTCCGCAGGCAGACCGAGCGAGTTAATGAACTCCTGATGTATGTTGTCGAAGTAATCGCGAGCGTAACATACGCGATCCTGGAACTCTATCAGGAACTCCTTCGCAAACTCGGGATCCCGCTTCAAGGCGTTGCATCCCGACCCGGCGGACAGGTCGCAGTAAAGGTTCGGGCACTCGCGCAGCATGGTGATGATCTTGCCGCCCGGTTGAACCTTGCCCTTTGGATAAGCCTCTATGGCGAACTGATCGTCACCCGATATATGGGCCCAGAAACCGGGCGCGTGACCCAGGAAAATGGTTCCAGGGCACGCTCTTACCGCTCTCTCGAACGGCTCGATCCCGCCTCCATACCAATAGTTCGGACGAGGATAAACCTGGCCCTCGTAGTCCAATTCATAATCGATGTGCACGATCACCGGCAAACCCTTTTCGCCGCAGAATCGATACATCCGCAGAGCATCCAGGTTGTCGTACATCATCCGAAGCTTCAACTCGCCATACACGCGAACGCCGTGAATCTCAATGGCCGCCTGCAGGCGATCAATGGAATTCGGCAGCCGGGGGTCCGGCGCAAAACCGAGGACAAACCTGTCCGGCGCCCGCTGAACGTACGATAGCCCCACGCTTAACGGGATCGGGTACCCAGGATACGCCTGAGGCGGCAGCACTGCGTTGAACCATTGATCGTACTCATCGTTGGGGCACTCCCAGGTAAGGAGCCATGCCTTGTCGATGTTGTACTTATCCATGTTTTCCAGAGTCTTTTGCAAATTGTGCCCATGCCCATCGGCATGGTTGTGAATATCTATGATCATTCGTACTCTCCGTCATCAAGAAATTCGAGGCCATCCGCATAAAACCAGAATAAAATACCATAACCGCTGAGCTTTAGTCCATCCGTTTCTTGCGAAATCCGGCTATTTCTTGGGTTCGAGACCGGCTTTGCCTCGACGGAAGCTACCAAAGCCCGCCTCTTTGCAGAACAATGAACATCATTGCGTTTCAGACGTCTATATTGCGTAACCATGAAAGGGAAGACCCTTGGGATTCGTTTGCGCCTGATTGCATGGTGACACGAGCGCACTTATGAAGTATTATGGATGAATGCGAGTGGGGGAGCCGGCGATCAGAACATCAAGGCCCACTAGGATGAGCACGAGTATATGTTATCCCGAGGCTGGACTCTCCATAATCCAGGGAGATTTGGGCTTAGGCAGCCACATTAGAAAGATTTGATGTTAGTGTAATAACGGGGCTTCCTGCGGAATTCCCTCTCCTGCTCCGTGGCGGGCAAGGGTGAGGGTAATCCGGAGAATACTATGCATCCCTATGGTCGGCCCCCCGGAACCTAGCCACTCCTTGGTAAGGAGGGGAATTCCGGACGGAAGGGCACGGAAATCCCTTCCCTACATTAGCACTCGGCGAGGTACACAAATGATTCTTCGACGATATGTACTACTGGTCATTGCCTGTCTCGGATTAGGCCTGATCTGCTCGAATTCCGTCTTCGCGTCCGCCACAAACGCGCAGCCTTATGAGCAGGCGGGCTGGACCTCGCGAGGCAATGTCATCGACGCCCAGGTGACGACCGCTCTCGCGAGGCAGGGACTCAGGCTCAGGAACCCATGTTCCGATGAGGTCTTCATACGGCGGGTTTTTCTTGATGTCATCGGCGCCCTCCCGACGCCCACGGAAGTCGAGGCGTTTCTCAGCGATACACGCCCCAACAAGCGGGCGATTCTAATCGAAAGCCTGCTCTCCAGGGACGAATATGCCGACTACTGGTCGATGAAATGGTGTGACATTCTGCGCGTCAAAGCGGAGTATCCCATCAATCTGTGGCCGAACGCGGTCCAGGCTTACCATCGCTGGGTTCACACCGCCATTCGCGATAACATGCCTTATGACCAATTCGCTCGCCAATTACTGACATCCAACGGCAGCAACTTCCGCAATCCTCAAGTAAATTTCTATCGCGCGGTCCAAGGTCGAACCCCCGTTGCCCTGGCGAAGGCAGTGGCGCTCACGTTCATGGGCATTCGGATCGAGCGCTGGCCGGAGACTCGCCAATCCAGCATGGCGGCATTTTTCTCCCGGGTTGCTTACAAGAAAACGGATGAGTGGAAGGAAGAGATTGTCTATCCTGATCCCAAGTCGGTTGGGCCGATGAAGGTCGTATTCCCGGATGCGACAACGGCAAACCTGCCGGCATATTCGGATCCAAGACTTGTTTTCACCGACTGGCTGGTCAGTTCGAAGAACCCCTGGTTCGCGCGCAATGCCGTCAACCGCATCTGGTTCTGGCTTATGGGCCGTGGAATCATTCAGGAGCCGGACGATATCCGCCCGGACAACCCGCCCGCAAGCCCGGAGACATTAACCTGCCTGGCGAACGCTTTTGTTGCGAGTCATTACGATACCAAATACCTGCTCAGGCTGATTCTGAACTCCAACACTTATCAGCAATCCAGCATTCCGGCTCCCGGTGAAGATGACTCGAATCCCAAGGTTGCATTCGCCCGGTATTCCGTGCGCCAACTCGATGCCGAGGTGCTCATCGATGCGCTCTGCTGGATCGGCGGTTCGGGCGAGGGCTATTCCAGCGCAACACCGGAGCCTTACACGTTCATTCCCAAGGAGAATCGGACGATCTCGCTCGCGGACGGCAGCATCACCAGCCCGTTTCTGACCACTTTCGGCAGACCATCCAGGGATACCGGCCTGCTGATGGAACGGGACAACAAGCCGACCGACACTCAGCGCCTGTACATGCTCAACTCCAGCGACGTGCAGAAGCGCATCGACGGTAGCCCGATCCTGCGCCCGTATATCAACTATGCATGGAGAGACAAACCGGCTGCCGTCAAGGGACTTTACGAAGTCGTTCTGTCGCGTATGCCCACAGCCATAGAGCAGTCAATGGCTGAGGAGCACTTTAAGACCAAGGGACTTGCTCCCAGACAGGCCGCGAACGATCTAGCATGGGCGCTTATCAACAGCAAGGAGTTCCTCAACCGTCATTAGCGGAAGTGGAGTATTGGAGCAATGGAGTAATGGGTTCGGAAATCCGGAATACTCCTGCTACTCCCCATACTCCTCAAAGGAGAGTGATATGAGAACAAAAGTTCATCTGGCGGTACTCGGCCTCATATTCATCATAAGCAGCGTCGCTAGGGCCGAAACTTCGGCCAACCAGCCACAAACACCGGTCAAGCCTCATGCGAAGGCGGTGATTCAGATATGGCTGTGGGGCGGCCCGCCGCATCTGGATACATTCGATCCCAAGCCGGATGCCGGGTATGACTACTGCGGTCCGCTCAGTCACCCAATTCCGACAAACGTCCCTGGCATACAGATCAGCGAACTCCTGCCGCTCCTGGCAAAGCAGGCCGACAAATACTCTATCATTCGCAGCATGACTCACGGCATCAACTCCCATGAAACCGCTGCGTATATGATGCAGACCGGCCATGAATCGTCGGTCGGAATAGTCCATCCATCACTGGGAGCCATCGTCTCGCTTTTCAAGGGCTATGACCACGGTTACAAGGACCTCATCCCTCCATACGTCGTCCTCACGACTGGTCAGGGCCGATTCGCCGAGGAGGGTTTCCTCGGCCCGAAGTACAAACCGTTCGTCACCGGCGGCGATCCCAATCAGAAGGTTTTTGCGGTCGATGGTGTAATCGCACCGGGCGTTTCGGATCAGCAGCAGCGGGAAAGGCGTGACCTGATGCGCTCGCTGGACACGCTCGGCGGCGAAATTCCCAGCAACTCATCCTTCACCGCTTCCAATCAGTGTGATGAGAAGGCTTACGATCTCATCCTCGGCGATGCGCGAAAAGTCTTCGATTTATCGCAAGAGCCGGATGCGCTTCGGGACAAATACGGGCGAAACACATTCGGCCAATGCTGTCTGATGGCGCGAAGGTTGGTGGAACACGGAGTGCCGTATGTCACCATCAACTATCCGGGATGGGACACGCATAAGCAGAACTTCCAGATAATGAACCAGAAACTGCCGGAAATGGACAAGGGCGTGGCGACCCTCCTGCAGGACCTTTCCGACCGAGGGCTTCTGGATTCAACGATCATCTGGTTAGGCGGAGAGTTCGGCCGCACCCCGAAAGTAGATTGGGATGCGCCGTGGAACGGAGGTCGAGGCCACTGGGGAAGCTGTTTTTCCGTGGTAGTCGCCGGAGGTGGGTTTAAGGGCGGACATGTAATCGGCGCATCAGATGCGAAGGGCGAGCAGGTTGTGGATCGACCGGTCACGCCGCCTGACCTGATCGGCAGCTTTCTGGAACTGCTCGGCATCGATCCCGATGGCCCAATGCCGAATAATCTCGGAATAGACATGAAGGTCATGCCGTCGAAGGACAACAGCCCCGGACACGGCAGGCTGAAAGAGATAATGCCATGATTGGCAGGTAGCTGTTAGCGCCGTAATTTTAGCTCCGGCAGCGTCATGCGCTTACGCGCATTCTGCTACCGAAGCATCGAGTGAGTAGGTGGTGTCTAACACGATGCTTCGGTAGCAGAGCGAAGCGGCGCTGCCGGAGCTCCCTGATTGCCGGACATTAGCAGCGCAATCTACTTAGCCAATAGGCGACCGAATTGAATTCCCTCTCCTGCTCCCTGCCTGTCCTGAGTAGGCGCCCGTTCAATCCTGAGTAGCCCGGATGAATGGCCGGGCGTATCGAAGGACGGCGCCGTATCGAAGGGGCGGGAGAGGGCAAGGGTGAGGGTAATCCGGAGGCTGTTGCGGATTTGCAAGGTTGGCCTCCCGGAACCTCCCCTAACCCCTTCCTTCGCTACGCTCTGGACAGGCTCTTATTAGGGAGGGGAATCATTGACGAATTTGATCAACGAACACATCAGGAGCTTTAGATGAAATTGCTCAAAATACTATCGATATTGGTTGGAATAATCGCCTGCGGGATTGCCGCAACGGCCGCGCCGAACTCCGAGGAGCCGTATATCGGCTACGCCTACCCTGCGGGAGGTGAGGCCGGGACGACCGTCCAAGTGACAGTCGCCGGGCAACGGCTACGGCAGATCGACGAAGTCACATTCTCAGGCAACGGCGTACATGGGAAGTTCGTCCAGGCGCTAAGCCTGACCGGCCCGCAGAAGGCGACCCTGAGAGAGATGATCCAGCAAATCCGCGAAGCCCGGGCCAAGCTCAGGGGGGATAACGGTCGAGAAAAACCGAACCGGACGCAGACCGTCACAACAACCGGAACAGCCTCACAGAACGCTTCACGACTCACCGCCCCGCTTCCGGACTGGCCGGACTTGAAGAACCTTGACCAGCAAACGCCAAAGCAGTTGCAGAGGGTTTACGAAAAGTATCTGGACAACAAGACGATCCCCAAGCCTCCAATCCAGGAGGAAGCGTTGCTGGAGATCACAATCGATCCCGGCGCCACACCGGGCAAGCACGAGCTGCGTCTGAAGACGGCGCTTGGCCTCACCAATCCGATTGTATTCCAGGTTGGGCAGATTCCCGAGATAAACAAGCAGACCCAGGATGAGGCGGAAACCGGTCCGATGCTCCCTGTTCGAGCTCCGGTTGTGCTAAACGGACGGATCGGTCCAGGCGGTGTCGATCACTTCCCGCTGGAACTCATGGGTGGGCAGAAGCTGGTGGTTGCCGTTCAGGCTCGCGGCCTGATCCCATACCTCGCCGACGCCGTTCCAGGATGGTTCCAGCCGGTAGTCGCTCTTTACGATGAAAACGGCAAGGAATTGGCGTATGGAAATGAGTGCGGCTACGATATAGATCCTGCCTTCCTCGTCACCATTCCGCATGACGGCAAATACACACTTGAGATTCGAGATGCTCTATACCGTGGGCGCAATGACTTTGTATATAGGATCAATATCGCCGATGAGTCGCTCGTCGGTACGTTGATTCCGACCGGCAGCCGAGGAGGTGTTCCCATCGGATCCCGCTTCAGCGCCCAACCGCTCTCAGGTCAGGTGCAGGCTTACCTGAATTCCGGCAACTCTCTTCCAATCACGCACGAAGTCGAGCCGAATGACACCGGCAAGACCGCAAATCCGATTACCATGCCGCACCTGGTCGATGGCTGCATATCCCACCCGGGTGACGTGGATGTCTTCCGAATCCACGGAAAGGCAGGCGAGACCGTCGTCGCCGAGGTTTATGCGCGCCGATTCGGCTCTCCGCTCGATTCGCTTCTTAGGCTGATCGACGCCAACGGAAAGGTTGTGGCCTGGAACGACGATTACCCGGACAAAGAGTCGGGCCTGCTTACTCAGCATGTGGACTCTTATCTATCGGCGAAACTTCCGGCAACCGGCGACTATTTTGTGCAAGTCTCCGATGCTCAGCGCCATAGCGGGCCTGAGTACAACTATTGCCTGCGAATCAGCCCGCCGAGGCCCGATTTCGCGCTCCGCCTGACCCCCTCCACCCTCAATGTCGCCGCAGGACGAGCGGTCGGAGTGACTGTCTATGCATTACGCAAAGACGGCTGGGACGGTGATATCGATATCTCGCTTAAGAACGCGCCTGCCGGGTTCATGCTGAGCGGCGCACGGATTCCCAAGGGCCTCGACCATGTGACCATGACCCTGGTGACCGCGCCTCGATCGACTGTCACCGGGCAGCCGGTCACGCTCAACCTGGAAGGCAGGGCGCAGATCGACGGAAACACGGTTGTGCGGCCGGTCATTCCCGCAAACGATATGGAGCAGGCGTTCGCGTATCACCACCTGGTTCCAGCGGACGAACTGGTGGCCTTCGTGACCAGGGTAGGGCGAATCATGCCCAGCCTGGACATCCCTAACGGCGATCACCTGCGCATCCCGTCAGGAGGGACGGTGACCGTCTCGATGAGGCTTCCCGTCAGGGGAATGCAGTTTCACTTTGAGCTGAGTGACCCGCCGGCTGGAGTTACCCTCCAGGATGTCACTCGCACTGAAACAGGCTATTCGCTTACATTCAAGGCGGACGATAAGCACGCCGGATACAGGGACAATCTGATCGTCGAGGGATTCACCGAGAATGCTCCCGCCAGGGCCGGAGCGCCCGCCGCCAAGCAGCAGCGGACGTCGCTCGGCATCCTCCCCGCCATCCCGTTTGAAATCATTACGGCGGGAGGGAGTAGGGAATAGTGAATAGGGAGTGGGGGTAGGGCGATCCTGGCTCCCCTCCTTAATAAGAGCCTGTCCAGAGCGTAGCGAAGGAAGGGGTTAGGGGAGGTTCCGGAAACGATGCGCATGCATACCCCGTTTTCCCTTCCCATTCTGTCTTCTTATTTCTGTCTTCTGCCTTCCGGAGAGAACCATGATCCATACGCATCCTCCGATCCGTTTTCGCTCATTCGACTGCGAGGGACTGCCCGTGACGGTCGGCATATCGCACTTCGAGGGGCAAAACGGAGTATCGGAATACCATCTGATGCTGCGCCCCACCGAATACGGAAGCATCGACGGGCAGTTGGACTGCCTGATCGCCGCCTACCAAAGCGCGCTGGAATCCTGTGGACTAGACGCCGACACGGCGGTTTTCAGGCGATTTTTCTGCAGCGATCTCCCGAACCAGGCGCCTGCCCTGCGTGCCAACCCATTCGCCAACCCGACGAGCGAGGACTGTGCCGTGTCGTGGGTCGGGCAGCCGCCCGCGCCCCCGGCGAAGGTCGCGCTCTGGGCCTACCACATCAGCGATAATCACGGCCCATTGGAGAAGTCGAAACACGGTACAACGCTCTCCCTTAAACGAGGGGAAACTACCCACCACTGGACCACCAGCCTAATTTGCGCCGACAAGGACAACTCCTACGACCAAACATCGGAGATTCTGGCGGAATACGAGGGGTTTCTGAAGAGCCGGGGGATGAATCTGGCGGAGAACGTGATCCGCACCTGGTTCTTCGTGCAGAATGTGGACGCCAATTACCAGGGGCTGGTCACGGCGCGACGTGAAATGTTTACCGAGCGTGGACTGACGCCGGAGACTCATTACATCGCCAGCACCGGCATCGAGGGAACATCAGCCGAGGTCGCAGGCAAGGTTCTGATGGACGCCTATGCGGTTTCAGGAATCCGTAGGGAGCAGATCGAGTTCCTCCACGCCCTCGATCACCTCAGCCCGACCCACGTCTATGGCGTCACCTTCGAGCGGGGAGTGTCGGTCGCATGGCGGGATCGAAAGCACATCCTGATTTCAGGCACCGCGAGCATAGATCGTGACGGAAAGATCGTTCATCCCGGTAACGTGCTCAAACAGCTCGACCGCACCCTGGAGAACGTGGAAGCGCTCCTTCAACAGGCGGGCGCGGGCTTGCAGGATGTGTGCTCCTTCATCGTCTATGTGCGTGACCCCAGCGACCTGGAGGTCGCGCAGAGAACGATGCACGAGCGCTTCAGCCCAGCCCCCATCCAAACCGTGGTCGCCCCGGTCTGCCGTCCCGGCTGGCTTATCGAGATCGAGTGCCAGGCGATTGTGCCGGAAAACAATCCCAACGTTCCGGCATTTTGACTTGGAGGTACGCAATGGACTGCCTGACGTTTCAGACTTATCAGACTTGCCCGACCAGTCTGACCTGCTCAACCCAAAAGTTGCTCAACATGGCGCTTTCCTTCCTGCTCACATCGCATGCCGACATAGTTATGATTTGTTTAGTAAGTACCAATGTGATGCCATAATGCTTGACACGTAGGCATTTGGGATGATAGAGTCTAGGCATGGGCTTACGAGGCTTCGCGAAACCACACTACTCCGTGAGCCCGGCCAAGAAAGAGGTTGTTAATGTCCCCAGATGACTTCCTTAACCTTCTTCAAACCCACGTCGAGTCGTTTGGTAAGGCGGTGGCAACAGAGGAAGGCGAGTGGATTATCAAAGGCTTCATCGATGTCTATCGCAATATATACAGCATATCAGTCGATACAAAGATTGTATCTAAGGTACTCGAATTGCTTCTTTTTCCTATGTTCGTAGAATTCGCGGTAAAGCATGGGCTGCGCACTGAGTTATCCCCGCAGCAGAACTTCTACCCAGACCTCACCTTTATTGATGAAAAAACCGGCAACAAATTTGCTGTAGATGTAAAGAGTACATACCGTGTTGATGATAGCACCGTGAACGGCATGACTTTGGGGGCTTTCACTGGCTATTTTCGCAATAGGAGTAGCAACAAGAACATTAAGTATCCGTATAGCGAATACGGCGGACACTATGTCCTTGGAGTGATCTATACCAAATGCGATGAGGCGGCCGATGAACGAAAGCAGTTCACTATCGGTGATCTGGAGAAGATCCCCTCTGTAATTCGTGACTTCCAGTTCTTCGCTCAACCCAAGTTTCGCATTGCCTCAACCCAACCTGGTAGCGGCAACACAAAAAACATCGGATCGGTATCAAAGATCGCCGAGCTTGTATATGGCGTCGGGCCATTCGCCAAATTGGGTGAAGAGGTATATGACGACTACTGGATGTTCTACCTGACCAACGACATGGCAAAGACTCTCGATATTACTCGTCCTTATATGGATTGGCAATCCTACCTTGCATACAAGGAACGAGGCATTGACGCTCTACGCGAGCATAGGAGTGAAATAGTGGCTTACGCGGATGACAAGCCCGTTGGTGAAGAGGAAGAGGAATGACGAGACGAGTTATTGTACCGCCCATCAAGTGCCAGGGCATAAAGACGAAGCTGGTTGGGGACATTCGGGACTTGGTCGGAGATCTTCCCCCCGGAAGGTGGATCGAGCCTTTTTGTGGCTCCTGTGTAGTGGCATTGAATGTTCGGCCCAAGAGAGCTCTCCTATGTGATTCAAATGTGCATATTATTAACTTCTATAATGACATCAAGGCCGGCCTGGTAACACCAGGAACGACCAGGGAGTTCCTTACTCGTGAAGCCGAGAAGCTTCTTGCTCGGGAAGACGAATACTACTATGAGGTCCGGGAGAGGTTCAACAAGAAACCAACGTCCTTGGATTTTCTTTTCTTGAATAGAGCGTGTTTCAACGGCGTAATGCGATTTAACAGGCATGGGCGGTTTAATGTGCCATTCTGCCACAAGACTGAACGCTTTGCGCCTGCGTACATTACCAAGATCGTCAACCAGGTACAGGCTGTCAGGGATACGCTACAGGCATTGGATTGGGAATTTCGCATCGCCGACTTCCGGGGTACGTTATCGGATGTGGGGGTCGGTGATTTCGTCTACGCCGACCCGCCTTACGCTGGACGGCATGTTGACTACTTCAACTCATGGTCGGAGGACGACGAAACGGATTTGGCTAATATGCTCGCCGAACTTAGATGTCGTTTTGCACTTTCTACTTGGCATAGCAACGAGTTCCGGTCTAATCCACTGATCGATGTCAACTGGGCAGCAGAGCGATTCTGCATGTACACCAGGGAACACTATTACCATGTAGGTTCCACGGAAGACTTGCGACATCCGATGATTGAGGCGGTGGTTACCAACTTCCAGGCCACATACTCAAGCCCACTGAAACTCGACTCCCAACCCGCACTCGTCTTATTTGAGCGCCGTCCTTCTTATTTATCGTCTGGCAACCTAGAGGCGGCCGTGCCGCTCGCAGAGGTCCCGGCGTGACTAAACATTTTCTATTCGTTTCAGCCCTGCTAGTTCTGATGTGCGGAATCTGCCGCGCCCAAACCACCGCCGATTTTGCCTACCAATTCCGGGTCAACGGATTCGGCCCCGACAGCGCGTTCGTCGAGCCGTCCGCCCTCCTGCTGGACGAACACGCCGGGAGCATGTACGTTGCGGATTCCAAGGCGGGGGAGATCAACGTCTTCAACCTCCAGGGAATGCCCAAGCAGCGATATGGATCATCGGACGGGCTGAAGGCTCCCGTCGGCCTGGCGCTCGACAAGACCGGGAACCTCCTGGTGTCGGAGGACGAGGCCGGGCCGATCAAGACTGTGTCGCAGTCCGGCTCGTGGGGGACGTTCGACCTGCCGGTCGAAACCGGCGCCAAGCCGCCGAAACCGGGGCGCATGACAAGCGATTCTGACGGCAACCTGTACATCGTGGATCGCGCGAACAATCGCCTGTGCGTTCTGGATTCCGACCGCAAGCTGAAGTTCTACATCACCGGCCCGAAGAAGGGCTTCAAGGACTTGACGGACTGTGCGGTGGATCGCCAGAGCCGAATCTATGCGATTGACAACTCCGGCCAGCCGGTCCATGTGTATGACAAAAAGGGGAAGGCTCTTTACAAGTTCGGGTTCCAGGGACAGGGAAGTCAGGATATAGGGGCGCCTACCGGGGTTTTCATTGACCGTAACGATCAGGTCTGGGTGGTGGATAAGGCGCAAAACGCCCTGAAAGTTTTCGACAGGACGGGTACTTATCTGTGTGCCTTCGGAACGTATGGCGTAGGCGAGGGACAACTCGCCGGACCGACCGACGCTAAGATGGACAGCTTCGGCAGAGTTTATGTGATCGAATCCGGCTCCCGCCGCCTTCAGGTGTTCGCGCTCTCCCGCCCGTTCGAGCCTTTCACGACCCCCGGACTGTGAGGGGAAAACGGAGTGGTGGAGTGATGGAGCAGCGGAGCAGTGGAGTAGTGGAGTAGAATCCGGAGTTTGAACACGATTTGCTGGATTGACAGGATTAGCAGGATTAAGAGGTTGGTCAACGTCCGGCACTCATCATTCATCACTCATCGCTCATCACTTCCCCTACCTGTCGCCTTGATCAAAGCGCGCCGAGAGGACCGCTGAGTGGACGATCTCCGCGAGCTCGTCCGACGATAGCCCCTGGATTGAGCCGCCAGCCGCCGATGCCGCAACCCGGATGCACCGGGCAATCGACTCCCGATCCGTCTTTCCCCACTTCAAAGCCGATTCTATGTCATTCACTGCGCGGTTGCCGGAAAAGAAGTCGCCGGTGATCAGTACGTTCTTGATCGTTCCGCCGGCCATGGAGACATACGCCCGAACAAGCCCCGCTGGGGTCTTCTTGACGCTCTCGCCGACCATATCTCGTGCGGGCTGCCGAAGATAGAGCCAGTGGTCGCACCCATATTTCTCCCTCTCCAGTTTCCCGATCTTTTCCATCTCAACCGGACTGAACGGAGTGTGAGTAGCGCTCATCTTGAATGCCTCCTCGAAGCCCCGGCAGACCGCCTCCATCGCCTGCTGAGTCTCCCAATCCCTGCCGGTCTCGCGAAGCACGCTGGTGATGCGCTCCTCAAAGGAATCGACCATCTCCTGTCTATCGTCCGAACTCCGCCCCTGAATCCTTTTCCCAGCCACCTTTTCTATTGGGAGGCGACGGGTCCTGATCATGAGCGGAATATCGAAATCCAGGAGCACGCTTGCCTGATACATGAACCCGCCGGACTCATCGATGCATATTCCCGATCCGCCGATCTTTCGACCTCCGACAACGATGTCGTTCTTGGGCCGATACTCCGCATCCACGCCCATCTCGCGCAGACCCGCGATGACACCGCGCGCCATCTTTGCAAGCGTGCGTGCGGGATGGAAAGGAACGATGGGATGCTCTGAGGAGGTGGCGAGAGTCACCATCAACTGCCGTTCGCCCATGAGGATCGCCCCGCCGCCCGTAGCCCGGCGGTTGACCTCAATGCCGAGTGCCCGGCATTCCGGCAGGTTGATTTCCGCCTCCACATTCTCATACCGTCCGGCAAGCGCACAGTGAGACCGGAAGGTATAGATGCGAAGCGTAGGCTCCGGGCAGTCATCCTGCGCCCAGGTATTGTACATGTTCATCAGGAACTCATCCCCGGCCAGCCCCCGCGCGGCGGACTCAGATTCCCCGGTGACATATCGCCAGTGGATCATGTATCTATTGTATCAGGTTTTGCATGGAAAGGAGAGGGTTTTCTTTCGGGATGTTCTTTCGTAAGCTGATGTTGGACATTAGAAGTTGGATGTTCGAGGCCGAATGCTGGGCGCAAAACTCCCTCCCTGCTAAGGGAGGGTTGGGGAGGGTTCCGGAAGCTCTGCCCGGACACACAGCCGATATTGATTCTGGAATGCTGGGTACCGGACGCTGGATAGGAAAGAGAAACCTCCATAAGTTGATCCCGAGGAATTGTAATCCAACCAGCGCCGTTCCGCCCGGATTTCCCTATCCGGGCGCTGGATTCTCCGGAATCCAGGGGACGGCCCAGCCAGCGTTCGAAAATGCCCTAATAGCCTATAAGATGAGGTATTGACTCACTTCTCAGCCTGAAGACCGCACCCATAGCGCCATGCAATAATTCGGCTTGACGCATGCTTGTGAGGAACACCGCTCGACAAGCAATCGAAGATGTCTTCTTCGCACATGTGGATCGCCCAATCCCAGTAGTATCCCATTAGTTCTCCGGATTTGAACAGGACGACGTCCGGAGCAGCGTCCGGAGCCTGGGGAATGAAAGGCTTTTCCGTCAGCGCGGAAAAAGCATGGAGACCGTCCGCTGAAGTTGCATCCTTGTAGCCATTCAAACAAGCGGTCCTCAACTCCGTCGGTATATAATGCAAGGTGCCGCTAGAGAAAATGACGTCATATAGACCATCCGGTCTGTACTGAGCGATATCGGACTGGACGGTTGTGATGCGAACTCCTGCCTCGCGTGCATATCTTTCGGTTTTTTCCAGTCCAACCTGTGAGGCGTCCATCCCGGTGACTTCAAAGCCGTGGAGAGCAAAATAAACCGCGTTTCGGCCCTCCCCGCAGCCCAGGTCGAGAAGCTTGGGGTGTGAATCAAGTCGGTC
>Ga0326727_10003291_pt1 | contig 52186 bp, 43 predicted proteins | sample MB2enrmetagenome_FD_207643 | JGI IMG/M metagenome (GOLD analysis project Ga0326727, IMG submission 207643) | Lab enriched peat soil microbial communities from McLean, Ithaca, NY, United States - MB29MY | ecosystem: Environmental > Terrestrial > Soil > Wetlands > Peat | place: USA: New York...
GATTAAATATTATGCGGACATGCTCCAGCGAAAACCCCAGCAAACGGGGCGATTTTCACGCCATGTCCGCATAATACCCATGTCCGCATAAGTTTCCTTCTGTTAAGCTCCAGCAGCAGACAATCCTCGGCAAGAGCGTCAAAGCGCAACGGCTCCTCAAATACGAGCCCCTTGTACTCGATTTTGACGAGGCGCTGATTGACCGCAGCGATCTTGCGCAAGTCCAGCTCGCGCATCAGACATCGTTCGTAGATGCTTTCGATCAAAGCCGGTCCCTTGAGGCGGTGGACCTCTATGGCCGCGCCAATGGCAAGGTGGCTCAACTCATCAGCTTTCTTGAAAAGTGGGTGCATTCGAATGGTGTACACCAAGGAAACGAAGAAAACGAAGAATCTTGTCCTGCGCCCGAAGAACTGCCCTGCATCCGCAAGTGCTTGATTCGTTTCGCTTCTCTCGTTAGCGTGTGAGGGATTCGCGGCGAAGATTGTCTTCGACGGGCGAGAACACGCAAAAATCTGAATCCGCTGCCGGCACGGCTCAAACGACACTGAACGACCATGCTTTTCCCCGCCCACTCTGCGCCAGGCTCCCCGCCGCGCGTCGTCATCACCGGGGCGGGGATCGTCACCGCCCTTGGGATCGGATGGAAAGCGAACGCCGGAGGGTTTCGCCTGGGAAAGAGCGCTTTTCGTCCCATCTCACAGTTCGATGTCAGCCGCCAGCGGGTAAAAACTGCCGCGGAGGTGGATTTGCCGGCGACACTGCCGCCGACACACCTGAGTCCGCGCCAGGTGAGCCGGCTGGACCGGGCCGGCACAATGCTTTTGCTGGCGGCGCAGGAAGCGTGGCAGCAAGCCCAATGGCAGCCAGCCCAGGACGTGCCGCTGGTTCTTGGCACAACCGCCGGAGGCATGTCGGTGGGAGAAGCCTATTTTCGCCAGGCGACGCAAACGCCCGGCAGCTATCGCCGGCAACCCAGCCGGGCCCTCCACTATCAACCGCAAGTCCAGGCGCGAATGGTGCTGGATGCTCTCGGGGTCGGCGGGACCATTACAATCATCTCCAATGCCTGCGCCTCGGGCAGCAATGCCATCGGCCAAGCTTGGGATTCGATTCGTCTGGGCCAAACGCAGTGCGCCCTGGCGGGCGGTTACGACGCGCTCAGTGAACTTGTGTTTTCGGGCTTCGCCGCGCTCCAATCGCTCTCACCCACTGTCTGCCGTCCGTTCGACGCCGGGCGCGATGGTTTGGCGCTGGGTGAAGGCGCGGCGGTGCTGGCGCTGGAAACCCTTGAGCGCGCCAGCCGGCGCGATGCAACCATCCTGGGAGAACTCATCGGATACGGCACGTTCATTGACCAGCACCACCTCACCCAGCCGCATCCGCAGGGAGATACCGCGCTGGCAGTGATGAAGCGCGCCTGCGCGGCCGCCGAGGTTGCGCCCGAGGAGGTCGACTACATCAACGCTCACGGCACCGGCACGCCGCTCAACGACATCTCCGAAGCCATTGCCATCGGCCACTGGGCTGGCGCCCGCGCCGCCACTCTGCCGGTCAGTTCCACCAAGGCCGGCATTGGACATCTCCTGGGCGGCGCCGGCGCTGCCGGGGCGGTGGTCTGCCTGATGGCCTTGCGCGAACAATGGTTGCCGCCGCAAGCGGTGTTCGAGACTCCCGACCCTGCCTGCCGCTTCCCCGTGGTGCATGAACCCCGGGACGCGCGGCTGAGGGTCGCCCTTTCCAACGCCTTTGGTTTCGGCGGCGTCAATGCGACTCTGGTTTTGCGGAGGTGGACATGAACCTTCGGGTCATTCTAATCACCGGCGCCAATGGCGGCTTGGGCCAGGCTGTGGCGCGCGTCTTCCTGGCGGAAAGCGGGAATAATTCGGTCTGGCTCGGTGTGCATTCGCGCCGCCAGCGCGCCGAGGAACTGGCCGCGCAGAACCCGGGCCGTTGCCGCAGCCTTTTATTGGATGTGACTTCACGCGAATCCTGGCAGCAGGCGGTCGCCCAAGTGCTGGCGGCCGATGCCCGGTTGGATGTCCTGGTCAACAATGCCGGCGGGCACCAGGACGCGTTGCTGGGCATGATGCCGATCGGGGCGTGGGAGAAGGTGCGCGCCGCCAACCTGGACGGCGTTTTTCACGGCTGCCAAGCCGTGCTGCCGGCCATGATTGGCCAGCGGGCGGGTCGCATCGTGAACATCGCTTCCCTGAGCGCGCTTCTGCCCCCGGCGGGCCAGACCAATTATGCCGCCGCCAAGGCCGGTGTGGTCGCGCTCACCCAATCGTTGGCCAAAGAGGTCGCCCGCCTCAATGTCACCGTCAACGCGATCTGCCCCGGCTTTGTCGAAACCGAGGCGCTGGGGGCTTTGACCGCCCAGGAACGAGAGGCAGCGCGTGCGCGGGTTCCCATGCGGCGTTTCGGCCGGCCGGAGGAGGTGGCGGCGGCAGTGCGCTTCCTCGCTTCAGCCGAGGCCAGCTATATTACCGGCTCCATACTCAAAGTGGATGGAGGCGTCTTGTAGGGCGCGCTCCATGCTCCGACACTTTACGCCCCGACGCTCCTCTGCTGGACGGCTTCCGCAATCGTGTTGACGTTCTGTAATATCTCCTTGGCCGCCTCCGGGTCGCGGATCTTCAAGCCAAACTGCTTGTCCAGGGCGAGGACCAGTTGCAGGGCGTCGACGGAGTCCAGACCCAAGCCGCCGGGACCGAACAGGGGCAGGTCATCGGCGATCTCCGCCGGACTGACCTGGAGCATGAGATTCTCGATTATCAGGCCCTTGATTCGTTCTTTCATACTGTTCACGGCTCGCAAGCTGCAATACATTCCGCTCGCCCGTTGAAGTTTGCGATGGAAATGGGCTTTCAACAAGCCGGAAATCCGGCAACTCCCTCCTGCAAAGGCTTGCGCAAATCGGGAGCGCTGTGGAGCCAGTCGGTACTGATCTCCTTCTCCAGCGCCTTGAAATCGGCCGGGGTGTCGGCAAGGCGGCGGTCGGCCGGGATGAAACTCGACGTGTTCAGCGCCAGGTTCGTCTCGAGAGCAGGCCACGGAGGCGTTTCCATCTCACTGGACCTGCGCGGCGGTTTGGGCGGTGAGGAAGTAGAGCCAGGCGGCGGAGACGGGGCGGCGATAGATTTGGGACAAGGCCCGCGCGTAGAGCTTGACTTGGGGCGCATAGAGCCTGGCGCGCTCGGCAAGGGCGTCCGCCTCGACGGCATCGGTCTTGAAATCGACCAGCCAGACCTCGCCCGGCAGCACGACGGCCAGGTCTGCCACGCCCTGGACCACGATAAACTCGCCCTCGAGTGCCGGCTCGGACGGCTCGCCGGTGATGGCGGCGATTTCTTTGGGGGTGAACCGGGCGGTGAAGGCCAGTTCGCGACGGACGAATTGCGCCTGGGCACGGACCTTGCGCCCGAGGTCCGATTGCCAGAATGCGGCCAGGGCCTTGAAATCCAGGAGGTTCGCGTCTTCTTCGGTCAGGAGCCCTTCCTCCTGCAAGCGACGGGCTGCCTGCTGCAGTTCCGGAAGGCTGCCGGCGGATTCGAGGGGAACCAGCTCGAGGAATGTATGGTGGACGCTGCCTGCATGGGCGGCGCCGGCGCCCCGCCTGGCAATGCGCGGGCCGAGTTTCCGGGCCTGGCGTCGCGCTGCCGGCCCTTGGGTCTGCGCCGCCGATTCATCCAGGCCCAACGCCGGGGCCTGCATTCCGAACAGGGACACCGCTTCCTCGTCCTGCTCCTGGGCAGCGCGGCGCAAGGTGGTAACGGAAGTCTTGGCCGGTCTGCGAGTGGCGGCCAGGAAGGGATAGGTCCACAGGAGCCGTTGCTGGAGCCTTTCCCACGCCTGCGGGTCGGCGGCGGCCAAGACCGGGGCTGCCTCCGGCCCGATGCCGGCGGGCTCCAGCAGGCTGGTGTCGTCGTGAATCTGCCAGCGCAACAGGGCATTTTCCCCCCGCGTGGCCCCCGGCCCTGCTGAACCGCAGTTTCGAGCAAACCACCAGCCAAGCCAGTCCGCATAGCAACGGGCCGAGGAAAGCTTGGCCGGGCCGAGTTCGGCATTGGGCTGCCAGAGCTGGCTGAGTTTGGTGTCCGAGATGCTGCCGCTCAGAATGAGGCAGTCCCGCGCGCGGGTCATGGCGACATAAAGCAGGCGGAGCTCCTCCCCCAGCATTTCGCGGCGCTGCCGCCGGCGGGCCAGCCAGTAAGGCAGGCTGGGGTAGCGCTTGCCGGTGTGCGGAGGCTTGATTTGCGGGCACAAGCCGTAGGCCTCGTCCAGGATGACCTCGGCGTGCAGGTCGGAGATGTTGAAAGGCTTGCCCAGGTCGGCCACGACCACCACTGGGAATTCCAGGCCCTTGGCCTGGTGGATGCTCATCAGGCGAACGGCATTCTCCTGGTCGATTGTAGCGACGTCCGGTTCTGTTTCCGCAAGCTGCTGGGCCTCGATAAAACGAAGGAAGCGGAACAGGCCCTGGCGCTGGAACTGGTCAAACTGGAGCGCCAGGTCCAGGAGGCGCTGGACATTGGCATGGCGCTGTTCTCCGCGCGGCTGCGTCAGGAGCCACTCGGCATAATGCGTCTGGGCGAGCACGGCCTCCAGGCAGCGAGCCAGCGAGACCTGGCGCGCCAACCGCCGCCAGTGCGCGTAGAGGTCGAGAAACCGTGAGACCTTGCGAAAGGTCTCCCCGCCAAGGGGCAACTCGAGCTGCCAAGGGTCTGGTTCGACGCGCCCGTCCCCCGCCATGGGACTCCCGGTCCCTGGTTCCGAACCATCGAGCGTGGAGCGTGGAGCGTGGAGCGTGGAGCGTGGACCCGGGTCTTCACCCTTTCTTGCCCGCGCCTCGTGCCACAGAACCAAGGCGGTCCAGAATGGGCCTTTGACGCCCAGGCGGATCGTTGCCAGCTCGTCGAGCGTCAGGCCGACCAAAGGCGAATGGAGCACGGCCAGGACCGGCACGTCCTGCAACGGGTTGTCCAGCAACTGAAGCAGGCTCAGCAGGTCGGAGATTTCGGTGCTCTCGTAGAATCCGCCTCGGGCGGCCTGCAGCGGGACATTCAACCGGGCGAATTCCTTGGCGTAACTTTCCGATTTGTTGGCCGGAGAGCGCAGCAGCACGGCCATGTCGCTCCAGGCCGCCGGACGAAAAGAGCGGGCGGCCTCATCCCAAACGGGATGCATGGCGGCGTGAAGTTGGCGCAAGCGCAGGGCGACCAGGCGGGCCTCTTTCTGCGCCTCCTCGAGGTCGCTCACCTGGGCGAAGGCTTGGGCGGTTTGGTCGTCGTCCTGAACATCGCCGCCGTGTTTGAGGCGGAGGTGCAGCTCGACGGCCGGTGCAGGGCCGGCGGCGGCGCTCAAGGGGCGCCGTTCCTCGGCGGCGCCGAAGCGCAGCCGTGCCCGCTCATCATAGTCCACGCCGCCCAGCTCGCGGCGCATCAGCAGGCCGAAAAGCGAGTTGATGAAACTCAGGAGGCCCTCTCGGCTGCGGAAATTGTCCACCAGGGGGATGACCTGGCCTCGAGAGTCGTGCCAGGTGTCCACATAGCCCTGAAAGATGTAGGGATTTGCGAGTCGAAACCGGTAGATGCTCTGTTTTACGTCGCCCACCAGGAAGCGGTTGCTCAGCGCCCCCTCCCGGCTGAGCGCCTCGATGATCTTGTCCTGGGCTGCGTTAATGTCCTGGTATTCATCGACCAATACGTAGCGAAGCTGCTTGCGCCATTGGCGGGCGATGCGCGTGGGTTTGTCAGTCCCGGGGTCCCACAGGAGCCGCAGGGCGAATTGTTCCAGGTCGTGAAAGTCCACCATCCCCAGTTCCCGTTTGGCCTCGGTGAAAGCGGCTGTGAATTCCCGGGCCATTTCCAAAAGCGTGATCATCTGGGAACGCACCCAGTTCCAATCCTCGGCCAGCGGATCGGAGCCCTCCTCGACACGGGCCAGTGAAAGCAGGAACTCGGCTTCGCTCAGGAATTCCCTGAGCGGTTTGAGACAGTCCGTCCTCCGGCCTCGAGGACACTCCCGCCCGGCGGCAGAAACCCTTTCGAGGACCGCGGCGGCATCCGCTCGGGAGGCAATGGGTTGGAGAGGACGGAGCGCGGCGGCGCAGGCGGCGGCAATTTCATTTTGGGCGGGCTGCTCTTCCAGCAGGGGCAGCCAGCGGAGGCGGAAATCGCCCAGGGCGCACAGCAGCCATTGCTGCCAGGCGCCGGGCTGGGGCGAGGCGAAGCGGGCCGCCTGGCCGTCGATCCAGCCGGCCGGGTCCGGCAGCGTCTGCGCGTAGTGATGCAGGCGCAGGACCAGCGCGCGGATGGGTTTGTCCCACCCCCCGCCCTGGGTTTGAATAAGCTGCTGGACAGCCTCGGCAGCGCCGGTGCGCCCGGCGTAATGCTCTTGCAGGAGGCGCTCCAGCGTTTCGTCCGCCAGCAGGCGCGCCTCTTCTTCAGCCAGCACGGCGAGCTGGGGGTCGAGCTCCAGTTCGTAAAAGTGCTGCCGAATCAGTTCGAGGCAAAAGCTGTGGAGAGTGCCGAGGTGCGCGGCATCGAAGAGGGCCATCTGCTCCTGCCAATGCGAATTGTCCGGGTCGCCCTTGAGCTCCTCCTCCAACCGGGCGCGAATCCGCTGCCGCATCTCCGCCGCCGCCGCTTCGGTGAATGTCACCATCAGGATCTCGTTGAGGGAGGTTGGCGGCTGCTCGGCCACCAGGCAGGCCAGGCACCGCTCGACCAATGTGCGGGTCTTGCCCGTGCCTGCCCCGGCCACGACCAGCACGTTGCCGCGCGCCGCAATGGCGGCCTGTTGGGCGGAAGTAAGACTCATCTCAGCGCCAGCAGAGGGTGTGCCAGAACGCCGGGCAAGGCAATCACAATCAGACCCCGGTTCCAACCGGCCGCTGACGGCGGGCGGGTCGAGTCAAAGCAGGCAGGCGCGCCCTACCCTCCACCGGGGCCTTGCGGCAATGCAAAAGTTTTTTTGCAAAAAATCCTTCTTGACAAGTTTTCGTGAACAGTCTAGGCTCGCTTTCATCCTGAGGCATGCCAGAGGGTGTCAGGCAGGGGAAAGCGCCAGTAGCGGCCTGGAACAGGACCGCGAACGGGAATGGGCGGCGGAGGTGAATCTGTGTCACACGGGCGGTCATCGCCAAAGGAAAGTCGTTTAGGCCTCCATCTTCCCCAATATTGGGCGCCTTGGGAACAAGAAGGATTTCGTGCCATGATCACACCGGCGAAGCCGTTGCCCGCCTCCGAGGGACAGCCCCGTCCCGGGGCCGAAGGGAGAAGCCTGATTCACCTGCCTATCATCCACACGCAGGCGGACATGGGGGCGTTGAGCGGCCCCATCAAGGAGAGGACCATTCAGAAACTGGGACAGCAGGCCTGGGAGCGCAACATTCACTTGATCGAGGAGATTTGGACGCGCATTGAAGAGGCGATCGACAGTTGGGCTTTGCCTTGCGAGCGCGTCCGGCTCTACCAGGATGGCTTGCCCGTATGCGGGCGGGAAGCTGAGATCGTCAAGGAGTTGGCCAAGGCGGGCAGCCGTAACCACCGGTTGCTGCTGCGATTGCAGGGGCGGGGGGCCATCCTGATGGGGACCGAATCGGCCGACTTGCTGGTGCGGGAATACAAGCTGGTCAAGGAGATTGCGGCTGGGGGCGACTCGCCCAAGGCCAAGCGCCTGGAGGCCCGGTATAGAACCCTGAGCCAGACCCTGCTCAAAGAGCGTGACCAGGCCATCGCGGAGCGCATCAACACTACGCTGCTCCCCGGGGAAACCGGCCTGCTCTTTCTCGGAATGTTGCACTCCCCGGAACGCTGGCTGGCCCGGGACATCCGGGTCACGCATCCGCTTTATCCGCCGTCTCCGGCGGGACACTCACGCCCATGACCAACGGGAAAAGCCAAATTCTGGTGGTGGACGACGAGAAGGCGATCTGCCAGTTGATCTCCCACTTGTTGAGGCAGGAGGGCTTTGTCCCACTGGTGGCGCTGGACGGAAAGACAGCCCTGCAACGGCTTCGCACCGCCTCGCCCGACATGCTGATTTTGGACCTCAAATTGCCGGATTTGGACGGGCTGGAAATCCTGCGCCAGGCCAAGGCCCTGGACGAGGACCTGCCGGTGGTGATTCTGACCGCATACGCGAAAGTCCACGGGGCGGTGGAGGCGATGCGGGCCGCCGCCTTTGATTACCTGGCCAAGCCCTACGACCATCAGAAATTGGTCGGGGTGGTCCGCCGCGGCTTGGCCGAACGGCAATTCAAACTCAAACTCAAACAACTCGCCTGCCAGACCAACGCCAGCCATGACCTCACCGAGATCATGGGCCCCAGCCAGGCCGTTGGCAAGCTCATTGGCGAGGTAAACCGCGTCGCCAAATCCAATTTCAGCGTGGTCATCATCGGGGAAACCGGCTCCGGCAAGGAAGTCGTCGCGCAAGCGATTCACGGGACCGGCCCGCGCGCCAACGGCCCCTTTACGCCGGTGGATTCGGGCGCGATTCCGGAGACGCTTTTCGAGGCGGAATTGTTTGGGCACGAAAAGGGGGCGTTCACCGGGGCGCTCGGCCGCAAGCTGGGCCGATTCGAACAGGCCGACGGCGGCACGCTGTTCCTGGACGAGATTCTGAACATGCCGCTCAGCGCCCAGGCCAAGGTGTTGCGGGCGCTGCAGGAAAAGTCCTTTTGCAGGGTCGGCGGCACGCAGCCGATCACGACTGACGTGCGAGTGCTGGCGGCCGGCAACCAGGACTTGGAATCGGCCGTGGGGGCGGGGCGGTTCCGGGCGGATTTGTTCTATCGGTTGAACGAGTTCACGCTGCACATCCCGCCCCTGCGCGAGCGCAAAGAGGACATACTCCACCTGGCAAAGCGGTTCCTGGATTCGACCAACCAGGAATTGAAAAAAACGGTGCTCGGGTTTTCCGAACCGGCCATCCAGAGGCTGCTCAATTACGCCTGGCCGGGCAATGTCCGCCAACTGCGCTCCACCATCCGCCGGGCCGTCCTGCTGGCGGGCGAGCTGGTGGCCGAACACCATCTGGATATTGTCCAGGAGGACAGTGAGGCTTCGCGGCGTGCGGCCCTGCCGGCAAGGGCCCACTGCGCCTCCGCCACCGGGCTTTCCCTCAGGGCCATCGTGGCTCAAAGCGCCACGACCGTCGAGCGCGAGGTCTTGTTACAGACCCTGCGTCAAACCGGCGGCAACAAAGCCAAGGCCGCCCGCCTGCTCCAGGTGGACTACAAGACGATTCAGTCAAAAATCAAACGATACGGGATTAACTCCAATCAAGAAACGGCATACAATGAAAAAGACCCCAGATAGAAACAAGCCTGCCGGCGAAGCCGGCGGCAGTCTCGGCGGCATCCTCTCGGGACTAACCGGTTTGGTGGAAAAGCTCAACGAGTTGGCGGAGAGCAGCGGCGAGCTGCGGCGCAGCGGCGAGATTCACGGCCCCGGCAAGGACCTCAAAGGCATTTACGGTTTTACCGTGAAGGTCGGCTTGGGCGGCCAGGCGCCCCGCGTCGAGCCCTTCGGCAACATCCGCACCGACAAAACCACCGGGCGGGCGGTGGTGGAGGAAATCCGGGAACCGGTCGTGGACCTGTTCGAGGAGAAAGACCACCTCCTGGTGGTGGCTGAGATGCCGGGGATCAGCGCCGCCAATGTCCAGCTCGAGGTCAAGGACGACGTGCTGACGATTCAGGCGGCCAAAGGCGACAAAAAGTACCGCAAAGAGGTGCTGTTGCCCGGCAGCTACCCCAAAGACAAAATGCGCCTGGCCTGCAACAACGGCGTCCTGGAAATCAAGTGCTTCAAATGACAGCATCCCGGCCTATGGACAAACCCCAGTCCGTGCAACTCAAACTCAAAGTGACCGAGGCCATCGGCAAGGACGTCGGCCGGGCCTTGGCGCGCATCGGGCCCGAAGACCTGGAACGGCTCCAAGTCGCCGTCGGGGACACTGTCGAAATCGAGGGCAAACGCGCCACGGTCTGCAAGGTGATGCCGGCCTACAAGGAACTCCGGGGCCAATCGAGGGTGCAACTGGACGGCCTGACCCGCGAGAACGCCGGCGCCGCCCTCGATGAGTTTGTCCGGGTGCGCAAAACAGCCGTGCGCCCGGCCCAGCGCATCGGGCTGGCACCCCTGACGATTGCGCCCGACGCCCGCGACCTCCAATATATCGGCAGCCTCTTGGACGGCTTGCCGGTCCGGGAAGGGGACCGCATTCGGGCCATGCTCTTTGGCAGCCGTTGCGCTGATTTCAAGGTGGAAAGCACCACGCCCGGCGGACCGGTGCTGATCAATCCCACGACCGAACTGGAGGTCGGCAAGGCGGAGGTCAAGGAGCGCGCCCCGACGGCCGTGCCCTACGAAGACGTCGGCGGCCTCAAGCACCAACTGCACCGCATCCGGGAAATGATTGAACTGCCGCTCCGTTATCCCGAGGTGTTCGAGCGGCTGGGCATTGACGCGCCCAAAGGCGTGCTGCTCTACGGCCCGCCCGGGTGCGGCAAGACGCTCATCGCGCGGGCCATCGCCCATGAAACCGAGGCCCATTTCTTCGCCGTCAGCGGGCCGGAGATCATCCACAAATTCTACGGCGAGAGCGAGGCCCACTTGCGCAAGGTCTTCGAGGAGGCGACGCGCCAGGGACCGAGCATCATTTTCCTGGATGAGATTGACGCCATTGCGCCGCGGCGCGAGCAGGTCGTCGGGGAGGTGGAGAAGCGGGTCGTGGCCCAACTGCTGGCGCTGATGGACGGGCTGAACCGGCGCCAGAATGTCATCGTCATCGGCGCCACCAACATTCCCAACGCCTTGGACCCGGCGCTGCGGCGTCCCGGTCGTTTTGACCGGGAGATCGCGATCCCGATTCCGGACCGCAACGGTCGGCTGAGCATCCTGGAAATCCACAGCCGGGGAATGCCTTTGAAGCCGGAGGTGGACATGAACCGCCTGGCGGAGATCACCCATGGGTTCGTCGGGGCGGACCTGGAGGCGCTCTGCCGGGAGGCCGCCATGATTTGCCTGCGCGACATCCTGGCCGACCTGGATTTTTCCCTGGCCAAAATCCCTTACGAGCGCCTGGCCAAACTCGAGGTGAGCATGGACCATTTCCTGGCGGCCTTGCAGGAGGTCGAACCGTCGGCCATCCGGGAGGTCTTCGTCGAGGTGCCCAATGTGAAGTGGAGCGACGTCGGCGGCCTGGCCCGGCTCAAGCAACGGCTCGTCGAGGCCGTCGAGTGGCCGTTGCGTTACGCGTCCCTCTTTGCCCAGGCGGGCGTCGGCCCGCCCAAGGGCATCCTCCTCTCCGGCCCGCCCGGCTGCGGCAAGACCCTTTTGGCCAAAGCCGTCGCCAACGAAAGCCAGGTCAATTTCATCTCCGTCAAAGGCCCGGCGCTGCTCTCCAAATATGTCGGCGAATCCGAGCGGCAAGTGCGCGACGTCTTTCGCAAGGCCCGCCAGGCCGCGCCCTGCATCATCTTCTTTGACGAACTGGACGCCTTGATGCCGGCCCGCAGCGGCGCGGTTTCGGACACGCCGGTCACCGACCGCGTGTTGAGCCAATTCCTGGCCGAGTTGGACGGCATCGAAGACCTCAAAGGCGTTTTGGTGCTGGGGGCCACCAACCGGCTGGATCGGCTCGATCCGGCCGTGCTCCGGCCCGGCCGCTTTGACGAAGTGGTGGAAATCCCGCTCCCGGAGGAACCGGAGCGCCTCGAGGTTTTTGAAGTCCACCTGCGCGGCAAGCCCTTGGCGCGAACCGTCAAAATCAGCAGCTTGGCGGCCGGGAGCGAGGGCTTCAGCGGGGCGCAAATCGCCTCGGTCTGCAACCTCGCCGCCCTCCGGGCGGTGCGCCGCGCGGTGGCGGCGGCCGGCGGTTCGAGCGCCGGCGAACCGCCGCCGGAAACTCAGTGGAAGGTGCTCATCGAGCCGGATGATTTGGCGGCCGCGCGGGCGGAAGTCTCTGCCAAGCCATGAACGAAGACCCCAACAACGTGCTTTACGTTTACGGGTTCACGCTGGCCGGCCCGGCGCCCGAAGGCGCCGGCGCGGGGACGGCTGAAGCGGAGGTTTCCGCGGGTCTTCTCAGTGGCGGGATTGATGAACCGCATCCTCCGTTTCTCCGGCGCAACGGGAGCCTGGCAGGAGTCCTGAGCCGGGTTTCGCGCTCTGAATTCTGCGGACCCACGGGTGAGAAGAATTTGCAGGACTTGACTTGGCTGGCCGCGCGCGCCTGCCGCCACCAGGCCGTGCTGGAGCAGGTGATGCGCTTGGGACCGGTGTTGCCGGCACGGTTCGGGACGCTCTTTTCCTCGGCGGCAAGCCTGGAGAGTTTCCTGCGCAAACATGAAGCCGCCATTGCCCGGTTTCTCGACTGGGTGCGCGGCCAGGAGGAATGGGCGGTGAAGGGCTTCCTCGACCGGGAGCGGGCGGAGGCGGCGTGGGTGGCTCGCCGGCGGCCGGAGACGCCCGGCGCGCCAGGCTCCTCGCCCGGCGTGGCCTATTTGCAGGAACAAAGCTTGCGGCTCGAGGCCAGCCGGGCCCTGGATGACCGCCTGACGGAGGCCTGCCACGGCCTCCTGAACGAGTTGAATCCGTTGGCTTCGGAAATTGTCCCGCGCCCGATTTTGGCGCGCCAAACCCCGGGGGCGGGGCGGGAGATGGTGCTGAATTGGGCGTTGCTGTTGCCGGCGGCGGCGGCGGCGGTTTTTCGCGGCCGGATCGAGGGCGCCAACGCCGAACAAAACCCCGCTGGCCTGGCCTTCGAAGTGTCAGGTCCCTGGCCTCCCTATAGTTTCTGTCCGGTCCTGGAACCCGAGCCGCCTAATCCTAATCCCAATCCTGCGGTTCCTGTCCGGCTGCAAGCGGGGCTGGCGCCGGGGGCGGCCATAGCGGAGGAGTAGAACCATGAGCACGGACCATACGGATGCCAGGAGGCATGACGGCCTTTACGAGACCCTCTTGAATGCAATCCCTTCGTCGGTGTTGCTGGTCGGCCGGGATTTGCGCATCGCCTTGACCAACCGCAATTTCCTGGAGAAGAGCCGGCGCAGCGCGGAAGAGACGCTGGAACGGCGATTGCCCGAAGTCTTTCCGCCCGCGATTCTGGATCACACGAAGATTGTCCGGCGCATTCAGAGCGTTTTTGACACCAACGAGGCAACCGCCGGTGAAAAAATCACCTACCGCGCGCCGGGCGGACTGATGCGGATTTACTACTACCGCGTCCTGCCCTTGGCGGACCGGGACACGGTGGAGTTTGTCATCCTGATCATGGAGGACGTGACGGAACAGGAGCGTTTGAGTGAGGACATCCGCCGGATGGAGCGTCACCTCTCGATCGTGGTAGAGAGCACCAACGAAATCATTCTTTCGACCGACCCCGAGGGCCGGATTCTCAGTTGGAACCAATCCGCCGGGAAGATTTCGGGCTACACCTCCCAGGAAGTCGAGGGGCAGTGCTTTTGCCAGTTTTGCGCCCCGGAGCACCAGGCCGACGTGCGCCGGTTGTTTTCCGAACGCAAAGAGACCAAAACCCAGGAGCATCCGGAATGGGCCTTGGTGACGAAAGGCGGCAAAGAGGTTCCTGTTTCCTGGATCTGTTCGCCGATGATGGACGACGAGGGCAAGACCATCGGCGTTGTGGCGGTCGGGCGCGACCTCACCGAAAGCCGCAAGCTGGAGGCGCAACTCCTGCAGGCCGAGAAGCTGGCGGCCCTGGGCGTGATGGCCGGGGGCATTGCCCACGAGTTGCGCAATCCCTTGGCGATCTGTTCCTCCTCCGCCCAGTTTCTTATGGCGGAGGAAATCGCGCCGGAGTTTCGCCGCCAGTGCGCCCGGAAGCTGCAACAGGGCATGCTACGGGCCTCCGGCATCATCGAGCACCTCTTGAAATTCACGCGGCCCTCCCAGCCGGGCGATCACGTCAAACTGGACGTGCTTGCCGTCCTCAAAGAGACGCTGATGTTGGTGGCCGACCAGGCCAAGATTCAGGACATTAAGGTGAAGGCGCCGCTGCCCGAGACACCCGCGTTCGTTTATGGCGATGCGCACCTGCTCCAACAGGTGTTCATGAACCTGTTCCTCAACGCCATCCATGCGATGCCCACCGGGGGCCAACTCAGGGTGATTGTCGAGAGGGACCTCCGCCAGGTGCGCGTCCAGGTGGCCGACACCGGACACGGCATCGTTGCGGCGGACCTCGCCAACATCTTCGATCCGTTCTACTCGAAGTCCGCCGGGAAAAAGGGCACCGGTCTGGGCCTGCCGCTTTGCTATGCCATTGTCAAACAGCACGCCGGCGCCATCGAGGTGGACAGCGCGCCCGGACAAGGCTGCACCTTCACCGTGCGGTTAGACCTCAGCCAGGACCGATCCCTGGACCGGAGCGATGAAGGGTCAGTACCTCATTGTGGATGACGAGCCGGACCTGTGCTGGGCCCTGGGGCATCTTTTGACCTCCAATGGGCTGCCTTGCCACACGGCCCAGACCGCCCAAGGGGCGCTTGACTTGATGCAGACCCACCACTTCCAACTCGCGTTTTTGGATATCACCCTGCCGGACATGAACGGGCTCAATCTGGCCAGGTGCTTGCGCAAGTTGGACCCCCTCCTGCCCATCGTGATCCTCTCCGGCTACCTTCCCAATGAAGCTGCCGCGGTGGCTGCCGCCCGGCACGAGGGACTCATCTGCGCTTACTTCAACAAACCCTTCGTCCACGAAGAAATCCTCCATGTCGTCCAGGAGTTCCTGCCTCGGCCTTCATAACCGCCGCCGCAGAGAATTCTTCTTTCCAACCGGCGGGCGCGCGTGGTAAAAGGAGGGCATGAGACACAATGCGACTCGAAGAGTCTTCCTGAAGCGCTCGGCGGCGGCGGCCACGCTGGCGGTCCCGCTTGTCCGCAGCCTGGAGGAGTATGCCCTGGCCGCGCGGGAATCGGCCCCGCCCAAGCCGGCCGCCGCGCCTGGCGCCGCCATGCCGATGGGGGTCATCGGCAAAGTCCGCATGAGCCGCCTCCTATGCGGGGGCAACCTGATCAGCGGCTACGCCCACAGCCGCGACCTGATGTATGTCTCGCCGCTGCTCAATCACTATTTTACGGACGAGAAGATTCTGGAGACTTGGGCAACCTCGGAGCAGCATGGCATCAACACCATGGTGCTCAACCCGTCGGACACGCGCGCGACGGCCCTTTACCGGAAGCACGTCGCCCGAGGCGGACACATCCAGTACCTGGCCCAGCTCGGCCCGTCAAAAGACGACCTCAAAACACCGGTGAAACAGGCCAAAGACGCCGGGGCAGTAGGGGCTTTTCTGCTGGGAAACCTCGGGGATGCCTGGACGCGGGATGGCGACGCGGGGTTGATAGGGGAGTTGATCGGCCACATCAAAGGCGAGGGCCTGATCGCGGGTGTTGCCGGGCATGAAGTGCGCACCGTGATGACGGTTGAGAAGGCGGGCCTGGCGCCCGACTTTTACATGAAGACCCTCCACGATTCCAACTACTGGAGCAAACGCCGGCCGGACCAGATGAAAGAGGTGATCGATAACTACGGCGTGGACAACTACTGGTGCATGGACCCCAAACAGACTGTGGCCTACATGTCCGAACTCAAGCGCCCGTGGATTGCATACAAAGTCCTGGCTGCCGGCGCCATCCACCCCCGGGCCGGCTTCCGGTTCGCCTTCGACAACGGCGCTGATTTCATGGCCGTGGGCATGTTCGACTTCCAGATTGCCGAAGACGCGGCTGTCGCCGCGGAGACCTTCCAAGCTGCCCGGAACCGCGAACGCGAGTGGTACGCGTGAGGGGGTGGTCGTCACTCCGTTCCAATCAGCAGCCAGAGTCTTCACGCCCCGACTGGGGCGGCGCAAATCTCGTTCAGCCGAACCATGCGGGCGTGAGCATGAGGCACTGCGCAGGGAACAGGGGGATGGCCAGCCAGCGCGGGTGGGCGGCGGTAAACTCGGCCACCGCCTGATTGACGCCCTCCGCCCTTCGGTCGTAATCGTCCAGGACAAGGAAGCTGCGAGCCAGCAGAATGCGTTCCTGTTCGAGGTAATTCAACGACTCCAGGGTGGCCTTGTAAACGTCCACGTCCAGGTGGACGAACGAGACGGGGGCGATGGTCTTGCCGGCGCATGACGCGGGGAAGAAACCGTCTATGACCTCGTACTGCCGTTTTCGCGAGGTGAACAGGACCGCGACCCGTTCCTTGCTTGTGCTCGTGAACATCTCCTGGTTGAAGCTCCTATCGAGCGTCGGATGCACCGTTTCAAAACTGCGGAACGAATCACAGGCGATGACCTTGCGGCCCGGACAACTATTGGAAAGGTGAAGGGCGCCCCCGCCCCGGAACGAGCCAATCTCCAGGATGTTGCCGCCGGGATCGGCCATCCTGCACAGTCTCCACAAATTGGCCAGACGCGCGGTGTCCAGCAGCGTCAGCTCGGCGACTTCCCTCACTGAGGCCTGGAATGCCGGGTCTGCAAGTATCTCGACTCCGAAAGGGTCAATCGGCTTAAGGATGGGGAAATCGCCGCCGACCTTGCGTAGATGGTAGCCAAGTCGAACGAACCGGTACCCGATTCCATCGCGTATTCTTTCCCAGGTTGTCTGCGGCATAAATATCAGGGCCACGGGGTTAAACCGGCTCAGAGGATGTAGGCATCGTCCGCTCGTTCCAGCGCGTCCAGTCGCCGCAACACCCGCTCAAGTCCAGGCACAGCCTTCGGGATCAGCAGAAGGTCTGTGTAGCCGTACTTTCGGCGCTCCCGGACCTGCCGTGCAAAATCCGGCAGCGAACGGCCCTGCAGACGGTCAAAGCGTGTGGGATTCGGGGAGTAGAATATATCGTAAATGATGAACGGCTTGTTTAGCTCCTCGAGCATGCCCGCCGCCGCCCCCGGGGATGGAAAGCTGCCGGGAGTGAATTCGGTCACAATGGAGACGAGGCTTTTTTGCGCGCGGGGGAGCAGACTCGATATGACACACTGATCCAATCCCTCGATATCGATTTTCACGAACAGGTGCCCTTCAATCCCGTTCGTGTCGAGGTAATCAGAAATGACCGCCGATTTTGCGATGAACTCGAACACACTCTCTCCTCGAATCCTGGAAAGCAGCCCCTGAAAGTAGTTGGATTTATGATGCGATTTGACAAACTTCGCCAGCTTCCCCCATAGGCGCTCGTTGCCGGGTCTGACAAAGGCCGACGGGCTGTCGGAATGTCCCTTGACGGCCTGGAACTTGATGAGACCGTTGACATCGGACACGGCGAGGTCCTCGTGCCGGACGTAGTCTTGAAGGCCGTTGATCTGGACGTTGTATTCGACCAGGGCCCCCGCCGGGGTCGGGTCAAAGGCGATGACCTTGAGCTTCTTTTGAAAGGTCCTGGCGAAATTGGCGACTTTAAGGCTAAAATCGCCCACGTGGCTGCCGACGTCGAGCACGGTAAACTCGAGGTTCTCCCGCCACAAGTGGTGCAGGTAGATGAACAGGCCGAACCGGGCAGCGGAGACCTGATCGACATTGGCCGGGCAGACAATGGACTTTGGATAACCATGGCGCGAAACCTCCAAAAAGTGCTCCCGCAGGCTGCGGTTCTTTCGATCCTCGGAGACCGAATGGTTGTAGAGATTGTCATCGCGAAACATGAGGAGCTTGACATCCTCGAAGTCGACCAGGTCAAGCTTCTTGTCGTATAAGAATGGATTCATAATCCGCCCGGACAGGCTGAACCTGCGGCAGCGGCGGTGAGCAACGGCGCCGAATACCGCGCCCGCTCGCAACAACAGCTCATCAGGCCGGCACAATACAGGGTCGCCCGGGTTCGGTCAAAGCGAAAGTCGGCTCCTCGGCTCCTGTTTGGACAGCCTCCGGGCGTTGCACCCGATTTTCATAATCATCGACTATATCATGGACGCCGGTTACGCTGGCGTCTCTGCGGATTATGCGTTGCCGAGTTTGTGATTCGACCTGTCTGGAGCCGGCCATCGACCTGGGCCAGCAGCCATGGTGCAACAACTTTTTGCGCCCGGAGGAGGTGGGCCGGGAGCCGTTCTATCCATTGCGGGTCGTTTATTGCCACGACTGCTCGACCGCCCAGCTTGATTTCACGGTCAAGAAGGAAATCATGTTTGGCGACCACACCTACCTTTCCGGCGTCACCAAGTCCCTGGGCGAACACTTCGGCGGCATCGCGCGCGAGGTCGACGAGCGCTTCTTCAAAAGCCACCCCGGCAAATCGGTGCTCGACATCGGCTCCAATGACGGGACGCAACTCAAGCATTTCCAGGCGCTGGGCTACGACGTGCTCGGCGTGGAATCCTCAAAGACCACCGCCCGCATCGCCCGGGAGGCCGGGGTGCCGACCATCAATGAGTTTTTCAACCTCGAGGTGGCCCGGGGCCTGGGCCGGAAGTTCCATGCCATCAATGCGGCCGGCGTTTTCTTTCACCTCGAGGAGTTGCACTCGGTGGCCGAGGGCATCCGCCAGGCCCTGCGCCAGGACGGCGTGTTCCTGGTGCAATTCCTCTACATGAAGCGCATCGTCGAGAACCTCGCCTTCGACCAGATTTACCACGAGCACCTCCTTTACTACAACCTCCGGACGATCGAGAAACTGCTCAACCGGCACGGCCTCGCCCTCTTCGACGCCTACCTGGCGCCCATTCACGGCGGCTCGATGATTGCCTTTGTCACCCATCAGTCCCGGGAGATGGGCCGCTCGGACCGTCTCCGGGAGCTGCTGGGCGCCGAGGCAGCCGAACACAGCAACGACTTGGCCACCTACCTCGAGTTCGCCCGGCGCATCCAACGAATGAAGGCCGAAAACCTGGCCTGGCTTGACCGCGCCAAGGCCGCCGGCAAACGCATCTACGGCATGGGCGCCCCGGTCAAGGGCAACACCCTGCTCAATTACTTCAAAATCGGCCCGCAATACCTGGACTGCCTGGTCGAGAAAAACGAGTTGCGCCGCGGCCTCTATTCCCCAGGCATGCACATCCCGGTCGTCATCGAAAAGGAGTTGACGCAATTGCCGGACATCTACTACGTGCTGGCCTGGAACTTCAAAAAGGAAATCCTCGCCAACAACCAACACCTCCTGGCACGTGGCCTCGAGTTTTTCTTCCCGGTCAACCCAAGGGATGCGTGATGAGAATCCTTGTCACAGGCGCCACCGGCTTCTTGGGGACGGCCCTCTGCGCCGAGCTCGAACGCGAGGGACACCAGGTCCTCCGGCTCGATTCCAAAAGCTGCGACCTGACGCGCCCCGAGTCACTCGAGGCCTTCAACCAAACCGCATACGAGCGTATCTTTCACTTGGCGGCCTGGACGCAGGCAGGCGATTTCTGCCTTCGCCACCCTGGGGAGCAATGGCTCATCAACCAGCGGATCAACACCCACGTCCTGGGCTGGTGGCAGAAACGCCAGCCCCAGGCCAAGCTCGTCGCCATGGGCACCAGTTGCGCCTACGCGCCGGAAACCGAACTGGCCGAAGAGAACTACCTGGCCGGCCTGCCGATCGAGAGCCTGTTCACCTACGCGATGACCAAGCGCATGCTCTATGTCGGAATGCTCGCGTTGCAAAAACAATTCGGTCTCAGATACCTCTGCCTGGTCCCCTCCACGCTCTACGGCCCTGGCTACCACGCCGATGGCCGGCAGATGCATTTCATCTTCGACCTCATCCGCAAAATCCTGCGCGGCAAGATGCACGGCGAGCCGGTTGTCCTCTGGGGTGACGGCTACCAAACGCGCGAATTGGTGTACCTCAATGACTTTGTCACCCTCGCCCTCGAACTGGACCGGAGCCGGGAGAACGACCTGGTCAACATCGGCGCCGGCCAGGAATTCAGCATCCGCCATTTCGCCCGGCTCATCTGCAACCAGGTGGGCTATGACTTCGACGCCATCCAGTTCGACACCGCGCGCTATGTCGGCGCCCGTTCCAAGTGCCTCTCGATCCGCAAGCTCCGCCAACTGGTTCCCGGCCTCCAGTTCACTCCCCTGGAAACCGGCCTCGCCCGCACCATCCAATGGTTCCAAACCCAGGGCCGAAACCTCCTGGCCAAAGACGCCCTTGCTCCATGAACTCCCGGGAAGATATGTCCACCATCGGTTCGCCTCGCGTCGTGCTGCGATGTTTCCTTTGGCTGGGCGCGCTGGCAACGGCATTGGCGCGCCCGCTGCACGCCGGGGCGGCTGCTCCCGAGAATGTGCCCTGGTTCCAGCGGCGCCTGGTTGGCATGGAGATCGGCCCGACCGGGGCGGAGCTCGGCATCGGCACCAACGACGTGGATTACGCCGCGAGGTTTGACGGGCGCGAAGTGGCACGGCGCTGCAAAGAGGCGGGAGGCGAGTTTGTAATCATCTGGACGCGGGATGGGAAATACACGTATTACGACTCGATGCATGAGACCAAGGCGCCCGGGTTGGGCCGCCGCGACGTCCTGCGGGAGGGGGTGGAGGAGGGGCACAAGCTGGGCCTGACGGTTATCGCCTACAACACGCTGCAATATTGCTATGAAACGCTCCGCCAGCATCCTGAATGGCGGATGGCGGCCAGCGACGACCGGCCCATCGAGCGCGTCTGTTTTCGATCCGGATACCTGGATTACATGAAGACCCTGCTGGCCGAGCAGCTCGCCCATGGCGTCGATGGTTTGGTCCTCGACATGATGGACCAGGGCTTCGTGCCTCCTTATGGCTGCTGGTGCGCCACCTGCCGGCAGGAATTCGAGGCCCAATACGGCCGGCCAATGCCCCGCCACGCGAGTTGGGACGAGGATTGGGACAGGATGCTCGAGTTCCGGTACGCCAGCAGCGACCGCTTCGAGAAGGAATTGGCCCAATACGTTCGCCGCCTCAATCCGCGGGTCACTGTGTACTTCAACTATCACGGCTACCCGCCGTGGTCCTGGCAGTGCGGGCAGCGCCCGGTGCAGCATGCCGTCAACGGGGACTTTGTCACCGGCGAGACCGGGCTATGGGGTTTTGGCGCGTTGGCCCCCGGGCTTACTGCCGAGTTCTTCCGCGCCGCCACGCCCGGCAAGCCATTCCAGGTGGCGATGCAACGCGGCGTGCGGGGTTATTTCGACCAGACTACTCGTCCGCTAAACGACCTGCGCTGGGAACTGCTGGACCTGCTGGCCCATGGCGCCTTTGTGTCGCTGATTGACAAAACGGCCTTTGATGGCTCGCTCGACCCGGGGGCATACGACCGTTTCAGGCTGCTCTTCAAGGAGGCGCTGGCCAAACGCGCGCACTTTGGCCATGAACCGGTGCAGGAGGTCGGCATCTACTACAGCAGCCGGACCCGCGATTGGATGGGCCGTGACAAGCCGGCGGATTACTACATCGCCTTTGAGGGCGCCCATAAGGCGATGGTTTATGAGCACATCCCCTGGGGTATCGTGCATGAGGAGAACGTGACCCTCGATACCTTGCGGCGGTTTCCCATCGTGCTTTTGCCCAACGCGGCCATCCTCTCGGACAGGGAAGTGCTTCTGTTCCGCCGCTACGTCGAGGCCGGCGGCAAGCTCATCGTTACGGGCCTGAGCGGCGCGCTCGACCGATTCGGCGGCAAACAGAAGGAGTCCTCGCTGGCGGAACTCATCGGCGCCGGCCTCCAGGGCCGGCTCGACTCCCAGGATAACTGGGTAAGGTTCCAGGACAGTCCACGGTCGTTTCCGAGTGTCGAGGGGCGGGCGCCGAGGGGCGTGGCTGGCCAGGCCGGCTTGAGCGGGTTGCGCGGTGATATTCGCCCCGACTGGCCTTTCCTTGTCAAAGGTCCTGCGGTGGTCTATCAACCCGCCACTGCCATGGCTGTGGGCGACCTGCTCAGGCCGGTTCGCACGTTCTCCCAGCGGAAAGCTGCCAAGGAAGACCCGGACTGGCTCATGAGCGCGGGCGAACGGGCCGGCCCCGCCGTCCTGGTGAACAGATTCGGCCAGGGCGCCGTCCTGACGTTTGCAGGCTCACCTGACTTTGCCACCGCCAGCGAACTCCATATCGTCGAGGCGCGCAAACTCCTTCGATATGCGGTGCGCTTCCTCGACCCGAGGCCCCTTATCGAGATTGCCGCGCCGGCAACCGTCGAGGCGGTGGTTACCGACGACGCGGCCCAGCGCATCCTGCGCGTGCATTTGATTGGGTATAATTCGCCGCCGCAGGCCACGCCGTCCTCAGACTCGCCTTATGTTCTGCCGGCGCTCATCGAGGAGGCGCCGAGCTACCGCGCCGCCATCACGGTAAACCGGCCCATCAAGCACGCTGCCGGACTCAGCCGGTCCACCCTCTTGCGCCGCCACGGCAACCGCCTCGACCTGACCGTCCAGGACATCCACGAGGTGATCATCATCAAATACTGACTTATTGCTGGCGCAGGCGATAGAACCGGTTGGTCGTGCTCAGAGGCAGGGTGACCGTGTTTGCATTGGTGGCCGCCGCCGGGGTGGTCCCGACGCTCGACCAGGTCATGCCGGGCGACAACTGGCCACTGGCTTGCTGGAGGATGAAGTTGCTGGCCCACAGCGGCCAAGACAGTTGAATGGCCTGGTGGGACAGGGCGAAGCTCAGGCTTGGGGGCTGGCTGACCAGGACCGTGCCGTTGATATAGGTAATGTTCGTCAGAGCCGACGCATTCGCGTCGGACACCTGGCACATGACAGGCTGGCTGCCCAGGGCAACGGCATGACCGCCCAAGGCCGAGGATGGAGTGGAGAAGTTGATCTTGGCGACCTGCTGGTTGCCGCTCGAGAAGTTCGTGCCCGCCTGGAGCCCCAGGACGAAGCCCAGCCGACCGGAGGCAGCCTGCATGTCATTGACGACGAACGTGGCTCCATTAGTCGTACCGAGGCTGCTGCCTTGGCTGGCGCCGGTGTAGGTCAATACGGTGGGGTCAAAGGACAGGCTGAAGCCAAGGGCGTTCTCGTCGCCCAGCGCCTCGAGGTTCACAGAAACCGTCCCGGACTGGCCTTGGAGGATGACGGCGTTCTGGACCTGCAACTGCCGGGATTGATCGTTCTTGACCGGCCCGGAGGGCAGGTTCCTTCTCGCCACCATGGGGCCGGGCGGAGACCCGGTGTTAGTGCCGGCGGGGGTGAGCGGGTCCAGGCCGGCCATGTAGCGCCCGACCTGCACCCAGTCCATGATGGTGATGGCGCCGTCGCCGCCGGTCGCGCGCGGCGCGCAGTCGGCGCGCTCAAACTCGCTGGCGTTGGTTGGATAGTCCAACCTGGCCACATAGCGGCCCTCGAGCACCCAGTCACTGACGGTAAGCCCCTCGTCGCCGCTGGGCCGCGGCCACACATCTCCGGCGATCGGGGTCCGAGCGATAGCGACCACGCCACTGGCAAAGTTTGCCGGCAAAGGGTCGCCCTGGGCATCGACCGCATAGCTCTTCGTCACCTGGTTCCCAAGACTGACGCTGGCGGAGATGGCGTTGGTGACAAACGCCGCAGTGAAAGTCACCTTGGCGACTTCCTGGGTGCCGGCTGTGAAGACTGCGTCACTCGGCAATGCCAGGCCCACGCCCAAGAAACCACTGCCGGCCTGGCTGGCGTTGAATACCAGCGCCGCATTGTTTGCCCCGCTGCCCAGGACAACACCCGTGTAGGTCAACATGGCGGGATCGAAATCAAGGGTGAATGCCAGGGCGTTTTCATTGCCATTGGCCACCAGCAGGATCGGCACCGTCACGGGACGCGAGCCGACGCCGCTGGCGTTGGCGGCCTGCACCAGGGCGGGCGGATAGGTCACGATCAGGACGGCGGCCGAGCTGGTGACGACCCCAACCGAATTGGAGATAATGACCGAGTAAACACCCGCATTCGTGAACTGTACGTCCGTGAGCACCAAGGAGCTGGCGGTGGCGCCGGCGATGTTGCGGCTGTCCAACTGCCATTGATAAGTCATGGGCGCAGTTCCGCCTGCCGTCACCGTGAAGGAGGCGCCATTCCCCCGGACCACTGTGAGGCTCTGTGGCTGTGCGGCAATCCATGGTGCAGTGGGGGTGGCACACTTGCCCGAAGCGCCGGCGCTGTAGATTGATAGAATCTCGGTCACCGAAAGCGCGCGGCTGTACAAGCTTACCTCATCCATCTTTCCGGCGAAGCGCATGACGGAGCCGGCGCCCGCCGGCCGACAGCCAAGGTAAAGATCGCTCGAGGTTTGTGGCGTAAAGCTGCCGAGGTGTTGTTGGGCGACAGGCGAGCCGTTCAAGTACATCGCCCCCTGTCCGCTCGACTTGTCGTAGGTCAGGGCGATGTGTTGGAAGGAATCGGAAGTGAGGAGATTGGCCGCCGAACAAAAGGGGTGACTTTTACCGGACGTATCGATAAGGTTCGCGAAGAGGCATCCGGCGCCGGTGCCGAACGGGAGCGGTTGAGACATCCAGAAATGAGCATTGTAGGCATAGAGATTGTTGGTGTCTCCGGTGTTCCACTCCACGATGGGCCGTCCCTGCGACAGGTCCGAAGGCGTGATCCATGCCTCGACCGTGAAACCCGACCCAGGACCGACATTGAGGCTTGGGCTCGCAGGAACCTCGACGTCGGCGGTAGTTCCATCGAAACTGAACGCCAGGCCAACCTCACCGGGCACAAAAGTGACGTCGCCTTGCAGCACACCATTGTTCACCCCGGTGCTGTCCAGGGCGTTACCCTCCCCGGCCCACCAACCCACCAGGCCGGACGGCGCAGGCACGCAGGCCGGAGTCACGGTCAGGACCGCATTCGAGCTGGCCACCGTGCCTGCGGCATTGGAGACGATAACCGAATACGCCCCCGAATCCGCAACCCGGACGTTCGTCAACGCAAACGAACTGGCGGTGGCGCCGGCGATATTCTTGCCGTTCATCCGCCACTGGTAGCTCAGCGGCGGTGAGCCGCCGGCATCCACGGTAAAGGCCGCCGTCGCGCCAGCCAAGACCGTCTCGCTTTGGGGCTGGACGGCAATCACGGGAGGCAAGGGACACTTTCCGGCGCTGCCAGCGTTGTAGATTGCCAGAATCTCGCTGCCGGACAGTGCCCGGTCATAGACGCTCACTTCGTCCATTAGCCCGGCATACCGCAGCCCCGCACCGGCGTCATAAGGTCGCAGGCCCAACCACAGGTCGCCCGTCGTCAACGGCGTGAACACGCCCAGACGCTGTTGCTGCACGACCGTCCCGTTGAGATACAGAACGGCAATCCCGGTCGTTTTGTCATAAGTCAAGGCGACATGCTGCCAGATATTCGTGACCACCAGCCCGCCGGCGCTCGAGACTGCGTGTTCCTCGTGATTGATGTCGACCAGAACGCCGACCAGGGCTCCTGCTCCGGCGCCCAAAGGCGGCGCCACTGCCAGCCAGAGCTGGGCGCCAAAATAACCACCGTTCCACTCGACCAATGGATGCTGGGCCGTAACGTCCGCCGGGTCAATCCATGCTTCGACACTCATCCCGCCGCCGGCGCCAACATTGAGAGAGGCCGAAGCCGGTATGTCCACGTCGGCGTCCGTGCCATTGAACGAGAATGCCTGCCCCACCTCGCCGGGGGCGTAAGCCAACCCGCCCTGCGTCAGGCCGTTGTTCAGGCCGGTGCTGTCCAGGGCACTGCTCTGCCCAGCCCACCAGCCCACCAGGCCGGAGGGCACAGGCGCGCAACCTGTCTGGGCGGGGATAGGGTTGGTTATTTCGTATTGGTAAAGCTGCGCCACTTCATTCGTAGAAAGGGCACGGTTGTAAAACCGCAGGTCCGCCATGCTTCCCATCCAGGGGGCCGTTGGGTAGTTGGGGTTCCCCAAGCCCCAGCCATTGCCAACCACGCCGATCAGGGGTGGTGCGCCGCCGCTATTAACGCTCTGGAGAACCGCTGTAGTCGTGGGCGCGCCGTTGACAAAAATGGTCAGCGTCCCGGTGCCAAGACCCCCGCTGGCGAGCGTAAACGCGAGGTGCTTCCATACATTGGTGAGGACATTGGGAATGGACGCCCCGAGCCAAAAGCCGGGCCAGTTCACATTGTCCGCGGCTACTCCCAGCGTCTTTTCAAGGATGTAGATGCTGAAGTAATCATAGCCTCCTTGGTTGCCCTCCTGGTAGAGCGATTGCGCCGACGAATTCGTAGCGCTGTCCTGCGGGCTGTATAGCCAGGCAGTCCAGCTCCAGTTTGCCAGCCCACCGATCAAGGCCTGATTGACGATGGCATACGACGTCTGGCCGTCGAAACTGGCGGCCGGGCGTATGCCCGAGCCACGCGAGCCAACAGTGGAGAACACAACGTTGCTGAGGCTCAGGTCCAAACCGTGACCGCTCTGGTCTCTGCCGTCGTCGGCCAACGGGTAATACGCGGCAAGACCGTTAGTGAGGAAGGATTGCGCTTGGACCTGGGCCGGCAGAGCCAGAGTGACGAGGAGGATTCCGAGTACTGATTTGATTGCCTTCATACATTTACCCAGCGTGCCCGGAAGTCAACGCGTCCTCATTCATCCCGACAAGCCCAAGGCTAGCCGGGTTTGAACACTCGACCCCGGCAAATTACGGACCTTTGCTGACACCTTTCCTGTTCTTTTGCACCTTTCGCCCAGGGAATGCAAGCAAAACCGATGGCAGAATGCACACAATAAATAGCCCTCCTATTGGGCCAATTTGGCTCAGGACGTGCCTGGTTCCCTCGAGCTAGGACTGCCCGGCGCGCTTCCGGGCGCGCATGGTCCAAAACTCGCGGGTTTCGCGGACCAGCCCGGGAAGAAGGGGTGTGCGCATGGGGTTGCCGAAGTAAGTGGCGGCGCGGCCAAGCGTGAGGCGGAGGAGGTGGTGGTACCAGCGCAGGCCGTACCGGCCATAGAGCCGGTACAATTGCTGGCGGACCTTGTGATAATGCTTGATGGCCCCCATGTCCGGATGGCAAGTGTAAGCGGTGTGAACGCGAGGCAGACAGCCGATGCGGTCGCCGCCGGCAATGACGCGGAGATAGAATTCCGCATCGGTGCAGACGGAGAAGTCGGGGTCGAACTTGCCGTGCCGGGCCAGGCGCTCGCGCCAGCCGAAGAAGGTGCCGTGAATGACCGGGGAGACGAAGTATCGAAAAATGAGGATGTTTTTCAGCCTCTCGGGACTCAGTCCCCCGCGGTAAGTGATCGCGCCCCGGCCCAGCGATTTGCCGGACGCGTCCACAAACTCCTCGTCGGCCCCGACGCCGATATACTCGGGATGCGCAAGCAGGAACTCGACGGACGTTTCGACCGCATCCGGAGCGCAGAAATAATCGTCACTGGCCTGAATGCCGACGATTTCGCCCCGAGCCAGGTCGAGTCCCTTGTTGGTAGCATAGACTTCACCCTGGTCGGGTTCGGAGAGAAAACGCAGGCGCGGCTCGGCAGCAGCCAACCGTTGGAGCAGGGAAACCGAATCGTCTTTGGAGCAGCCATCGATGACCAGGCATTCAAGGCGCCGATAGGTCTGGTCGAGAATGCTGCGCAGGCAGCGTTGGAGGTATTGCCCGCGATTGAACGTGGGCACGATAATCGAAACCAGGGGAGGCTCTTTTCCAGGTCCGGGGCGCGTTGAGTCGCAGTCTCGGCAATTCATACGGTCTCTCTGACTGGCAGCTTCTTCCGGTATCTGATTTCTGACGCCCCGCAAGCGATCTCGGCTTCCGCCTGCGGCCCACCCGCCCCAACAAACTCGAAGAAGCGGGTTGGGATGTCAACCACCTAAAATGAGGCGCATCGTGCCGGAGACAACCGCCTTGACGGGCCGGCAGCGGGCCGGCAGAATAGCGGCCAGGTTTTTGCCGGCGAATCGGCGGGCAATCCAGACATGACGAGCGCATTCCAGTATTTGCAGCCGGAGCTCCCGCCGGGACTCCTGGGGTACCTGGTGACTCACGAGATGCGGTTTGCTTTCACGCTGCGCCTGGTGAGGCGCCATATCCAAGGGACAGTCCTGGACATCGGGCCGCACATCTTCACGGCCATCCTGCGTCACGAGTTTTCAAGCCGGATCGATACGCTGGGCTTCAAGGTTCCCGCCTACGAGGAGCTGATCCGGCCCAGGAGCGGGGAGACGCACCACGAATATGATTTGCACGAGGCCTGCCGCCCGCCGTGGCCGCGCATCGGGCCCTACGGGACGGTGATAGCGGCGGAAGTGGTCGAGCACCTGTATGTGCATCCGCAGTATTGGCTGGGGTTCTTCGACCACCTGCTTGTCCCCGGCGGCAAGCTCATCCTGACCACGCCCAACGCGGCCAACCTCAAGCGCCGGTTCACCTTGCTGGCGGGAGCGCATCCCTTCGAGATGATCGGGCTGGACCCAAAATGGGGGTCGCATTTTCGGGAGTACACCCGCAGCGAAGTCCTGTCCTGGGCGGGAAAGGCCGGATTCAAGCTCGAGGCCTGCTATGCCAGGTCGCACATGTGCCCGCCGGGCAGGTTGAACCGGGGCTTGTGGGCCGTGTCGAACCTGCTGCCGTCCAGCCTGCGCCAGGGCATGTATTTCGTATTTGCCAAGCCGGGCGCCTGAGGATGCTGTTTGTCATTGATCACGAATATGAAACTTCCGGGTCCCACTGTTGAGCCGCCTTTGCAGGCGCCGGCGCGGCCCTCGGGCCTCCGTCAGTTTGCTCTGATGGCCGGCCTTTTGATTGGGGCGCTTCTGTTGCTGTGCTGGAGAGACCTTCGCCACGACTACACCTTCTTCTCGAACGATGGTCCCCTGGGCCAGATCAGCGCCCGCTACGGGGATTTGCCGAGCGGGTTGGTCTCCGTCTGGCAGGACCTGAACTGGGTGGGCGGCGCAGAGCTCAGCGGCATGCCCGGTATTGGGATAATGCTCCACACGGTGTGTTGCCTGATATTCAACATGAAGGAAGGTCATTTGATGTTCTCGAAGTTCTACGCCCCGTTTGCGATTCTATTCCTGGGCCTGAGCGCGTGGTTCTTTTTCCGGCGGTGGAAATTCTCGCCGGCGGTCTGCTTGCTGGGCGGTTTGGCGGCGGCGTTGAACTCGGACTTTTTCTCAACGGCGTGCTGGGGTGTGGCAGGGCAACCGATCTCTTTCGGGCTGGACTTCCTGGCGTTGGCGGCGTTGGCCGATGAGTCGAGCCCGGGGCGGTGGGTCCGTGTGGCGCTGGCGGGGATAGCCGTGGGGATGGGGGTCACCGAGGCCGCGGACATCGGGGCGCTGTTCAGCCTGTTTGTTGCGGCCTTTGTCGTTTTTCAGGCCCTCAATGCCGAGGCGCCAGAGGACTCCGGCGCGCGCCGGTTTGGCGATGCAGCGGGGAAGGCGGCTCGGGGTTTGGCGCGGCTCACGGTGATGACGGGGTGTGCCGCTTTGGTGGCAGCGGGCGCCCTGAGCGCCATCATCAGCACGCAGGTCCAAGGCATCGTCGGCATGGGGCAGGATGCCGCAAGCAAGGCGCGTCGATGGAATGAAGCGACCCAGTGGAGCCTGCCCAAGAAGGAGACCCTGGGCTTACTGGTCCCAGGGCTGTTCGGATTCCGGATGGACCCGCATAAAGCCAGCGACTATTGGGGGGAGGTGGCCCAGGACCCGGCTTACGACCGTTATTTCAAGGCCAAGAAGGCCGGAAAAGAGGCGACGCCGCCGCCACCGGGCGCATTGAGGCGCCAGACGGGCGGCGGGATTTACGCGGGCGTGCTGGTCGTGCTGGTCGCGGTCTGGGGGGCCGTGCAATCGTTCCGAAAGACCGATGGCGTCTTTTCGCCGCGGGAGCGCCGGTTCATCTGGTTTTGGCTGGGGGCGGTCCTGTTGGCATTGCTGATGGCCTACGGACGGTGGGCGCCGTTTTACCAGGTTTTCTATGCGCTGCCGTTCGCCTCGGTCATCCGCAACCCAGCCAAATTCATCCACTTGGTCTCCTGGGCGCTGATCATCCTCTTTGGCTACGGATTGCAGGGTCTGAGCCGGCTTTGCCTGGAAGGGCCGGCAGAGACGGAGAAGCCGCAGGACCTGCGCTCCCAATGGAAGGCCTGGTGGCCGAGGGCGGGCGCCTGGGACAGGAATTGGGTGAAAGGGTCGGTGCTGGCGCTGGCGGCGAGCCTGGCGGCCTGGGTGATGTATGCCGGCAAGCACAAGCAGGTGTTGGCCTACCTGCAAGAGGTTGGTTTCGATCCGGCGGATGGCGCCCTAATAGCCGGCTTCAGCCTTCGGCAGTTAGCGTGCTTTATCTTCTTCCTCCTCCTGGGACTGGGCCTGATCGCAGTAATCCTCAGCGGCTTTTTCAAGGGCTGGCGCGCCAGATGGGGGGCGGTGTTGATTGGGGTCTTGCTGGCAGTGGATTTGATGGCGGCCAACCTGCCGTGGGTCGTCATTTACAATTGGAAAGAGGTCTATGTGTCGAACCCTGTCCTCGATTTCCTGCGCGAAAGACCGTTCGAGCAACGCGTCGCGGTCCTGCCTGCGGAGCAGTTGTTCGATATCAGCAAGTTTCCGCCGCAGGCGGCGCCGCTCGTGCAGAACTACGTTACCATGGGGCAGCTCTACGCCAGCGAATGGATGCAGCACCTCTTCCGCTACTACAACATCCAGTCGCTCGACGTTGTCCAATTGCCGCGCGTGCCGGTCGAGTACATGGCCTATGAGACTGTGGTGGGTTCGCTCCCGGTGCGGCACTGGGAGCTGACCAACACGCGCTACTTGCTGGGACTGGCGATCCCTGCCGACCAGATCAACAAACTCCTGGACCCGGCGCGGAAGTCATTCAGGATAGTGAAGTACTTCGCGGTAGTCCCCAAGCCGGACCTGGCCGGTCCGCCAGCGACCTTCGATGAAATGACCGCCGTCCTCACCGAGGAGGGCCCCTGTGCCCTCTACGAGTTCGCCGGCGCGCTGCCGCGCGCCAAGCTCTACACGGATTGGCAGGTCTCGGCCGATGACAATGAGACGCTCAAGCAATTGGCCAGCCCCGCCTTTAATCCGGCGCAAAAGGTCCTTGTGGCCTCTCGGCTGCCGGCGCCCGCCGCCGCCAATGCGAAGGAGTCTGCCGGCACCGTGGACTTCACCAGCTACGCCCCCAAGCGAATCGGGTTGAGCGCAAAAGCCGCTGCGCCTTCCGTGTTGCTCCTGAACGACAGGTTCGATCCCGGCTGGAAAGTGACGGTGGACGGAAAGCCGGCGGAGTTGCTGCGCTGCAACTATATCATGCAGGGGGTGCAGGTGCCGCCCGGTGAGCACCAAATCGAGTTCCGGTTCGCCGCCCCGGTCACCGCTTTTGTCATCAGCCTCTTGGGTCTTGCCCTGGGCTTGTGGCTGCTCTGCCTTGAGGTCCGGGCTATCTCGGCAAGGGGAGCGGCGCGCACGGAGTGAGGCGCCCTGCCAGCGGAGGCAGATCGGTTTCGCGGCTATTTCAGCAGGCCCAGACTGCGCATCCATTCCTGGGCGCGCTGGGGCCAGGTGGTGACCGTCTTGGCCGAGGGACGCAACCCGTAACCATGGCCGCCGGCGGCATAGAGATGCATCTCCGCCGGCACCTTGGCTTGTTTGAGGGCCAGGTAATAAATGAGGCTGTTTTCGACACCAATGCCGTCGTCCTCGGCTTGTACGAGGAACGTAGGCGGCGTGTTTGCGGTCACGTTCAGTTCGGGCGCCAGTTTGTCGTCCTGGTCCTTGAGCACAAGGTATGCGGGATAAATCGGCATCGAGAAATCCGGACGGCAACTAACCTGGTCGGCGTCGTCCACGGGTTCATAGGCCCGCTTGTCGAAGTGGGTGCTCAGATAGGCCGTGAGATGGCCGCCGGCAGAGAATCCGAGGACGCCGATGCGGTTCGGATCGAGGTTCCATTGCTTTGCGTGAAACCGGACAAGGCCCAGCGCGCGTTGTGCGTCCTGCAAGGGCAGGATGTGTTTGTCGTCACCCGGGCGCGTCGGCACACGGTATTTCAACAGAACACCCGTCACGCCGATAGAATTGAGCCATTCGCAGACTTCCGTGCCTTCCAGGTCCATCGCCAGAATGCTGTAACCGCCGCCGGGACACACGACCACCACGGCCCCGGCGTCCTTCTCCTTTGGCGGGCGATAGAGGGTGATGGTCGGCCGGCTGACGTTGCCCAGACGGATCACCCGTTGGCCGGCCACCAGGTCGCCGTCCGGTTTGGTCGTGTCATGTTCTTGGCCGACCTCGCCTTTTTCGTCGGGCGCGCCCTTCGGCCAAAGTGGAATTGGTTCCGAAACACTGCCGCCCCGTGCAAGGGAGCCGGCGCCAAACAACATCAGGAGCCAAACAAAGCGGGAAGCCAGAGTCTTGTTCATAGTTTGGTTTTGGAAACGAGGTTGATTTCGTCCTCGAACGGGCCGCGCCGCCCGTAGCTTAGTGTCGCGCGGGAACCGGGGGTCCGCGCTTTGGGGGGTGGTTTGGCGCCCAAGGGAATGTAGAACAACCGGAGACGCTCGCCGGCGGGGTTGGCCTCGTACTGGTAAAGGCCGAAGAAGGCGGAAACGGCGCAGGAACCAGGCGTGGTCTGACGGCGATAGAGGTTCCAGAGGAGGGATTGGCTGGCGGCGCCGCTCCTGGGATTCTTTTCGGACCGCCATAAGGAGTAGAGCGGGGCGTATTCGCGCTCGATGCTCGGGTTTTCGGGCAGGAACGGTTCGATGGCTGCAAGGACCTGGAGCCGGCGGTTGCCGTCCAAATCGCGGCGGCAGGTGAACAAGGGCCACACGTCCAGCCGGTGTCTGGAGGCCCCGGTCTCGGTGTTCCTGGCGGTCATGTCGGAGCCGAGGAAAAAGAGGATGCGGGTGCGTTCGCGATCCAGAGGGTCGGCGTGGAGGCGATTGCGCTTATATATCGGCCAGAGATAGAAATCGTCGACCAGGTTGGAGTTGTAGGAATGGCTGTAGAACGGCCAGATGCGAGTGGTGTGCTTGCCCTGGCCGCGCGCGAACTCGATGAAGGGCCAGGGGGCCTGCCATTCACGATACTTTTTCCCGCGGTCATCGATCCGGGAGAAGAAAGGCCAGAGAACAGTAGTAGAATCGCGGTTGGGTGAGCGGAGCGCGCTGTAGGCAGGCAGGACGCCCAGTTCGTGCTGAGGATCGCCGCTGCCCAGACCTGAATGCCGGTTGAAGAAGACTGGCCAGAGGGCGAAGCGGTTGTCGTGACCGGGCACGGTCTCGACCTCATTGAAACCATTAGTATGGGTAGTGATGTCTTTGTGCTCGTGGCCGGCCAGAGGCCAGAACTGCCAGCCCTCGAGGGCCGGGCCATGGCGGAGGTGGAAGAGGGGATACAGGTAATTGTCGGTCACTACGGCTCCCTTGCGAGTCCGAGAGTATGCGGGGAACATGACATAAGAGATTTCGTCGCGGAACAGGCGGTTTCTCAAGTGGCCATAAAAGGGCCCGTATGCCGTGTAGTCCTGGCTGGGGTCCGAGGAGCGTTGATAGAAGAAGAATGGAAAGAGAGTGAAACGGTTGCGGACCTTTTCGTGTTGGGATGGGCCGCCGGCGAAACTGAGTATTTGACAGAGTTGCCAGCGGTACTGGCCTCCATACCGGAAGTAGGACATGGCAGGATAGAGAAACCTGAATTCGCTCGAATCGGTGTCTGGGTCGCGCGTGGTCCAGAGCAAGGGGGGCAAGGCCCAAGTCTCACTGGGTCCCTGCCACTCCTTATAGTAGAACGGGCCGGCGGCCTCGACCCGCTGGCCGGGTGTGAGGGTGAGGCCGAATTGGTCGAAGAGGGGACCGGCATGAAAGGAGTCCTGGGCCAAACTGCAAAGGGGCAGCATGAGGCAAAGAGACTTCGATAACGTTATCGGCCCCTCCAGACTCCTCAAAAAGCTCCGTTTGAGCCAGTTATTGGCATTAAACCTCGTCATTCTATCTTGGTTTCAGAATCGAGGTTGTCGACCAAGGCGCCATTGGGCGCGGCGTCAATCGCGCATGGTTGATAGTGGTTCGCTTTGATTGCCGGGGAAGGAGTGTTTTGGGGGTTCTTGCGGGCAAGGAGGCTTAAGAGGGCGGGCAGAAAGGCCAGGCCGGCGATCATGCAAGAGGCCAGGCCAATGGACATGACATAGCCGAGGCTTTGGAGGCCGCAGTGTTTGCCCAGGGTGAGGCTGCCAAAGCCGGCGATGGTGGTCAGGCCCGAGACCAGGACGGCTTTGCCGGTGCTTCGGGTGAGGATGCTCGGGGTTTGCTCTTCGGCGTAACGGTTGAGGATGTGAATGCCGTTGGTGACTCCAATTCCGATGACCAGGGGCAGGGTCATGATATTGGCCGGGTTCAAAGGGATGTGGCACAGGCCCATCAAGCCGGCCAGCCACAAAGAGCCGACGGCGACCGGGATCAGGGCCAGCACCACGCAGGCGAGGCTCCGGAAATGGACCAGGACCAGCAGGACAATGGCGATGAGCGAGTATTCGGCGGCCTGGACGTAGCTTCTCTTGAGCAACTCGGTGTATTCGTAGAACTGGACCGGGGTGCCGGTGACGTTGGGATCGATGCGGCGCAATTGTTGAATGAACAGCTCCTGGTTCTCGCGTTTCCAGAGGTCCTCCTTGGCGTTGACCTGAAGGAGGTACTTGCCGGTGACGCCGACGAAGCGATCGTGCATGAACTGCGGGAGGTCCTGGACACGCAACGGGCTTGCGTCATCCTGGTCCTGGAGGCCCTTGAAAGTGGCTTGAATGTCATCGAAAAAGGCCCGTTGGAAGGCGGTGAGTTTGAGCGAGCTGGCCTCGAGTTGGGCGGCGTCCCCGCGCAGCATTTCTTTGCGGAGGTCGATGACGGCCTGGCGCAAAGAATCGATTTGTGCCGGCAGGGCGGGTTGGTCGGCGGGTATTTCCTGGCGGATGTTGCCCAGGTAGCCCAGAAGGGAATAGAGAGTGGTGCTCAGTTCGGTGAGGTTGACCGGGTCCAAGGCGGGTTGGGGGAAGCGGATCGAGGCAAGGTTCCTTTTGATATCGGCGACCAGGGCGAGTTTGTGGGTTTGGTCTTCGGCCAGGAAGCGGGTAATGGAATCGATGCTCGAGACGGAGGAGAGGTTGGTAATCTGTTGTTCGAGGGCGATTGCATGCTGGAGGTTGGTGGCGATGACGGCGGCGTAGAGGACAGACTTGGGGGTTGAATTGATGAGTTTCTGTGTGTACTCGACTGCCGGGAGGCCCTTGCTTTGCAGGTGGAGCAGGTTGTAATCGAAATAGACCTTGTGGACCTGGGTGGCAGCCAGACCGCACAGGAGCAGGACAATTGCGGTGATGAGGCGGGGCCGCTGAAGCCAGAGGTTCTCGATGCGGGCCCGCCGGAGATCGGGGCCGTGCCGGGCTTGGTCGATGACATTCTGGCGGCCCCGAGACAGGAGCACGGGCAGAAGGGTCATCATTGGGACAAAGCAGACCAGCAGGCCGAAGCCGCAGATGAGGCCCATCTCCTGGATGCCTTTGAAGTTGGTGAAGATCATGGCCAGGAAGGCCCCGGCGGTGGTGAAGGCGCCTGTAAAGATGCCTTGGCCGGTGAAGACCATGGCCTTGGCCAAGGCGGCTTGTTTGCCGGAGCCCCGGCGCAATTCCTCTTCGTAGCGGGAGATGAGATGGACGCCGTAATCGATGGCCAGGCCGATGAGGATGGGGACGAAGGTAATGGTGAGGATGTTCAGGTGCCCGACCGGCCAGGGCATGAAGGTGAAGGCCAGGGTATAGGCCAGGCCGAAAAGGAGGCAGAGCGTGGCTTTGACGGGGCGTCCGATCTCGTTGTAGGCGTAAATGAAGATGAGGGCGCAGAGGATCAGCGAGACGATACTGGCGAGGGCGGCGTCCTTTTTGGACTGGTCCATTTGGTCGTGATCCAGAACCGGTTCCCCGGTCAGGCCGACGTTGACGCCGGGCACCTCGGTGCGGGTTTGCTCGACCAGTGTGCGCAGGCGTTCGACGGCGGCATCGTTGAGTTCCTCGCGCGGCGCCTGGGCGGTCAGCAGGAAGATCCGCCCGTTGGCAAAGCTGATATAGACATCCTGTTCGGCAGTGCCGGTGGGATTGAACAGGGCTGTGACACCCGGGGAGGGCGGGGCGCCAGAGCGGCCCAGGGAATCGCGCGCCTGGGTGAGAATCCGCTCCAGGGCGGGCAGGGCTTTCATCAAGGCCTCCGTCTCCGCGTTCTTCTCGCGCTTGGCGGTGCGGATTTGGGCGTTGATCATGCTGAAGAGAGAAACCAGATTCGTCGTGTGGGTGAATTGCTCGATGAAGGGACGGTAATCCAGCAGGGCCTGCCTGAGTTCCCCGAGTTCCTTGTCCGGAACGAACAGCAGGGCCTTGGGTCCCAGCATTCTCAAGTCGGCTTTGTAAAAAACATCGTGGAATAGATTGGTCTCGGCCGCCATTTTGGGGCCCAGCCGCTCGACGAACTGCCGGTTTTTCTCGGTGCTCTCGCTCTCGACCACGACTGCGAGGTCGTCCTGCGTGGGGAACTCGTTCTTGAAGCGGAGGAAATTCCGGTGGTACCTCTTGTTGGCGCCCACCAGGTCCTCCTGGCGCAGGTCAAAGGCCGTGTCTGAGGTCAGGCTCTTGAGGACAAAAGCCACGCAGAGCGCGCCCAGGAGGATTTGAGGCCAGACAAAAAGCCATGGCCGGCGCCCCACCACTTGAGCAAGCCAGCCCAAGGCGCGGGCGACAGGATTGTTGTCGGTGAGCTTCCTCATCGAGGAGTTAATTTCGATTGCCGGTTTTCACGATTCACCGGCACTGCTGCCCTTTATTTCACCTCACCGCCTCGTCAGGATACTCGGCGTTGGAATAGACTTCTTTGACGTCGTCGTGGTCTTCGAGGGCCTCGATCAGCTTGTTGAGAGCGGCGGCGGCCGGCTCGCCGGCCAGGGGCACGGTGACGGTGGGCAATTCGGTAATCTCGGCGGCTTCGGCCTTGATGCCTTTGGCCTCGAGTTGCTTGTGGACGGCCTCGAAGTGCGCCGGGTCGGTGATGATTTCATAGCCCTGGGGCTCGGCTTTGAAGTCCTCGGCGCCGGCCTCCAGGGCCAGTTCCATGAGTTGGTCTTCGTTGGCGGCTTCGCGGGAGAGGATGATTTGGCCTTTGCGATGGAAGAGGCGCGAGACCGAGCCCTGGGTGGCCAGGGAGCCGCCGCTCTTGGTGACCAGGCTTCGGATTTCGGAGGCGGTGCGGTTGCGGTTATCGGTGCTGACCTCGACCAGGAGGGCCACGCCGTGAGGGCCGAAAACCTCGTAGGTCAGGTCCTCGAAAACGGTGGTCTGCCCGCCGCCGATCCCCTTTTTGACGGCCCGCTCGACGTTGTCGTTGGGCATGTTGGCGGCGCGGCATTTGAGCAGAACCATGCGCAGCCGCGGGTTCATGGAGGGGTCGCCGCCCCCGATTTTGGCGGCAATCGAGATTTCTTTGCTCAGCTTGGAAAAGACCTTCCCGCGCTTGGCATCGACAGCCCCTTTGAAGTGCTTGACTTTGGCCCATTTGCTATGTCCAGACATGTTCTTGCTTGGTTAACAGGTTGAACCGAGCCGATTGAACAGGATTTTGCGTCCAAGAAAAAGGCTTATTTTGGGGCGCGGCGCAGCAGGCATGGACAAGGGGAGCCTCAAAATGTTTGAAGCCACCCTCGCCGACAATCAGGGAATGGGTCCCGTGTCGGCGACTTTGTCACTGGCCCCAGCTCAGACCTGGGAGCACGGGGCCGGCGCCAGGAACCAGTTCGAGACCTTCGACACGGTGTCAGCGTATTGAGGGTCGTTCTTGAGCCGGTTCCAGGTCGGGTGTTTGCCGAAGGCGGCGAAATGCGCGTCGTGGGCCGCCCTGTCCTGGGCGGAGAGCATGTAAGTCAGGTGCGGCAGGTCCTTGCCGACCAGCACCTGCCCGTAGAAGACGGGGGCCAGGCCGACCTCGTGCATCACCTCGATCTCGCCCGAGTTGAACATCTCGACCTTCTTGAGCGCCTTGACCTCACTATAGCTCTGATAGGAGCGCAACTCGAAGATGCGCGGCTTCTTCTCGAGCGAGTAGGGTGCCAGTTCGAGCTTAGGCTGGCCGGCGAAGGCGAGCATCAGCCAACTGTCAATCCGCTCGAACGCAGGGTTGGATTTGGGCGTTTGCAGGTAGTCGGCGCCGGCCTGCTGGTACGCGGGGTCGGCGTTCATGCGCGAGGCGGCAGTGGCAAAGGAATCGATTGAGGGATAAGGAATGAGCACATAGACCGATGGAGGCCCCTTGGGCTCGAGCTCCGTGAACACGCCGATCGGTTTGAGGCCCAACCGGTTCAGCGCCGGAATGGCCGCCTTCTCGAGGTAGGCCTCCAACAGTTCGTGGCCGGCGCCCTCCTTGAAACGGTAGGCCCGCAGTTCGTAATACTCCCGGCCCGCGCCGCCAGCAGGGGGCTGGGCCGTGGCAGATCGAGCGCCGGCGGGGCCGAGGCCGGCGAGCGCGGAAGCTGCAATCGAGGTCTTGAGGAATTCGCGTCGTTTCATGTTTTCTGGTTGGTTGTGGGCGGGACATTCCCGCCACGAAAAAGAACTAACGCCGCTGCAGCGGGAAGTCAACCACTCCCGGAAGCCGGGCGCATCTGGTCCCGAAGACACTTGCAAAACAGAGAACATCTTCGGGACAAGCCCCTGTTTTCGGCGAGCTTGATGCAGCCGTGACGTTCAAGATGCCGGACTAAATCCAGCCGCCTCATGCCGGGCCAAGCACCAGCGGTTCACGAATCGCCTCCTGCCCGCGCAATTCCTCCTCGGCCATCTGGCGATTGGCCTCCAGAACCATTCTGGCGGCCTCCAGCGAATTGGCCCGCGCTTCCTCCAACGTCGCTCCCTGCGTATTGGCTCCAGGCAGTTCCTCCACAAACGCCGCGTAGCCTTCAGGAAACCGCCGGAAAACCGCGGTGAATTTCAAGCTCATGCAATTCAGATTACGCCGATATCCGAAGGTTGACAAGAGCCGAGGGCGCGCACGGAGTGACGCGCCCTCGAGTTTGGACATCTTGCGGCACCGCGAAGCGGTGATTTGAAGGTAGCCGTGGGGCTTCAGCCCACGGAATCAGCGGCCCGTAGCCGTCGCGTCGCGCCAGCGACGCCTGCACCCCCCGGCTTGCCCTGTCAATCCCACAGATGCCGCTCGTCGTATTCAATCTCATGGCGGTCCAATAGCACCCCGTTACTCCTCTTGGAAGTTCTTTTTGCGGTGGTGTTGCCGCTGCTTGGAGATATACGCCTTGACCTGGGCGTCCTGCGATTTGCTCACAGTGAAGGCCCCGTAGCCGTCCTGCCAGCCGAGGCCGCGGCAGCCACTGATGTTCTGCTTGATCCACCCGGAAGACCCGCCCTTGATGCGCTTGAGCTCCTGCATGTCCAGCCGCAGCCAGGGCTCGCGGCCTTTGGTGCTGAAGACAACGTGGTAGTGGAGACTGGTGAAGGCATCGGCCATAGTGTAATTGACGCGGTTGGGCTGCGTGAACGCGCTGGGTGTAGCAGGCGTCGCTCCGCGACGCAATACTGATTCGGGGCGCGCCACCCGTGGGCTGAAGCCACACGGCTACCTTCAAGACATCGCTCCGCGATGAGCCCCGGGCAACCACTGCGAACCCGGGAAAAAGCCGGCGAAAACGTCCAAACTCCAGGGCGCGCACGGAGTGACGCGCCCTACCCGCCTTCACGGCCTTACGCCGAGGGAACTCGGTTTTCCATGATTCCCCCTTGCGAGATTGGCCGGGCGGGGTACGATTGGCCGGATCGCTGTCTAAAACCCTGGCGGTCTTCTGTCTCATCGGCCTTTGCTGACGCGCGCGTTTTACGGCTCGGGCGTGCCCGGGAACATCGGCTCGGTCGGGAGGGTCCGCGGGCCGTCCTCGGTGCAGAGGGCGTAGCGGGCGGGCTCCTGGCCGGAGGATTCATAGAGGGAGACCACAGCGTGCTGGCCCAGGGTATTGACGGCGTAATAGACCAGGTTGAAGTTGGGTTTGCCGCGCGCATTGAGCAGCCGTTTCTCGAGGGTATTGGCCACCACCCGCTCGAGCGCCGCCAGGCAGGCGTCCTTGGGGGATTTGCCCTGGCGCATCCCTTCGACGACGAGAAATGAGCCGAGGGAGAACAGGTTCGCTTCGCCCCGGCCGGTCGAACCGGCCGCGCCGATTTCTCCATCCACATACAATCCCGCCCCCAGGATCGGCGAGTCCCCGACGCGCCCGGGGATTTTCCACGGCAGCCCGCTGGTGCTGGTGACCCCGGCCACCTGGCCTTTGGCATTGACGGCGTCGCAGTTGATGGTGCCGTAGAAATGGTCCGGGTCGAGCAAGCCCTCCGCCACCATGGCCAGCGCCGCGCGGCGCCCGGCGGCAGCGCGCCCCTTGGGCCCCGGGTAATGCTCCCGGTCGGTCCGGCGCTTCCATTCGAGCCAGAGCCGGCGCGACTTTTCGGTATTCAAGTCCGCTTCGATCTTGAACCCGAGGTTGCGGGCGAACCGCTGAGCGTCTTTGCCGGCCAACAGGTGGTTGTCGGTCTCTTCCATGACCTTCATGGCCACCAACGACGGGGTGCGGACGCCCTCGAGGCAGGCGACGGCGCCGGCGCGCTTGAGCGGGCCGTGCATCACCGACGCGTCCAGTTGCACCACCCCTTCCGCGTTAGGCAACCCGCCGTATCCCACGCTCGTATCCTCCGGGTCCAGTTCCACGATGTTCACGCCGGCGACGAGCGCATCGAGCACGTCCGCCCCGGCGGTGATCATCTGGAAGGCCTTGGCCACGCACGTCAGGCCCGTCGGGTCTTGCGATTTATTCCCGTTGGCCGCCGAGAGCACCAGCGGTTTGGGGTGGCGTTTAAGGGCCGCCGGCGCCTGGGCCAGGAGCGACGGACCGGCCAGCGCGCCCAACCCGGCGGCGGCCACGAATTTCCGGCGGTTAATCTGTTTGTGCATAGTCGGCTTCCTCTTGGTTTTCAAATGTTGAGCCATTCCAGGCCGAGGATGTTCGGGTTTCCCGCCCGGAGCGCGGCCAGGAGTTCGGCGCCGGGCTCCTGGTCGAGTTGGATGCGGCAACTGGCGGCGGCGGCCCCATCGAAGATGAGGTTCTGCACCTCCTCGATGTTGATGCCGGCGCGGCGAACCTGGTCCATGACAAAGGCCAGGACCCCGACGCGGTCATAGTGCCGGACCAGGAGTTGCCCCTTGGCGGGCGTGCGCGTAGCGAGGTTCACGCAGTTGAGGACCGCCCCGGTCTTGACGAAGGTCTGGATGATGCGCAGGGCCTCCTCGGCGATAGCTTCCTGCGCTTGCTCGGTCGAGGCGCCGATGTGATGGGTGCCATAAAAATTGGGCAGGGACAGGATGGCGTCGCTAAACTCGGCAGTGGACGCCGCCGGCTCCGGGTCGAAGACGTCCAACCCGGCGCGGAGTTTGCCGGCGGCAAGGGCGGCGCTCAAGGCGGGCTGGTCCACGACCTCCCCGCGGGCGGTGTTGATGAGGATGGCGTTGGGTTTCATCAGGGCGAGGCGCTGGGCGTTTGCGAGCCGGCGCGTCTCCGGTTTGAGCGCCACGTGCAGCGTCACGATGTCCGCCCGCCGGAAGACTTCGTCCAGTTCGCCGCAGCGTTCCACGCCCAGTTCGCGCGCCAGGCCGGGGGTCAGTGAGCGCGACCAGGCCAGGACCTGCAATCCAAAGGCGTGCGCCCGGCGGATGACCTCGCGCCCGATCTGCCCGGTCCCGATGACCCCGAGGGTCTTGCCAAAGACCCCGTCCGCCTTCGAGAATTCCTTCTTGTTCCACTTGCGCGCGCGCAGGGCGGCGACGTTGTCGGGGATGCGGCGGTCCAGGGCCAGCAGCAGCGCAAAGACGAGTTCGGCCACGGCGACGGAGTTTTTTCCCGGGCAGTTGCTGACGAAGATGCCTCGAGCGTTGGCCGCCTTGACATCGATGGTGTTCACGCCCGCCCCGGCCCGCAGGACCAGGGCCAGTTGCTCCCCGGCGCGCAGGGTCTCGCCGGTCACCGGCTTGCCGCGCACGACCAATATCTTGAACGGGCCGATGAGCCGGGGCAGGTCCTCGGCCTTGACACCGGGTTCATAAGCCACTTCACAACCGAGCTTGGCCAGGCGGCCCAGGTGGCTTTCCGGGAATTTCTCAGCCACGAGCGTTTTCATATCAGAAAACCCGGGTCAGGCCTTCTCGTCTCGAGGGTACTTGAAGATCAGGCCGGCCCGGGGCCCTCTCCCGTTCGATGCCCGCGAGCGTGGCGGGGAAGCAGGTGAGCATCGCGGCGGTGGAGGCGGCGCCTTCGGGGAATGTGCGTCTCTTCATGACAGGAGTTTCGACGGCTCGCCGGGATTCCTATTCAAACCAGCTCGTGCCTGGGCGTGGGCATCAAGACCGCGCGAGCACGCCCTTTCCAAGGCCGGCAGGATAGGAGATAGTCCTTTCGCCATGAAACTTTCACGCCGAACAAGGTGGCCCGGGTTAACGACGCTCTTTGGCGGCAAATTCGATCCGCCATTGCACTGCTTCCGTGCGGCCCTGGAAACTGACCGACAGCAGGTTCCCGGTTTGCCCTTGGCGCACAGGGACTTCGCCCCCTGGCTTGGCGGTGGCGCGCGCCTTGGGGGTCCCCGTCTTGTCCGGAACATAGACGAAGAGCGCGTAGGGCGCGCCGGGCACGGTTTCGGAGGAGCCCTCGAGCGCGTTTTGCGATGCGTTCCAAGCCAGCTCCTGCACGGAATAGGCGCCGGTGATATGCCGTGAAGTGCCAATCAACTGCGGGTGGTTCAACCAGGGATGAACCAGTATCACTCGAGTGTCGTGCCCTTCAACCTCGACTGAAATCCGGTCTTGAAAGACGCCCAGGAGCTTCTGGTTCCAGAAGTCGAACGCGATAAAGCTCGAGCCGGGATTCAGCCCGAGCTTATCGGCGAAGGAAACACTTTTGGTTACGGCGGCGCTCCGCCAATTGGGCAGCGCCACCACGTCGTAAAGGCCGGATTTGGCATTGACCTTGAGATCGAGCAGCTCCGGGTAATTGTGGATGTAATCATCGGCGCGGACGCGCTTGAAAGTGTCCCACTCGATGTCGGCGCCGCGGCTGAACAGGTCCGCCGGCAGGATCGGCATGGTGGGCAAGGTCCGCTGCAGGAGCGGGAGCCTCTGGGCAGGCAACTCAGGCATTACCCCGGCCAGAGGATAAGCCACCCCGCTGAGGGCCACCAGGCTCACCAGGGTCCGCGCCTCGGCCAGCGTCACGCCGAAGCCAATCATGGGGTCCTCCCGGGTGCGCGCCGTGTCCACGACTTCAGCGGGCCGTTTCCGCTTGGCCTCTTCCACGGTCAGCGGCCCTCCCAAATCCAAGCCCTCGCCCGGCATGACATAGACGACAATCCGGTTCAGGAATGCGTTGGCGTTGATGGAACTGAACAGCGCGTGCATGCCGTGCCAGTTGTTGTAGAGGTCCTCGCCGTTGAAATAGGAGTTGAAGAAGCCCAGGCCGTTGAGCGGTGTGCCGGCGGGACAACCCTCGACGAACGTCTTGGGGCCGAGGACCGCGCGAATCACCTCCAGCCGATGGCGGTAGGCGTCAATGGGGTCCGCGCCCGGGTCATAGAGCCGTTCCCGGGCCACCGCCGGGACGTATTTGGGCAGGGCGTGTTCGCCGTCGAACTTGTAATACTCGAATCCCCATCCGCCCAACGTGGTGAAGAGCCGCTTGAGGAAATCAAGGACCTCGGGCCGGGTTGAATCCAGCGCCGGGGTCCCGTAGTCGAGGATCAGCTTGCCCTGCTTGTCTCGCAAATACCAGTCGGGATGCGCCTCGACCGCCCCGGCATAAGCATTGGGCACGAGCCACAAACCCGGATGGAGGCCCTTTGACTTTATGTGGTCCGCCAGCCACTTCGGGCCGTGAGGGAATTTCTTCAGGTCCCAGTTCTCGATCCAGGAGTGGCCCTCTTTCAAGCCCCGGTCGTAGCCGTCATCGAGTTGGACATACTGGAAGCCGTAGGGCTTGAGATGCTGCGCCAGCCAGTCCGTGTTTTCCACCACCTCCTGCTCGTTGACGGCCCCGTAGTAACTCGTCCAACTGCACCACGACATCGGCGGCCTGGGAAACGGCCCCTCATCGAAGGGGACGTAAATCGGCACGCCCAGGGTCTTGGTATAATACTGCGGTGTTAAGCGTATTTGCGCGCTTCCCCAGAGCGGCAGGGTCAGCCCCAGCCGGTCCTCGCCTGGGTCGCCATTCAACAATTGGGCCTGGTCCGGAAACAGGATTGCGGTGTCGGTCGCGCGGTCAAAGAGGCTATGGAAGATCGAACCGGAAACCTTGCCCAGGGCGAAGTACATGCATTCCGGGTTCTGCCGGGGAAGGCGAGACGGGTTTCGAGTGATGCTGCCGCCGTAACTGCCGGCGACCTCGCCGGTTCCCTTCCATTGGACCGGCACTCCTTCCGGGTCGAGGAACCGGGCGGTCACGCGGTCTTTTGAAACGGGAACCCGGGCTGTCAGGACCGCGCCCGGCGCGGTGCACGAGACCGTCAGGACCGAAGCGCCCATTTCAAAAAGCCAGGCGCTCTGCGGCTCGGCGGTGCGGATCAGCAGCCGATTGGAATCCCCTTTGCCGATGGACCAGGCTCGGAAGGGCCTTAGCCCCTGGGGCGTCTGAAGGTTGAGCTGCACATGGGTCAGCAGGACTCCCAAGGTGGCATGCGCTATCCCCAACCCGCCCGCGATAGGGTCCGCAGTCAGGTCCCAGCCCTCGTGAGAGACTCGGACCGTCTGCGGAGCGTCTCTGCCGGTGTTCACCTGGGCCGACACCGGGGCCGCCGGCAGCGGGAGAATCATGATCGCCAGGCACAGCAATTCCTGTCCGACGGAGCCTCGCATTTTCATTGTCTCCCTTTCTTATACGGTATTCCAGCATGGACACAAAGAGCGATTTCGCCCAAAGTGACCTGGCTCCTTGACCGGCGCTCGTCGCTCGGCTACATAATGAGCCTATGTGGCCGCTTGGAGCAGGCAAAGCACTGGCTCCAGGCCACGTTCGAGATCGACCACGCCCGCCGGCTCAAGCCGATGGCGCTGAAAGACCCGGACCTGGAGCCGTTGTGGAAGGAGATTGGCAGCTTCTGAATATCCTGCCCTGGCGGTCGAGCAAGCCCTACAGGTCGCGCCCGGAGAGGCCGTCCACGGTGAGGTTGATATCGGGGAAAGTGTCTCCGGCGGGCCGAATGGCCTTCGCTGCCAGGTAGCTCGCGTGGCCATCGACAAAACCGTAATTGCGCTTGCCGCGCCAGTCCCACCAGTCCGCCTGGACGGACGCATGGGAGCTGAGCCATTCCGCCACTAACCCCTTCTGCGCCGGGAAACGGGCCTCGGCGGCTCTGCGCGACAGGCATGGAAACGAATTGCTTTGATAAAGGTCCGAGAGACTCATCGCATTTATGGCCGCGTCGGAATAATAGGAGGCTGCCGTGTAACCGTAAGACGTGCTGTCGAAGTTGGTAATCGCTTCGGGGTCGCTCGGGCAGATCAAGACGCCGGGCGTAAAATTCGTCGAGAGGTCGGGATTATTGGCGGCGGTTTCCGAGCCGGAAAACGCCAGGTACGGCTGCACGACCCACCGCCAGCACCGCCCCATCCACAGGAACGGATCGCCCGTGTTCGGCAGGCAATCCTGTTGGTCTGAGCAGTAGAGCGCGAACGCCACCCCAATCTGCCGCAGGTTGCTGGCGCAACACGTCCGCCTGGCCGACCCTTTCGCCTTGGCCAACGCGGACAGGAGCATCGCCGCCAGCAGGCTGATGATGGCGATGACGACGAGCAGTTCGACCAGCGTGAACGCGCGCTTCGCGCGCGGCGCCAGGCGGACCCTGTTTCGGAAACGGCCGGAGATCGCAGGCATCGACGCCCAATTTAGCGCGCCCCCTTTCTTCCGTCAACATGATTAGTGTCAGAGGTTGACGCAAGGCGGGGCTGCCCTGAGGCCGGACGCGGGGGCGTGAGCGCGGAGGCGCAGCCCTGAAATCCGAAGTCCGAGTTCCGAAATCCGAAGGAAATCCGACACCCGAAGTCCGAAATGGCCTTGTGCGCCGGCGGGCTTGACTGGTGCGGCCGATGGGGCGATGCCCAAAGCGGCAGGCGCCAGACGCTCGGAGCGCTTTGGGGCGCCGAGCCTCACGGCATTATGGGGTGAACGCCGAAAAAGTCAGGCCCCTGGTCAGGTCTTCATCCGTAAGGTCACCTTGTCGCCGATTTTCAACCCGAACCGACGGGCCGCTGAACCTCCGTTGACCGCAATTTCCAGAAAATCGCTCGAACCAAACACCGCCACGGGCCGGCCGACCGGAACAGCGCCATAGAACTCCCCCAAGCCGCAGCGCACCTTCCGTTGGCCCATAATCTCACACACGCACGCCCTTTCGCGGGAGACCAATTCCGCTCCGATGTTCGTAATCGCGTTGCCAAAGCGGTCAATGCAGACGATCTCACCCCAAGCCTCTCCGCGTTGTTTCGTTGCTTGCGGCCAGGGCAGGCGGACGTAATCTCTCAACTCACGACCGAGCCGTGACGCGCGCAGGCCCCGGCTCAGATGAGCGGCCACGGGCGCGAAGATGTCGCGCCCGTGAAACGTCCGGCTGACCGGCGCGAGAAAATACTCCGGATTCTCCAGCAACCGGATCGTCTTGATTTCTTCAAGCCCCAACGCCCAAGAGAGCACGCCGTTGTCCGGACCGACGAAAAAGTGGTTCGCGCTGCGCACGGCGATGGCCCGCCGCCGGCTGCCCACGCCGGGATCAACCACCGCCACGTGCACAGTACCTCTTGGAAAAAACCGGCAACTGGCCATCAACGCGAACGCCCCGGCGCGAATGTCACCCGGTGGAATCCCATGCGTGATGTCCACCACGTTCGCGCGGGGGTGGATGCCCAGAATGACGGCCCTCATTGTGCCAACGAACCAGTCGCCCAAGCCGAAATCGGTAGTCAGGGTGATCGCGCGCATGAGCAAACTCTATGCTCGAACAAGCCGGACGCAACGCCTAATCCCTCGTCATTATTCGCATCCTGTCACCCGCCATATCAGTTCCTCTTCTGGCCGTGCGGAGGGCTCCCCACGAGGCAGCACTGGGAAGTCACTGCGGGCCTGTCTGGGACGCCAAGGGCGTCCTGCAAGGCCCAGGGAAAGGAGGAGCGATGAAGGCGCTATTTTCGGTCGGCCCCTTCGATCCTGACGACCTTGACCTCGCAGACGGCGTGATCCGCCCAGAACGTGAGGGCGTACTTGCCGATTACCTTGATCTGAACGGGCCTGTCGGTTTCATCCCTCTCCTCGTAGTCTCCCATCTGATACGGGTCGGCACAAAGGCTATCGACGAAGGAGAGGATTCGGTTCCGGTCCTGTGCCGAAGGCCGGCGAAGGGAGAGCACTTCGTGCGTGATGAGAACCTTGTACGGTCTCATCCGCTAATCCTTCCAGCGTTCTCGCAATTGGTCCAGGGAGACCCAATGGGCGGGATCACGGTCATCGATGCGGCGGCGGAGGTCCCCTCGGAACTCGGGGTCGCGCAGGTGCCGGAGGTGGGTCAGGTACGCGGCCAAGTGGTCCTGCTGGTCCTGCGGCATCACGGCCAGTTCTTCCTTCATCTTTTCCAGCGTCATACTGGTCGTAATTTATCCGGGAGCCCTTCCAAACGCAAGGGAAGCATTCGAGGCGTTCTTAAGCCGGCAATCTCGATCCTGCTGGCCTGGCCAGCGGCGGAGCCTGCCCAGGGCCCGTCGCTCCGCTTCACGGACGGCGAGGCCCACCGTTGGAGCGCAAACCGGCCAGGCGAGGCCGGGAGCCAGCGGAACGCCATCCCGGCCCGGTGCGCGGATACCCGGAGCGCGATGGGGTTTGGGTTGGGACGCTCGCGCGTTCGCTCCGGCGCTTTGGCCAACCCCGCGCCCGTCCATTCTGCCGTGTCACCGCCACACCGTTGCGTTCTCGCGGACGAAGGCTTCGAAGGTGCGCGGCCTTTTGCCTGTGACCGTTTCGACATCCTTGGTCACTGCCGCCGTGTAGCCTGCCCTAACAGCGCCGTAGAGCACGCCGATGTATCGGACCGCGCCTTCCGGCAGGCCGCTCTCGCGCATCCCCTGGAGCATCGCCTCTTCGGTCAACGGATGATAGCCGATCTGTTTCCCGATGACCTTGGAGATGATACTCGCGGCCGTCGCGTGATCCAGGGCCTCGGGGCCGGTCAAGTTGTATGCCTTTCCGAACAGGCCCTTCTGGAACGCGCTCACGGCGACCTCCGCGATGTCGGCGACCGAAATGAAACTCGTCTTGCCGTCGCCAGCCGCGAGCCAAATGCCGCCTTTCTTGACCATCGGCGCCAGGAACCCGGTGGAAAAGTTCTCCATGAAGAAGTTGGGCCGCAAGATGGTGTAGTTGACGCCAGCAGCCATCAGGCGCCTTTCAATCTGGCGTAGCGGCGCCTGTTCCACGGCGTCCACCCCGAGGGCGGATATGAAGACGACGTGGCGGACGCCGAGCGCCTTGGCTCTGTCGATGAGCGGGTTCAACTTCGCGGGCGCGTCCGAGTCCAGGGGCGGGGCCAGCAGGAACAGACCCTCGGCGCCGCTCATCGCCGGGGCGAAGGTCGCCGGCTCTTGGTAGTCGAACCGGACCGTCTCCACGCCTGCGGGGAACGCCGCCTTGGCCAAGGTCCGTGCCGTTGCTTTTATCTTGAAGCCTTTTGCCGACAGCGAGGCTACGACTGCGCGGCCAAGGTTACCCGTGGCTCCCGTGATCAGTATTGTATTCATCTCGTTTCCTTTGTTTATGCTCCGTTTCTGTTTTTTCCGGCCGCCGCGACATCCCGGAGCACGTCCGCGATGGTGCTGTGGGCCAGTTCCTCCTCCATCGCGGCCTGGGCCTTCCGGTAATGCCCCAGCAGCCCGCGCTGGATGTTCCGTCCCACAGGACAGCGCGGGTTCGGGTGCTTGCTGTGGAACGCAAACACCGTGATAGTTACTATACCGCTCCTGTCAACTGCTTTTAGTGCGAGGCCGCAGGGACAAAACGCTCCCACCCCGGAGAGCAACCCTGGCTCGGCCAGGCCCATCCGCGTCAGGCTAAGCGGCCCGCATTTTCCTGGGTTGACGCAACCCGGAGGGTTGCAAGAAGGTAGCCGGGAGCATTGCTCTTCCTGGAGTCCCATGGCGGGGTCAGCAAAGCCCAGGTTTGCGCGAGGGTAAGGTGGTTCGCCGAAACCAGGTTCAAGCGCGACTGTCTGGCGGAATACGCCGAGGGGAAGGCGGCGGGGCCGAAGCGCCGGACGTTCGTGTTCGTCAACAACCGCCTGGAGGGGAATGCGATTCCCACCATCCCCGCCATGATTGAGGCTGGTTGATGCCTGCCCGCGCCTCACGGCCAGCGCAGGCGGTAGAAACGGGTCGGATAATTCGTCCACTGCGAATCGCTGAAATAAAGGGAGCCGCTGGTCAGGGTGTTTGTGGTCAATGGGGTCCAGGTGGGATTGACGAGGCTGGGGCTGGCTTCGACCACGACGGTAAAGTTGTTCGTGGCAGTGATGTTGAAGCCGAAGCGGTTGGTTTTCACGCCGAACCTGGCACCGGTGGTCAGCACCTGCGGGTTCCACAGCACGGCTGGACGGCCACCGAAGACCGGTCCCCAGCCCGTGGTCCCTGGCAAGTAATAGATCGTCGCGGGGTCGAAGGGGTATCCGTAACCGCCGAACACCCAGAAACAAGAGCTGAGGGCATTACCCTTGAAATAGACGCTGGTCAGGCTGAAGCAGTATAGGAAGGCACACTCCCCGATGCTGGTGACGCTGCTGGGAATCGTCACGCTGGTCAGGCTGGAGCAGTATTCAAACGCATTGGTCCCGATGTTGGTGACGCTGTTGGGAATCGTAACGCTGGTCAGGTTGGTGCAGTCATAGAACGCCTTCGTCCCGATGCTGGTGACGCTGTCGGGAATCGTGATGCTGGCCAGGCTGGCGCAGTCCAGGAACGCCTGGTCCGCAATGCTGGCGACGCTGTTGGGAATCGCAACGCTGGTCAGTCGGGTGCAATCATAGAACGCCAAGTCCCCGATGCTGGTGACGCTGTTGGGAATCGCAACGCTAGTCAGTCGGGTGCAGAATCCAAACGCACCGTCCCCGATGTTGGTGACGCTGTTGGGAATCGTGATGCTGGTCAGGCCGCTGCCATAGAACGCATAGTCCGCTATGCTGGTGACGTTGTCGGGGATGGTGATGTTGGCTAGGCCGGCGCAGTATTCGAATGCCTCGGGCGGGATGCTGGTGACGCTGTCGGGAATCGTAACGCTGGTCAGGCTGGCGCAAAATCCAAACGGACCGGCCCCGATGTTGGTGACGCTGTTGGGAATCGTAATGCTGGTCAGGCTGGTGTGATCGAATGCCCCGTCCCCGATGCTGGTGACGCTGTCGGGGATGGTGATGTTGGCCAGGCTGGCGCAGTATCCGAATGCCCCGTTCCCGAGGGTGGTGACGCTGTCGCCTATCGTAACATTGGCCAGGCTGGTGCAATATTCAAACGCACCGTCCGCGATGTTGGTGACGTTGTTGGGAATCGCGATGCCGGTCAGGCTGGCGCAGCCATAAAACGCCATGTCCCCGATGCTGGTGACGCTGTCGCCTATTGTAACATTGCTCAGGCTGCCGCACCATTTGAACACCTCGATCCCGATGCTGGTGACACCGTTGCCTATCGTGACGCTGGTCACGCTGGTGCAGTTTTTGAACGTATAGTCCCCTATGTTGGTGACGCAGTTCGGGATCGTCACGCTGCTCATGCCGCCGCAGTCCTGAAAGGCCGCCTCGCCGATAGCGGTGACCGGCAGGCCGTCGGCCGTGTCTGGAATTCTGTCTGGAATGGTCACCGCGCCGCCGGGACCGGTGTAGCCCGCGATGGTGATCGCGCCGTTAGCGGTCCAGTAAGCCCAGATGCCGTAGCTGTTCGTGTATGATTGGGCTTCCACCACGGCAGGCAGCGCCAACAGCAAAAGCAGCGGCAGCAGCCTCGTGGCGCAGGCAGTCGTTAAACACCCGGCCATCGCCTTCGGACAAGCGATTCTCGGAATGGGGGTTTGTGTTTTCATAGTTCCCTCCTGGAATTTGACCGCCGTCATTGATACATGCGGAATCTGGCGGGAAAAGGCATGGAGGAATTTCATAAATCTCGCGTGATGGGGGTCTCAGGAAAGAGGGTCGGGATTTCCGGCCAGCCAGCCGTGGTTGAGGCTTCGCGCTCCAAGGCCACGTTCCGAAGGACGCCAGGGCCGGAAGCAGATGCAGTTCATCCTCCCCTGCGGGTGATTTCAGAAAAATCGCCCAACCTCCCCAACCCCTGAATGGGCTGCTCATGTGACCCAAAGTCCCAGTTTCCTGCACACGGGCCGCTGGCCGGCAGAAGCGAGCCAGCGGCCCGTGGCAGAAGCGGTAGTCTCAACCCAACGCCCAATAAAAGCAAGCCTAATTGTCAGCCAAAAGCCGACCACGAACAGAACCGCCACCGCCAGGGTGAACAGCCACAGGAACAAGCTCTGTCTGCCTGGACGCAACCAGCCCACGCTCCGGCGCAAAGCCGGGATGACCGCCACGACCCTCGGCCTCGGCTTCCGCTCGGACGGCGCCTTCAATGCGCTCCGGGCTGTCAGGGGACTGGGAGTCTATGGCCATATTCTTGATTTCCAATGCACCGCAAAGCACGGGCTGACTCGGGTCAAAGTGAAACAGATGGCCTTTTGCTGTCAAGCGGCAAGCCAGAGCAGCGAGGGGTAGAGGGGTGGGGCGTCAACCCTAGACGTGTTCTCCGTGTCCGTGGGGGCGGTGCTGGGCCTGTTCGCCGCAACGGCTCACCTGATCAGCCAGGCTTGCCTGGTTTTCCTCTTTTAACGCGCCCAGGGTTTTGATAAGGTTTTCTTTGCATGGAAACCGAGCCGGCCACACCAACCGGTGCTCCGCCAGGGGTGCTGCCTCCCGGCCACGATAGCGGACTGGTCACGCTGCTCTTTTCGGACGTGGTGGGGTCCACTGCGCTCAAGCAAACCCTGGGCGACCGCGCCGGCGTGGCGCTGCTCCGGCAGCACCATGAGCTGGTGCGCCAGGTGCTGCGGGACTTCGCGGGCGCGGAGGTGATCAAGACGGCCGGCGATTCCTTCCTGATCCTCTTTCCCATGCCCTCCGAGGCCGTGAGGTGTG
>Ga0326727_10003292_pt1 | contig 52171 bp, 40 predicted proteins | sample MB2enrmetagenome_FD_207643 | JGI IMG/M metagenome (GOLD analysis project Ga0326727, IMG submission 207643) | Lab enriched peat soil microbial communities from McLean, Ithaca, NY, United States - MB29MY | ecosystem: Environmental > Terrestrial > Soil > Wetlands > Peat | place: USA: New York...
CAGGAGGTGCCCTCTGCTCCCGTCAGCTGCTGAAGTCAAGAAAGAAAAAACGCTCAAAAAAGAAAGAGCATTCTCCTGCACCTCTTTTAGAAAGAAAAAACTCTTGAATTCGAAGAGAGAATCTACTGGCTCGCTACAGCAGTTGGTGATCATAGGAGTCAGGATTCAAGATTCAGGAGTCAGGCCTACGCCTGCAGAAGGGCTTCGGCCCGCAGGCAGGCGGCGGGCCGCGGGCGGCCACAAGGGCCGCCCCTACATTGCCACCCCTGCGGGCGCACGCCCAGTTATTAAGTTTTCGTCCTCATAAAATAATTTGACTTGGGCCAAAGGTCGTCCAGTTCTTATAATACCTAAGGTCATTAGCACAAATAACGTTCAAGAACACAAGAGGAGAATTCCATGCCTAGGTTGCTAACCCGGCTCCTTCTCGGCCTGGCGCTGGTGGTTGGATTGATGGCTGGCCGAGGGTTCGCTCAAACTTCAGCGCCGTCCGCTAACCCGGCCCCCGCAGCGCAGGCCGGGCCGGCTTCTAATACCGCCGACCGCCTGGCTCAGCTCGAACAGCAGATTGCAGATGCGCGCAGCTCTGGCGACAACGCCTGGATGCTGACCAGCGCGGCGTTGGTCCTCTTGATGACCGGCCCCGGCTTGGCGCTGTTCTACGCCGGTTTGGTTCGAAAGAAGAACGTGCTGGCCACCATGATGCAAAGCTTCACGCTCATGGTCCTGGTGACGGTGCTCTGGGCTCTTTTTGGTTACAGCTTGGTCTTCCATGAGGGGGTGGGATTCCTGGGGAATCTCGGGTACGCTTTTCTCAAAGGCGTCGGCGCGGCGCCTAACGCGGATTACTCAGCCACCATTCCCCAGCAGACTTTCATGGTCTACCAATTGATGTTCGCCATTATTACCCCTGCCTTGATCACGGGGGCCTTTGCGGAGCGGATGAAATTCAGCGCTATGGTGCTCTTCATGGCCTTATGGTCCGTCATTGTCTACGACCCGATGGCGCACATGGTTTGGGGAAAGGGGGGGTTGCTCAATGCCGCGCTCGGCGGGGCCTTTCCCACACTTGATTTTGCCGGAGGAACAGTTGTACACGTGACTTCCGGCGTTTCGGCATTGGTGTGCGCGCTTTACCTCGGCAAGCGCTTGGGTTATCCGAAAGAACCGATGCCGCCCCACAGTGTGGTGCTGAGCTTTATCGGCGCCTGCCTGCTTTGGGTGGGCTGGTTTGGTTTCAATGCCGGAAGCGCTCTTGCCGCCGGAAGCCTCGCCTCCAGCGCCTTTGTGGCGACGCATTTTGGGGCTGCTGCCGCAGCCCTGGGCTGGGCTGCAGCCGAGTGGCTCACCCGCGGAAAGCCCAGCGTGCTGGGAGCCATTTCAGGAGCGGTGGCCGGCTTGGTTGCCATCACCCCCGCCTCCGGGTTCGTTGCGCCAATGCCTGCACTGGTTATCGGGCTGGTCGCCGGAGTGCTCTGCTTTTTCATGGTCTCCAAGGTGAAAGGTCTGTTCGGTTACGACGATTCTCTCGACGTGTTCGGGGTTCATGGCGCAGGCGGCACTATCGGGGCGCTGTTGACCGGCGTTTTTGCGTCCCAGGCGGTAAACGCGATTTATAAAGACAGCCACGGCAACGCCTTGCCGGTGGGCTTGATTGATGGCAATGCCCATCAAGTCTTGAACCAGCTCGTGGGGATTGGGATTGCCTGGGTTCTGGCGATTGTCGGCACGCTCATCATTTTGAAGGTTGTGGATGTGGTGATAGGTCTGCGCGTTCCCAGCGAGCAGGAGATCCAGGGTTTGGACCTGTCTCAGCACGGAGAAGAAGGGTACAATCTGGAGGTTTGACCTGGTATTGGAGGGGCAACCCTTGTGGTTGCCCTGGGCGGCCACAAGGGCCGCCCCTACAACGGAAGGACATTGGCCAATGAAGAAAATCGAAGCGATTATTCAGCCCTCGAGGTTTGATGCGGTCAGGGATGCCCTGCACGACATCGGCGTGGAAGGTATGACCGTCCTGGAAGTGCGGGGACACGGTCGGCAGAAGGGACACACCGAGTTTTATCGTGGAAATGAGTATACCGTTGATTTGCTTCCTAAGATCAAAATCGAAATGGTGGTCCCGGACAACCTCGCGGAACAATCTGTTCAGGCCATTTTGAAAGCCGCGAAGACCGGGAAGATTGGCGACGGAAAGGTTTTTCTGACACGCGTGGACGATGCCATCCGCATTCGCAACGACGAGCGGGGCGATGCGGCGCTGTGAATGGAAATTGGAAACTAGAAAATGGAAAACAGGCTTCCTGGTTAAGGTTTCGCAGGAGCAGGCGGTCGGGACTTTACCTCGAGCCTTTGGCTGCGCAAAAGCCCCACTGGCCCGCTTTGGCCTTCGGTGAACGGAAGAAACCCCTCACCCGTCGCACGACGGCTGGAGAAAGCGCCGTCGCGCGACACGCTCCCCGATTTCTGGGGTGCGATGGACCCCATCGGGGTCCAGAAATCGGACTCCCCATGGGAGAGGGTTATTGCTCGCACTCCCAGGCCCGTGCCCAACCGAGGATATGGACAAGGGACTAATCTCCGACCTCAAACTCTCCGACTACTACCCCGCTGAATCCCGAAAAATCCAACAAGACTTCGACCGCACAGGCGATGGCTTGGCCGCGCTGGCCCGGCGTTCGGATGCGGTGGACGTAGTTGTTGCCAGGCTCTACCGCCAGTTTTTCTCCCCGCAGCTTGCTGAACCGCGCAGCTTCTGCTTGCTTGCCCTGGGCGGCTACGGCCGCCGGGAACTCTTTCCGCATTCGGATATTGACCTCCTTTTCCTTGCCGAGAACGGCGCCGCGCAGCCCTCCCGACGCGAGGCTGTTGCGGCCATCCTGCGGGAGCTCTGGGACTTGCGCCTGCGCGTCGGCCATAGCGTGCACACCCTGGCGGAGTGTGGCCGGCTCTATCGCGATAACCTCGAGTTCAACTTGGCGCTCCTCGATTGCCGCTATTTGGCGGGCGACCCCCAGCTTTATGCGCGCCTGCACGATGATGTGTACCCACATCTGGTGGCGCGAGATCATCAAGATCTGATTCGCAACTTGGCGGAGATCACACGCCAGCGGCATGCGAAGTATGGCGACACCATTTTTCACCTCGAGCCCAATCTCAAGGAAAGCCCCGGCGGCCTGCGGGATTATCATGTTTGCCGATGGCTGGCGCGTATCTCCGAACTCGAGAAGCGCAAAGCCTGGACCAAGCCGGAGGATCTATGGCCCGCGGATTTGCGCGCCGAGATCGCTCCGGCTTTTGAGTTTCTCTGCGCTACACGCTGTTTTCTTCACTATTTCCGCGAACGTGATGACAATCAGTTGAGCTACGAATGCCAGGACCGGGCATGCGCTCGCGGAATTGGCCGCCAAGGTAGCGCGGACCCCCGATTTGGGGGTCCGCGGTTTTTGCCGCTCACCCCTGCGGATTGGATGCGGGTCTACTTTCGCCAGGTCCGCTCCATTTACCAGCTCACCCTGAGCCTGTTGGAGGATTTCACCCCGGCGCGCAAGGGAGTCTACGGGCTTTTCCAAAGCTGGAGATCTCGCCTCTCCAATGCGGATTTCGCCGTACTTCGGGAGCGGATCTACCTTCGCCAGCCTGCGGCCTTGGCGCAAGACCCCGGACTGCTCTTGCGGTTGTTTGAGATGGTGGCGCGGCACGGGCTCGAGCTCAGCCGAGAGGCAGAAAAGGCGGTTACGAAAGCGCTGACTCGCGTCACAGCCAAGCCCCTGGATCCTGCCGTGTTGTGGGGTCACTTTCGTCAAATTCTCCTTTTTCCCTCGGCGGCCAGCGCTTTGCGCGATATGAATCGCCTGGGCGTGCTCAGCGCTCTCTTCCCGGAATTCCAGGTGATTGATTCTCTCGTCGTCCGGGATTTTTTTCACCGTTACACGGTGGACGAACACTCCTTCATGACCATTCAAAACCTGCACGCGCTCGCTCTATCGCGCCGGAAGGTCCGCGAGCGGCCCGTTCCCGGCATGGGGCTGGAGTGGGAAGATAGCCTCGCCGAGCTCCTTGAGGAGCTGGAAAAACCAGAACTTCTCTACCTCGCATTGCTTTTCCATGATGTAGGCAAAGGCATGGAGGGTCCAAACCACATCGAGGGAAGTGTGCGGGCAATCGAGGGGATCATGGCCCGACTTGAGCTGGGGGCGGCAGACCGGGCCACCGTCCGGTTTCTCATCGTCAACCATCTCGACATGTCCACCACCTTGCAGCGCCGGGACATATTCGACCCGGAAACAGTGCGCGCGTTCGCAGGTAAAATCGAGACCACCGAGCGCTTGAAGATGCTGGCGCTGCTGACCTACGCCGATATCAAGTCGGTCAATCCGGAAGCCTTGACACCCTGGAAGACCGAATTGTTGTGGCGACTCTATGCCTCCACGGCAAATTACCTGGCACGTAGCGCGGACGAAGAGAGGCTGAGGCCCACCGTCGATGTCACATCACCCGCCGAGAGGATTCTGCCGCTTCTGCCACCTCCTGCCAGCCGAGAAGAAGTCGACCGCTTCCTGGAGGGGTTCCCGCGGCGATACTTGGCTACCCATTCGCCCGAAGAGATTGCGCAGCACTTGCGGTTGGCGGGGCGGCTTGGTGTGGAGTCCGCCCAAGTGGACCTGAAGACCGTGGGCAGTCTTCACGAGCTTACCGTCATCACCCCTGACCGGCCGTTTCTCTTTGCTTCTATCACGGGGACACTTGCGGCTTGGGGGATGAGTATTGTGAAGGCCGACGCTTTTGCCAACGCTGCGGGGGTGGTACTGGACATTTTCCGCTTTGGGGACCTTTATCGCACACTGGAACTGAACCCTTCGGAGACGGACCGCCTGAAATCGAACCTGGTGGACGTCCTTCAGGGCAGAATGGAACTCGCTAAGCTCCTACGCGGGCGGCTTCACACCGGAACCGCCCTGAAGCCCAAAGTCGCCATTCCAACCCACCTCCGCTTTGACGACTCGAGCTCTTCCCATAGCACGCTTCTTGAACTTACCACCCACGATCGCCCTGGCTTGCTTTACCAAGTCAGCTCCGTTCTTGCCAAGCTCGGCTGCAATATCGAGATTGCCTTGATCGACACAGAAGGGGAAAAAGTAATCGACGTCTTCTACCTTACCGCGCAGGGCAGCAAGCTCCCGCCCGAGCTCCAGGCAGCCATCGAGAAGGCTCTGTCGAAATAGGTGTCGGGTGCCAGGTGTCGGGTGCCAGGTGTCAGGTGCCAGGCGCCAGGAGGGAAAAGCAGGTGCCGGGTGCCAGGTGTCAGGGGCCAAGGGACGGACACCTGTTTTTCCCCTGCTCACGCCCGACCTGACGCCGGAGACCGGTTTTTCCTTACCCGACACCCGACACGCGACACCGGAGACCAGTTTTTCCGTCCCCTGACACCTTTTTCGCGCTTGCCTCGCTCGAATTCAAAGAAATTTCAAAAAAAATGCAAAACTTGAAATCTTTTCTTGACGTCGCCGCGCCATTTAATTTAATTTTGCGAAAGAGTCTGTAAAATTCGGATTTCCGAGTTGAGAACATTCCCACGCGAAGCGTTTCAACCATCGGCGACGCGATCAGACAGGAGCAAAAATGAAGGTGAAGGCGTTTCTTGGCAGTCTACTCGGACTCTTCTTCTTCGTGTTTTCAATCGGCACAGGCTGGGCTCAGACGACGGGAACCATTCGTGGCACGGTTACCGATCCCTCCGGCGCGGTTGTGCCGGGCGCCAACGTCACGGCTGCTCAGAGTGACACTCATGTTAGCCGCTCCATAACGACGAATGAGAGTGGGGACTACGAGTTTCCCGCCTTGCCTGTAGGACGCTACACCGTCGCGGTGCAGGCACCCGGATTCAAATTAACCCGCCGCGAAGAAATCGAGGTCAGATTGGGCCATGTCAGCACGGTCGACCTCAGGCTGGAGTTAGGTCCGGTGGCGCAGGTGGTGAAGGCCGAGGCTGCCGCCCCGCTCATCGAAATCGTCAGCACGCAGATCGGAGCGGTGGTGAATGACAAGGCGGTGGTCGAGCTTCCCCTGAACACTCGCGACACCTATCAACTGCTGCAATTGCAGCCCGGGGTCCAGTCGCAGCTCGGCTCGGATCTCTTCTATGGCAGCGATCAGCCAGGAGTGGTCTCGGTGAACGGGGGGCGCGGGCGTGCGAATAACTACACGGTGAACGGGGGCGACGCCAACGACCAATTTGTAAACCTACCAGGGGTGCAGCCTTCCCCCGATAGCATCGAGGAATTCCGCGTCTTGACCAATACCTTCGACGCCGAGTTCGGCCGCAATTCCGGCGCCGTGGTTAACGTCGTCACCAAGTCAGGTACCAACGCCTTCCACGGCGACCTGTATGAATTCTTCCGCAACAATGTGCTCAACGCTTATGGCTTCTTTGACACTACAAAACCCGACTTCAAGCAGAATCAGTTTGGAGGCACGCTGGGCGGACCCGTCCGCAAGGATCAGACCTTCTTCTTTACCTCCTACGAGGGGCGCCGAATCCGGCAGGGAACTCCCTCCCCGGCGTTTCCTGTGCCTACCGCTGCCGAGCGAAACGGCGATTTCTCTGCCGGGGGGTCATTCTGGGGAACTTTGAACGACTCCACGGTGTCCGATCTCCTGAACTCTCGCTCGGGGTGCAGCACGGCGGTAGCTGAGGCCGGTGGGGCGCCGATCGCTCCCGGCACACTCTACTCCGCCATTTTCCCCAACAGTCACATCCCTACGCAATGTTTTGATCCCACGGCACTTGATTTGATGAACCAGTACGTGCCCCAGGCGAACCTGAACGGGACAGAGTACGAGTCTGTTCCCACTTCGCGCGAGTACGATGACCAACTGACCGGGCGCATCGATCACAAGCTGAGCGACCACCAGCAATTCAACGCTTATTACTATTTTGACGACCAGTTCTACACCCAGCCTTTTTCGTACTTTCAGGGCGCGGGTGCTAACGTGCCGGGGTTTGGAGGCCTTTACAACAACCGCTATCAGCAGGTGAACCTCACACATACCTGGGTGATCAGCCCCACGACGGTCAACGAGCTGCGCTTTTCCGCCTTCCGCGAGGCGCAAGGGGAATTCAACCATCCCCAGCATACGAACCTGGTCCAGGACTCCTGCGCCACCGTACCAGCAGACCAGTGTTTTTCCGACCCCATGGATCCCGCGCTCGGCATCACTCCCCATCTGGGGGCCGGGCATGAGGGTGTGCCCTTCGTTTCAGTTTCCGGCGGATTCGTGCTTGGGAACAACTATGAAGGGGAACTTCCCCAAATCGGAAATACCTTCCAGTGGATGGACAACCTGAGTAAAGTGGTGGGCAATCACAGTTTGAAATTCGGTGCCGACGCGCGCCGCCAGCGCTTCGACCAGCTTCTGTATTTCAACGTCAATGGCGATTATTCTTTCCTTGGCGGGGGAAACAACGATCCCTGTTTACTACCGGCAGGGGTTCAAGATTGTAGTTTAAGAACCGATCTCTACCCCAACTATCTGCTCGGCCTTCCTGACTCGTATTTGCAAGGCTCGGCGCAACACGAAGCCGTCCGCAGCACGTCGCTCTATTTGTACGCACAAGATAGCTGGAAAATCAGACCTGCCTTGACGTTGAACTATGGCCTGCGCTGGGAATTAAACACCCCCATCGCGGACATCGGGCGGCGCACGCAAACTTTCCGGCCGGGCCAAAACACCACCGTCTTTCCTTGCCAGCTCAGTCCTAACAACCCTCTGGTGGCGGCATTCGGGACCACCGATTGTGGCCCGGGGAGCGCGGGCGAGGCGGTCTTCCCGCAAGGATTAGTCGTGCCGGGAGACAAAGGCATCTCCGACGCCTTGACGCAGACGTATTACAAGGCCTTCGCCCCGCGCATAGGCCTTGCCTGGAGCCCCTCCTGGAACGACGGCGCGCTCGCCAAGATTACGGGCGGGCCGGGGATGACGAGCATCCGAGCGGGTTGGGGGCTTTTTTACAATCCCATGGAACAGCTCGTGCTCGAGCAGTTCAGCGGTGAACCCCCGTTTGGAGGCAGCGTCAACCTTTCAGAAACCCTCTTCAATACCCCCTTCCTGGGACAAGACGGTTCGACCTACCCGAATCCTTTTAATGGAATCCTCAATCCGCCTCGTGGTCAGTCGGTCGATTGGTCCTCATTCCGGCCGATCCTGATGTTCGGGGAGCTTCAACCTAATATCCGCGCGCAATACGCCGCTCAATATAATTTCAACGTCCAGCGGGAACTGACAGGAGACATGGTTCTGCAAGTGGGGTACGTGGGCTCGCAAGGGCATCGCTTGCTGGCCACCCACGACTTGAACTACGGAAACGCGCAAACCTGCCTGGACTTGGCGAACATCTCGAACTACTACGCCAATTCCAATCCTGCGCTTTCCGCCACTTTTGCATGTGGCCCTTTCTACTCCGATAGCGCTTTCCAGATACCCGCCAATTCCATCCCTGCCGGCATGAGCATACACCTTCCCTACGGGTCGGTGCCCGTGGTGTCAGGTCCGAACAACCCCACCATAACGCTGGTCGGACTGCGTCGTTACTCCTCTCCGTTCTGCCAGCCGACCACGGGCGCCGGATGCCCGCCGGATGGCACTCCGGTCTTCGCCAGCATTTTCGCTCAAGACACCATTGCCAACTCAGCCTACAACTCGTTGCAGGTATCCCTGGAGAGGCGCTTCGCCAAAGGTCTCCAATTCCTTGCTGCCTACACCTGGAGCAAATCATTTGATGACGCCTCGAGCTTCGAGAACACCCTCGATCCGCTCTGCTTCCGCTGCAGTCGGGCGCTTTCCCTATTCAATGCGCCCCAGCGGTTCGTCCTAAGTTATTACTGGGAATTGCCGGTTCCGCAAAAGCATGGACTGGTGGGGAAGGTGGTGAATGGCTGGGGCACCTCGGGCATCTTCAGTTTCCAGAGCGGCTTTCCCATCCGAATCACTTCCTGGAGCGACTTAGAACTCGAAAATAGCCAGGATTTCGAGTATCCCGGCGAACCTGACTTGGTTGGGAAATTCACAACCCAGGACCCACGCAAGTCGGGCTGCGCTTTGGGAACAGGTCCCACGGCCGGGGTCGGCGCGCCTGCATGCCAGACCGTCGCCAATCAGTTCTTTGACCCCAATGCTTTCGCTCCCCAGGCGCTGGGGACGATCGGGGATTCCCCGCGCTCGCTTTGCTGCGGCCCGGGAATCAACGAAGCCGACCTCGCCTTGCTGAAGACCACCCGGCTCACGGAGCACAAAGAACTCCAGTTCCGCGCCGAGTTCTTCAACGCCTTCAACCACGCCCAGTTTTACGTGCCGGATGGAAATATCACGGACGGGCCAACCTTTGGCCAGGTCTCCAAGGCCCGCGACCCAAGGCTTATCCAGTTCGCATTGAAACTGCTGTTCTGATCGACGCGAAGAAGAAGAATCACCACAGAGGGCACAGAGAATACTTGGTTCTTTCTCCGCGAACTCTGTGGCCTCTGTGGTGAGTTGCCTTCGCGAGGTCCGTGTTGGCAAGGCTTATGGCAAAATGCGCAGACTACGCCCGTTGCGGAGACGGTAAACCGAGAAGTCTCGCCGGTCCAGGGTAAACACCGTGTCGATTCCTTCCCGCTCTGCCAAGTAAACCAAAGCGCCATCAGCAATCTGGGCTCCCATCTTGCGATAGCGCCTCAAAAACATGGCCAGCCAGCTCGGGGCCTTGTCGTCGAGCATAAGCAGCCGCAAGAAACCCGTCTCAAAACTTGCCAGGAGGCTCTCCACCGCCGACGCTTCGTGACGCAACAACCAAGCGGCTTCCGTAATCACTGGCCAGCAGGTCAACAAAGGAGGTCGGAGTAGCCTGATTTGCTCGATGCAAATCTGGTGATGCTGGTCGCGAGCCGAAGCGATCGCCACCAAAGGGCCGGTATCAACGAGCGTTGCCACGCTTTGCCCTGCCGAAACCGCGAAAGTGCTTGCGCGAGGTGCTCAGATTGCGGGGCGCGTTTCGTGCCGCCCCGATCAGGCCTGCCTTCAATGCCAAGTCGTAGCAGGTGACTGGGCCTCCACGCTCTTCGAGATAGCTCTCCAGCGCCTCGCGCACGACCTCGGATTCCTTCCTCCCTTTCAGGGAAGCCTGTTCGTGCAGTCCTCGGCGAATTTGGGGACTAACTCGGATCGAGATGCGATCGGTAGCCATTGCACCACCTTTCCCAATCGTCTGACATTCTAGCCCATTGTCAGACGAATGTCTAGGCGATGTGGGGGTGCCGCAGCCGCGGGATGGTTGCCCGCCCCGCGGCCAAAACCCTTCGAGCGCCGGGCCGCGGGCGGCCATCCGTCGGCTGACGGAGCCGCCCCTACCAAGTTAATGAATCCTAGCCCTCGCCCCCTTGGGGGAGTCCGATTTCTGGACCCCGATGGGGTCCATCGGACCCCAAAAATCGGGGAGGGTGGCCCGCAGCGGCGTTTTCAACAGCCGGTGCGGGTCGGGTGAGGGGGTCTCGAGCCTCACTCCGATTGTTGCGCCCCCGGCCGACCACAAGGGTCGCCCCTACTATAGACGCGTTCAAGTCACCATTCGTCAATCACCAATCGCCAATGAGTCTGCGCAATTCCACTTGCCTGCAACCACCGTCATATCGTAAGATATGGGCATTATGAAAACCGTGCCGCGGTAGTTCTCAACTCGCGTCGCTTTGATTCCGCACGACCCCGGTCCGGGTCGAAATCTGAAACCAACTTTATAACTTTTTGCTTATGGCCACTGCCGTCACCACACACGACACGTCTTCTTTTTGGGCTTCATTGCGCGAAGCCCTGCGCGGCTCGCACCAGGATTACACCACGGGCAGCCTCACGCAGGCGATTTTCCTCCTCGCTGTGCCCATGGTTCTGGAGATGTTCATGGAATCGCTCTTCGCCATCGTGGACGTCTTCTGGGTGGCACGCCTGGGCGCGGACTCGATTGCCACGGTCGGTTTGGTCGAGGCGATGCTCACGATCATCTATGCAACTGGCATGGGGTTGGGCCTGTCGGCGACGGCCATGGTGGCGCGGCGCGTGGGCGAGAAAGACCGTGAGGGAGCGGCAGTGGCGGGCGTACAAGCGATTGTCTTGGGATTTGCAGCCAGTCTTGCGATGGGTGCTTCCGGCCTCTTTTTTGCGCCCCACCTGCTGCACCTCATGGGGGCATCGCCGGCCGTCATTGCAGTCGGTACCCGGTATGCCCGCATCACCCTCGGCTGCTGCTTCGTGGTGGTGCTGTTGATGCTGAACAACGCGGTGTTTCGGGGCGCGGGCGATGCCGCTATCGCCATGCGCGTGCTCTGGCTCTCGAATTCCATCAACCTCGTTATCGATCCCTGCCTGATATTTGGCTTGGGGCCGTTTCCGCGCTTGGGCGTGACTGGCGCCGCAGTGGCCACCCTCACCGGGCGCACGCTCGGGGTAGTCTATCAACTCTACCGGCTCTCGCGGGGCGGCGAACACATCCGGATTTTCGCGCGGCAGATTCGTCTCAACCTGGAAGTCATGGCGCGGCTGGCCAGGGTCTCCCTGACCGGAATCGCTCAAATGCTGATCCCCCACATCGCCTGGATCAGTCTGATGCGCATTGTGAGTGTGTTTGGGAGCACCGCCCTAGCCGCCTACACCATCAGCATCCGCATTATCGTTTTCTTTATCCTGCCTGCGTGGGGACTGAGTGGGGCCGCCGCTACGCTGGTGGGCCAAAGTCTCGGCGCCGGCCGGCCGGAGCGCGCGGAGCAATCCGTGTGGAAAACCGGTCTCTATACCATGTTGCTCATGGGCGGCGTGGGCGTGTTTTTCGTCTTGTTCCCGGGCCCTGTCATCCGCCTCTTCACCCACGACCCGGCGATTGTCTCCCTGGGCGCCGCCTGCCTGCGCATCGTGAGCATCGGCAACATTGGCTACGCCTACGAGATGGTCATGATGCAAGCCTTTAACGGCGCGGGAGACACCCTTACGCCCACGGTCGTCAATCTCTTTGGCTTCATTGGGCTTGAAATACCTTTTGCCTACGCGCTCGCCCTCCCCCTGGGCATGCGCTCAATCGGGGTCTATTGGGCAATCACGGTTTCAGAATCCGCCATTGCCGTGGCCATGGTTCTCCTGTTTCGGCAGGGCCGGTGGAAGGCGAAGAAGATTTAGTGGGCGGTGGGGAAATCAAGGAATTTCGACCTGAGTAAAATTCGCGCCTTGTTAGGCCGGCGTTCGGCTTTGGGGCGATGCCTCACGGGTTTCGAAGCGGCGAGTTTAACTTCCAAATCGCACGGTCGCGGTCAGATCGGGACAGGGTCCGCCGCCCCTCCATCTATCCAGCGGAACCGAAGCGTATTTATAATGCCCGGTCGCCTGCACATCAACGAGTTCCTACTCCGCCGGAATGGAGATCAAGCCGGAAGTGTGGGCTCACCCAGCCGCAATTACGCGGACAACGGCTCTGTAAGCAAACCGCCTACCGCCCCTTGGTCGCGGTGACGGGGGTCTGCGCCGAGCGTAGGGCAAGTCCTGCTCCTACAACCCGCAGGGGATGGAGAATCATTGTCGGTTTGTGTCTCGGTTGACGCCGGGCAACCCCTTCATGCGCTGGCTGACCAAGCTCAGAAGAATAACCACGCCCCAGCCCAAAACCGCCAGCATAAGGAAAAAGCAGATTGCCGAGAGCTGTTCTTGGTTCTTGCCGACCAGATAAGATCGGCTCGCGATGATCGAACTATAGCTTTCGCCGCAACTGCGATAGGTCACCGAAAGGAATCCTGCCAGCGCCGGCAGCGCCAGGCCTGCGGGGAAGAGCTTTTTCAGTACGGAGGCGAGATTCCTGTTGGGGAAAGAACGGGCGAGCCGATCGAGGGGACGGCGCAGAAAGGCATATGCCGCCATGGCGATCACGGTCGACAGCGCGCCCACAGAAAAGTATGAGACGACCAGGTATTGCTCATTGCTCATGCTTCGCCCGCAGAGCAGCCACAAGAACGGTTACAAGGACGAGATAGCACAGCAGAAAGCCGAAGGAATACGCGCAAACCCCTTGCAGGCCCGCTGCCACTTTCCAAACATACTCCATAAAGGGATCGGCCGGCTTGAGGTTGAAGGTTGTACCCAGGATGCTAGCGAAGACGGCTAACAATAGGCCGAGGAAAAATACTCGCAGATAGAAGGTGGTGCCGTCGGGAGAATTCAGGGTCTTGTTCAACAGAGCTTCGAGGCTCTTGGACACGAGCGCCCAGATCGCAAACACCAAGAGTAACGACAGCACGACGAGTGTGACGAATCCAGCCAGATTGTGAGCACTCATAGGTTCTCCGCCTTCCCGCCTGGAGGCTTTGATTCGGCTCCGATTGCGCGGTCATTATACACCTAAAGTGATTACTCAACCGTGCCGACTCGCGGAATATGTAATCCCATTTAGCAATTCGTAACTTACTATTTATAATTTATAATTCTCGCAGTCTCACACCATGGACTTTGGATAACAGCGCCACCGTGCGCGCGATTTCCTGTTGGGTTCTCTCGGGCGGCCACTCGAGCTCCGCGGCCAGCACGACCGTCAGCTCCTCCAGGAGTTCAAGGCTCAATTGACCTAAGAGGGCCATGATCGTTCGTCTGAGGACGAGGTCATCCAGGTGCACGATACATTCCTGCGAAGCCAGGAATTGAATTTCGCGCCGGCTGTAATCGGGCAGCCAACGTAGGGGCTGGTCAGGAGCCGCGCTCATGAATTGCCCGACGTTTTCCCCGCGAGTCCCATAACGATCCAGTAATGTCCCCAAGCGCTGCACCGGTAATCGAGTCTTCTCCTTAAGAGACGCCAGCCATGCGCCCTTTTGCGCCGCCGTTCCTGGGTAGCCCTTGCCACCGCCAATGGGCACATCAGCGGAACTGGCCACACGCGGTCTTGCCAGGTGTTTGAGAATCTGATCCGCCACTTGCTCGCCAAAGGCACGGAAGTCGGTCCACTTGCCGCCGATCAGGGAATAAACGGGAAAGTCAACCCCATACCCTGCCGGGATAATCTCGCAGCTATGATCGCGACTGATCTCGCCGGGAGTGGAGGCATCACTGCGCGGCAGTGGGCGGACCCCGCAAAATCGGTAAACAATGTTGCTCCGGTCCCGCAAGCGCGGCATAGCGGGGAAAACCTGGCTAACGGACTCCAGGATGTAGTCCACCTCATCTTCCTCGCAAAATGCCGTTTCGGGATCCGAAACGGGTATGTCCGTGGAGCCCGCAATCACTCTCCCGTAAAAGGGGTAAAAGATGCAGATACGGCCGTCCGCGTTGGCAAAGTAGAGCATGTGTCCTTGAGTCGAGGCCAGCAGTTCGGGATGATCGAGCACGAGGTGCGAGCCTTTTGTGCCGCCGATGTATTGAGTTTGCCGCCCCAGAGCGCGATTGGTGAAATCGATCCATGCCCCAGTTGCATTAACCACGATCCTGGTCTTGATTTCAAATCTCTGACCGGTGATCTCATCTTCCAAAACAACCTTATCTCCCTTCGCGCCCTCGAGGCGTACGTAATTCAAAGCGCGCGCGGCTGAGCATTGGCTCTCGGCGTCCAGAATGAGTTCCACGCAGAGCCGTTCGGGATAGCTGATCCAGGCATCGCAATAAATCGCCGTGCAGACGATCTCAGGGTTGAGTTGAGGGCGCGCGGCCAAAGAGGCATGACGAGACTTGAACTGGTGAGTGGGCAGAACCGTTTGCTTTCCCGCCAGGAGGTCGTATAAGGACAAGCCGATTTTGCACAGCAACGCGCCTCTGTCCCTCGGCGGAACCTTGAGCCCCAGGAACCTCGCGGGGGCAGACCACAGGCCCTCTGTCCAACCAAAGATTGGAATTGTTATGGGCAGGGGCCTCACATAATGCGGTGCGTTCTTGAGCAGGCGGGCTCGCTCCCGCAAGGACTCCTTGACCAAGCGAAACTCACCGTTCTCGAGGTAGCGGAGCCCACCGTGAATGAGGCGCGTCGAAGCGGAACTGGCGCCCGAGGCGAAATCGGATTTCTCCACCAGAAGTGCATCCACTCCTTCGAGCGCCAATTCACGTAGCAGGCCAACGCCATTAATCCCCCCACCCACGATAAGCACCGAGATTTCGGGCTGGCGTCGGATGGCCTCGAGCCGCTGCTGCCTGGTCACGCAGTTGACTCCTCCAAGCTCGGTTCTCTTGGTCTGCCTCGAACTGGATGCAGCCCGCTTTCAAGCCAGATTATCCCACCGGTTCCTAAAGGGCGCGCGCCAAGTGATAGGAAACAGTGAGGTCGCGGGGGCTGAAAAAGGATCATCGGCGACGCAGTACTCTACCGAATCGTACTCGCGGTGGTGGGTGGGGAGACGAAAACCGGTGTCCTGGTCGATTCGCGAACGACGTCGATGAAGACCTTGGCAGGAAGCGATAGATACCGGTCCCGGCGGTACACCAAACCGAGTTCCCGGTAAATCTTTTGGCCTTCCAGGGGAATCAGCTTCAAAACGCCGGCCAGGACCTCGGGTTGCGCGTAGGTCCTGCTGATCAAGGAAATTCCCAGGCCCGCACCCACAAACTTCTTGATCGTTTCGACGCTGGCCAACTCCATGGAAATCTGGATGTGGTCACGGTAATCACGCAACAGTCGGTCAATCACCACCCGCGTGTGACCGGTCTTGGGCAGGATGAGCGGGTGGTGCGAAATCTCCTCCGGCGTCACGCTCTTGTTCTTCCCCAAGGGATGATTCTTGGGCACCACAAGCTGGACTTCGTCGCGGAAAAGCGGAATGACTTCAGTGTTATTGGCGGCGTGCGGCAGAGTGACGATCCCCAGGTCGAGGACGCCCTCCTGGACCTTTTGCAAAATCTTGTGGCTGAAGTTGCGGTAGATACTGATTTGCACCAGCGGGTAAAGCTGCTTGAATTTGGCGAAAGTCTTGGGCAGGACGTAGAGGCAGGTGGCCTCGTTGGCGCCCATGTAGAGCTTTCCGCGGGGCGTCTGGTTCAGCTCGGCGATGGCTTGCAGGGCCTCCTTATGGAGTTCCAGCATCTTGTCCGCGTAGCGCCGAAGGATTTCCCCCGCCGGGGTCAGGAGAACTTTCTTGCCGCTGCGGTCGAACAGTTTCTCCCCGCATTCCTGTTCCAAAAGCCGCACTTGAGCGCTAATGGCGGGCTGGGTGCGAAAGAGTTTCTCAGCCGCGCGCGAGAAACTCTGGAGCTTGGCAACTTCCAGAAAGCTGGCTAGCTGGTCGTAGTCCATTGGGTTTTGTTTACACCTAACCTTTAGTATATCAAATTGCGCGCGCCTGGCGGAAACCAAAACGACGCCTGCCGGCAGGTGCATGCGCAAGTCCCGCCGGCGTTGACACGGCTTGGCAGTCCAACCTAAAACCCATCTCAGAAGAGGCTGCCTACCTACATGACCGGTCAAACGCTGGGCCACTATCGCATTCTCGAAAAAATCGGCAGCGGCGGAATGGGCGAAGTATATCGCGCCCGAGACGAACGACGTGAACGTCCCGGTGCTGGCCCGCCTGATGGACCGTATCTTCTGGGACCTTCTGGGGCAGGCGCCGCGCCTTTCCGCCAACGAACTGGAGGCTATCCTGGAGTCCCCCACGGACTTGCTCTATCACGCGCTCTTCAGCGACCTTAAGAAAGTTGAAAAGTCACGAGTCGAGGAGTCGAGAAGCTAAAGACCCATCGCGCGCCTACCCCTAGGGGCGCTTTGCAATTGAAGATTGCAGATTTCAAACGGGCTACGCTTGACCGCGCCCAAAGTCGGAAAGTATTCTTCTTTAATCAAAAATCTGAAGTGCGACAAAGGAGGCCTATGGCAGTTTCCAAACCCGTGGGGTATGCGGTGATCGGACTGGGAGGATTCGCGCAGAGGGCGATCTTGCCCGGCTTCAGGCATAGCAAGAAGGCAAAATTGGTGGCCCTGGTGAGCGGTGACAGGTCCAAGGCCAAGCGGCTTGCCACCAAGTTCGGGGCGGAGGTCTTTTACACCTACGAGGAGTTGCCCGCCTGCTTCAGCCATCCGCAGGTCGAGGCGGTCTACATCGCCACCTACAACGGCTCGCACGCCTACTACGCCGTTCAGGCGGCCCACGCCGGCAAGCATGTGCTTTGCGAGAAGCCGATGGCAAATTCAGTGTTCGAGTGCCGCCAGATGGTCGAGGCCTGCCGCGCCTCCGGCGTGCGCCTGATGATTGGCTACCGCAAGTATTTTGAGCCTTCTAGTCTCGAACTGAGGGCACTGATCAGGAAGGGGAGACTGGGGCGGCTGAAATACATTCATTCGGCATTCGGGATCGTGATTCGAGCTCGGGCAGAGCGTGGCGCGTGGCACCTCGATCCCAAGCTCGCGGGCGGGGGCTCGCTGCCGGACGTGGGAATATACTGCGTGAATACCATAAGCTGGCTGCTGGGCGAGGAGCCACTGGCGGCCTCAGCGTATCAGTGGACCACCGATCCCGAGACCTTTAGCCAGGTGGATGAGAACATCGCCTTCCGACTGGACTTCCCCAACGGGATCGTGGCGCAGGCAACTTCGAGCTTCAAAGCCGCGGAGTCGTCGTTCTTGCAGGTCCACGGCGAGAAAGGCTGGGCGGCCCTCAACCCGGCGTATCAGTGGGATCTCGAGCGCTGTCTATTCGGCCAGATCGGGGGCCGGTGGTTCGAGAAGAGGTATAAGGTCATTGATGAACTGGCGCTGGAGCTCGACGCCCTTGCCGACTCGATCCGCCTCCAGCGCGAGCCTGAGCCGGACGGCGTGCAGGGAATGCGCGATGTGGCCGTGATGGAGGCCATCTATCAGTCGGCGCGCGAAGGCCGGACAGTGCCCATCACCGTGCCCGAGTAGGCCCGAGTCATTCTGAGCGAAGCGAAGAACCTCTTCAGTTGTTTTAGGTCGACGCCATCTTCGCTGTGGGTTTGCTCGTTTGCAAGGGAGCCTTTTTTCCCGGCCCGGCGCGCGACGAGTTGCCTTGTGCCATCCCACCCCTATCAACGGCCAACCAGCCGGTGTAGAGGCGGCTTTATGCCACCATTTGGGGTCGCGCAGACGTGGGATCGCCGCTAAACCACCGAAGCCAGAATCATCGGCAACGGCTTGAGGTCCCTGCGCAGGGGGTCTAGCGACAGCCCAAGCGCCTCGAGGCTGAACGCCCCTAACAGGACACTGTCATCTACTTCGCCGAAGATGACGTCGGCTCCGCCGATTCGATCTCCATATTTGAAAAGGGCGATGCCCTTCTTCCGCGTGATCTTGGTTCCGTCTGCCAGCCGGAACTCTTGAGCTGTCAGTGGTTGGATACCAAGCCTCTCCAGAATCGGCGTGGGCACCACGGAATAAATAGCGCCGGAATCGATGAGGAACTGGACCTTTTCTGTCACTTGCGGAGTGGCAGGATTTCCTACTTCTATCTCCAGCGTGGTCAATCCCATCGTTGCCTCCCTCCCCGAGCAAGGCGTTTGGTCCCTCCTCATAAGGTAACACTAGCCACTAATCATTAACCACTGCTTTCTCACGTCCAGTAGTTGCGGTCGAGCGAGCGGTACTGGATGGCTTCGGAGATGTGATCGGTGGAGATGGCGTCCGCGGCGGCGAGGTCGGAAACCGTAAGCGCCACTTTCAGGATGCGGTCGTGGGCACGGGCGCTGAGGCCCAAGCGCGTCATGGCGCTCTCCAGCAGGCGCTCGCAGTCGGCGGAGATGTTGCAGTACTTGCGAATCTGCCGTGAGCTCATCTGCGCATTGCTATAAATCTTTTCGCCTGCGAAGCGGCGCAACTGGCGCTGGCGGGCTTTTATGACGCGCTCCCGAATCAGGTCCGAACTTTCCCCGCCCGAGTCCTGCCGCAGCTCCTGGTAGCGGACGGCGGGCATGTCGATGTGAATATCAATGCGGTCGAGCAGTGGCCCGGAAATCTTCGAGACGTAGCGCTGGATGAGAGGCGGGGTGCAGGTGCACTCGCGCGAGGGGTCATTGAAGAACCCGCACGGACAGGGGTTCATGGCGGCGGCCAGCATGAAGCGTGAAGGAAACGTCAGGGACATGGCGGCGCGTGAGATGGTGACCGTGCCGTCCTCGACGGGCTGCCGCAGAACCTCCAGGACGTTACGTTGGAATTCCGGCAACTCGTCCAGGAAAAGCACGCCATTGTGCGCCAGGCTCACTTCCCCCGGGCGGGGCACGGCGCCGCCGCCAATCAGTCCGGCATCCGAAATGGTGTGGTGGGGGGACCGGAAGGGTCGCGTGCCCACCAGGCCCGCGCCCGGGTCGAGCACCCCAGCCACGCTGTGGATCTTCGTGGTCTGGATAGCCTCATCGAAAGTAAGCGGCGGCAGGATCGTCGGGATGCGCTTGGCCAGCATGGTCTTGCCGGCGCCCGGCGGGCCGATCATCAGGATGTTGTGGCCTCCCGCAGTGGCAACTTCAATGGCCCGCTTGGCGTGAAGCTGCCCCTTGACGTCGCGGAAGTCCACGGTGTACTGGCCGGCTTGCGCCAGCAGGGCGGCGCTGTCCACTTTGGCCGCTGTGAATTCGCGCGTCTCGTTGATGAAGTCCATGACTTCGGGCAAAGAGCGCAAGCCATAAACCCCCAACTCCTCCACCACCGCCGCCTCACAGGCGTTTTCCGCCGGCAGGACGACTCGCTGGATGCGCTTCTGCCGCGCCATGGCGGCAATCGACAACGCACCCTTAATGGGGCGCAGGCCGCCATCCAGCGAAAGCTCGCCCAGAAACAAGGTGTCCTTAAGGTCGGCTTTCAAAAGCACGCCGGTAGTGCCGAGGATGCCCAGCGCGATGGGCAAGTCAAATCCGGAACCCTCCTTCTTTACGTCTGCCGGGGCAAGGTTAACCGTGATGTTCTGGAAGGGGAACTCCAGGCCGCAATTCTTGATGGCAGATTTGATGCGCTCGCGGCTTTCGCGCACCGCGGCGTCGGGAAGACCCACTGTGGTGAAATTGGGCAAGCCGGCGGAAATATCCACCTCGACCTCGACCGGGTAGGCATCGATGCCGAAGACGGCGGCGCTGAGAGCTTTGAATAGCATTGAAATCACTTCCTAGGCGAAGTAGCGGCGAGTTCACCTCGCCATCTGCAATGATAGCCCGCACGCAGCCGCCTCGAGAACTATCATCGGGCGATGCGGGCGGCATTAATAGTGGTGGGAGTATAGCAGAAGTCATGGGGACAGGCGCGGGAAAAACCGAGGCAGGGCTGGCCCTGCCCGCAGGCTCGCGACTCCCTCACCCGCCTAGCTTCGCCCTGCACCGGACGGGCGGGGCTCCCCCTCCCCACGGGAGGGCTCTTTATCTGGGTGGAGGGGGCCGTTCATTCACTTCCAGGCGACGGCAGGCCGTCCCCCTACAGAGGACTTAGGTCGGGGTCATAGTTGAGGTTAGGGCGGAGCCAGCGCTCCACGTGGCGCAGGTCCATGCCTTTGCGGCGGTGGTAATCTTCCACCTGGTCACGGTCGATCTTGCCGACGGCAAAATACTTCGCTTCCGGGTGGGCAAAATACAAACCGCAGACTGAAGCTGCCGGGGACATGGCAAAGTTCTCCGTGAGCTCGATGCCGGTGTTCTTCTCCACCTGCAAGAGGTCGAACAGCTCGCGCTTCCCGGAGTGGTCGGGGCAGGCAGGGTAGCCGGGCGCGGGGCGAATACCGCGGTAGCGTTCGTGGATCAAGTCGTCCGGCGTCAAGTTCTCATTCTTGCCATAACCCAAAAAATCACGAACCTTTTTATGCATTAACTCCGCAAAGGCCTCCGCGAGACGGTCGGCGAGGGCTTTGGCCATGATCGAGCTATAGTCGTCGTGGTCCTGAAGGAAATGAGCGACCAGTGGCTCGAGGTTGATCCCCGCGGTGACGGCGAAAGCGCCTAGATAATCTTCCAGGCCGGTCGTCTTGGGCGCAATGAAGTCCGCGAGCGCCAGGTTGTAATGGCCCGCCGCCTTCTCCATTTGCTGCCGCAAAGTGTGGAAATTGGTGAGCAGCCCGGAGCGCGATGCGTCGCGGTACACCTCGATATCATCGCCCACACTCGACGCCGGGAAAAAGCCTATGACGGCGTTGGCGGTCAGGAGTTTCTCCGCTACGATGCGCGCCAGCAGTTTTTGCGCATCGCACAACAATTCGCGAGCTTTGCCGCCCACCGTCGCATCGTCCAGAATCTTGGGATAGGTTCCGCGCAGCTCCCAGGCCTGGAAGAGGGGCGTCCAGTCGATGTAGGGGACGATCTCTTCCAGCGGTACGGCGGGAAAGGCGCGAATCCCCGTGAAGGCGGGGCGTGGAATGCTCGCCGGGCTCCAGTCGAGGGGCGGCTTGCGGTGGCGCGCCTCCTCGAGCGTCAGGAGCTTCTGCGTGGCAGGCAGGCGGGCGGCGCGGAGCTTCTCCTGCTCGAGGCGGTTTTCTTCCTGAAACGTCGCGCGCGAATGGGGATTCTTCAGTTGAGTCACGACGCCGACGGCTCGCGAAGCGTCCAGAACGTGGACGACCGGTTGGCGGAAGTGGGGAGCGATCTTCACCGCGGTGTGCACGCGGCTGGTGGTGGCGCCGCCGATGAGCAGCGGGATGGAGAATCCCTCGCGTTCCATCTCCTTCGCCACGTGCACCATTTCATCGAGCGAGGGTGTGATGAGCCCGCTCACACCGATCATGTCGGCGCTCGTCTCGCGCGCGGTTTCGAGAATCTTCTCGCACGGCACCATCACGCCCAAGTCGATAATTTCATAGTTGTTGCACGCCAGCACGACCCCCACGATGTTCTTGCCAATGTCGTGCACGTCGCCCTTCACGGTGGCCAGCACGATCTTGCCTTCCGCGCGAGCCTTGCCGCCCGATTCCTTCTCCGACTCCATGAAGGGAAGCAGATAGGCGACGGCCTTCTTCATGACGCGGGCGCTCTTGACGACCTGGGGCAGAAACATCTTTCCGGAGCCGAACAGGTCGCCCACCACGCTCATTCCGGCCATCAACGGGCCTTCGATCACGGCGAGCGGCTTGCCGAGCTTTTGCCGGGCTTCTTCGGTGTCCGCCTCGATATGCTCGGCGAGGCCTTTCACCAGCGCGTGCAGCAGGCGTTCCTCCACCGTGCCCTTACGCCAAGCGTCTTCCTGAACTTCCGTGCGGTCGCGCTGCTTGAACGATTCCGAGAAAGCAAGCAGCCTTTCCGTGGCGTCGGGGCGGCGATTCAGCAGAACGTCTTCCACCAGCTCGAGCAAATCGCGCGGCAGTTCCTCATACACGGCCAGTTGCCCCGCGTTCACGATGCCCATGTCCATCCCCGCCCGAATGGCGTGGTACAAGAATGCCGAGTGCATGGCCTCGCGGATCGCGTTATTGCCGCGAAACGAGAACGAGATGTTGCTGACGCCGCCGCTTACCTTGCAGCCGGGAAGCATGGCCTTGATCTGCCGCGTGCTTTCGATGTAACTCACCGCGTAGTTGCGGTGCTCTTCAATTCCCGTCGCCACGGTGAGGACGTTGGGGTCAAAGATGATGTCGCACGGGTCCACGCCCACTTCTTCCGTGAGGATCCGGTAACTGCGCGCGCAGATGGCCACGCGGCGCGCGGTCGTGTCCGCCTGGCCCGCCTCGTCAAAGGCCATCACCACCATCCCGGCGCCGTAGCGTTTGATCAACCGGGCGCGCTGCTTGAAAACCTCCTCGCCCTCTTTGAGGCTTAGGGAATTCACGATGCCCTTGCCCTGGAGGCACTTCAGCCCCGCCTCGATGACGCTCCATTTGGAGCTATCGATCATGATGGGGACGCGGGCGATGTCAGGCTCGGAGGCGATGTAGTTCAGAAAGGTGGTCATCGCCTGTTCGGAGTCCAGCATGGCTTCGTCCATGTTGACGTCGATGATCTGCGCCCCGCCCTCCACCTGCTGCCGGGCGACGCTCAAGCCCTCCTCGAATTGCCCGATGAGGATCAGCTTGGCAAATTTGGGCGAGCCGGTCACGTTGGTGCGTTCGCCGATGTTGACGAAGCCGGTCTCGGGACGAATCACCAGCGGCTCGAGCCCGCTGAAGCGGGAATGGCGCTCGACCTGGTGAGGCACGCGCGGCGGCAACTCGCGCACGGCCTCGCGGATGGCCCGAATGTGCGCGGGCGTGGACCCGCAGCAGCCCCCCACAATATTTACCCAGCCGCTCAAGGCAAACTCGCGCAAGTCCGCCGACATGCTCTCCGGCGTCTCGTCGAATCCCCCGAAAGAGTTGGGCAGGCCGGCGTTGGGATAACAGCTTGTGAAGATGGGCGCGATTCTGGAGAGCTCTTCAATGTGCGCGCGCATCTGCTTCGCGCCCAGCGCGCAGTTGATCCCCACGCTCAGCAGCGGCGCCTGAGAAACCGAAATCCAGAAAGCTTCGACCGTCTGGCCCGAAAGCGTCCGGCCGCTCAGGTCGACGATGGTTACGGAGGCCATCAGCGGCAGCGGCACGCCCGTGTCCTCGAAATACTGCTGGGCGGCGAAGAGCGCCGCTTTGCCGTTGAGCGTATCGAAAATGGTTTCCACCAGAAGCAGGTGAACGCCGCCCTCCACCAAGCCGCGGATTTGCTCGTAGTAGGCGTCCCTCAACTGGTCGAAGGTGACAGCGCGCGAAGCGGGACTCGAGATGTCTTGCGACGCAGAGGCCGTGCGACTGGTGGGGCCGATGGACCCCGCCACCCAGCACGTGCGTCCGGGGTTCTCGCTCATGAACCCGTTTGCCGCGCGGCGCGCCACCTGCGCCCCGGCTTTGTTGATCTCGTAGACATAGCCTTGCAGGCGGTATTCGGCCATGGAGATCGCGTTGGCGTTAAAGGTGTTGGTCTCAATGATGTCTGCGCCGGCTTCCAGATATTGCTGATGGATATCCTCAATTATGGCCGGTTGGGTGATATTCAGGACGTCGTTGCACTGACGCAGGTCTCGCTCGTGGCGCGCGAACTCCTTGCCGCGATAGTCGGCTTCTTCCAGCTTGCGGGCCTGGATCATCGTGCCCATGGCGCCGTCGATAAAGACAATGCGTCGTTTCAGCGTGTCGATCAGCGAGTCCGTTTTGGGCCTGCTATGATTCAATTTCGTCTCCAATCGACTAAATAGCTTGTTTTCAGAGACATTCCCGGATTCGAGCGGTAAGTTCCTTTGTTTTCATAGACATTCCCGCTTTACTGGCGGCCTTTTCCTGGCGTCCCTTTATTTTCAAGAACATTCCCGCCTCGTTCCTGCAAAAGAAAGTTGTTCTCGCTAATTCGCTGCGCCAGCCCTGCGGTCCTCCATCCTCCAATGTTCCGTCGGCCTGCCATACGCTAGGAGTCTAGCCAAAATGAGGGCGATTGTCAAGGTCAGTGGTGGCCCAATCGGGGCCCCTCCTTATCCAAGGAGGGGAGTCACGAACCCTTTTTCATGGGATCTGGGTGCCCGTCGGCCGGCGGGCAAGAGCGATTGTCTTGAAAATACTCAGGGCGAGATTCCTCTCCCGCGACTGCGGGATCGGAATGACAGCGCAGGCAGGGTTATCACACAGACTTCCAGGGGGGAGAGGACTAGTTCCCCAATCCGCCCCACCTGCTCCGGGGGAAGCGAGAGCTACCGGGTCACGATGAGATCTTCCATCTGGACTTGCAGAGCCCGCGCCAGCCTCGACAGGGCCAGCACGCTGCCAGGCTTCCGGCCCGTCTCAATTTCGGCAAGATACCCAGCGCCCACGCCCGCTGCTGCGGCCAGTTCCCTCTGGGAGCGTCCGCGCTTTTCCCGCCAGACCTTGACGGGGCTCTCCCCGTCCAACAAGCGGCGGGCTTCCCGGGCCGTAAGGTAGTTGCGGCGGGCAGCCTGCACGCCCTTTGCCGCCTCGTCTCTGCGCCGCTCGCCCACCGCCGCGCGGTCGAGCGCGTCCTCCAATTCGCTCAGGAGCAGCGTCCAATCGCCACGACTGACGGTCACGGTGTCCCGGGTTTCGTTCAGAATCTTTACGCCGTTCATCGATACACCTCCCGGCGATGCGCCACCCTGTCGACAATCACATCACCTTCCTCAATCGAGAATAGAGCCCGCCAGTTGCCCTGCCGCACCCGGAACGCACCCGGCTCGCCCACGAGCGGAACCACGTTGGGATGGGCCTTGTGCGGCGCATTGGCGATCTTCTCAAGTCGATCCGACAGCCTTCGCGCCTCGGCTTTCGGCATCGCGGCGAGCTGTTTGAACACTCGCTGCGGAATGAGCAGCGCCATGAGGTATGCTCGCTTATAGCGAGCATGCGCGTCAAGTAAAATCTATGGCGGCAGCCGACGCTCAGGAGGGTAAAAGGAGCAGGCCGCGCATCTTGGCGACGTGGCGGGGCCGCGGCTGGCATTTGGGGCAAAAATGGCTGCTGCGCCCTGCGATCACGATACGCCGGATGGGCCGACCGCAGCGGAAGCAGGGCCTGCCGGTGCGCTGGTAAACGCGCAGGCGCGGCGCGTAATTGCCGGGGCGGCCCTCGATGTCGATGTAATCGCGGAAGCTGGTGCCCTGGAGCTTCACGGCATGGTCCAGGACTTTTCTGACAGCTCTAAAAAGGCGGCGGGCTTTCGGGGCGGAAACCCGCCCGGGCTGCGCCAGGGGATGTATGCCGGCCACAAAGAGCGCCTCATCCGCATAAATATTCCCGAGCCCGGCCAGCAACTGCTGGTTCATCAGCCAACTCTTGATGGCGCCGCGGCGGGCGCGCATGGCGGCCAGGAACTGCTCCTCGGTTACCTCCTGCGCGTCCGGACCGAGGCGGTCGAGCGCAGCTTGCACCTCCTCGAGCGTGCAGGAGCGCAGCCGGCCGAACCGGCGCACGTCGCGAAAGCGCAATTCCTCGCTTTCACCGAGGGCCAGCAGCACGTGGGTGTGCGGCGCGAGAGGCGTTGCGCGCGCGGACACAGTGAATTGCCCGGTCATGCCGAGGCGCACCAGCAGATAACGCGGCGGCACGTTTTCAGCCTCGAGCTCGAGCGTGAGCACCTTGCCCTTGCGGCGGATTGAAATGATGGCGCGTCCCTCGAGCTCGGCGGCGAACTGCTCCGGCGAGCCAATAATGACGCTGGGATGCCGGACCTCTACAGCCGAGATGCGGCGCCCCAAGGCGCGCTGCTGAAGGCCCTGCAAGACGGTTTCGACTTCGGGGAGTTCGGGCACAGGAAATTGTAAATTATAATAGTAAATAGTGAATGGCGAATAGTGAATTGCGGCGCCTACGGAGCAGTCCCGCATTTGCAGAGAATCAATAAGGGCGGACGCCTGAGAGCTGATGGCTGACAGCTTCTCTCCCTGACACCTGGCGCCTGTTCCTGGTGTTCGCTGATAGCTGAGAGCTGACAGCTTCTCCCCCTGACACTTGACACTCGGTAGCTGACTCCTATTTTAAAACGGGAAGATAAGCCTGCGGATTACACAGCTACTTTGATGTCGCCACCTTCAACTTGGACGGGGAAGGTGGCGACTTTGAGGGAACGGTCCTCGACATTCTCGCCCGTGCGGACGTTATACTCCCACTGGTGCCAGGGGCAAATGACCACTTCGCCCATGAGCTGTCCTTCGCCGAGCGGCCCACCCTGGTGCAGGCAAGTGTTGTCGGTGGCGTAGATCGTGCCGCCCACGTTGAAAAGAGCAATGCTCTTTCCCATCACTTCCACGACCTTTGCCGATCCTGGAGTGAGTTCAGAAAGGCTTGCAACTTTGACAAATTCCGCCATTTACATTTCTCCTGCTTCACAGCGCCGCTACGCTGCCGCCAAGTGTCATTCCCGCCGAAGCAAGAATCCAGTGTCTGGACAACTTCTCGTGAAGGGCCGCCGCGTTGGCTTCCGTTTTCGCGGGAATGAGCTTGTTAAGCTGACCTCGTTAACCCCGGTCGCAAGATGGATTCCCGCTTGCGCGGGAATGACCTCGTGCAAGTAAGGTTATTTCAAAATGGCGAGGTAAACTCGCCGCACCAATACTAACCAATCTGCACCATTTCCGGTGTTCCTGCCTTGCCGATGCGGACGGATTTCTTGAACTCTTCCAGCATGCTCTCTTCCAGGCGGACCTGGGTAGGCCGCTTGCTCAAGCTCATGCTGTCAATCTTCTCCTGGAGCTTCAGAAAGGCGTAAAAGAGGTTTTCCGGGCGCGGGGGGCAGCCGACTACGTAAACATCCACGGGGACGATCTTATCCACGCCCTGAAGCACTGCATAGGTATTGAACGGGCCCCCCACGCTCGAACACGCGCCCATGGAGATGCACCATTTGGGGGCCGGCATCTGCTCCCATATTCGCTTGATCGCGGGGGCCATCTTCAGCGTCACCGTGCCGGACACAATCATGAGGTCGGATTGGCGCGGGCTGGGGCGAAACACTTCCGCGCCGAAACGCGCCATGTCGAAACGCGAGGTGGTGGCAGCGATCATTTCGATGGCGCAACAGGCCAGCCCAAAAGTGAGCGGCCAAATGGACGATAGCCGCGCCCAATTGAAAATTTCGTCCACCGTGGTGATGATGAAATTCTTTTCAAAGCGATTCTCAATCCAAGCCATACTTTCACCTCGGCCCCTCTTCCGGAAATACTCAGGGTTTAGCCCCAAGCCCCTGCCACGAGTTATATTATACCCCTGAAGGCAACTGGACCACGTGAAGCCCGTAGCCGCGTGCTGCTGCGCACTGCTTGGCGTCCGCCGAAACAAACAAGTCGGCGGCCCACTCGGCCGCCGACGCCACCTGGAGAGAATCGGACGACCGTAGCGGCCAGCCCTCAAGCAGATCGATGGCGCGGGCCACCACTTGGTCTGTTACATAGACAACGCTGGAATCTTCAATGTCCGCGAGAAGCGCCCGCTTTGCGTTCAGGTACTGTCGCGGTGAGACTTTTTTTCCCCGGCGGAGCCCGCAAAGCGCTGAAACCACCTCCGCGAGGCAGCTCACGGAAACCCCCAGCGAGGATGCCGACGACAGAATTTCATCGAGGCGATCGCTACCAGGTTCTTGGACGTACCGTTTGGCAAGCGCTGAGGAGTCGAGGAAGACGTTCAAGGTTTCGACCGCCTCTCTTTAAGCACCGCGCTGCTTAGGGAAGTCCCCGCCGCCACTAATCGCAAGCCACGCTGCTTCCACGCCGGTTTTGATTCGCGCCACGCAGGGGGAACTATCTTAGCAATCACTTTGCGATGGCGCAGGACACTTATCCTCTCGCCCCTCTCAACCAGATCAAGAATCCCCGACGCATTCCGTCGGAAGTCGCTGAAAGTAACTGTCCTCACGTGCTGGTCCTCCCAACCGATATTGTACACCGCTGCACAATCTAGCGCAAGTTCGACCTCCGCTGCGCGTTTACTCAGTCGCGGGCTTCAATTCGCGCACGGCGGCGGCTGCCAGCGGCAACGCGGCCCCGGGAGCGAAGGGGTGGTTCTTAACGTATTCGTTGCACTTGCTCAGCAACGCCTAAGCTGCCTGCGGGGCGTTTTCCAGCCTCCTATCCTAAAACTCTTTTGGCATTTCTAACATGGTACTTTCCAATGGGCCGTGGCACCGACCTTTAGGGCAGCATTCCCCTGCCTTCGCATTGTGCTTACCCCGCTGGGGGTCGACGCTGCAACAATGCCGGCCACAACTTACGGTTTCAGGCGCGGAGGTCCTTCACTTGGTTTAGAATAACATTCGGCGCGCTCGGTGTGGGAAGTCGATGCTTTGTTTAAAATCTTGTTTGTGCGCGCGGGTGGCGGGGGGAAGAAATTCTTCAAGAGGAGGTCGGGAGTTGCAGAAATTAATGAAGAGTCATGAAGCGGGTGTGGGTAAGGCGGTGGTGTTCTTCACGGTGGTGCTCTTGCTGGTGATTGCGGCATTGGCACTCAAGGTCACGAACCGCGAGGCCCCTTCGATCGCTATGCAGGAGATAAGGGGGATCGGTGTGAGCACGCCCGTAGAACTCAGGGTTCACGACTCGCACTATCGCATCAAGTCGGTTGTGGTAGAAGTCCGTCAGGGCGAGCGAACGTTCCAAATTCCACTAGAGAGCAGTGCTTGGGTGGTTCGCACGCCAAGGTGGTGGAAGTTCTGGTCGCGCCATGTCGAGAGCAGCGCCACATTCACGGCGCATGTGGGTCGCAAGACGATCCCCGAGCTGAAAGAAGGTTCTGCGCGGCTGATTGTCACGGCAACGAATAATTCCTGGGGGCGATTCTTCCGAGGCGGCCAGAGCCAACTCATCAAGGACTTGCCCGTCCGCTTTCTCCCCCCCCGCGTCGAGGTTCTGACCGCGCAGCACTATATCAATCAGGGTGGCTGCGACATGGCGCTTCTCAAGGTATCAGAGGGGACCGAGGAATCGGGGGTACAAGTGGGCAGTTACTTTTTTCCCAGCTGGCCCGTAAGGGATTCCGATCCCACCACCCGGATGTGCATCTTTGCATTTCCTTACGACGTTGACCCAACCACCCCGGCCCGAGTGGTGGCGCGAGACGATGCCGGGAACCAGACCCTGGTCAATTTCAATTACAAAGTCTTCCCCAAGAAGTTCAAGTCCGACACCATAAACCTTACGGACGATTTCATGCAACGCGTCGTTCCTCCGATCATGAGCGAGACGCCGGAATTGACGGACCAGGGCAGCCTTTTGAAAAATTTCCTGCTGGTCAACGGCCCGCTTCGCCGCATGGATGCCCAGCAGTTGGTTGCTTTCTCCCAGAAAACCGTGCCGCACCTCACCTGGACGCAGCCGTTTGTGCAACTCGGAAATTCCAAAGTCGAAGCCTCGTTTGCCGACTATCGAACTTACCTGTACAACGGCCAAGTGGTGGACCACCAGACGCACCTGGGGTTTGATCTGGCGGTTGTGCAGCACACGCCGGTGTTGGCCGCCAACGATGGCAAGGTGATCTACGTAGGCTTTCTCGGCATCTACGGCAACGTGGTGGTAATTGACCACGGGTGCGGCCTACAGAGCCTCTATGCCCACTTGAGCTCGTTTGATGTGAAGGAAGGGGATGAAGTAAAACGGGGCCAAGTCATCGCGCACAGCGGCCAGACCGGGCTGGCCGGCGGCGATCATTTGCACTTCACTATGCTGCTGGACGGAATTCCTGTCAATCCGGTCGAATGGTGGGACCCGCACTGGATCCACGACCGCATTGAAGCAAAGCTCCAGTAGGACGCATGATGGTCAGAGTGAAGGCCGCGGAGCGCAGAATCGGGGGCCCGCGCTTGCGGGTTTGGCGACGTGAAATCGCTGGCAACAGGAGGGGAACGTGCCTAACGAAATGAAGCGACGCGAGTTTCTTAGGGAATCGGCTATGGGTGTGTCGGCGCTGGCAGTAGGTTTGAACGGCGACGCGGACGTAGCCACCGCCGTAGGAGGCGCTCGGAGCCGGGCATCGGAGGCAGCAGGGGAACAGATTGGGCGCCCAGTACGAGTCGTCAGTATCGGCTTTCGGGCGGGGAAGTATCCCCTGGAGTGGGTCGCCAATCAAGTGGATAAAGAGGGCGCCCTGGGGACGGATATCATCGCGCTTCCGGAGACCTTTGGCGGCCAAAACAATACCAGCGCGGAAACGCTCGAAGGGCCGACCATTAATGCCATGTCGCGCCTCGCCAAGAAACATCGGACTTACATCGTCTGCCCCATCGATCGCAAAGAGGGGAAGAAGCGCTTCAACTCAGCGGTCCTTCTTGACCGCGAGGGAAGGGTGGTCTGCGTCTACAACAAAATCTATCCCGTGTGGGTCGAGGAGTGCGTGGACCATTCCGTGCAGCCCGGCGGGGCCGTGTGTGTCCATCAGGCGGATTTCGGCCGAGTAGGTCTCGGCATCTGCTTCGACGTCAATTGGCATTCGATATGGGAGCAGTTATCCAACCAAGGGGCCGAACTGGTGATTTGGGTGAGCGCCTACTCGGCTGGCCGCACGCTCCAGGCGCAGGCGATCAGCTATAACTACTACGTGGTCAGCGCGACCTGGACTCCGGATTGTCTGGTGTACGACATCGATGGCCAGCAAATCGTCTACGACACCAACAACCAGGGTGAGGGAAGGAATATCACACGCCTCACACTCGATCTGGACCGCTGCATCTTTCACCAGGACTTGAATCGTCCTGAGAAAATCGGGCGGCTGCTTAGGGAACGAGGAGAGGACGTGGCGGAGGAAAAGTGGATGCCTCTGGAAGGGTGGTTCGTGCTAAAGGCCAAGCGGCCGGGTGTGAGCGCCCGCGAGCTGGCTCGAGAATATGGCTTGGAGGAATTGAGGCACTACATCAACCGAAGCCGCTGCGAGATCGATAAGTGTCGCGGGTGGGAGTTCGCTTAAAGGGTGAAGCACCGAGTGTTGTCACGTTTCTGTCCCGTATTCAGCTGGCGGTGGGGTAATTGAAGACGCTTGGGAAGCGACTATTGAGGGTGATGACCGTTGCTCTCTCGCCTTTAGCTCTTACCCTTTGACCTTTACCCTTCAACCTTCTTACGCCGTGACGCCGCGAGTCTTGTAGATCGCTTTGTTCAATTCCACCATCAGGTCATCGAGGGATGCGCCGACTTTGCGCGCGGCCATCTCAATCGAGCAATCGTAGCAGGAAGGGCGAAGGCCGAATCTTTCAAAGACGGGATCGGTCTCGGGGAACTTTTGCTTGATTTCGCGGACCATTTCGCCGCCACGCACGAGATCACTGAACTGAAACATGGGTTACATCCTCCCGAGGGCCGCTCTCGGAGTTTTTTCGCCGGGGCTGGTAAACGCAGAACGGTTCTTCGTCCAGATAATCGCCGCTGGCTGCGAAGGCGCGCGCACGACAGCCCATGCAGATATTCCGAAACTCACAGTAGCCGCACTTTCCTTTCAGATTATCTGTGTTGCGCAGTTGCTGAAAAACGGGGGCCTGCTCCCAAATCTCGGAGAACGATTGCTTGCTCAGATCTCCTGCCACGACCGGGAGATATCCGCAAGGGTAGACCTCGCCTTGGTGGGAAATGAAGCAGACGCCGGTGCCGGCAAGGCACCCCTTGGTCATGGTGTTCATGTCCTGGGGGTGTCCCTGGCCGGGCTGGGGGGAGCGGGGATGAAGCGCCATACCCGTCGAGCCGGGCATCGTCGTTTCCGTTGGGCCAATCGCATCTCTGGATCCGCCGGTGACCGGCGGGGGAGCTTGCAAGGGAACAGGGGAGCCCGCTCTGCGCTCGGCAGCACGACGTTGCCGCGCCACTCGAAAATAATGAGGGGCGCAGGTGGCTTTCAGTTCGATCCCGCCCTCCTGCGAGCGATCGTAGAACCAATTCAAGATCTCTTCGTACTCCTCAGCCGGCACCATCTGCTCGGCGGCGATGTCAACGCCGCATCCCACGGGAACCAGAAGAAAGGTGTGCAGGGCGTCCGCCCCGATCTCCTTGGCCATCTCCAGGACCGCAGGGAGTTGGTGCGCATTATGCCGGGCAATCGTCATGTTGATTTGGAGCGACATCCCCAGCTCGCGCAGGTTCCGGAAGCCGCGCAGGGCGGCGTCGAAGGCACCGGGAATGCCGCGAAACGCGTCATGGGTGGAAGCGTCGGCGCCATCCAAACTGATAGAAACACGCCGCACTCCGGAATCCACAATGCGGCGCGCCACTTGCTTGCCGACCAAGGTGCCATTGGTGGCCAGCGCCACACGAATCCCCAGCGATGTGGCGTAGCCCGCAAGATCGAAGATGTCGTGGCGAAAGAGAGGTTCGCCACCGCTTAGAACTAGGATTGGTAGGAATGACTGAGAGACTTGCTTTATTAAGTTCAGGGCTTTGGTTGTAGGTAGGTCATATGGTGATGAGAGTTCTGAAGCGGTGGCGCGACAGTGAATGCAACGCAGGTTACATCCCTTGGTCACCTCCCAAAAAACGAGCCGCGGTTTGTAGTCTAGAGTTTCGAGCCACATTGCACGACTCGCTTCTTACACCGGCTGTTTGACTCAGCCGGTATCTCTACGAGCACGTCTTTCTCCATCGTCTTCGGTAATTGAGTCTCAGGGCCCGTGATTCCACGGTACCGCAACCCAAATAAGGAACGGCGGCAAGAGAGATCTGTAACCTCCACCCTTCTACGCCTCTGTTCGGTTGGCCCTGGTCGCGAAGGGAACTTTCGGGATCGTGTGCCTGAGCTTAAGATTTAACGGGGGTTAGAGAACCCGGTTCGTCCAAATTCCGGTGTCCCAAACCCCCAACCCGTCAATTGACGGATCCTAGGACCCGAAGTCCCTCGCACCGTAGAGGAGGGCACGCCAGGTGCCAAACTTAAGACCATCCAAGAGCTCCAGAAAGTTGGATTCAATCCGAAGGAATAAAACAGCTTAGCAATTTCCGCATGGAAGGGAGGTGGGGGCGGGGTGAAAAAACCTGAGATTGGGAACTGGGGAAAATGACGGTTGCCAAACCGGCTTGGGGGTGAAAAGGCGCAAAGTCCCTGGGAGCCGGTAGAGCTTCAGGAGCCTGCGTGATAACCCAGCCCTCTCCTCCTTGGGGGAGTCCGATTTCAGGATCCCGATGGGGTCCATCGGACCCCGAAATCGGAGAGGGTGGGCCGCGGCCGGCGTTTTCTTCAGTCCGTCAGCTGACGGAGCCGGGTGAGGGGGTCCCAACATGGCTCGCTTACCGCATCCTGCGATTTTTTCACAAACACTCTTCAAGCCCATCTGCGGAACCTCCGGCGCGGCATGAGCCGCCCTTGCGATTTCTCGGGCGCCCACTTTAGCGGCCGGCCTCCGCGCCTGGACCGGAACTGCTTCGACACCATGCATGGTCACCATGCGTAAGAGCAACAAAAAGCAAGGTCGTCAGTACCTCGTGCCCATCACAAGCCGTGCCGGAGAGTTGCGGACTCGGTTGAGGTCTGTTAATGTTATGCGTCGTGCTGGTTAGCCATGATTTCACCATGCCCAAAATGCGGCGGAACAAAGACGGATCCCGTCCCGCACGACTTCAAGTACAACCTGGCGCGGGCTTTCGGGTATCGGCTGCAACGGTGCACGCGATGTCGCACGGCACGCTTTATGCGCATTCATCGTGAAAAATCCCTGGGCGCATCTCTAGTAGTGGAGGAGACGGGTAGCACAGCTTGGCTTGTTGAGGAAAGAGAGTCACCAGGAGCGGCCGAGACGAGTCCAGAGCCGGGAAGAGAGCAACCGACTGTCACCGGTTTCTCGGACCGTGATGGGCCCCACTGTCCGGATTGTGGAAGCACGAGCTACCACCGTACCAGGCGCACCACGAAGGAACGGATGCTTCGGCGTCCACCGATGGCTCGTTGCGAGAGCTGTGAGATGCGTTTTCCCTACCCCGGGCATCGTGAGGAATATCCCGAACCGTCGAAACCCGCGGTGGCGGCAGCGAGGGGGCCTCATTCTGGGGCGGAGGAAAATGCTCCAAAAATGGCCATAGAGAACACCCAGTCGGAAGTCCCCAAGCAAGAAGCCCGCAGCGATTCCTCGGACGCTGATATGCCCCGCTGCCCATCCTGTGGCAGCACAAAACACCACCGTACCCAACGTACTACCATGGAACGGGTGTTAGAGCGCCCGCCGATGGCGCGTTGCGAGAGGTGCGGCAAGCGCTTCCCCTATTTGGGTGATCGTGCAAAATCTTCTGACTCGTCGAAAACGGGGGAGGAGGTGGCAAGCATAAGCCACGAGGGAGAGGAAGGAAGGGGTTCAAGAACGGCCGAAGAAAGCGCCGACCAGGGTGTTGACAAGCAAGGAACGGACGCCGATTCCTCGAACCGGGAATTGAGCTGTTGTCCGTTTTGTGGAAGCACGGTCTACCGCCGTTCTCGACGCAGCACCTTAGAACGCCTCTTGTTGCGCCCCAGGATGGCCCGCTGCAGTCATTGCCGGAAGCGCTTCCCCTTTCCCGAGAGATAGCGTCTTCAAATGGCCTCTTCGAATGTCACGGGCCGAATTGCCAGAGCCTCCGGAATTGTGATGGCGGGAGTGTTGCTGAGCCGCCTGTTGGGTTTTTTTCGCGAGTGGACGGTAGCCCATCAGATTGGATCGAACTCCGTCACCGACGCCTACTACGCCGCCTTCACCTTGCCGGATTTCTTGAATTATTTGGTTGCCGCCGGCGCTTTGAGCGTGACCTTCATTCCTGTCTTCTCCCGCTATTTGGCAGAAAAGCAGGAGGACGAGGGTTGGTACGCGTTCTCCACGGTGGTCACGGTGATGGGCCTGACGCTCGTGGCCTTGGTGGGGATCGGTGAGATCTTTGCTCCCCAACTGGTTGGAGCCATCGCGCCGGGATTCGCCCCCGCAGCCAGGGCGCGGGCCGTCTTTTTGACCCGGCTGATGTTGCCCGCGCAGATCTTTTTTTACCTTGGAAGCATTCTGACCGCCGTTCAGTATGCCAAGGCGCAATTCATCATCCCGTCCCTTGCCGGGGTGGTCTACAACCTCGGGGTCGTTCTCGGGGGCCTGTTGCTCTCTTCGCGTATCGGCATCACGGGTTTTGCGGTGGGGGTGGTGGCCGGCGCGTTCGCTGGGAATTTCCTTCTGCAGATTTATGGCGCGCGCCGGGCGGGAGCGCGTTTCACTCCCAACCTGGACGTCCGGCACCCTGGCTTCCGCTGGTTCATCAAGCTCTCTGTTCCTATTATGCTGGCGCTCTCCCTCAGCGCCACGGATGACTGGATTATCCGTTGGTTCGGCTCCTATTTGGTCCCGGCCTCCATCACTTGGCTGACCTATGCGAAATCGCTAATGCGCGTTCCCCTGGGGGTGGTCGGCATGTCGGTGGGGGTGGCATCGTTTCCCTTCATGGCGCAGCTCTATTCGGAGGGTAAACTTGACGAATTCAACCGCACCCTGAACGCCACTCTGAAAGGCCTCCTCCTACTCCTCGTCCCCATTTCCGCCTTGACCATCGCAGAAAGCACTCCCCTCATCTACTTCGTCTTCTCTCACACGCGTCTGCACGGCGCGGATTTCGAAGCCACTTCCGCCACCCTCCGGGTCTTTTCTATCAGCATGTTTGCCTGGGCGGCGCAGAACATTCTGGCGCGCGCTTTTTACGCCACTCGCGACACCATTACCCCGGCCGTGGTGGGAACAGGGCTCACTTTTCTCAGTCTTCCCGTTTACTGGCAACTGGCCCGCCACTTTCAACACCTCGGGCTGGCTGCCGCGAGTTCCCTCGGCATCATCGCCTATACGGTGATTCTGTTTTATCTCCTGAATCGACGCATCCAGAATCCCCAGGCCCGGGCGCTCTTGATTTTCTTGCTCAAGATCGCCGCCGTCTCAGCCCTCGCAGGCTTCGCTTGCTTCAAGCTGAATGATAGGTTGGGAGCGGTCATTGGCTGGCAAACTACCCACCAAGCTCTGCTCGTTTTGGTGATCGTGAGCTCAGTAGGCTTGGTGCTGATGGCTCTCCTCGCCAAGCTGCTTCGGGTGAGAGAATTCGAGGACTACCTCAAGAGACTAGCTGTGAGGTGAACACCGATGGACGAAGTGCCGGCGCCCAACTCCGCGCCCGCCATCCAACAACGCATTCATTGCGGCCGCATGGGTTGGTGGGGACCTGTGGCCCTGACGCCGGCCCGAGCGGGTCTGATGCTCCTGGTGCAAGGCGGATTGGCCGCCGTCTTCCTGCTTCGCGGTAATCCCTCCCCTTGGCGTGCGCAAGCGCCCTGGTGGAGCGTCTATGCGACGCTCATCGACATTGGCTGTCTCCTGCTGCTCTGGCGACAAACGCGTCGGGAAGGCATCCGGCTCATCGACCTGTTCGGAATCGACAAATCCCGGCTCGGGCGCGAGGCACTTTGGGGTCTTTTGTATCTTGCCATCCTCTTCCCATTCGTGGTGGGAGGTGGCTCCACGCTTGCCTCTTGGCTTGTCTATCGAACAACGCATCTCACTCCGGATATGTTAGCACCAGGCCTGGTCTCCGCGCGCCACCTTCCGCGTTGGGCTGTCTACTATAGTTTGTCGGTCTTCTGGCTGGTCTGGTCACCCACCGAAGAAGTCATCTACCAAGCCTACTGCGCCGCCCGACTCAAGGCTTTGACGGGCAAGACGTGGGTCACGGTAACGTGGGTGGGCTTTTGGTGGGCCTTCCAGCACAGTCTGTTCCCTTTGGTTCTCGACTGGCGCCTGATCCTCTTCCGCTCCCTCGAGTTTTTCCCGTTGATCGTGGTCATCCAGCTCATCTATCTGCGGACGCGCTGCCTCCCGCGCATGATCTTCATGCACTGGCCGATGGATTTGTTCGCGGCGCTGCTGACGCTCAAGCTCTGAGGCGGTGGGAAGAAATGCAAAAAGTGCTGCGGGCGTTAAGGATTCCGGGATCCTGCAGGGGCGACCCTAGTGGTCGCGCTTTGACGTAGGCCGTCCGCATTCAGGGCACCCACAAGGGGTGCCCCTACTATTCGGGTGATGCCGTAGGCGGAAGCGTGTAATACGCGTAGTACGTTTTCCAAGTGAACTCGCTGCCCGGAGCGATCGTCATGGCGATGAACGGTTCCATGGCGAGGACCTTACGCATGGACCAGAAGTTCACAAACGAAAGTGGACGGTCCCCTCGAATCCTCATGCCCGCGCCCACTTTGCGGTTCTCGATGCGGATGTCGTAGTCTTTGGGAGTGGCGCCAAAACCCTGAAAGGAGACCTCGAAGACATCCTCATTCTCCAGTACCTTTGTGAAAACGATGTGGTTCTCGTGAATTCTGGCGAAGCGCTCATCCGGTGGCTGCGTTGCGTGAATGCGGAAGGGGACCGAGATGGAGAAATCCGGGCCTGGGGGTTGTTTGTCGAGTACGAGGAAGTTGTGATTGTAGACGGTGCTTTGGATGGTGCGGCGGCCGGTGTTTTTCAGACTGTGCTCGAGCACCATCTCCGGCTTACCTTGGCTGAGTCGCACGATCTTCCTGTAGATATAACCATAGCCTGAGGAAGGGTCGGTCAGCTCCTGGGTGAACTCGACAGAGTCGGGGTGTTGCTTGATTGTCCACCTCCCCTGGTCAACGATCTCATAGAGCCTATATGCATCATACTTCCCCTCGACTTTTCGAAGCACCCCCACTCCGATTTTGATAAACGTCTCGCCGGGCTTGGCCTCGTCCCATCCTAAGGCGGCCTCATTGGTGTGGAACTCCTGGACGGGACCTGAGATTCCGCTGCAGGCCCCGGCGACAACCTCGGCGCCGATGTAAGCATAATCGTGGACCGACGGATCTACCCTATCAAACCATGGCCCGTAAAAGTTGTGGCCCTTATACTCGAGGCTGGCAATGACTCCTGACCAATCAAATCGCGTGCCGCGATAATATCCGTTCTTGGCATCGGGCAGATATAACTTCACGCGGAGCTGGCCGTTTGAAATCTCAGCCTTGGGAAAATCCGCCGCTAAAAGCTTGCCACCGGCCGCAAGCGCACATACCGTGCCTCCTGCCAGCATGGTGGCGATTATCGTTCCAAAATGTGAACTCATCATGTTCGTACCTGGCCTTTCGTTGTTTGGGCTCGAGCTTGCTCGGCCATCCCGGTGTCATTCCGAGCGACGGTTCGACTCTGCTCACGGCCCCGAGCGAGAGCCGAGGGGCAGCGAGGAATCTTGTTCTGTCGCACTCCAATGCCCCTTACAACCCCGGGCCGATGGCTGGGGCGAGAGGCGGGATCAGCGAAATCCGTGAACGGGTCAAATACTCGCGCCGGTAGCGGAGGTAATCGTCGCCGGAAGGCGCCGGGTCCTGCGCGCCGGGCGGATAGTTGGCCATTTTGAGGATGGGCAAAGGCTGGACGGTCGCGGCAAAAGCGGTATTCGGCTCGCCGTCCTTTGCCCAGCCACACGTATAAAGGAAGAAATCCCGAACCCATCCAGACTTGAGGGGCGGGAGCCTTCCAGCGTCGAAGCTCACCGTGATTTCGTCGCCCGGAGCCATCACCACCAACTGATCGTCAGCGCGGGCGAGCAACTTCTCCACCGGGCCGTAGCGCGTGTACATGCCCTGGGGGGGGTTCCAGGGGGCTTCGGAAAGCACGTTTTGGTAATCGAAGGAATCGGGCCGAAGGTGCTGAGGGTCGCTGAGGGGAGTGGAGAATCCGCGATAATGCAGGTCGGCGGAGAGCAGTGGAAGTTCGGCGGGGGTGGGCACCAAGGCGTCGTCGAGGGAGAAGAAGATCTGGTCCCAGTAGACGCACAGGTTAGTGACGATGCGCAGATGGTGGTCGGAGGTAAGGAACTTGCCGGTCAAGTTGACCCGCATGGTACGACGCGTGCCGCTCGGCAAGCCCATATCTGGAATCACGGTTTGCCATTCTCCCTGCGCGTTGCGGACTTGCAGGTAAGGTGAAATCAGTTCGAGTTGTTTATTGGACATCAAGGCGCGCGACCCGTTCGAATCCGTCCAGAAGACCCAACCGTTCAGCCACAGTGAGACACGAGCGGAAGCCGGCAGGTCGCCCAAATCCAGAGTGAGGGAGTGAAGCTCAGCGAGGCCGGGGATGCGGAGTTGAGCGAAGTCGGCGGGATACTGGCCGTCCTGCTTCAGGAGCAAGGGCAGGACGTCGTGGCCATGATCGTCCACGGCGGAAACGGGGAAACGCTTTTCGCGCAGGGAATAAAGGGCGGGGGGCTCAGGCGAAGAAGAATAGATTTCGTTGGAGTAAATCTCCTGCGAGGCCGGATGGTCGACGGCCAGGAGGCGGATCTGGTCAAAGAAATCAGCTTCCCGCAACTCGTCGGTGAGCTGGAAAATATACTGCCCGTTTTGGGCTTGCAGGTCATGCGGCAGGCGCACAAACTCCTCAGGGAAGGGCCTAATTCGACTGCCGTCTGGGGCCAACTCACCCAGCGGAGCGGTGCCCAGGACATCCGTCACAAAAACGTAGCGCTGGCCGTTCCAGGCGTAAAGGAGCGGGCAGGAGGTGGCCAGGCGCTCGGATTCGCGCACGTCAATCAGCTTATCGGTGGCGACGTCGATCCAGTTCTGGATTACCGCGTTGGGCCAGGTGACGCGCACCACGTCAACCTTGGATAGGTTTCCGGCAAAAACCCTGAAGGGGCTTGCTGTTACAACGAACTTGTTGTAATAGTTCCCCGCTTTGACCTCGACCAGGCTGCCAATCCCCTCGGAATTGCTCTTGTAGCCTATCATCTTTACTTCCAGCCAATGAGGGCTGGGACCTTCTTTTTCATACGCCAGCAACTGGCCGTTCGGGGTGAGTCCCACCAAATCCAGTTTGCCGGGATTGCCGAGCCAAGTGGGGGAGAGCGTGGCAATGGCTCCCGCTGGAGCAGGGATGCTGATGCTCCCTTCCCGGAATTTGCCGAAGTGATTGACGAGCAGCCGCCACTTGCCGCTGGTATCGCGAGTCAACAGGTCCGCATAGCTGTCCCCGTTCGCATCCACAACCGCCCCGCGAAAAGCAAAGAAACCCGCTGGGGTGGAAACGGGCGGGAGGGCGGCAAGGGGAACGAATTTCCAACCGCCCCGGTTCATCAGCACTTGGTAGCCTCTGGGCCCCCACAGGGCCAGATCGAAGCGGCCATCGTGGTCGAAATCCGCAACTTGCACTTCAAAAGCCGCCGACTTCGTAAACGCCGGTCCAGCTTCGGCAGCTCGGCTAGCAAACTTGTCCTCACCGAGGTTGGCATAAAGCAGGGGGGGGCCGTCGTCACGGAAAAAGCAGAGGTCGGTGTAGCCGTCATTATCAAAGTCGGCGAAGACGGCGCCGCGCATGCGTCCCTTGGCCGAAGCCAGCCCTGTGGAAGGTGTGATTTCGGTGAAGGTGCCATCGCCATTGTTGCGGTAGAAGCGCGTACTGGCCCCGGCGAAATCGTTGGGGAAGAGGAAAGAGTCCTTCTTGGGCGGATCGTTCAAATTCGTGTACGCCGTGACCACTAAGTCGAGGAAACCGTCGACGTCGGCATCAAACAGCACGGCCTGAGTGTCCAGTTCGCCGGGCTCGGGATGCAGACCCGCTTTCTCCGTCTCATCCTGGAAAACTCCGTCGCCCATATTGCGATAGAGCCTGACTCCGTCCAGGCCAGCGACGAATAGGCTCGGTCTACCACTGTTGTTATAGTCGGCGAAGGTGGCGGAGACCGCGCCGCCAGCCCCCCCAACCCCTGCCTTGTCCGTGACATCGGTGAAAGTTCCGTCCCCATTGTTGCGGAGGAGCTGATTGGCGCCGGCCGGGTTGACGACGTAGATGTCGGTGCGGCCGTCACTGTTGTAATCGCCGAAGGCCAGGGAAGGCCCGAAGAGGGGGACCAGATTCCGCCGCGCGTAATCCAGCGAATAATCCGACGCTTTGATTTGGCTTGGGGAGCCCGTCGGAAGACTTTGCTGGACCGGCAACGTCACTCCCAGGCGCCCGGAGATCTCGGCAAAGGTCACTTTTTCGAGGCCAAAACTCTGGCCGGGTTCCGAAGGGGGTACGGCTGGGAGAAGGATGGCGCCGTATTTTCCTCCCTCGAGGGCTGGGTTCTGAAGCGAAATTCCAGGGACCTTGTCCCTCATCCTTTCGTGAATCTTCAGGGCCTTCTGCGCGTCCGCATCACGCTTGAGGCGCACGTCGATGGTGAAAGTGTGGAAAAGGGAGGCCACGTAAAAGTTCTGCCCCTTGCCGAAACCCATATCGACCACGTGCTGATGCGCCGCCAGAGCGTCTTCCAGCCGCTTTTCGGCGAAGTAAACGGTTCCCAGATTGAACCAAGCTGCAGGGTCGTCCGGATCGGCAGCAATTACCCGCTTGAGCGCTGCCTCGGCGTCGGGATAGCGAAGCTCGCGCTTGTAGAGGATACCCAAGTTGTAATCCACCGCGACCAGCTTGGGGTCCATTTGCTTGGCGGTGGTAAACTCGCCTAGAGCTTCGTCCAGCTTGTTGGCCTGCATCAAGGCAAGCCCAAGGTCAAAGTGGTCGGTGGCAAAGGCCTTCCCAGAAGCCACTATCTTCTGGAACTCCCCCACCGCTTCCGTGTATTTGCCCTGCTCGTAGTATGCCTTGCCAATGTTCCGCTCGGATTGGATTGCCGCCGACCCCGCCAGGGATGTCCTGTCGGCGGCCTTCGAGGCAACGGGCTTCCCCGTTTGCGGATTTCCCGAGCCCGGCTTGGCAGAGATGAGGCAGGAAGTAAGAATCAGTGCAACAACTGCGCTCAGCCGCAAGCGACTGCAAAGGGTTCGATTCATGCCGTCATTATACAATGGAAGGGGCTGGAGGCTAGAGCTAGGGGCCATTTTGGATTCGAGATTTTGGATTAGCTTGCCGGCCCAGTCTTGCGAGGCGGGCCCCGGCGCTGGCTTAATGGGAGAGTCCCAAGCCTCACCACCTCGCGGGCCGGTCCACGACCAGGTCAGGGTGGTCGTGTCTGAAAGTTTCAGCGATGTGGCAGGACCAGCAAACCGGTGAGTGAGTCTGGAATACCTCCGGCAAGCTCTCCGGCACGATCTTGTTCCAGTAAACAGTCCTCTTCTCCGGGTTCAGCAGGGCTGGCACGTGTCCAACCCATTGCTCTGCTACATCCACGGGCGTGCCACAAATGGCGCAAGTCTTGCCCGCATACCAATCAGCCACGATGCGGCGAACCAAGCAGCCTTCCGGAGCTGCTTCAATCTGTTTCAAACATTCCTGACCGCACCCCTGCCGTTCCGGCCAGCGGGAACATTCGCTCAGGCGAAAATGAGGTGTGCCAAAGACCGCATCCCTCGCCAGATGTACGGCGTCCAAATCGACAGCAGCAGACTTCTGGGTTTCAGGGCAGGTGACCAGTCTCTTTCCCCGTAGTTTGAAGTAGGTACGTAGGCCTCGAAACAGCAAATACCCGAGAGCGAGCGCTAAAAAAGCTATGATGACCCAAACAAGTCCAGGATTCATAAGTGCCTCCTCTCTTTGCCTTAATGCCAATTGTAGAGCACTTTTCTCCCCAAAAACACCCGCTCATGGCGAGCAGATAGGGGTGTCGCTTGAGGGAGATGCCATTCCAAATGACACCACTTCGTGCCATCTCAGAGATGGAAATTTGGCCTTCCTGGAGTAATATATAAGGTTCTGGGCGGATATATTCAGAACTTGAGAGCGCGACTCAACCCTTTGAAGAGATTCAGCGTCTCAATTATGGCGACAAACTCATGGGAACATGCTACCAGCTACAACGTCCACTCCACAGGAGGATGACACAATGAGATACCTGGTGATTGCAGCTTTAATGCTCAGCCTACCCGCCGAATTTCTTCAGGCTAAGGAAACCAAGATTGATGAACGGCTGCAAAGTGCTGCCGAAGTGTTGTACGAAATCATGCAAACGCCGGATAACTCCATCCCCAAAGACCTGCTCGACAAGTCCGTCTGCGTGGGCATCATCCCCGGCGAGAAGAAACTGGCTTTCGTGGTCGGCGGAACCTACGGGCGCGGGGTGATAGTCTGCAGGCGAGGCGGAGACGGCCCCTGGGGCGCTCCTTCGATGGTAGCTGTGCATGGTGGCAGCTTTGGGTTTCAGTGGGGAGGAACGGAGACCGACGTGGTCGTTGTGATAATGAACCCGAGCGGGATTCGCAGGTTGCTCAAAAGTAAGGGGGAACTTGGCGCGGATGTCTCGGTGGCGGCCGGGCCGGTGGGACGCACAGCTGCCGCTTCCACAGATCTGATGATGACCGCGGAGATTCTTACTTATTCCCGGTCGCGGGGCTTGTTCGCTGGTATCTCTCTCAAGGGAGCTGCCGTTACTCCGGATGGGGAGGCCAACGCGCGTTTGTATGGACATGTAGTGGACCCCAGCGATCTCCTCATCGAAGGCAAGGGCGAAATCCCGCCTCCCGCCAAATCACTCATCAGCGAACTGGAGAAGTATTCACCTCGGGGTGGAGTATCCATCGGCCCTACCCAAGCGCCGAAACAAATGAGCACGCCTCCCCCGGCACAGCAGGGGGCTCCTCTGCCGAAACAAGGGAGCGCTCCTCCGAAGTGAAGCTGTGTACAGGAAAACATCGGGGAGTTGAGGTTCGTCACACACGCCCTGCGTCCGCACCACGGCGCATAAGCTGAGAGGTTAAACTGCGCGTGTACTGTAACGCTTATTTGCTACCCTTTCCCCGTATGAAGATACCCGGTCATCAGGATAAGACATCACCCGCGTAACGCAGGGCTTCGGGCGCGCATGCCTCGCGAAAGACACCGCTATCCCCGTTTCGGTTACGTTGAAGTGTCGGAAAAAACTGTGCTAGGATGAGGGATTACTTCGCGACCGGCAAGGCGCGCCTAGGGCCGGTCTCAAAGTCTCAAGGAGCTCCCAGTGAGAATCTACGACGGCCAAGACATTCGCAATGTTGCACTGGTAGGTCACGGCGACACCGGCAAGACCCAGCTTGTTTCCGCCCTGCTTTACGCGGCAGGCATGGTGAATCGCCTCGGCAAGGTGGACGAGGGGACCTCGACCACGGATTACGATGAGGAGGAGATCCAACGCAAATTTTCCATCACCGCCGGGCTCGCCTATGCGGAATGGGGCAAGACCAAGATCAATTTTATCGACACCCCCGGATACAACATCTTCATGCACGAAACGGAGGGAGCGCTGCTGGCAGCCGATGCCGCCCTGCTGCTTATTCATGCCGTAGCAGGAATCGAGGTGCAAACGGAGAAAGCCTGGGGTTTCTGCGAGAAATACAGCTTGCCGCGCGCGCTGGTCATCAATCAAATGGACCGCGACCGCGCCAGCTTTGAGCGTACCCTCGAGGCCTTGCACAAGGCTTTTGGCCGCAATGCCGTTCCCGTCCAGTTCCCCATCGGCGAGGAGAAGAATTTCCATGGCGTCATCGACCTGGTTCGACTGAAAGCCTACATGTACGACACGAACGGGTCCGGGAAGGCCAAAGAAGCCGAGATTCCTGACGAGTTGAAGGATGCCGCGAGCAAGGCTCACGAGGCCTTAGTGGAAATGGTGGCCGAGGGCAACGACAAGTTGATGGAAGAGTTTTTTGAGAAAGGCACTCTCCCGGAGGAGCACTTGGTCCCCGGTCTGAGGGCCGCGGTCTGCGAAAAACGCATCCACCCGGTGGTGGTGGCGGCCGGGCTTCCCAACACCGGCAGCGAGAATTTGCTCAACTTCATCGTGGACTATCTTCCGTCCCCCCTGGAGCGGAAGGAGGTGGAAGGCCTGGAACACGAGGGTGGCCAGCCCGTAAGGCGCCTGATTGCGGACGACCAGCCTGTTTCCGCTTTCGTCTTCAAGACCGTTGCGGATCCCTTTGCCGGGCGCGTGAGCTACTTCAAGGTGATGTCGGGAGTGGTGAAGAACGAGGCCAACCTTACCAACTTCAACCGAGGAACCACCGAGCGCCTGTCGCACATTGGAATAGTTCAGGGCAAGACGCAAACGCCTGTGGCGGAGCTGCATGCGGGGGACATTGGAGCCGTGGCCAAGCTAAAAGATACCCTGACCGGCGATACGCTGGGCGACAAGGGCGCGCCGATTGTTTTCCCCAAGCTGAAGCTGGCGGAGCCCGCCATTTCCTTCGCCATCGAACCTAAATCGCGCGGCGACGAGGACAAGCTCTCCACTGCCATCCATCGCATGCTCGAAGAAGATTTGCTTTTGCGCTTCTCACGTGACCCGCAGACCAAGGAGTTCCTGCTTTCCGGCGCGGGCCAGCAACACGTGGAGGTAGCCGTCTCTAAGCTCAAACGGCGATTCAACATCGGGGTCACGCTCAAAGCTCCCAAGGTGCCTTACCGCGAAACCATTCGCGCCCAGGCCGAAGCGCAGGGCAAGCACAAGAAACAGACCGGCGGCCACGGGCAGTACGGCGACTGCTGGATCAGGGTGGAACCGCTGGCACGCGGGGCAGGCTTTGAGTTTGTAAACGACATCTTCGGCGGCGCGATCCCCAAGAACTACATCCCTGCCGTCGAAAAGGGCATCGTCGAGGCGGCCTCGAAAGGGTATCTTGCGGGCTATCCCGTAGTGGATTTCCGCGTAACCCTCTTCGATGGCTCCTATCACGAGGTGGACTCCTCGGATATTGCCTTTAAACTGGCCGGCTCGAAAGGGTTCAAGAAGTGTATGGAACAGGCTAGGCCCTGCTTGCTCGAGCCCATTATGAACGTCGAAATTACCGTTCCAGAGAATAATGCTGGAGACATTATGGGCAACCTGAATGGGCGGCGCGGCCGCGTGCAGGGCATGGAGCCCTTGGGCGGGTCCACCGTCATCAAGGCGCAGGTGCCGCTCGCCGAGATGCTCACTTACGCCTCCGACCTCACCTCTATGACCCAGGGACGCGGCACCTACGCGATGGAGTACTCACACTACGAAATCGTTCCGCAGCCGATCGCCGATAAGATCGTCGCCGCCCACAAGCCCTCCGCGGAGGAAGAGGAAGAGTAGCGCTGAAGGCAGAAAGCAGATAGCGGATCTCAAGTGAGTTTTGCCCTCTCCCCTAGGGCTGATCGTTATCCGTGTCTTTGGCTGGACGCCGGGGTGCCAGGACGCACATACGGCCCTCTCCCCTGGAGTCTGTGTGATAGCCCTGCCTACACTGTCATTCCGAGCGGAGCGAGGAATCTGGCTCTGAGTGTTTTCAAGGCAGTGCAAGATTCCTCGTCGCCTGCCGCTCCTCGGAATGACACGCAAACCAGGGTTATCACACAGACTCCCCTGGGGAGAGGGTGTCGCGCGACGGCGCTTTCACCAGCCGTCGCGGGTCGGGTGAGGGGTCAGTTCGGCACCGTTATGTCTCCCGCAACCGGCGGCCGCGAACGGAGGAGAATCAGCACGGCGGCGGTGGCAATTAGGGGAATCGTTGCGGCAGCGAAGAAAGCCGGATAATACGAGAATCGGTCCACGAGCCTTCCAACCACGACAGTGAACAATGCGCCTGCCAGGCCGGCGCCCAACCCGCTCAGTCCTGTCACCGAAGCCACCACATCCTGCGGAAACAAGTCGCAGGGGAAAGTGAGACCCATCGTTGACCAACTGGCATACCCCCAGACTGCAAAGGCGATTAGAGCTAAGGCCGCATAGGCGTTGTGCGTCCTGACCGCCGGAATTCCGGCAACAATCGGTAGACAACTGACTACACACACCCACTTCCGGGCTCGTAGGGTCGGCATCCCATGCTTAATCAGGAACCCGGAGGTGAGCCCGCCCGTGAAGTTGCCAATATCGGCGGCGACAAACGGAATCCAGGCGAAAGCGGCAATCTGCTTCAGGCTGAACCCGCGTGCGTCACTCAGGTATTGAGGGAGCCAAAACACGTAGAACCACCAGATGGGGTCAGTAAGCGAGCGCCCCAAGACGATGCCCCAGGTGTTTCTGTCCCTAAGAAGGCTGAACCACCGGCCCGCACCTGATTGGGCAGACACCGTGGCGGTGTCACGGCCCGATTCAATCAGGGCCTTCTCCTCTTTTGTAAGGTTGGGATGCTGGTTCAAGGGATAATAAACGCGCAACCACAGAACCAGCCAGAGGAAACCGAGGACTCCTGAAACCGCGAAGGCGTATCGCCAACCTAACGCAATGGCCACCCAGGGCACCAGGACGGCGGCAAGGGCGCCGCCAACGCTCGAGCCGCTATCAAAGATGGCTACCGCAATTCCCCGCTCCTTCGCGGGGAACCACTCGGCAACCGCCTTGTTAGCGCCTGGCCAATTGCATCCTTCTCCTATTCCTAGAAGGAATCGGAAAAGGGCGAACTGAGAGAGCGAATTGGCCAGCCCCGTCAGAATGCTGACGATGGACCACCAGATGACCGCAAGGGCTAATCCAAGGCGCGTTCCTATAATGTCGAGCAGCACGCCACCGACCAGCCACATTCCCGCATAGGATATTTGAAAAGCGGAAAACACCCACGACAGCTCAGTGTGGCTAAGACGAAAATGCTGGCTGATGACCGGGGCCAGAACTGAAAACGTCTGGCGATTAATGTAGTTGATGACCGTGGAAAGAAACAGGGTCCAGGCAATCCACCAGCGAAGGCGCTTTATGGGCTTCACAGTGTTTTCCCCTGCCTCTGGGTAGGGGCGAGGCGACGCCTCGCCCCTACCACGCCGCACCACACGTCAGAGCGGCGGGCGCTGATAGCCACCCAAAGCTTCCTCTATCTTCGCGGCTACTGCCAGAGCAACGTCCTCGCGCCAGGGACGTGCCACGATCTGCACACCAATCGGCAAGCCATTGCTTGAACCTCCTGCCCGTACCACAGCCGCCGGCCAGCCCGTCAGATTATACGTCATGGTGTAACTGAAGGCCGGGAGACGATCATAGGTGGAACCGTGGACCATGCCGGGGAACGAGCAAACCGGGCACACCATAACGTCGAATTGCTCCATGAAGGAAAGCAGGGATCGGCGAAACGCGTCCCATTGGCCCACCAATTTTGCAAACGCAGCCATCGACTTAGCGTGAGAGCGTTGCAGTTCCAGGACGCGCTGCATGAGCGGATGCACTTTTTTCGTTCCCGCCATCTCAAGCAGCTCCTCGAGCCCTGCTCCGCCGTCGGCGGTGAACAGCCCGAGATAGATTTCGTAGGTTTGTTCGATTCCAGGTGGGCGAGCTTCTTCGACAGCGGCGACGCCGGCTTCGAGCGCTCGTGCGGCGTTCTCCACGGTCTCGATGGCTTCTCGTGTAGGTGTCTCGATTCCATTGTCCGTGTGAAACGCCACGCGCAGCGCCTTAAGATCAACCTTCGTCGCGTCGCCCAAGGGCGTGGGGACAATGGCGGTGTCGCGCCAGTCAACCCCGGCGATAATGGGCAGCACAGTGTTAAGGTCGACTACGAATCGCGCCAGCGGGCCGATCTGCCAGAGCGCGTCGAGCAGTCCTCCGGGGCCCGGAAAGTGACCCGTTCGCGGAAGGCGCCCGGAAGTCGGCTTGATGGCTGTGATGCCCGTGCAATGGGCGGGGAAGCGTACGCTTCCCCCCGCGTCGCTGCCGAGGCCGAGCGGCGATCCTCCCGCCGCGATGATGGCGGACTCACCGCCGCTGCTACCGCCTGGCGATAGCGACAGGTCATAAGGGTTGTTCGTCCGGCCGTATATAAGGTTGTCACTTTCCCAGGCCCAGCCGAATTCGGGGCAGTTCGTCTTGCCCAGCAGAATCCCCCCGGCGGCCCGCAGGCGCTTCACCACCGTGGCATCTTCGTTCGGCACATAGGAGGCGCGGCCCAGTGTTCCCCCCGTGCAGATCACCCCCTCCGTTTCAATGGCGTCCTTCAAGGTAAACGGAACGCCGTGTAACGGCCCTTTGATTTCGCCGTGGGCGAGCGCCCCGTCCGCCTCGCGGGCTTGTGCCAGCGCCGTTGCCGCGGGCAGTTGTACGACAGCGTTCAGCTTGGGATTGACCTCAGCGATTCGCTCCAGACACGCTTGCACCAGCTCTTCCGACGAGATTTGCTTTTCGCGGATGGCTTTGGCTTGCTCGGTTGCTGAAGCAAAAATCAGTTCCATAGTGGTTCGCCTCGAGTCGTGGTGAAAAGGTCCTACCCTCGCTCGCAGCAAGCGCCTTATATCGAGTTACCTCGAATTTCATTGTACGTTGTGAAGGGGTAAAAAAATAGCCTGGCGTCTTCGCGAGTTCTAGGGGTCTGCCGAGGCCGCAGACATTAAGGACCGATGTCGCCACCCGATTAATCGACCCGATTAATCGACTTGACGAGCACACTATAATCGTGTACACTATTTTCCTATGAAAAACGTGACATTAAGTGCGGACGCAGATCTCATCGAGCAGGCCCGGCTTGTTGCCCGCACCCAGCACAAAACCCTCAATGCGGTTTTTCGGGAATGGCTTCAGCAGTATGCAGCGCAGTCGGGGAGCGCACAAGAAGTGGACTCCTTGATGAAGCGCCTCAGTCATGTCCGCGCCGGTCGTCACTTCACCCGGGACGAGATGAATGAACGGTAGATTCTTCCTCGACACGAACGTCTTCGTGTACTCGTTCGATGCGAGCGCCCCGGCGAAGACTCGGCGAGCCCGTCAGCTCATCCGGCAGGCGGTGGCTACGGGAAAGGGAATCGTAAGCTACCAAGTGGCGCAGGAGTTCTTCAATGTGGCCCTGCGGCGCTTTGCGCAGCCCATGGCCGTGGCCGAGGCCGAACAATACCTGGCCGCCGTCTTTCGCCCGCTGATGGCGATTCACTCGTCCCAGAGTCTCTTCGCGGACGCACTCCGGCTCAGCGACAGGTATGGCCTGTCCTGGTACGACGCCCTCATCGTAGCTGCCGCGATCGAGGGTCAATGCAGTCTCCTCTACAGCGAAGACCTCCAGCACGGACAGCGATTCGGCGACCTACAGGTCGAGAACCCTTTCTTGTAGCGGCCCCGCGCGTTTCAGCCCGTACTGGTGATGAGGCACAACCGCTCCAGGAGATCTAGGGAATGCGAGCAGGCAAAGATGGCATTGCCGCAGCCCGTCAAAGAGATGCAGAATAGATGCGTTCCAGCTTGCCTCGTCAAGCTCGGCATGAGCGAACGTAGCCACGGTTACAATGAACGACGCTGAGTACAACGCGCTCGTCCAGTCGGCGAACGACGGCCGCCTCGTGATCGGCGTGGACCGAATCTTCGCACGGAAGTTATACACGGAAGCCTCGACCTCCGCACTCGGCCCCTGGGCCGCAGTCGTTCTCGCTTTCGCGGAAATGGCCGTCGTTTTGTAGGGACCCCCATTCCAGGTGACACCATCACGCGTCCACGAAAGAATTTGCTTGATTTCGATCACATTTGTCATATAATCAATCAGAATTAAACACGCAGACCGACCGGGAAGAACAGGACAGATGCTGCGCTTTGCCGAAATCAACCCCTGCCGGTCATTCCCGCGAAAGCGGGAATCCATCTTCTTTTGGGGTGACGTGGACCCCCGCTTCCGCGGGGGTGACGACGGCGGTGATTCTGATCTCTGTGGGTCCACCTCAAGCCCATGCACGCTGAGCATCACAAACGACATGGTTAAGGTGACAAATTGAAATCCGGCAAGCCAAGAGAACTCGCCCCAAAGCGCCTCGAGCGGCTGCGGCAAATCCTGCGGATTGACCACGTGGTGAGTGTCGAGGAATTGTCCCGCCGACTTGAGGTCTCTTCGGCCACCATTCGCCGTGACTTGGTCCAACTGGAGAGCCTGGGCGAGGTGCGGCGCGTTCACGGCGGAGCGGTGGGGACCGAAAGCCGGCTGGAGGAACCTCTCTTCGACGACAAAACATCCATAGCCGCCAGGGAAAAACAACGCATCGCGCAGGCAGCCCTCAAATTCATCAAGCCTAACGATACGATATTTCTGGACGGCGGGAGCACGGTCCTGGAGTTGGCGCGCTTGATACGCGACCGCTCGAACCTCACCGTGGTTACCAACTCGCTGCGCGCCGCCATTGAGCTGGCGGCCCAGGGACCGCGGGTGATCCTGATCGGCGGCGAATTCCGCCGGCTCAGCCAGACGCTGGTGGGTCCGCTCACTCGTCTCACCTTGGATGAGGTCCATGTGGATAAGGCTTTCATGGGGACGATCGGGCTCACCCTCGAAGAGGGGCTTACCACCACCGATCCGGGCGAGGCCTATACCAAGGAACTCGTGATGCAACATGCCCGGCAGGTCTTTCTCTTGGCTGACCATAGCAAGGCCGGTAAGGTGTCATTTGCTTGCGCGGGGCAACTGGGAAAGGTTCAAGTGTTGATAACGGACAAGCAGATCAACCGAAAGTTTGCCAGCCAATTGCGCAAGAGTGGGGTTGAGGTTGTGCGAACGTAAGAACCGCGGGTGGCGCCGACATCGATTTTAATGTCGGCGTCCCTGAACAACCCAAATTAACCGGGAGTGGCGCAGACATGAAAGGCAATGTCTGCGCCACCCGTTGGCATGTTCCATGAAGCCCCAAGGGGGCTCGAAGACGTAGTAACGTGCTACAGCTAACGTTTTGAGGTCTGCGGCTTGTATCTTGGTATCGATGTTGGTTTCGGGTGTAAAACAACCTCCAGAGTTAGCTGGGTCCGACGGCGGAGGCCGATCTGCGCTGAGGCCGGGAACCCAATTCCGAGCCTGTCGGGTAGATAGGCCCCCCGCCCTCTTCTCCCACGCCGAGGAGAATCCGAGGCCACATGAGCCTGCATATTCAAGCTCGACGGGAGACGGCTCAGGGTCGGGGGACCCGGACTGCCAGCTTAACTCCAGGAGGGTGAGATGAGCAACTGGGATACTTGTGGAATCGAAGTGAGTGCTAAGGAATT
>Ga0326727_10003295_pt1 | contig 52121 bp, 40 predicted proteins | sample MB2enrmetagenome_FD_207643 | JGI IMG/M metagenome (GOLD analysis project Ga0326727, IMG submission 207643) | Lab enriched peat soil microbial communities from McLean, Ithaca, NY, United States - MB29MY | ecosystem: Environmental > Terrestrial > Soil > Wetlands > Peat | place: USA: New York...
CCTCGAAAAACCAGTCGAGCCAAGCCTGCCGATCCTTTTGGCAAACTTCAGCAGGAACTCCTTTTTATGGCGACGATGCGTTATATGCCACACATGACCAGAAATGTAATGCCTGCTCGACCTTGGCATGTATCCTTTTCCCCCTCGCTTAGATCGGCCTTTTATCCGACGAAATACTCATTCTAAGCTCGAATAATACCGCCTTCCTTATGATATTCATGTGTAAATCTGCCCACTTGACTTGGTACGACCCGGCACAGTCCGACCCCATTTTCAGGACAGATATTACCTCAGATTCGTGGGGCTAGAGAAACAATGACCCTAGCTTTAGAATTGCTAGATCAGTGAATCTCTTTACCCAGGTTACCCCCTTAAACATCTTACGAGGATCAATTAAATCTATCATAATTCCATCCAACAGCCATTTATCGGATTGCAACTTCAGTTTAAACGAGACAGTTTTTTCCATGTTATTAGAACCAACCCAAATAAACAGTACTTTCTGTTCCAGCTCCTCCTGAAGATATATTCCTCTTAGAGATAATGAGTGAATGTCTATGTCTCTTACGGCCTTGGAATACCCATTCAAATAGAATGGGTCGGTAAATATAATAATGTCTTTAGTACATATTGGTCTAAGATTCGCTTCGTCGCCTTCAGCCAGCAGTGCTATATAATTCCTCGTATTTGCTATCTCTTTAGTGTGCATAAGAATAGTAAATACGGCATTTCTTTCTTCCTTCGGAATAACAAAAGCAGAAACGATTATAGCTAAACACAAGGCGATAGAAATCGTTAAGTATTTTCCCAGGTTTGAGATTGATAGACTTGGTACTCTATATTTGTGCATTCAGAATAATTCCTTACGGTCTATGTTGGGGTTATGGGTATTCTCCCTAATATCTCAGTGGCAGATTGAGCATGCCATGGACTATGTTAGCCCTTTCAATAGCATTTCTTTCCCATTCACTACTTGGATTCTCACTGGGCCGTCCAGGTCCACCTTCCACCCAGTCCAACCCGTGCCCAAGTACCTCATGGGCTAGCATGATCTCCAACGTATAGTACGCTGGAGGCGATGACAAACCAGTCGGATACCAAAAATCCCGCTGATCTGGATTCTTCATTTTTGGATTTATACTGACATCTCCATCCGCAAAGGATCCTCCTGAAAGACTAGGAGCAAATCGCACGTTAACCGTTTTCTCGCTGGCGATTATCTCGTTCAGCCAGCTTCGAGTTTTCGAACCTTCGCACGATGACGAAACATATCCTTCGGAATCAATGTTTAGCTGGCCGTTAACCATGCGGCTAATAGCATTTAGGAGTTGTGTCACCTCTTCAGGGGTGCCAAGAAGCCTAAGTTTCAGGCCGTCGAAATCCACATAGTTGGTCGGATTATTTGAGACGTATGCAAAAAGGTTAACATCCCCGCCCCCAAACCCCAGCGGATCTTCGCTGATGAACCTCCCCGCCGTCGGGTCATAATCGCGATGGAAGTTGTAATGCAGACCTGTTTCCCCGTTATAGTATTGGCCGGGCAGGCGGATGTTGTTAATGACATCCGATACGAGTACCTGAGCCTGACCGAAAGCATCGTAGGTGGCCGACCAGAAGACGGCGCCCGTCGCAGACGTTATCATCTTTGGGGTGCCTAATGCATCGTTCTGATAGAAATAAAATTGGCCCCCCTGCCTCATAAAAAGCGGATCGCTTCCCCATGTGTTACCAGGTTTGTAGCCATAGCTCGTTATTTCCTGCCCGGAGGCGTCGTATTCGCCTATAAGGCCCTCATCGGAGTACATGAAGTAGGTCATTAAGCCGCCGGCATTTTTCCACATCCTTCGGCCGAAAGGATCGTAATGATACTGGGCGACCACCGTGCCGTCTGCAGTCCCTACGCTAACCAGCCTGTTTTCGGCATCGTAGAAGAAGTTGGAGGTTACTCCGCTGATGGTCATAGAGGCCATATTGCCGTTTGCGTCGTATGTCCTTGAATCGAAACCGATAGTGAGCAATTGGTCGTTCGCATCGTAGGTATAAGGCAGGTTGTCGCTTCCGGAGGCAGTCCTGTTGCCGACGGGATCGTAAGCGAATTGTTCGTTAGGCAAGTTGGGCCTTTGCGCCTGAGTGAGCCTGTAAATGTTATCATAGGTGTAGTTGTATGCTCCGGACTCCGTCTGGTTGGCGAGGACGTTGTCTACCTTGTCATAGGTTAGCGTATGGTTCATGATTAGGTTTTGGCCGGGGTCCAGGGCCTGAATGTTGGTCGGGTACATAAACTCGTTATAGGCGTATGTTCTTGTCGTGCCTCCGGGAAGCGTTATCCGGGACGGGGCCGTCCAACTGTAGGCGTTATACGTGATTGTGCTGCTGTCCGGCAGAGTGACGCCGGAGAGCAGATTGGCCTGATCGTAATTGTACTGGTAAATATCTCCGCTGGGTCCGGTAAAGGTCTTCTTTGCCCCATTTAGGTAATAGGCATATGAGTATGAGAGTTGGTAGGGATTAAGGCCACCCACGTTACCGAAGTTCACCGTTTCTGAAGTCTTACGGTAATTCTGGTCATATTCGAACTGGCCCGAAGCTGTTCCATCGCCCCAGGTAAGGAGCATGCCAGCCTTGTTGTAGGTGAACGTGACCGTGCTTGCCGGCACACTCACGGTGGAGGAGTAGCTGATCGAGGTCTGCTTTCCGGCAGCGTCATAGGCGTATGCCGTCACCTGGCCTATGGAGTCCGTCCTGCTGATGAGGTTGCCGGCTCCATCGTACTGGTAGGCGGTCTGCTGGCCCAGGGGCTTTGTTTCCTTCAACTTGCGGTTGGCTCTGTCATACTGGAACTGGGTCGTGGAACCATTGGCGTCCGTAACCCCGATCACATTGTTCCGGTTGTCGTAAGCGTACTGGGTCACGTTGCTAAGGCTGTCGGTCGCCGTGACCTTGCGGCCCAGTCCATCATATACGAAACTGGTTGCGTTTCCGGCTTTGTCCGTCTGGGTTATAAGGTTTCCCGCCAAATCATAACTGAAGAAGGCAGTATTCAGATCTCCGTTATTCAGGACGTCCGTCTCCTGTGTCTCCCTTCCTCGAGCATCATAACCGGAATAATGCATGAATTTCTGCGCTCTGCCCCCAAACAGCATGTTGGGATCGGATTTTTGACCGAAAAGCCTCTGGTGAGCTTCCTAACCCCCAACAGCATACAATTTCCCCCGAAGAATACGCAAGTGCAACGTGAATGGGACTGGTTTTTGCAATTTTAGGACACACCACCTCCCCGCAGTTGGTGGATTCATTCCGCTGTGCCACAGGATGGCGGGCGTCAGGCGAACAAGATACGATAGTATCGGGCGAGGGAAAAAGCCGACGCGACATGGACGCGTGATGGCCTGGGCACACAGGCCCTCTCTATCGTCTCGCTCATCTGAGCACTGGCGGGACTTATACTTACCCTCGACTCTTGAGATCATATACGTTGCCATTGAAATACAAGCCGACTTGCTTTATGTTGCAGCAGTTATGCTTTCTTAACTAAACGCACATTGAATCCAGATATCGGGCAAAATACAATGGGGATCAGGGGAATATCAGATCGAATACCGGGATATTTTTGAGTCAAGGATTGAGATTGGATATAAATTCAAATCAACTTTGCTGTGGCAATGGAACAAAAAAAACGAACCGGCCGGCACCTCATGAGAAACTTTTGGATGTGATCAAATCCATTTGCCGTTTTATCCCTTCAAACGGTTTCTCCTGGGTTAGCCTCGATAAAATGACTCTTCTTGACAAGGCTTGTAAACAGACGGGGCTCGAGGACCTTGGTTGTGACTCGTTTCAAGAACCTCTTGGAGTCCTTCTCAAATCCCTCGAATCTGACGCGCATCTGAGTTTCATCGGACGGGTCTGCGCTCACAGCGACATCCTGCGTATGCTTTGCAACCGTCTTCGTCTGCAGGAAGATCGAAAGCGTCACCCGCAGATCGCTGACCAGATCATCAATCGTCCGCTTTTCATTATGGGACTTCCAAGAACCGGCTCAACCCTTCTGCATGCTTTACTGGCACAGGATGTTGCATGCCGTGCACCGCAGACCTGGGAGGTGATGCATCCGTCTCCGCCTCCCGAGTGGTTTTCTTACGACCATGACCCACGCATTGCCATAAATGCCAGAGAACTGAAATGGTCCGGCATTATCATGCCGGGCTTTAACAAGGTCCATCTGATCGATGCCCAACTCCCCCAGGAGTGTATTGCCATTACAGCGCATTCCTTTATCAGTTACCTTTTTGAATCGATGTACTTTGTTCACTCCTACAGGGCCTGGCATGACGGCCGGGATAAGCGCCCCGCTTACGAATGCCACAAACAATTCCTCCAACATTTACAGTGGCGCGCTCCCGGAACTCATTGGGTGCTCAAAGCTCCAAGCCACTTATTTGCGCTGGAAAATCTGTTGCAGGTCTATCCCGATGCGAGGATTGTCATGACCCATCGTGACCCGCTCAAAGTCCTGGCATCATGCGCAAGCTTTACCGAAGTGCTGCGGGGCTCTTTCACCGATTGTCTGGACAGGAAAAAGCTCGGTGTCGAGATCGCGCGGCACTGGGAAAGGGGTGCAGGCCTTTCCATCGATTTCTGTAAGAGTAACGGCAATTCGCAGGGGCGTATTTTTAACGTGCTGTATGCAGACCTTGTTAGAGAGCCAATGGCGTTGGTCCGGCTGATTTACAGTCATTTTGACATGGAACTTACGAGCGAAACTGAGATGGCGATGCAGCGCTTTTTGGCCGAAAACCCCCAAAACAAGCACGGAGTGCACAGTTACTCTCTTGATGAATTTGGATTGGATCGCGATGCCGAAAGGCGCAGCTTTGAGTTCTACACGAATTTTTTCGGGATCGAGCCCGAATCGTAATATTGTGACCTCCGAACGGTGCCTTGCTCCGTAATGTATACCCGGAGGAAAGCAGCCGCTGATTTTTATGGAGATAACGTACGATGCTTGAAAACTCCCCGACCCGGGCGGCGGTAGTTGTTTGAGTGCATTCCGCATTAGCTCGCGTGTGAAAAAGACGGCCTCGTGGCTGCTCGGCGCCGGACTGCTTGCCTGGCTCGTCGTGTCCAGCGGCATTGGTTCGATTCTTGCCGACCTGTCGCGCGTGGGACCGGGGTTGATTGTTATCCTGGCGCTGGAATTCGTGATCGATGCCTTCGACACGCTTGGGTGGTGGTTCACACTTCCGGTTGGCCAGCGCGCGGGGACCTACCGGCGGTTGTTTTGGGTGAGGTGCGCCGGCAACGCACTCAATGAATCAACTCCGGCAGCCTCGGTCGGAGGAGAACCGGCGAAAGTCATGCTGCTGAGCGGGCGAATTTCCACTTCAGCCGCAACCGCAAGCCTGCTTGCTACGAAGGTTTGCTTCTGCTTGAGCACGGCGATCTTCATCATAGTCGGGATGGCCGCCGTATGGTCGAGGCTGAGTCTCCCGCGGGACATTTCGTTGGCGCTGCTTTTGGGCTTTGTTTTGATGTTGATTGGAATTACGACGTTTGCGATCTTACAATTGCGCGGCATTGGCGCCGGTACGGTCAGAGTTTTGAGACGCCTGCGAATTCCGGATCGTTGGCTGGCGCTTATCGAGTCTTCGTCGCATGACATCGATGCTCACCTGAGTGACTTCTACCGTGCCAGGACCGGCGACCTGATTCGCTCCGTGGGAGCGCATCTGTGCGCATTGGGCTGCGCTACTATCCAGATACTGCTGATGATGAGATGGTTGGCGCTCGGTTTTGATCCAATAGCTGCTCTCGGCATCGCAGCCTTCTCCACGCTGATCGCCTTTGTCGCCTTCGCCGTTCCCGCTTCGCTTGGTGTCCAGGAAGGGGGAAAAGTCTTGATTTTCTGGGCGCTCGGTCTGCCGCGCCCCGCGGCTATGGCCGTAGGGATCGCATTCCGCCTCGCTTCGTTGATCAAGATAGCCGCCGGTCTTGTCGCTTTCGTCCTGCTTCAGCATCGGTTACCGGATCTACCGAATCCGACCGAAGGTTGAGAATTACTTCCATTGGCGGTAACGGTATAAAGATGCTGGTCCGCATTCTTTCATGTTTAACTTGGGAGCAACTGTGGTAAAGAAACCATTATGAAATTATTAATTATCCAGCCTTCCCGATATCAAAGCAAACAGGATCTAAAGCCATACAAAACCAGGAAGAGAAATCTTGTCGGGTTGGCACTGCCTTATCTTGCTGCACTCACTCCCGGAGAATGGGATATCGAGTTAATCGATCAACAGTTGGAGGACATTGACTTCGGTGCCCGCGCAGATTTGGTCGCCATTACCACATGGACGGTCAATTCGCTGTCTGCCTATGAAATAGCCGACAGGTTCAGGGCGAGGGGGACGCCGGTGATAATGGGCGGACCGCATACTTTCTTTTTTGCCGAGGAAGCCGCGCAACATTGCGATGCCGTGGGAATCGGGGAAGGAGAAAAGATCTGGCCGCAAATGCTGGAGGATGCCTCAAACGGCCGCCTCCAAAAATTCTACCGTGCGGAAAGGTCACCCGATCTGAGAAGTCTGCCCTTTCCTCGGTATGATTTGGTGAATTTTGAAAAGTACACTTATTTCAAAACCTTCTCTGTTCAAACCTCGCGCGGGTGCCCCTTTCGCTGTGACTTTTGCTCCGAACGTTTCTATCTGGGCAAGCAATACCGCTATCGCCCGGTAGACGACGTCGTAGGGGAATTGAAATACGGTAAGATCAAGAACGTCTTTTTTGCCGACAGCACGTTCGCCGGCAAAAAGTCCCATACTATGGAACTAATGGAGGCGCTCATTCCTCTCAAGGTGCGATGGTCAGCTCTCTGGTCGTCATATTTATGCCGTGATCAGCGCTTCTTGGACCTTGCCAAACGCAGCGGACTTCTGCACGTCAATATCGGTCTTGAGACCGTCGATATGGAAACGCTGGCCGGAATGAACAAGAAAACAAACAACATCGGCTACTACAAAGAAATCATCAACAATCTAAGGAAAAGAGGGATCAGCTATTCTTTCAATCTGGTGCTTGGCTACGATACCGAACATGAGAACACTTGCGATCTAACCCTCGCCTTCCTCAGAGAAAACAAAGTGCCTGCGGTCTACTTCAACATCCTGACTCCACATCTTGGGACGCCCCTGTACGACCGAATGCAAAGTGAAGGTAGACTCATTAACCCCGGCGATATAGGCAGATGGCCCGGCTTGATCTGCTATTTCAGGCCGAAAAACTGCACTCCCGGGGAGCTGGAGGAAAAGGTCAGGAGAATGTACCGGGAATTTTACAGTTTAAAGTCAATGGTGGGCCGGCTGGGATTACCAACGAGTGCTGCCGATTTCGCCTCCTGGACGATCAACCTTTCTCAAAGGAGAATGTTCAATTCCGATTCTGAAAATTTCGACAATTACTGAACTCATGCGAACTCGATTCTAGCCCACAGCCGCTCGCTGCCGCGCCAGTCAAAAGTATATTCCTCATTCTGTATCGTGCGCAAAATTTGCCCCATCTTCCGGGTATTTTTCTCCAGGTATGGCCCTCTCGGGGACCATGAATGTCAGGATTGCGGGCAGAATAACGATCGCAGCCAGCAATACACACAAACTTCCCTCACATGCTACGAAACCGAGACTGAAAATCCCCCGGTGCTGGGAGACCATCAGGGAGCCAAAGCCGATGGTTGTACTCAATGCGGCAAGTATAACCCCTTTCCCCGTACTGAAGGGAAGGTGTCCCGGGAGGGTGTTCCCCTCTCTCCAACGCTGAAGAATGATTATCCCATATTCGACTCCCGCTCCCACAACGAGAGGCATGAACATGCTGTTGGCCATGTTAAACTGGATTCCCGCCCATCCCATAATTCCTACGGTCCATAGAGACCCCAATGCAAGCGGGACAAGTACAGGCAAGACGAGGCGCAGACTCCGGAATGCCAGCATGAGCATGATAAAGATGGCCAGAGTGGCATAGATGGAAGCCTTGATACAGGCGCTCTTCAGAGCGTTGGCAAAAACGTAAAATGACACGGGGCTTCCGATCACCTGTGGATCCACCCTCCGAATATCATTAACGAAACGGCTGAGCGTGTGCTCTTCGAAAATGGATTCTTTCGGAAATATTTGCAGCAGATACGTCCTGTCATGCAGAAACCGGTCTCGAATAAGCTCCGGGAGGTCCTGGATCGTCATAGCCGAAGTATTGGCCCCACTGTCGAGTAGGTTCCATTTGCTTACTGCATCTTCCGAAAAGCGTTTTCGATATTCGAAAAGCGGCCTTTCGGCATCAGGCGAGTCTTGAAGCAGTTTGATTATCCCCCGGGCAAGGGCCCTCACCTGAGTCATCTGCTCTATAACCGGTTTGTCGGCTCCCCAGAGCCTGGCCTGGTCATCCTGCATCTTGAAGCTGATTCGTTGAAGGATATCGATGAATTCCCCGGAATCATCCAGGTTATCCTGCAATGCGATGGTTCTCTTGGCAGGAAACTCCCGGCTTAGAGAGTGAACTATTGGGATCTTCTCCTCCTGGTCTTCGGGCAGGAACGAAAAAACACTCTTCACCTGCCCTACCGAAGCCAGTTTTAGAAGCGCTTTGGATTTTGTCCTGACTTCTTCAGGCGAGAAACAAAAAGCAGCGGCAAACATGGGAGATTGTTGCGCATTATCGATGAGCGTCTTTTCCCAGATCACCGACTCTGCCTTGGCGGATTGCAGGCGCAAAGGATTGGGATCGAAATAAACCAGGCGGGCGCCCCAGATGCTGAGCATGCCGATGAGTGCTGCACCTGCCAGTATGTATCGTGCCTGGTGCGGCTTGAGGTAAAACAAATCCTTCGGGGAGGGCGAAACCACCCTGGGAAGCCTTTTCGCTAACTTGCCCTCCACGCAGATACTCAGCGCAGGCAGTACACTGAATGTTGCAATCAAAGTAAAAATTATCCCCATGCCTGTGACCAGTCCCATTTCCACAACGCCCCGGAAACCGGTCAATATTAGTGGCAGGAAACAGAGCGCTCCACTCAATGCCGCCAGAAAGATACCATAACCTGAGCGTTCACTGACCCTTGCGAGCACCGCCCGCGTGTCCGGGTCTCCCAAACTCTCCTCCTCAAAGCGTGCTAACCAATGGATTCCATAATCCACACCCAAACCGCAGAGTAGAGGTGCGAAGACCACCGAGAGGATATTCAGATGACCGATAAAGAGCGTGGTCCAGCCGAATGTCCAGCAGAGTCCGGCAATTAGAGTGATGGTTTGAAGGCAGGGCCGGCGGAAGCTGCGAAAAAAAACCACCATCAGAATGAATACACCGGCGAGAGATAACCACATGGCGACTGCCATATCGGCAGAAACGGTACTGACTTCATCGATCCTGAGCGCTTCCTGGCCTGTCACTCCGGCCTGTATGCCGGGAAAGGAAGCCCGTGTATCTTGAATCAGTTTTCTCAACTGGAGCAGGGACCCCCTGGTGCCCAGGAAACCGCTTTCCGTTGAGTTGGGCACTACGAAGGCAAGCAGGTAACGTTTATCTGCTTCCCAGAAATAGCCTGCAAGCTCAGGGTCATAGCCGGCATTTACAAAGAAGGAGGACCAAGGAGACCTGAAGCTGGGCGCACCATGGAGGTAACTCTGCATTCCTTCGAGTGTTGCAATGAGAAAGCTGAGGTCAAAGGGCGTTTTGTTGTTAGTTTTCTCGTCGAGTTCTTTGTCATCCAGAAAACCGGTGAAGAGTTCACCAACCATTCGGGAAGACATTTCCTTATTGACGAGCTTGAGAAATCCGAGCAACTCGGGGGTTTGCGAAAACCCCTGAACAAGTTGATGGTGCTGGTCGACCTTTTCCTGGAGACCGAGCAGGTCCTGCTTCTCCAGGTACAGAAGCTGCCAGGATTTGAAGGAGTCCGGATCTATCCGGACAATGACATCTTCGAAGTGCCCCCTATCCTCCTTAATTCGGGAGGAGAGTTCCTTGATGAAGCATACGGCCTGGCGGGGCGTGGGGGCTTGAATAACGACCGTGAGACTACTCGTTCCACCCATTCTGAACGGGTCGAGCATGTTGCTTAGTCTGATCAAGGGATGGTCTATCGCGATCAACTCAAGTTGGTCGGTCACCATTTCCAGCTTTGCAGCAGTAAAGACAATCGATGCAAAAGCCAATGCACCTGCCACAGCCAGAATTGAACGCGGCCGGGTCAACACCCACGATACCCATATCTGCAGTAGTCGTGATAACAGGTTCATTTTTGAGCCATTCTCTCCCATCTCCCCCATTACACTCTTTCCCACCGGGCTTTAAGCTGGAGCCTGGATGGTATCAGTCGGATCGGTGGCGGCGGAGTCCATACATCACTATGAGCATGGCTCGATTTTTTATCGAGTGGAACGTTTGCCGCCGAAAATCCTGAGAGTATCCTGAAATTAGGGTTCTATATCATGCATTGTGGAAATGAGAAGCATTTCTTGGAAAGAGCCGGAAGCGTTTCGACTCTATTTTTGAAGATTTGCGGATTGCCGGACTTCTACACGGACACAGAATCCTGGGGGACAAAAAATGGACCGCCTCTAACGAGTGAAACGGTCCATTTTATAGGGGTCTGCAGAGCTTGAGAGAAAGGGACAACCCACAAATACCCTGCAAGGCGGTTGGAGACCGTCGTGGCTGCGGGCCTTAATGCACCAGGGTCAATTTTCAAGGAGGTGAGTGAACGGCTGCAACATCATCGAAAGTGCTTCAATGGTGACCGGTTTTGTAAGAAATCACCTTCGGCCCAAGCAGCATTATTGCTGGCTTGCAAAAGCCAAAATGCGACGCTCAAAAATTCAAAAGTCTCGCGCTCTGCTGATCTCTTTATAACCACGGATGAAGAGGAAAAATATTTATTTATAAAGATTGGTCACAAAAATCCGTCTAAGGCGATTTGACATTCGTTGACTACCACCTTTTATTCGGTTGGTTTACTCCACAACATCGGATAGTTGGTATGAATACAGCATAATTGATATGTACGTTCACTTATAATTCAGGTCAAAAAGTCGAACCCAAATATCCAGATTGTTGTTCAGGCACACTTTCTAAACCATTGGCTCCCTTCATAGAATTAAAAATATTTACTCGGTTTCCCGGTGGCGTTAAACCTCTGCTAAGGGAAAAATGACATACGTGGCCATACCTCTGAACCAGAAGAATCCTATTGTTGGACAATTCAAACCGAATGCTTATCTTATGAATATGTAAGATAATAGTCAAAAGTTATAATTAAATCACACAAAACAACCGAACATATATTCACAAGAAAAGGATTAATAATCATGGAACTCAGTATCACAGAACTTAGAAAACAGCGAAGACCCTTGTGGATGAGCGATCTGGACACAGACGACTATGCGGACTTTCTGGGCGGTGGTGGAGATATCTATACGGACAGACTTCCCCCTGCGTGGGAAAGACACTCAGGCTCGGAGCTTGCCGAGGAAGAATTGCAGGAAATAAGGAGCAGCGACATCATCCTTTCGGCAGGCGTATAACATTAATCCAATTGTGTTTGACTTAGAGTATGACTTGGCTGGAATGTCAAGTACGACTGAAGAATGTTTATGGAGGTACGGATAATGGATAGACGATCCGGATAAAAAAATGGATCTTTCCAAGGTCATCCCCGCATGCATCAGCTACTCCAGGCCTAACTTTTTGAATGGAATATTATGCAAAAGTTTCCGCCTTGACACGGTAGGCTGAAAAACACTTCAGCGGGTGAATGATCCGCTACGGATCTCCGCCTCCTATTACCCCACAAAAACCTTCCAGAAGAAGCAAAAATGATTTACAACCAGCACCGTTCCCATGACTTTATTTTGGGGAACGACGCAGGGAATGAATAGGCTCACAACCTTCTCCAATTTTCAGTAAACAAGATCGCGGGACTTACCGATTAATTCAATAATCGACTTTTTTGTATTTGAAATCGTTTTCCGGTTGGGGCCCCCTGCAAACCTGATCCTAAGCTCTAGCATTTGCAACAAACGCGGCGCTCGATTTCTTTTTCTTCTTTTCTTACGCAACCTTGAATCGAAAAACGGCGAATGAACGCGACTCGGTTTGATATGTCTCGCCGGGCTGGAGAGGCGCCATATCGGGTTTGCCGCTGACTGTTGTTGTGTCGAGTTCCAATACCCAGCTACCTTCAGATTTCTCCGATTGCTCCCCGAACTTTCGCGGGGGCATTACGAACTGGATCGGCTCCCAGTGAGCGTTGATAATCATAAGCATAGTGTCGTCGATTATCGAGTTCCCGCGCTCGTCCAGCTCATTGACGGCATCTCCAGCCAAGATCATTCCTAAACAGGTCGTTGAGGAGTCGTTCCAATCCTCCGGCGTCATTTCCTTTCCGTCAGTCCGAAACCAGGCCAGGTCACTGAGGTTTGGATCGCGCATCGATCTGCCCCGGAAAAAGCTCTGTCTTCTGAACACCGGATGCTGCTTTCGAAGTTGGATCACTAACCTTGTGAATCTCAGCAAACTGCGCTGGTCATCGTCCAGGTCCCAGTGCGTCCAGGAGATCTCGCTGTCCTGGCAATAGGTGTTGTTGTTCCCCCCTTTGGTCTGCGAGGTTTCATCGCCACCCAGGATCATTGGTACTCCTTGCGAGAGTAGCAGAGTCGATATAAAATTCCGTTGCTGCCTCGCGCGCAGTTCATTAATTGCGGGGTCATCCGTCAGGCCTTCTGCCCCGCAGTTCCAACTGATGTTGTTATCAGAGCCGTCGGAGTTGTTATCAAGATTGGCTTCATTGTGCTTATTGTCGTAGCTGACAAGATCGCGAAGACAAAAGCCGTCATGGGCGGTCACGAAATTGATGCTCGCGTAAGGCTTCCTGCCCGTACTGGCATACAGGTCACTGCTGCCCGTCAGCCTCCAGGCAAAATTGCCGGTCTGCCCCTCATCGCCCTTCCAGAACCGCCTGACTGAGTCACGGTATTCACCGTTCCATTCGGTCCACAGCACTGGGAAGTTCCCCACCTGGTATCCCCCTTCGCCAAGGTCCCATGGCTCTGCTATGAGTTTCACCCTGGAGATTACAGGGTCCTGGTGGATGATATCGAAAAACGCGCCCAGCCGGTCAACCTCGTGAAGCTCGCGAGCAAGGGTTGCCGCCAGGTCAAACCGGAACCCGTCCACGTGCATCTCCTCAACCCAGTACCTGAGGCTGTCCATTATAAGCTGAAGGGTGCGGGGGTGACGCATATTGAGGGTGTTACCGGTGCCTGTGTAGTCGAAATAATAGCGTTTGTTGTCAGCAACCAGGCGATAGTAGGCGGCATTATCGATGCCTCGGAAGGAAATCGTGGGCCCCATGTGATTTCCCTCAGCGGTGTGGTTGTAGACGACATCCAAAATAACTTCTATTCCCTCTCTGTGAAAAGTCTTGACCATGGTTTTGAACTCATCCACCGGGCGGCCCCAGTTCCTATGGAGAGCATAGCCGGCATGAGGAGCGAAGAAATTGATTGTGTTATAGCCCCAGTAGTTCCTGAGCCCCTTGTCGAAGAGAAAGCGGTCGTGCAGGAACTGGTGGACCGGCATCAGTTCGATTGCGGTAACCCCCAGTGACAGCAAATATTCAACGACTACCGGGCTGCGCAGGCCGGCATAGGTTCCGCGGAGTTCCTCAGGGACGAAGGGCGCAAGTTGTGTAAGACCTTTTACATGAGCTTCGTAAATAATTGTCTTGTCCCAAGGAATTTTGGGACGGACGTCGTCTCCCCAGGTAAACGCCTCATCTATGACGATGCACTTCGGTGAAAACGGCGCGCTATCACGATCATCTCTTGACAGATCGGCGTCCGGGTCTCCGATAATGTATCCGAAGTGAGCGTCATTCCAGGAGACAGTGCCGCTGATCGACCTTGCGTAAGGATCGCGGAGCAATTTGGCGGGGTTGAACCTGTGGCCTTCCAGCGGCTCGTAAGGCCCTTGCACCCGATATCCATAAAGTTGCCCCGGACGCATTTCAGGAAGGTATATATGCCACACTTGGTCCGTCTGGTTCACAACGGGAATTCGCGTCTCGTTTTCCCCTTCGGAATCGAACATGCAAAGCTCAACTCCAGTTGCGTTCTCAGAAAAAAGGGCGAAATTAACCCCCGATCCGTCCCATGTAGCACCGAGGGGATAAGCCTTTCCCGGCCATACTTTCATCAGCACCTCCGAACTTTCCGTTGGATGAGAGAAAAGAAAGACTCTCAACACTTTTGATAAAGGATAAGTAGGAGAAATGTTAAAATAAATAGGTAAATCACGGTAGAATTGTGATGACAGATGAGCCTCCAACTTGGATATGCTTATCTGCTAAGAAGTGAGACCCTTCTGATAGGCCCGCAGACAGGGCAACAAAAACCTTTCAAATGACCTGCGTTCAGCGTGAAAGGGCCAGGTGGAAGCGTATAGTGATTCCAAGCGGAGATCGAATTGCTCATATTCTTAGAGGCGGACTTAGTGGAGTCCATCCTTGTTGAGGTGGGTCAGGTTCCTTCGACTCGTGCATTGGCCGACATGATCAAGCAGGAAAGGGAAAGGGTGCCGAGTGTTACGGAGCAGCAAATAACGCCCAGGCATCTTCTTAAGGTCATTCAAGATTTTGAGGATCGGATTCCAAAGTGCAAACATGTTGCGCGCAGGGCTCAGCTTTGCATCGGCAATTCTCATGGTGATCGGGCTTCTCAAAAGGTCTGTGCCCGGTGCGGATGTTGCGTAGGCTATTCCACCAGCCTGTTACCGTCGCATCCTATTCGCCTAAGTTCCCTCAACACGATACGGCGGAAACGGGACCATCAACTGCTGGGATGGTGGTGTGTCCTGAAACCGCCAAAACCGGCCTCATCGGCGACCTCTTGCATGTTCGATGGAGAAATCGTATAGTTTTAAGGGCTTTGGGGTTGTCCCAGAAGTTTTTCAGGCAAAATCCAATTCCAAAATTCTACTCAGACTCATCGCGCATCAACCTGATGCGTTATTCATGAATGATCAGGGGGCATGATGATGAACCGTCAAAGAGTTTATATTTCATTTGTACGCCCAATTAATTGGGATACTGTGAATCCTCTGCTTGATACTTGTAACCAAGCCATAAATGATGGCGCAAGACAGTTGTACCTCCTGTTGAGCAGTCCGGGTGGAGACGTTGACCCTGGTGTGGCAGTATATAATCAACTTCTTGGTCTGCCTGCGGATATAATTACTCACAATACCGGGTGTATCGATTCTATAGCTAACGTAATTTTCCTGGCGGGGTCTCAACGGCTGGCTTGTCCTAACTCCACTTTTTTGTTTCACGGTGTTCATTGGGATTTATCCGATGCCGTAGAGCTTTGGAGACCGCAGTTAATGGAAATAACCAGTTCACTGCAGGCTGCGGAAAATAAGATGAGAGACATTATTGTAAACAGATCGAATTTAAGCAAGGAGGATGTTGACGCATTCTTTGCCGAAGGTGCAACGAAAGACGCAGCGTTTGCGCTGTCCAAAGGAATCATCAATGCTATTGAAGATATCAACATCCCTCAGGGAGCCCATATTTTTCAGACTTAAGTTTATTTTAGCCTTCGGAGCCCGGGTTATGCACGGCATCATAGGCAGCAGGCAGTGGAACCCGCCGGGTGCACTTCTCCGGGCTCCAGGCAAAGATCAATCCACAAGCCTCATGCTGGCCCCTTTTGTCTACTTTTCTGCCCAAGTGTCCCCAATCACAACCCCCACTTCATCCGGGACCTTACCGGGGTAAGCTTTCCCTGCCTCAATCATGGTCTGCTTGAGAATCGCAGGCGCGCTATTTGCCAACCTAACAGGAACTTCCAGGATGATTTCGTCAATCTTTGCGCCAATACCCTCCAGTCTTTGTGGGAGCAGGCCTGGTGCCTTCTTTATGATGTCTGCGGCTGTCCCTTGGACGGGTGAGTTGCAGAGTGAGTCCCGAAACTGTCAAAAACCAGTCTCATTGCTGACCTGCTACTTGCAAGTTCGATTGCTAAATCGTATAGTTTTGAGAGCTTTGGGGATGTTCAAGAAGTTTTTCCGAGCAGCATCCAATCCCATAATGCGGTTCGGCAACTGTTGACAGCCAAGTTGATGTATTATTTAGAATCAAACCTCACCTCTATGAACCGGGAGGGAACATGAACAGAGCTGAGATCATCGATTTTCTGGATATTGACCGTATCGTCCATGCCTGGCAATCGAATTTTACCCTTAGCATTTCCCCCGAATCAATAATGGTGGCCTTCTTTTCCTGGGCGATACACCTTGCCAATTTACCCGGAAAAAGGGCAGAACTCCTGAAGGAATATTTCACCAAAATATCCAAGTATTTCGAATACACTTCCCACACGGCGATGGGCCGCGAATATCCTTGTTGCTTCGAGCCATTGTATCAGGACGTTCGTTTCAGTAGCGCCGAGTGGGAAAAATGGCCTTTCAATATCATTTCTCAGGGGTTTCTCATGATGGAGAGCTGCTGGCGGAGCGCGACCACTCACGTGCACGGTCTTGAATGCCATCATGAAAACGTGGTCTCCTTCACGACGCGCCAGTTGCTCGATGTGTTTGCGCCTTCCAATTTCATTCTGACAAATCCGGAGGTATTGAAAATAACCCGTGAGCAGTGGGGCGCCAATTTGGTGCAGGGCTGGGTGAATTTTCTGGAGGACACCAAACGGGTGCTGAACCGGGAAAAACCGTCCGGCGCTGAAGCTTTTCGCGTTGGCGTAAACGTTGGCGTCACGCCGGGCAAGGTGGTTTTCCGCAACGGTTTGATGGAGTTGATTCAGTACAGTCCCATAACGGAGCAGGTTTACGCGGAACCCTTGCTCATAGTACCTGCCTGGATAATGAAGTACTACATACTTGATCTGTCCCCTCATAATTCTCTTGTCAGATACCTGGTGGAAAAAGGATACACGGTTTTTATGATTTCGTGGAAAAACCCGGGAGCGGAAGACCGCGATATTTCAATGGACGGCTACCGCACGCAGGGGGTTATGGCTGCGCTTGATGCTATCTCCACCATAATCCCGGAGAGCAGGATTCACACTTTGGGATATTGCCTCGGCGGAAATATTCTCACGATAACGGCAGCCGCAATGGCCAGGGATGATGATACTCGGATCGGCAGTTTGACCTTGCTGGCGACCCAGAGCGACTTTACGGAAGCCGGCGAACTGATGCTCTTTATCGACGAGAGCCAAGTGTCTTATCTGGAAGACAGCATGTGGGAGAAAGGATATCTGGATACCAGGCAGATGGCCGGGGCCTTTCAGTTGCTGCGCTCCAACGACCTTATATGGTCTCAGTTCATTAATGCCTATTTGAAGGGGGAGGAGCGCCTCTCGATGTCGGACCTCATGGCATGGAACGCTGATACTACCCGCATGCCATATCGGATGCACAGTGAGTTTCTGAGGTCCTTGTTCCTTGATAACGATCTTGCCGAGGGACGCTACCATGTGGGCGATCGTCCCGTTTTTCTCAGCGACATTAAGGCCCCGGTTTTCCTGGTGGCAACGCTTCGAGATCATGTGGCCCCTTGGCGCTCAGTCTACAAGTTCCTTTTCTTTAACAATGCGGAAGAGATAACTTTTATCCTTTGCAGCGGCGGCCACAACGCCGGCATAATCAGTGAACCCGGGCTTCCCAAACGGTCCTTTCGCGTATCTACCCGCAAGGCTGACGAGAAACACATTGACGCCGATTCCTGGCTCGAAAAGACCCCCGAGCAAAGCGGCTCCTGGTGGGTCCCCTTCGAGCGTTGGTTGGCTGAGCACTCATCTTCGCTTGTTGCCCCGCCTTCCATAGGTGCCCCCGAAAAAGGGCTTCCACCGCTGAGCGATGCGCCCGGTACCTATGTGTTCCAGGAATAGACGCTGACACCCGGCCATGGAAGCAGGCCGCGGGAAGCAGATTGTTCCTTTGTCTATGTTGAATATCTGATTGCTTACATTATGTTTGAGGCGGTCCTGCTCCCGGAGGGTTGGGGCCGGGATGGTCTACAATGCCGGAAGATGTCATGTGCACGTTGCGAAAGCTTTTCCTCCGGTTCGTTACTATCGCGACATTTTAGCCTAAGGTCTTATTATATAGCCGCTGACCGCAGTCCTGAAATTGAGACACTTTATCCCTTCCGGAGGTGGATAATCTTGGATATCCCAAATCTCGGAACAGATCGAAAAAGAGACCTCTTTGAGGTCCTCGTCTTCCTTTTTTTTATTGTGCCTTCAATGATAATCTCCTTTTTTACTCTAGGTGGCGGAAACCCACACTTTCCGATTATGTCGTGCTCGCTCATTCTAAATGACCTCGCCTATATAAGCCTGATCGCCTTTTTTCTTTGGCGAAACGGCGAACCCTTCACAAACATTGGGTGGAAATTCGATGGAATGAAAAAAGAAGCCGCCCTGGGCGTCGGGTTATTCCTGCCTCTGATGGTCTGCGTGTCGTTGATCGAAAAAGGTTTCCAACACATTGGATTGTCGTCCCATATGAACCGTTTGCCTGAATTTCTGGCCTTCAATGGTCCTGGGGAAATCCTGCTGCTCTGCATCCTGATAATAGTAGTAGCGATAGCAGAGGAGACGATTTTTCGGGGCTACCTTATGCTTCGCTTTAGCCGCCTCACAGGCAGCCTCATAGCTTCAGTCATAATCTCATCGGTTTTGTTTTCCCTGGGACATGGCTATGAGGGATTCGCTACTATGGTAACCATCTGCATCTCAGGCATGATTGTGGCCCTGATTTATGTCTGGAGAAAAAGTTTGGTCGCGCCCATGGTGATCCATCTGCTCATCGATTTATACCCGCTCGTTTTGATGCCCCTGGCCGGAGTCCGATGAGACTCAATTGTCCATCATGAATTACCTCATCTAAAGGATAAGGCTTTTTTCGTATGACCCGGGCATGGATATAGCGGAGCCCCTTCCTGGACGGCCGTCGGAAGCAGCCGATGTAATAAACCGGGCTAGGCCCTTATGAAAAGCCGCTTTCGCCACATGATCCATGCGATTAGATACATAAACAGGAGGGTCATGAGCGCGTAGAGCAAAGAAGCGGTTGCCGATTCTGCAATAGGGGTGCAGAAGCTATTGAACAGGTAAGATTGGCAGTCTATCTCTTGCGCCAGGGCCATGGGCATATTCAAGGTCCTGAGTGTTGTATCGAAGACTTCCGATAGCACGTATACGGTGATAGGATTCAGTCCGAGTATAATGAATGGTTTAGCCCATAGTGAAAAATTTGCGACATCGATCGACCAGTAAAAGAATGCCAGGCAAACAAGAGCCACCCCCGCCATGAATATGCTGAAGGTGCTTGTCCATATGCTCTTGTTTATCGGCAGCCAGCGATCCAGTATATAACCAGCGGCGAGCAGAACCAAACCGGCGCATACCATGCCGGCAACTTTCCTGCGCTCGGGCGAAGAAGACCTGAGCCATTGTCCCGTCAGCACTCCGAAAAGAGTGGTGGCGATTGCGGGAATTGTGCTCACTATCCCCTCCGGATCCCATTGCCCATCATAATATGACCACATGTGCCCACCCAGAAAAAGCGAATCGACCCAGGCGGCAAAATTTTTCCCCGGCTCAAGCACCCCGGCGCCGATCCCCGGCACTGGGATGAACCGCATCATCAGCCAGTATGAGGCAAGCAAGCCGGCAAGCCATAAGATGCGGCCTCTCAGACCGGCTTTCAGGACAATCAGTGACGCGAAAAAATAGCAGAGGGCAATTCTTTGCAGAACTCCGGGTATGCGGATTGCCCACAGGTGAAATGTCGGAAAGATATTCATAAAAAGCCCAAGCGCGAACAGAATAATGGTTCGTCTCAGGAGCCGGACGATAAACGCCGAATTCGGTATGCCTTTTTCTAATTGCTTTGCGATTGAAAAGACGAGCGAAACTCCAACTATGAAAAGAAAGGATGGAAAGACCGTGTCGGCAAAAGTCCATCCATTCCAAACCACATGACTCAGATGTGAGTAGACTGTCCCAGCGTCCCCGGGGCTGTTCACGAGTATCATCAAAGCGAGTGTCAAGCCGCGAAAGGCGTCCAGCGAAGTCAGGCGTCCTTTTGGGGCAGCGGGACCGGAATCGGTGGCGGGGTGGGCCTGGCGATTCAGGCATTTCTCAGCCGGCGACGAAAAGCACCCCTGCTGTTCCGGTTTCTCATTTGCAAGAGGCTGCTGCTGGGTAGGCACGGTGGTACTCAATGAAACGATCCTCACCGGGTAAATCAAAACCGCATAAAGCGGTACTAAGCTTAATCTATATCAGGTCGACACACATCGAAAGGGTCAAGCCCTCCATAAACTCCGTCATCAGGCGGTTCGTAAAAACAGAGGCCATGCTGCGTCAGTTCCTCCGGCCCGTTACTGCCGCATGATTTTCGCCTGAGACCGGCCGGCAGGAGGAGGTAACAAGGCCGTCATCTGCCGGGCATGGTGGTTTGCCGGATCGCCTGCAGCGGGAATCATGAGTTTGGGTAAGCCAATGCCGCGAGGTGATGATTTCCGTCGGAATCAAAGGACAGCATCCTATTGTGAAAATGCTTCAAATCCGCGCGGTGGGCGATGCTTACAACGGATGTGTTCGGGAGAAGCTTCCCGATCATGGAGTATAAGTAGTCCTGCGTGGCATCGTCCAGGGCGGAAGTCGCCTCATCGAGGTAAAGCCATGCCGGTTTGTAGAGCAAGGCTCGGGCAAAGGCAAGGCGCTGCTGCTCTCCCGGGGACATGACCTGTTCCCAATGGGCGGATTCATCCATGCGCCTGACGAAGTTTCCTAGGCGGCAGAGCACCAAAATTTTTTCAATCTCAGAGTCACAAAAAGTTCCCGGTTTTTCCGGATAAGAGACAGTATCGCGCAGTGTGCCGATCGGCAGATAAGGCTTCTGGGGAAGAGAAAGCTGACTTGCGCTCTGATCAACGCCGATCGTACCGGAACCAAACGGCCAAATGCCTGCAATTGCTCGAAAGAGCGTGCTTTTCCCCACTCCCGACGGTCCCCTGACCAATAACCTCTCGCCGGGAGAAACTGTCAAGGTAAGGTTATTGATCAAAACACGTCCATCCGGGAGCCCGAGATTCAGGTTATCGATCGAAAGTCCCGGGCTCTCCTCTGAATTGACCTGTAGGCCGGCCAGTTCGTCCTGTCTCGGCTCGGTCTCACAGATAGCTTCATGAAAGCCGGTCAGACGATCGACACTTGCTTTCCATTCTGCGAACGGCCGGTAATTATCGATGAACCAGCTCAGGGCACTTTGAACATTGGCAAAAGCCGAAGCAATCTGCATCAGCCCTCCCAGTTGAATTGCACCGGAAAAAAAGCGGGGTGAGGCTACCAGGATGGGGAAAATAATCGCGACCTGGGAATAGCTTGCAGTAAACCAGGTCAGCCGTTTCTGACACTTCATGATCCCCCACCAGTTCTTGAGGATTTGCACGAAGCGCGAGTTGAGATTTTCCTGCTCCGAGGCTTCGCCCTTGTAGAGGGCGATCCCTTCGGCGTTTTCCCGAACCCGCACGAGACCGAAACGGAAGTCGGCTTCATAGCGCTGCTGCTTGACATTGAGAGTTATGAGCGCCTTCCCGATCCAGTGAGTCAAGTAGCTGCCAAAAAAAGCGTAGGTGAGGGCAACCCAGACCATGTATGCCGGGATGATTATGTCGTGCCCGCGGAGCGTAAAACTGAGATCTCCCGAAAGCACCCACAGTATGCCGATAAAAGATGCAAGGGTTACTACGGAACTGAGCAGTCCCAGGGACAGAGTCAGCGCTCCGCTGGTGAAGAGACGGATATCTTCCGCAATACGCTGGTCGGGGTTATCGGTCCCGTTGCGCTGGACCTCCATGCGGTAGTAAACCTGGTGCGTCATCCACCGCTCCAGGTATCGCGATGTAAGCCATCGCCGCCACTTCATCTCCAGCATCTGGTTGAGGTAGAGCCGGTAGACCGATACGGCAATGTAGATGAACGCCAGCACGCTAAAGCGCAGCAACTGCGTTTTGAAGGACCCGTAATCCTTGTTTTGGATTGAATCGTAGAACACGCGGTTCCACTGGTTGAAGAGAACTGTCACGTAGACCAGTCCGAGATTGAGCGAGATAATAAAGGCCAGAAGTCCGCGACCGACCCACTTCTCTTCGCTCCACCAGTATGGCCCCAGGATCTTCCAGAGTGAACGGTAGGAAAGTTTGTTGCAGGTGCCGGGATTTTGTTCGTTCATCGTCCCTTCGCTTTCATTGGAGAAGCAGACTCCAAAGTTGGCATGGTCTCAGATTAAGCAGCCGAGAGACGGCTGGATTTGTTCAATGCCTGCATAATATCCGGCAAGACCTTAACCCGGGAATCGCCCGGGTATCATGAGTTCAGTCCCATGTGTGCGATCGGCTTGCCCGGAAGCGATTTGCATAAAACCAGGACTCTGGGGCTGCGTACCATACGTTATTTGATATGGAATCAGTGTGGTTTTCGGTCGGAGAGACGGGCACAACGCCAACCCGAATGCAGTCCTCATTGTGATTAGTAAAAATTCCTGATCAACTGGTATTGTATCGTTGTAAAATGAGATTTACAAGTTAAGGGCTGGTTGCGAGAAAAAACGGAGACTGGTTGTTCGCCTGATTCCGTCCGGCATGAGAGTCGGAGAGGTGGCCCAAAAACGCAACGGTTGACTCAACCCTCATCAGGAACAAGCCCTCGTGATACCTTCATCCAGAACACTCCGCTCCAATCAATTCTATTCAGCGGTTCTGCAATTTTATTTGCTGCCCTGTAGTCGTCGACGGCTTTTCGGCAGGCTGCAATGTCGTTATAATCATCGATTATCGCATAGCCTCCGATGGAAAGTTTTGGGTACAAATTCACCAACGCATCCATAGTTGACTCATACATATCGCCGTCAAGGCGCATCACCGCCAGCTTTTCGATAGGAGCAACCGGAAGCGTGTCTCTAAACCAGCCTTTGAGAAATTTAACCTGATCGTCCAGCAGATTATACCGCAGGAAGTTTATCCGGACTTCCTCAATTGTTACGGCAAGTTGTTTGAACATGTGGAACCTGGAGCCGGCATCTTCGGGATATTGAGTCGCGTTGGGCGGCGGTAATCCTTCGAACGAGTCCGCGACCCATACGTTTCGGTCTTTGACTCCCCAAGCCTTCAGGATGGCGCGCATGAAAATGGTTGCTCCCCCGCGCCATACTCCTGTCTCTATCAGATCTCCTTCTATGTTTCTGGCTAAAACGTCTTCTACGCACATCTGAATATTTTGAAGCCGCTTCAATCCGATCATGGTGTGTGCCACGGTTGGCCAGTCCAAACCCTCAAAACGGCGGCCTATTTGAAAGTCGGATGCGTCATATCCAGGTACGTAACCAGGGTCGCAGTAAATGATGTTTGTAAGGCATCGCTTCATCAGATCCAGAAAAAGAAACCGGGTATCGTTCATGACCACTCGCTTTGCGATAGCAGTAAATTTTTCTTCGCTGCTGCTTATATCGTATTAAATGACTGATTTCCACCCCGAGCGCTACTCTGTTGCGCCAATGGGCGAGTGTTGAGGTGGCGTTTACGGATTCGGGCGTTGGGGGGGCAGCTACCCTTAAGTATTGAGAGGACTCCATGCCCCCTTTTTGTTCTCCCATGGCGGGTTGAATATGTCGTATTCAGTCCGGGCGAATGCCGGCACTAGTGAAGGAACGCTGCAGGGCAAACGGAACATTGCTCCCAACACATAGCACAGCGCGGTTACTTCAGCTAATCTTTCGGGCAAACCCCTGTCCGGGTTCAATTTGCCGGAATCGGCATCGCCCCTGATATCGGCGTGACCGGCGACCCGTCAAAAACACGCCGCTATATTGAGTATTATCTTACACTCCCTGTTAACCCTGGGCGGCGGCGATAAACAGCCTCAACATATCCGAGGTCCCACTGTAGGTCGCTGTAATTATGGCATCCCTGTACAGACGCTCGACTTTAGCTCCCTTAGCGTACCCGATACCACCATGGATCTGCACTGCGCGGTTTGTTTGACGGGAAGCCGTTTCAGCGGCAAACAACTTTGCCATGGCAGCCTGACTGCTGTAAGGCAGCCCCTGATCGTAACACCAGGCGGCATGATAGGTCAAAAGCCTTGCTGCCTGCACTTCGGTCGCCATGTTGCCAATCATTATCTGGACCGCCTCGAACGCTCCGATGGGTTTTCCGAACTGGATTCTTGTTTTGGAGTATTTTATAGATTCGTCGAGTGCAGCCTGCGCAATGCCCAGGGCCTGCGCGGCAATGCCCATCCGAGCGCCGTCAAGTGTCCTCAAGAAGATCTCGACCCCCTGCCCCTGGCCACCCAGCAGATTTTCTACAGGAATCCGGCAGTCCTGCAGGGACACTTCAGCCGTAACCGAGCCTCTTGTCCCAATCTTTTTCAGGTATCTTCCGATCTGGAAACCGGGAGTCGCAACCGGAACGATAAACGCGCTGACACCCTCCGTTCCCTTGGATGCATCCGTCATGGCAAAAACAATGATCAAGCCGGCAACGGCAGCATTTGAAATGAATAGATTGCTTCCGTTCAGCACCCATTCATTCCCATCCAGGGCCGCTGTCGTACTCCCGGCCGCATCGGTTTCGCCCCCTGGATCGGTCAAGGCAAGGGAGCCAAGTATCTCACCTTTGCACAGTGAGGTAAGGTATTTTTTCTTTTGCCCTTCCGTGCCGAACTTAAACAGCGGAAACCCTGCCATGGATGTGTGACACTCCACGGTAAAACCGGTCGTAGTGCATGCCCGGGAAAGCTCTTCGATCACTATGATATAGCTCAGATAATCGGCCCCTGCCCCGCCGTATTCCACGGGATACGGGATACCCATCAGGTCCAGTTCGGCGAGTTTTTTAATTGTTTCGGCCGGGAAGCTCGGTTCATCGTCGACTCCGTCCGCAATCGGACAAACATACCTGTCACAGAATTCAATTACACTTTGTCGAATTAATTGATGCTCTTCAGTCAGATTAAAATCCATCTATGAGGTTCCTTTCCGTTCAACAATGCTTGCCCGCAACCAATTGCCCGAATACATGCTCCGTGCACCAGCGGGACGGCAGAAGCTCCCGGAAAAATCCGCCCGCCCTGTCGCGTGGCTTAGGAGGTTACTTTTTATTCTTTTCCGGCTCGGGACTCTACTATTTTATACCTGCGATTTCCAGGCATAATCTGCTATCTGATCGACAAGCGTCAAAGCTCGTTCAACCGGTTCGGCTCCGTCAGGGCAGCCGCCGCATGCCCGCGAACATCTTCATGAGCACTGCCACAGCAAGAGGGCCGGAACAATTTCTGCCGCCATTTCAATTAGGCTCTTTGCCATTCCGAGGTCCCTTAGTTGATGTTTTATGCCGAAGGAAAGATGTGCTATGAAAGCAGAAGCTGAACTATCGACTTGCCCCGGCCATTATAGATAGGTCCCGAAAGGATGCAATGTGAATCAGAGGCCTTCGAGGAGTTCACAGATGAAAATACCGATAGTCGAGATGATGGCCGATTGCCGGGCTAAAGGACACAATCCGGTGAAATCCTATGCAGATTGCCACCCCCTGCCCGCCTCTTATATGTCTGAATATTCCGTGCTTGGGCTTGTTGTCGATAAGTTGGATCAGGCCATCCGGACACTGAGCGGGAATGGACTCCATGTCACCAGGGAGGTGTTTGGCGCTGAGATCGATATAGGCAATTCCGCGCGGATCTCTGAAATAGTCGAAATGCTTTTAAGAGCCGGTATCTACTGTTCGATAAGTGACGTGATCGATTCAGTATACCAGGGCTGATGAAGGCGATCCCAGCCAGGATGGCTGAAGACGGCATCGACCAGAGTAGATATCAAAATTCGAAGTAAAGCACCCGATTATGAGATAACTTCGAGGCTATGGTTAATCAGAAACAGGCATACCTTTATGCTCTATCGGCAGTCTTATTGTGGTCCACCGTGGCATCGGCGTTCAAACTGGCCTTGCGGTACCTGGATAACGTTGAACTTCTTGTTTTTTCCGAGGCTTTTTCAGTTGTAATTTTGGCAGTTGTCCTCATTTCCAGCCGGGGATTCGGGCAGGTCTTCCAGTGCACGCTGAAAGAGTATCTTCGCTCATTTTTGCTCGGCATCCTAAACCCGTTCTTATATTACCTGATCCTTTTCAGGGCCTATGAGCTTCTTCCGGCCCAGGAGGCTCAACCGCTAAACTACACTTGGGGCATTACTATTGCGCTGCTCTCTGTTCCTCTCCTGGGACAGAGGATCGGCGCTGCGGATTTTGCAGGCCTGCTTCTGAGCTATTGCGGCGTTCTTATCATTTCTACTCGAGGCGAGCTGCTGAGTTTTCAAATTCCGGAGCCTACAGGGGTTGCGTTGGCTCTTTGCAGCACTTTGGTCTGGGCGCTCTACTGGATCTTCAGCACCAAGGACTCCAGGTCACCTGTTCTGTGCCTCTTTATGAGCTTTGCTTTCAGCCTGCCCCCGACCATCCTCTATTATCTATTTTTCCATCCGATACGCATGCCCGAGTTTCGTGGAATCCTCGGTGCCGCCTATGTCGGCACATTCGAGATGAGCATAACCTATGTGATGTGGCTCTTGGCTTTAAGGCGTTCTGAAAACACGGCCAAGGTCGCAGGCTTGATTTTCGCCTCTCCGTTTATTTCCTTGATGCTCATACATTTTTTCGTGGGAGAGCCGATACGGGGATCGACAATAGCTGGGCTTGTTTTTGTGGTCGCAGGTCTTCTCGTCCAAAATTACCGATGCAGACCGAGATTTTGAAATCAGCAATGCTCCCGGGGAGCAGGACGAATACAGGTAAGTTTGTCCGCATCAGGACTTTCCGCCGAGATAAACCGACTGGATCCCTGGATTTGAGAGCGGGGCGCCCGCCGAATCTTCCAAAACGATTCTTCCGTGTTCCATGACATTGCCTCGATTTGCCAGTTTCAGGGCTACCGTGATGGGGTTCCAAAGGGTTCAAAGTACCCTTCCCTCAGGCAATAACAATGGAGCGAGTCTAATCACGCCGGCCTTGGATTTGATTTCACGGATTGCAAGCACATTTGAGCGCCAGAGGTCGAGTTATGGTTATGCATAACTTACCGGGACGAGCGAAGTGTCTGGAATGTGGAAGCGAGAATTTGTTTGAAATCCAAGTGGTCGCTCACTATCGTGGTCTCATGGACAATGAAATTACTGGGAGTCGCGATGGTTAAGATTTTTGAGAAAAGGTACTCGGAGTGCGGTGAGGAGTTTCTGGTGTTTAAGAAATGATAGGTGTTATGAAGAAATAATCTTTATGTGAAGATACTTTCTTGGTATTTCAGATCTTCTGCTCGCCAATAACTATTCGATAATTTCGAGAATGGCCCGTTTGCGTATCTTCGTTGAAGTGGCACTCAAAATTGTACGCATCGCATCAACGTTACGCCCCTGCTTTCCGATCACTTTTCCAAGATCTGCCTTGGCTACCCTCAGCTCGATAATCGAGGTCATGCCGCCCTCAATCTCAGAAACTTTCACCCTCTCGGGATTATCCACTAAAGCTTTTGCCATAGTCTCAATTAGTTCCTTCAGCATTATTTCCCCCTGAACGATACTCCGGTTGAAATGAATTCAGCTTCCGCTCGTCTTGTCTGGCGCATTTGCGAATCAAGATACCATCAGTGTATAGTCTGTTTCTCCCCCATTGAGTAAGGAATTCTCCCAATTCTGGCAGGCAGAAACGGGAACAGTCGTTAGAACTGGACCTTCATATCTGTTTTAGTAAATGGAAAATACATTCAAGAACTATTTTCAAACTGAGAATTCTGCTAGTCTGCGAACCTCAGGATCGTCCATCCTCCTTCAGTTTTGATTTTGGACGATTTAGTGGACTCTCTCCGGAAGGCCAGGATCTTCTCCTGGCTTTCTCCTTTTTTGCCCCCTGTTTATCGCCTCACGGTGTCCCTCAATGCCGTCCTATCCTTATTGCAAAGCGTACCCATCGAAATCATGAAACAAGAATTCCTCTGCTTGGTTGCATGGGAGTTGCAGAGGTATGTTGCATGCGAAAGAGCGGTTGAGATGGTTCAAAGAGAGAAAAGCAAAAGTAATCCTCGTCTCTATGATGAGTGATCCGGCAAGCCATCACGGTCTAAGAGGCCTATTCGCCGGATTCAAAGTTCTCCAAAAACTGAGATATTTGAACTCCTAAATAGATGCACTGAACCCCCTCGAAACAGGCCTCGGCATCTTTTTTCTCCAGGTGAGTTGTCAATTCGTGTTTTCCTTTAGCCAACTTGACGATCCAAGCGTCTTTGCCGGGGTCAAGGCTTAATGACAGTGAAAGACCATGCTTTACGATTTCGGGGTACATTTTACTAAGTCTGGAATGCAACATTTCCGGATTCACATTCATGGTTGGTTTCCTTCCTTTTTGACAAGATAAGACATCGTTGCATATTCCGCTTGAAGACGGCCACTGATTCCGGCGGTATCCGTCCGTCGTCGAAAGATTCGACATCAACTCTTTAATGGAGACCGTGATCAATCGTTGCTGATGTTGTTAAAAAAGTAACCAAAGAGAGGCTCGTTGCGCTTGCATAGTGGAGAGCAAACAATGAAAGGGCGGGTATCAAACTGTCCGCCTCTCCATTTTCTCGTGACGAGACGGTGTTTTGTGGGCAAACCGTCTCAGACGGGATGGATCGGATAGTATTGTTAAAGGACCGGGCAATGTCCCCAAGACCTATCTGGCTTGACGTAGCATCAAAATGTGAAAAGAGGCGGAAACCGCGCCGGACTTTATCCGGGGTTCCCATTGCGTTCGTTGCTCCTAAGTTGATTCCAGCGCGGCAGTGGCAAAAATAGTTATCATCAGATAACCGGTCAATAAGATGAGTTGCTCTTGCGAGCAGTTCCTCGGCCGGCTTGAGTTGTCAGAGCCGCTGATGCTTCCTCCCTACATATATAAATACAAAAACAATTTGATCCACCACGTACTTTCAGTCCGGCTAAGCGAAACTCAGATCGTCATCGACACCAACGTCATTCAGCAAAAGGAGGGCCGGCCTCTTCGGACGTAGAAACTGCAACGAAGGCCAGAACGTGAGCTTGTTTTAGCCACAATTGGGCATCAAGGTAGTTCAATTTCTCAGAAATATCGAAATCGGCCCCGTTTTGTCTGGACCGGCAGATTTAATAGACTACGTGACATGCCGTTTTTGCATCAGGCACCTCCATGCTCTGGGTGCATTGGGGCGATTAGATCCGAAATTGCTGGATATAAGTGAAAGAACCTCAAAATAGGGCTCCACTGCCAATATTATATCTCCGGCAGTCCGTTGTGGCGGGCCAGGACCCTTACGATCCTCATCAGCGTTACCAACGAGTGTCAACCACAGGCCCGCTTCCTCTAAATGCACAGCGACATTTTGGGCAAACCTTTTTCGGTCATTTTCAGAACTGAATGAATGAAAACAGCCTCTGTCAAATGCGAAGCCAAAAGGAGCACCTTCAATTTTGTTGTTAAGGAAATCAGCAAGCATGAAATCGCATTCAACGTTGGCCTTAGAGGCTTTTTCTTTTGCCTTCACTAGAGCAATGTCCGAAGTATCAGTACCGGTAACCTCAAAACCGTTCTGCGCAAGCCATATGGAATTGTCTCCGGTTCCACAGCCAATATCCAAGGCTTTGCAACTCAAAATAGGTTTTTGGGTCACAACTTCGACAAGATTGAAATCCGGCTTGCCGATGTCCCAGGGAGTGTCCCCTGATTTGTATCTTTCTCTGAAACGATCCTCGATTGTCATCTTATCACCCCTTATAGAAATAATAGCATAAACTTAGCAGAAAATATCTAGCACTTTCCCATCGATTGAGTTCAAGAAGATACCGTTGCATCATATTTTCATGATCCTGATTTTGTAAATTCTCTTGAGGTCGCAACAGTCGGCAACACGTCGGAAAACATAGAAAACTGGGTACGGACCACACAGTCTACTTCTTCGCCCATGTCCCCTTAATTGTAACTTCCACCTCAACCGCTACTTTACAGAGATAAGCGTTAGCCCTTGCTTTTTTGATAAGCAATCATGAAGGAAGAAAGTAGTATGGACGATATTCACGGCAAAGTGGCTCTGGTTCGCGAGACGGGACAGCGGGGCATCCTGGTTCAAGCGGATGTTTCGAAGTCTTCTGAAACGGCAAAAATGATCCACAGTGTTGAGCGCGAACTCGGACAAGTCCAGATCCTTGTGAACAATGCCGGGATTGTCATTAAAAAACCTCTACGAAATCACGGAACAGGACTGGGACAGGATGCTTGCGGTAAACCTTAAGTCGGCCTTCCTTATCACTCAGGCAGTTTTTCAGGGAATGCGCGAGCTGCGCTGGGGAAGGATCATCAATATCTCCTCCGTTGCAGCCCAGACTGGTGGGATTACCGCACCGCCCTACGTCGCGTCGAAGGCCTGGTTGTGGGGACTTGCACTCTTATGCCGTTCGGTTGATAAAGGATGGCATTACGGTCAATACTGTTGCTCCAGCGTTGATCGAAACCGATATGGTCCGGGAACTCGAGGCAAGACCCGACCTCATTCCCGCAGCTAATGACCCAAGAGTCCATCGGAGCCTGATCATTTTGGGTTTCCTTTGCCCCTGCGCCCGGAGTATCACTTGACCAGCGCCACTTCCATACGCCGGCCCGGAGCGCCTGCCCTTATCGTAGGCAGCGTACCACGATTGTCAATTAAGAGATCCAGGATACGATGAATCTTTCTCAAGGTATGGCCTTCGCTATTTGTCCAGAAGAAGAAAGAAACCTGACTAGACATCTTCCTTCGCTGATATGACGCTTCCTCCTTACATATATAAATACAAGAACCAAAATGGTTTGCACGCTGTCAACCTTAATTGCTCACCTCAGCTTCAACAGACAAATTCAATTGTGTTTTCAGGACATTTCAATGGCAATATGACGGTGAATACTGCCCCGCCTGAAGGAGAGTTCGCGACCGAGATACTTCCGCCATGCTGCTGAATTATCCCGTAGGCGACGGAAAGCCCAAGTCCTGTACCTTCTCCGGGGCCCTTGGTTGTAAAAAAAGGATCGAATATCTTACTCATGATTTCAGCCGGAATTCCCGGACCAGTGTCTGCAAATTCCAGAGTGATCTCATCGTAGGCTGGATCGAACCGGCTGGTTATCGTTATCTTGCCTCTACCCTTCATGGCCGTTCCTGCATTGAGGATGAAATTGATGAAGACCTGCTGAAGCTGGCCGGGATCGCCTCTCATCGGCGGGAGATGCGGCTGGAGGTCTGTCACGAACTCGATATTGTGAAAGACTGCCTGATGATTCAACAATTCCATGGAACGTTCAATTACGGTGTTCATGTCGTAATCTAATCTATGACCCACCGACTGCCTGCCGAAGTCCAGCAGGCGTGCGACAATTTCCTTGCACCGCATGCTCTGATTGATTATTTCCTGAAGGTCCTCACCCCATTGCGAATCCTGCGCGGCCAAATCCTTCATGAGTATGTCGGCAAATATCAGGATGCCTGAAAGAGGGTTGTTGATTTCGTGAGCTATACCCGCAGCCAGATTTCCGATTGACACAATCTTTTCGGCCTGCATCAACTGCATCCGGGCCTCCTCCAACTCTCTGCGCAGCCGCATGCGTTCCCTGAGGTCGGAAAATATACCTACAGTCGCTATCTCACGGCCGTTCTTCTCTATGATTGCAGAAGATAAACTTACGGGTACCTCTTCACCATCTTTTCTGACCAGAGTTATTCGAGTGGAGGTGAGTTTGCCGTGCGGGCCATACTCGCCGCTGCGCATTCGCCGCATATTCTCCTTTGCGAGTTCGGGACCGGTAATCCTATACAGAGAACCTGGAATGCCTATCACTTCACCAGCGCTGTACCCAAGAATCCGCTCGGCCGAATCATTGTAAACCAGAATGTTGCCTTCAAGATCGGCTACCACGATGCCATCGGCCGAACTCATGATGATACTATTAAGAAAACTGTTGGCGCTGAACAACTCCCGTTCAATTTGAATATGCTGGGTCAGGTCCTGGAAATACATACACGTTATGTGGCCCTTGCCAAACCTTGCGACAGCTATGCATGTTTCAAATACGCAGTCTACCTCACGGAAGCTTGCTGCAGGCCGAAACGTGCTGCAAAAACGTACCTCCTGGTAATGCTCCTCATCAACCTTTCGGGCCAGATCGCGCGTGATGCTCAGCAACTGGAGTGGAAGGAGTCCGACGATATATTTTCCCACCGGATCACCTTTAGAATGGCCTAGTATTTCCGCCATTTTTGAATTTGCATATATTATCCGGTCGTTTTCATCAACCATCAGGATACCCTCCTGGGTAATTTCCACGAGCATCCTGATTTTCTGTTCGGCTTCAACAAGCGGAGTTATGTCCCTGAGAGCCTTGAATCCACCTGTGACCCTGTTTTCCGAATCCGTAATCATGGAACAGTGTCCCGCAACAGGGATTTCTCTTCCCTCACGATCATGAATTACGCGCCGTACTCCGGCGACAGGTGTCCGCTTTTCCATTGCCAGCTTCAACAAGCACTTATTCGTATGGCAGTGCGAACTTCGAAGCAGCTCGGAGCACCGCATACGGTTGACCACCTCACTGCTGCGATATCCCGTGAGTTTCTCAAGGTGTTCGTTCATGTAGGTGATCGTCAAGTTCGTATCGACAGTGAAGAACGGCATCGGGAAATGGTCGATGACGCTGGTAAATATATGATGATCCAGTACCCTCTCTTTGAGCCCCATGGCAACCGAAGGGTCAGAACGCAGTATGAACACACATCCCGTGGGCTTGCCCAAGCTGTCGTTTGCCAACTGAGCGGATAGCAGGTAAGGGACCCAGTCGCCCTCGTAATTCCTGACATCCACTTGAAACTTATCAAGGGTCCCTCGCTTGAGACATTCCTCGAGCAAAGATAACTGTTCATTTTGCGCACTACGCAAAATATCGGAGCAGATTAGGGGGCTTCCATCGGTTGGTTTACAGCCTGTAACACTTTGTGCAGAGTCATTGAGAAAAAGGAGATTGGACTGCATATCCGTAACCATGACCAGGTCGGGTAAACGGCTGAAGCAGGCTCGGAAAAATTCCAAATCCGGCAGGCCGGTCCTGTTTTCGGTCAAGACACGCTGGTCTGTTGAGGCAGTTGCAGTGGGTTGGGAGCCCATCTTCTAGCCCTCTGGTTTGGATTGCCGCTCAGGTTATCGGAGGCCGTCTTCCCTTGAGCGAGGAAACAAGGAAGAGAACAAGGAACAGGACAAAAAGAACCTGGGCAATCCGTGCTGAGGTGCCGGCAATCCCGGCAAAGCCAAAGATACCGGCAATGATAGCTATCACAAGAAACATCGATGCCCATGAAATAACCATTGGATATTCTCCTTTCATCTCTTATCTGGCGGGTTGGATCTGAAAACAAACTCATGTGCTACATAACACTATTTATTTCAACAGCTTAACGAAAAAACAATACTCTCTGATCGATAGTCAATCAAGGCACATATGACGCTAAATAAGATGCTATCGGAGGCAATTCTCACCAATTACCCAGCCTGTAAAGATTTGCTCTGGAGAGTTTCGAGAGAAATCGAGTCGGGCTAATCCTCTCTATGCTGCAGGCTCTTGCAGTCAATCTATACGACCATAACCGGACAACCAGCCTTCTCTATAAGCTCGTTGACAGGAGCCCCAAAAAATGTCCTCACCCATTCAGGCCTGTGAGATAGAGTAGTTACTATCAGGGACGGTTTCTCCCGCTCGACCAGATCGAGGCAAACGGCGGCAAATCGACCTATCTGGACGATTGCCTTCATTTCAATACCCTCCAACCGGGCCTTTTCGGCAACGATTTGAAGATCTCCGCGTCCCTCTTTTTCATGCAGCTTCAGCAGATCGGCCTCGCACATTTCTTTTAATAAGTCAGGAGAAAGTCCGTGCTCAACTCCGATGAAATATCGAGCCAAATTGACGTCTACGACAAAAACCACGAGCAATTTCTTAACGTTTTTTGCTTTTTCAATTGCAGTATCGACGGCTTTCTCGGACTTTCTAAACGTGGAGAGAGCCAGCATCACAGAGCCTTCCATCATTTCAGCCATCTTTACCTCCTCCGTGGATGGTGAGTCTTCACGGTGGAATTTTAACCTATATCTGAGCAACCGCTGAACGGGAGCGGGTTTGAGACCCATGCCCGCTCCTAGCGGGATCTCGCCGTTTCCAGCCGGTAGAACTTACCCAACCAAAGTTGGCTCCTTCCTCAGTCCTGACACCGCCAGGGGTAGGTGGGTGGCCTCCGGGGGTGGCTGTTTTGAGATTTCTTTGCCCTTTCGGCTTTAGCCCCCAGCCCGGTTTTGTTCTGGCACAATCTGTTGACACGGAATAATGCATCAAGTCGTTCACCAGTGACTATTCGATGATTTCGAGAATGACGCGTCTGCGTGTCTTCATTGCGGCAACGTTCAAAATTGTACGCATCGCATCGGCGTTACGCCCCTGCTTTCCGATCACGTTTCCAAAATCTGCCTTGGCTACCCGCAGCTCGAAAATCGAGCTCATCTCGCCCTCAATCTCAGAGACTTTCACCCGCCCGGGATGGTCCGCCAAAGCCCTCGCCATGGTCGCAATTAGTTCCTTCAGCATCATTTCCCCTTGAATAGTATGCTGCACGTCCGGTTGAAAGGCATTCAGCTTCCGCTCAGGATTGTCTGACGCATTTGCGAATCGAGATTCCGTGGTTGTATGATCTGTTTCGAGCCCCTTTTGAGTAGGGAATTTTTCGGATGGCAATGTTCTTCTTTAAAGCCAGGCCCCGTTCAGCCTCCACTGCTGGCGGTTGAAAAAACATGCACCGTATGTGCTGATGCATGCCATGCCAAGGTGATAAAAGGAGCTTCGGCAACTGCAAGAGGAACGAGATGGTGAAAGAGAGAACCAGTCGAGAGAGGCGATGTAATCGCAATGGCTGTCGGGCTCACGGGAAAGGCATCCTGACTCTAATACCTGTATTTTGAGTATAGAGGACCCTTAAACGGAAAACTATCGTCTCCAAGGTGATTTTGCAAAGGAATGGGGTCTATCGGGCCGTGAGCTGTTCGCATGGACGCGCGTCCTTGCGCAGGCTTTGCTATCCTACTTCCACGATTCCGAGTTCTATCGCGAATTGAATGAGCTGTGAGAGATTTTCTATCTCCAGCTTATTCATGATGTTTACACGATGTGCTTTCACGGTGCTCATACTAATGCACAGGGTATCCGATATCTCTCTCGTGGACCTTCCTTCGGCCATCATCTGGAATACCTCCCTCTCTCGGCCGGAGAGTTTGGCATACAGGTTTTCATCCGAAGATTTCACCCGTTTCATCGAGATGTATTCCTCCACGACCTTGGGTGATATGGAAGGACTCAAGTAAGTATCGCCGTTAACCGCCGCCTCGATGGCCTTGATGATGTCGTCTCTGGTTCAGTTCTTGAGAAGATATCCCGAGGCGCCAAGGCTGAAGAGCTCACTGATGAACCAGTCGTTGGAGTGCATAGAAAGGATTGTAACCTTGGTATTGCGATTGAGCTTTTTGATCTGGCGCGTCGCCTCAATTCCATTCAAAATGGGCATGGCAATGTCCATGAGCACGACGTCCGGCTTTAACTCCTCCACCTTGCTTACAGCTTCCTTGCCGTTCCTGGCTTCTCCGATGACACAAAGGTTGCCGTCCCCGTCCAGGAGCTTAGCGAGCCCTTGCCTTACAATAGAATGATCGTCGGCCAGAAGGATAGTGATGGCCCTACCGTTCACGAGAATTCTCCTTCACGGCCGCATTATTACTGAACATACTGGAAAACTGCATATTAATGTTTGTTAGGGTCTGGACGATTCGGGAATACGGTACTACTAAGATCAAGAAAGAAGAACGATATCTAAAATCGGCGAGTTGCAAGCCTTCACGGCGCGAGACAAGGAAGATATTACAAGTCTCAGTTCATTCTTCTGCATGGCGCAGGTCATGCCGGCTGGTCGAGTTCCTTCCTGACAGCCGATCCCAGCCGAAGATATGAGAAAAAATATGGCTTAGCCATTGCCGCCACAGCGGCGTATCATACGGATTGAATACTACAGTTCTCCGTTTTATGCGGATCAATCAATGTCCGGGCCACCCGCGTGAGACTCGGCATCGCAGTGGGGATACAGCTACACGAGAGGAGAAGTCATCCGGGGTCGACCACTGTTTTACAAAAAGCCTGTTGAGGATCTGCAGGATAGCTCCGGTGAACAGAGGCATTTGAGCAGGATGCTTGGTCCGTGGAATCTGGTCACCCTGGGCATCGGGGGCATCATCGGGGCCGGAATTTTCGTTATTACCGGGCAGGCTGCGGCACAGTACGCAGGTCCCGCTATTTCCATCTCTTTCTTAATATCCGGAATCGCCTGCGGGTTTGCCGGCCTTTGCTACGCGGAACTTGCATCCCTTATCCCTGTCTCAGGCAGCGCCTACACGTATGCCTATGCGACTTTCGGAGAGCTGATTGCCTGGATCATCGGGTGGGACCTGGTCCTCGAATACCTGTTTGCTGCTTCGACCGTCGCAGGAGGCTGGTCCGGATATGTAGTAAGCTTCCTTTGCGAGATGGGAATAGTGGTTCCATCAATCCTGGCAGGAGCACCACTGAGACACACGACAGCCGAGGGTTGGCAATTGACGGGTGCAATCTTGAACCTTCCGGCCGTGCTCATCGTTTTGGCGCTCACGGTCCTCCTGGTGCTCGGTGTCAGGGGATCGGCACGTTTCAATAATGCAATCGTCCTGGTGAAGGTCACTGTGATCACGCTCTTCATCTGCTTTGGGGTGTTCTATATAAGAAGTGACAACTGGACGCCATTTATTCCAAAAAATACGGGGATATTCGGTCAGTATGGGTTTAGCGGGATTTTGCGGGGATCAGCAGTAGTGTTCTTTGCTTACCTCGGCTTTGATGCAGTAACCACAGCAGCACAGGAATGCCGAAATCCCCAAAAGGACATGCCAACAGGTGTACTCGGCTCCCTTATTTTTTGCACCGTGCTTTACGTCCTTGTAGCACTCGTGCTCACAGGGATGGTGAAATATGATTTATTGTGTGTTCCCGATCCCATTGCGTTTGGGGTCAATGCCGCAGGTCCGGATCTCCTGTGGCTGAAACCTCTAATAAATATAGGCGCCATTGCCGGTCTTAGCTCAGTGATTCTTGTCGTGCTCTTCGGACAATCGCGAATTCTATACACAATGGCGGCGGACGGTCTCCTGCCGGCACAACTGGCCGGAGTGCATCCCAAGTATAGGACCCCTCATATCACAACCATTCTGACAGGTCTTTTGGCAGCGGTCCTTGCGGCAACTTTTCCGATATCCGTCCTCTGCGAGATGGTTTCGGTCGGGACTCTATTCGCCTTTGTCGTCGTGTGCCTGGGAGTTCTTGTGCTGCGCCGCACCGATCCGGACCTCCCAAGGCCCTTCAAAGTCCCGGGAGGTCCCATTATACCGATTCTTGGCGCTTCCGTATCTCTGATCCAAATGGTCTTTCTCCCGATGGTAACCCTGCTTCGACTGGTAATATGGATGGTTATCGGCCTGGGAATTTACTTTGGAGTGAGAGCTTCCAGGCACTTCTTCCACTCTGACAAGTATCGAAGCCCATGACCAGCCCCAAAAAATATATTATCGTGGTGCGCCTTAATGTACTCCAGACCTTGACAAGCTTGTTTTCTAAATGGAACATACGATTCGAAGGACTGACATAAAACTCAAAACAGACTGCCTGGCCATTCCATGTCGGAAAAAAAGCACTTCATTTCTGAGCGCCTGAAACTTATCCAGCACTTTACCCTTATTCAAAATGCCCATGAGAAAAGAACGTGGATGGAAGGCTTAACCAAGCCCGACAAACCCTTTGTTGTTTCATTTCTGAACGCCCATGCATTTACTTTAGCGTGGAAAGACGAAACGTTCACCTCATGTCTTTTGGCCTCCGACTGCCTTTTCAGGGACGGCGTTGGAATCTCCGTCCTTCTTAGACTGCTTGGGTTGAAACCCGGGATCAACATGAATGGCTCGGACATGACGCCCGAGATCATCCGTGCCTTCAGAGGTAAGAACATCGTGCTGTACGGTACGCAAGAGCCTTGGCTCGGGAAGGCCGCCCGAGTCGTCGAAGACATGGGCGGAAAAGTCGTCCTGAAGATGGACGGGTTTCAACCTCCGGCCTCATATGCCGAAGCGCTGGCGAAAACCGATGCGGCGCTCGTCATTCTGGCCATGGGCATGCCCAAACAAGAAAACGTTTCGATCAGCCTGGCCAAAGGGTTCGTCCGGCCCATCGTGATAGTCAACGGTGGAGCGATCCTTGATTTCCTGGCCGGGCGTTACCCGCGCGCTCCTTTAATCTTGCGCCGTTTACGTCTCGAATGGCTCTTCCGCCTCATTCAGGAACCACACCGTTTGGCTCGACGCTATATTTTGGGAGGAGCGCTGTTTCTTCTTTATGCTTCTCGACTTGCCCTGACCGCACGGAAGAATACCACATGATCTGTGCTGCGAACTTCTAACTCAGGACACTACACATACCTGGATAAAAATATTTGGCCCGGGGTAACGGGCCGAAGTCTCCGCTGATTTTGCAGAGAAGAAAGGTGCGATACTGAGAAACGGAATATCTGTAGACAACCGACAGGTGACGTGGTTCAATAATTTCAGTCTGCAGAGGGGGCTTCTGCCTGGGCGAACAGCAAATCGTAGAGATCTCGCATTACCATTTTCGCCAATCAGGAGAGCCGGATCGTGTGCCGAATGTTAGAAGGCAGACGACCCTCAGAGGCGTGTCCGGCCCATGATCTGCAGGCATGTGGTCCGAAGGGAAAATAACGGGACCCTGCTGCCTCAAGATCTCGGTTCCAGCATCGATACTAATCATGGACAGATGGCAGGGCCTTATAAGAGGATGAGGCATCCTATGAAGACATGTGAGGAAATTCGGCGTCTCCAGCCTTTAAGAACGGGCGTGGGGATATGCTCTGACATTTGAGTATAAAATAGGTACCACGTGTTTCATCCTGAGAATCTTTCCCAGCGATCCATCCGAGTCCTGCATCTTCTCAATGGCGAGTTCTTCAGCGGCGTCGAGCAAGTGGTTGCGACGCTCGTCCGACATCACCGGGGCGTGGATCCGAAAGTGGTTTGTCTTTTCGACGGCGAAATGGCGAGAAGAATGCTAGGGGTTTTTCCTGTCGAGGTCCTCCCCATGCACAGCCGATTCGACATCCGTATAGTTCGCCTTCTGAGCCGGTACGTTCGTCACAATGGAATTGCACTTCTACATGCCCACAATATACGTGCCCATCTGGTGGCAGGAATTATCGGGGCAGTGACGGGTTTGCCGGTCGTTGTGACGATTCACAGTCCGTCAGCCCGGGATACCACCCGATCCTGGATGAATGCCTTCAACAACCGGGTTGAACGTTCGTTGGTGCCGTGGACCACGGCGTGGACCACCGTATCAGAGAAATTGGGAGAAGTGATGCAACGGTCCGGGGTCCCGTCAGCGAGGCTCGTGGTCATCCGGAACGCTATAGACGTAGAAAGATATAGTGGAGGCAACGGTGCACGTCTGCGTGCCCTCCTGGGATGCGGAGACCAGCACCTGCTCATCGGGACCGTTGCTCTCATCCGACCACGCAAAGGGATAGAGATTCTCTTACGGGCGGTTTCTTTGGCTGTCGCCGCCCTACCCGATATCCGTTGCCTCATTGTCGGAGATTCGGAGAACTCACGCTATATCCGCGAACTCTTGAAACTTCGTGACACTCTTAATCTCGCTGATCGGGTTTTTTTTGTGCCATTCAGCAAAGATATTCCCGACGTAATGGCCGCTCTCGATGTTTTTGTATTACCCTCGCTCTTTGGTGAGGGACTACCTATGGTGATTTTGGAGGCGATGGCAGCTTCAAAGCCGGTCGTTGCCACCGCGATCGATGGTATCTCCGAGGCGGTGTTGGACATGGTGACGGGCATCTTGATCCCCCCTGGAAAGCCCGAATCCCTCGCCAGAGCCCTGATTGAGCTCGCAACGAATCCCGAGCGCAGGAAAGCCATGGGCGTAGCAGCCCACCAACGTGCCATGACCCATTTCAGCGCAGCGCGGATGGCAACTGCATTCGAAAACCTTTATCAGGATATTCTTCAAAGCGCCTGAATCGGCGGATATTCCAAAAATCTCCACTGTTGGAAGTGGAGACGCACCGTGTGCGCATGGGAAGTGTTAAAGGGGTGGTCGAGCAATGGCTTAGAAGCTGGACAAATGCCGATTCATCTGTACACCGAATGCCGGCCCGATAGCTAAGGCTCGAAAGAACGGGTGGGCCTCGAATGGCTTTACCGAATGTCCCTGGAATCTCGTCGTCTGTGGTGAAAATATCCTCTGGAGGAAGGTACCTTCGTGGCTCGGGCAGCGCAAAAAGAGCGTGGTCGAAGCCGATTGACAAAAAGCGAAACCGTTTGCGGTCACACTGACCCAGAAAAGTGGAGACATAGCCAATTCAATCAGGCCCTGCCTCCAGCAGTTCTCTATAGAATGCCAGATAGTCATGGGCCTGCTTTGGGGCGCTATAGTTCTCTAAGACATGCTGCCTTGCCGCTCGCCCCATTGTCCGGCCTCGGTCCGGATCTCGCAAAAGCCCCATTATAGCTCGCGCCAGCGCCGCGCTGTTGGATGGGGGAACAAGCACTCCGGTTTCCCCGGAAGTGACGACTTCCCGGGTGCCGGCAATGGAGGTGGCGACGACGGCCAGTCCAGCGGCCATGGCTTCCAGTAAGGCGATGGACAGTCCTTCGCGAAGGGAAGGCAGGACAAACAGATTCGCCGCCGCCAGGAGAACATGCACGTCGGTGCGGCTGCCCAGGAAGTGGATGTTCTCGACGCAGCCGCTGAGCCGGGCCTGCTCTTTGAGCTGCTCTTCGTCTTCCCCATCTCCGGCGATCAGAAAATGCACGTCAGGATCGGCGCAGACCACTTCTCCGGCAGCTTCGATCAGGTACCGGTGGCCCTTTTCCTGAGAGAGCCGGCCTACAGTCAAAATGATCCTGACTTGATCATGCAGGGCAAGCTCTTTACAGAGTTTGGTCTTGCTCCCCGAAATTTGGCCGATTTCCAGGCTCGTTCCGTTAGGGATGGTAACGATTTTGTTCGTAGTAGAGCCGATTTGTTGCAGGATAGCCTGTCGCACAGCTTTCGATACGGCCACAAAACGATCAATTCTGGTGGCGGAGATCCGGTACAGAAAACGAAACAGCAGCCTCCTCACGGCGAGGGCCGGTCCGGGGCGAAGCGGGAGAAAGTCAACGCCGTGGATGGTCCAGACCGCCCGCCTTACGTGCCCGGACATACGCAGACCCAATGCCACAAAGTCCATCACGCCGGCAATATGAGTCTGAATCAGGGCCACACGGTTTTCTTTTACGAGGCGGGAGAGTTTGCACCAGATGCGGAACAGCTCAACGAAATAGACAGGGAAGAGTACAATCGTGCACCGTGGCCGGCGGATAATCTTCACCGGCACTCCTGCCTGCTCGATTATCGATCGCATGGGGCCGTCGGCCATAGCACAGACCAGCAACGGATACTCTTCGGTTGGCCAGTACTTCGCCAGGGTGGACACACACTGCTGAGCGCCTCCTACTTCCAGGTTGTCGATCAGATGCATTATACGGGGTCGTTTGCGATTGTGATTCATATTCATACCCAGCCGGTCCGATTCAACTGCCGCGGGCGCCTCCTGTTCCTGAACGGGAAAGCTGCGACCCACGCCGTACAGTCCACGGTGTCGCTCGTCGATGTTGCGAACGCTACCTTTTGACTTGCGGCATAGCTTGACTTGTTTGAGCTATTGCGCACAATTTCTCATAAGACAGTGTTCTTCGAGAAGGGATAAACCCTTTTCCCCGGAGAAACTTGTGGTTCCGGGCGGGCACTGCATGTTATACCGCCCCTTGCTATCTAGTCGCGTTGGTAAGTATATGGATATGAGAGTCCTCGACGGTTTGTCAACTCCATTCAAGACTTGCTTCATGCAGCCCTGCTGATCCTTCCGGTGGCGAATGTATTTAAAGGGTTTCTTTCTGACAATTTTGCTGGTGTTTTTGTTGCTGCCCGTCCTGGCGCGGACTCCTGCGGAGCAGATGGTCGCAACCGAGAAATCACATGCCGGGGACCCCGATGCTTCGCAGCGTTCGGATAGTTCCATGTTTGGGAAGAGAGGCTGCTATATCGGAGTCTATCCGGGTTGGGGGCCTAACGAAGATGAGGTGGATGCGCAAAAGCTGTATGACTTCCAGCGTCTTTCCGGAAAAGGAGTAACCGTTGTCCCGTTCTCCAGCTTTTGGGGGCAACTGGAAGTATCCGGCCGGCCGCTGATCGAGATAGACCGCTATGGGGCGATTCCGATGCTGAGACTCATGCCTTGGGGTAAGCCCTATTGGCAAGCCAAAAGTCAATCTATCTATTCGCTGCAGAAGATCATTGACGGCGATCATGATTGGTATCTCAACCATTGGGCTGCCGTGCTGAAAAATTACGGCAAACCGGTTCTCGTGACCTTCGCCCCGGAAATGAACGGCGACTGGTTCCCCTGGGCCGGGGTATTTCAAGGGGGCGGTGAAGCGAGACCTTCTGGAGATCAACAGAAGACTGACGGGCCGGAAAAATACGCAGCAGCCTTCCGCCACATTATTGATCTCTTCAGAAGCCGGGAAGTCAAGAACGTGCAATGGGTGTTCCAACCCAGCCACCGGTCTCACCCCAACGAGCCCTGGAACAGCATGAAATCCTACTACCCCGGAGATGACTACATCGACTGGATCGGGGTGAGTCTCTACGGGGTCCAATTTCAAGATGAGCCATGGGAGGGCTTCGTCAAGCTAATGGACGCCGCTTATGCCGACCTCGCCTCTATATCGACGAACAAACCGCTCATGCTGTCGGAATGGAGTGTGGGTGAATGGCCGGAAAAGGGAAGCAAGGCCGCTTGGTATGCAGAGGCTCTTTCCAGCCTTCAAATCAGGTATCCCCAAATCAAAATTGCCATAATTTGGCACGCGAAGTGGCAAAATAAAAATGGGACGTGGTCAAATCTTCGGATTGATTCCTCTCCCGAGGCCCTGCAAGCTTACCGGGAGGGCGTTAGATCTGATTACTTCATCGGAAGCATCAAGAAATAGGCACAATTCCGGTATCGGGGTTTTTTCCTTTAAGCCGATGTGTCCTCGACTCTCTTCGGGTCTTCTCATGAGCACATGCCAACCATAGATCTAAAAGAGAACAAGTTTCCCGTGGTTCACCTTACTGACACGATTTGACAGCCTCCAGGAAACATGCTAGTAGGAAAAACCTGTATTATCAGACGGACAGTACCTGTCTGGGCCCCGATTAGCCGGAGGCCGGCCCCAAAGGAGCAAGCGGTAACACAGGCGCCGGGGGACCCGGCAAGCTGCAAGGGCAGCATTGAAGACCATTAATATCCTGGGAGGTTATCCCCTTTAGGTGGTGCTTAACATCCGAACTTCAAAACGGCAGGCCGTTTGGAGCTCGGTTGCTCTTAGGCCCGAGGATAATTCATGATTAGCAGCGGAAGGCTCTCGAGTACTCTTTTCTCCTGCATTTCCGCCGTGCTGCTCTTGTCCCTATGCTGTTTTTCGTGCACTCCCCTGCCGGTAAGGACTCAGCCTCCTCAATCATCCGTTGAGGAACCCTGTGCTGTTACAGAAAAAGACGCAGTCCCCAAAAGCCATGATCTGAGTCAGGAGCAGCTTCCTGCCCGCCCCAACCCCGCCACCCCGGAGCCAATCGTCACGTCATACGTACCTGAGTATCGAATGGGCCCAGGTGACGTCATCGAACTGGTTTACCAGGTCCTTCATGAGAAGAGTTCCGAGGATTATCGCATCGAGATAGAGGATAGGATCAGCATCAATTTCCCGTACCATCCTCAGTTCACGACAACAGTGCTGGTTCGTCCGGACGGAAAGATCAGCGCACCGCTTCTGGGCGACATTGAAGCCGAATCACAGACGCCGGCGGAACTGGCGCAAACCCTCAACCGGAAATACCGGGGCATCCTGACCAACCCCAATGTCACCGTGGCTTTGGAAACATTCAATGTCAAACTGGAGGAGCTGAAAAGGACAATTACATCATACCAGATGGGGCAAAGCAGAGTGGCCACCATCACTCCTGACGGCAGGGTTTCCTGTCCCCTTATCGGCAATCTGCCGGCCGAAGGGCTGACGATCAGCCTGCTGGAGAAGGCCGTCAACGAGAAGTATTCAACGATCACCCATAACCTTCGGGCCACACTGATTATGAAGGAGATTCACAATCCCAAGTTCTACATCCTGGGAGAAGTGCGGAAACCCGGGGTTTATGAAATGCGGTCGCCCCTGAGCCTGCTGGATGCACTCACCATGGCCGAAGGATTTAAGAAGAGCGCGTCTTTGAAGGAAGTGATCGTTTTTCGTAACGAAGGCGCGGAAAAGCCCATGACTTTCAAGGTCGATTTGGCGGCCGTCCTGAAGCAGGGAGAGGTCGGCTTCAACCAAATGGTGAGGCCGGCGGACATCATTTACATACCCAAGACGCGCCTGGACGACCTCGATGATTTGCTTGAAAAGATCTTTACAAAAGGTTTCTACACCATTATCCCGGTCAATGCCTTCGCTTTGAGCCCCTCTCTCTAAGAAGGCTCCGCCAAAATGCAAATTCGGCCGGAACCACGAAAGCCCGATAAGTAAACACCGTAATCCTGCAGGCCGGAGGGCCCTTCCATGCGCACCATGTTGAGAGAATTCGCGTTCATCGTGTTTTACCGGTTTAAGCTCGTGAAGATCGTCTTACTGGTTTTTCTGGTCCTCTCGATTATTGCGGCCTTCCTGCTGCCGCCGGTGTACGAAGCGACGGCCCGGTTTTCCCTGACGATTCCCCGTTCTCTCGATCCCCTGAGAGAAGATCGCTCTTACGATTACAAAAGCAGAGTGAGCCTGATAATGCAGGATCAAAGGGAGCTGATCCTGTCCAATAGAGTGATGCGCAGAGTCGCCTCAGATTGTCTTCCATCCCTGAAACCCCAAGAGCTTGACAGATACACAGACAAGCTTAGAAAGAAAGTCGGGGTGACTCCCCCAAAAGGCGAGACCTTCGAAGGGTCCAATGTCTTCTATGTGACCTTCAAAGACAAAGACCCAAACCGGGCCGCCGAAGTCGGCCAGAGCATTGTTAAGAACTACCTCGAGGTCTACCAGGCGATTTATAAGAACAAAGCCGAGCGCTCCCGCGCCTTTTTCGAGCAGCAGACGCAAAGGCTTTACGAGGACGTACTCGCCAAGGAAAAGGAGCTTCGAGAGTACGAAACCACCAACGCCCTGACCCTGATTGATATCCTCAATCTGGAAGCAGGCCAGGCCAAGACCAACATTGAAGTGGGACCCAATGCCCTTCTCACAAGCTCCATGCGTAAATACCATGAAGTTCAGCAAGACCTGGCGGTGATCCAAGTCTCCATTGAAGCGCTCGAAATGGAGCTGCAGAAGGCCGGGATTCCGGTAGTCCCGGCTGAGATGGAAGCGGAGGGGCGCGCTATATCCATTTTCAAGAACAAGCTTGCCCAGTTGCAAATCGAGCTCAACGCGATGTCCCCTCAATATGGCAGCGGCTATATACCCATGGACCAAATGAAGCGGGAGTTGCGCCTCGACGTCGGGTCGCTGCGCAAAGAACTCGAGCGAACACGAGACGCCCGGAAGATCGCTGCGAAAGGAATAAGGGCACAACTGCAGGAAATCGAGCGGGTTATTGAAAGCCTCAAAGAACAAATCCGGTCAACGGCGCACGAGAAATCCGTGTACGATCATCTGAGACAGGAATATGCACTGGCGAAAGATGCTTATACACAAACTCGATCGCAGCTCGAACAGACTCGCCTGGCTACGGCTCTGAATGAGGAAGAACAATCCCTGACCCTGGTTGACGAACCCGTACCTCCTTATAAACCTTCCGGCCCCAACCGCCTTTTGATCGTCGCGCTGGGACTTTTGGGGGGTGTTTTATTCGGCATTGCCAGCGCACTGACTCTGGATTTTTTTGACCACACCGTCAGAATCCCTGAGGATATCACCACCCACCTGGAAGTGCCTTATCTGGGCTCTCTCACAAGCATGGAGTAGGCGGGATGGTGTTAGTTTTGTCTATCCTTATCATCCTGTCCTTTTCAACGATCCTGATCCTCCTATCGCTCAAAATGAGACCATCCCCAAATGCCGATTCAGGCGTCAGATTGACCACCCTCGTTCTGTGCATCTGGTTGATCGCCAGCGCGTTCTGGGGCTCTAAGTTCTTCGCAATTCGTTTTCCTGGTTTGATTGCTTTGAGCATCGACCGGTTCTTTTTTGCAGTGCTTGTCGCGGTGCTCCTGGTAGGAATTTACCGAGGCCGGGTCATCTTCAAGCCTTCTTTCGCCATCGAGCTATGGATGCTCCTCTTCTCGGTCGTGTGCATCGCCTCCATGGCAATTCACGGCTTCAACCCCTCCCGGCTGGACTTTACCTCACCGATCTTCGTCTTTGTTTCCGGATATCTCGCCCCATTTATCATCTTCTTGTATGCAAAAACCTACCTCAGCAGCGAACACGACCTGCATATGGTCTTTGTGACAGTATTTGGCATAGGGATCTATTTAGCCATCATCGCCTTTTTCGAGTTCTTCGACCTTCGTCAGCTTGTTTTTCCACGATACATCAACGATCCCAGCGTGTATCTCCATTTGGATCGGGCCAGAGGGCCATTCCTCAATGCGGCATTCAACGGACTGGCCATGGTGTTCGCGGGAGTCTGCGGACTGCATGCATTATCCCGCATGAAAGGCCCTGCGAGATGGATCCAGGCCGGGCTCCTTTGTTTGTTCTTTCCGGCCGTCTTTTTCACTCAAACCAGGTCCGTCTATCTTTGCTTTCTCATTGCCCTTGTTTCCTTTCTGTTCTTCTACCGGACGGCCTTTCCCAAATGGAAAACGTTCGCTTTGCCCGTGGCCCTCGCAATCTTTCTTCTGGCAGCCGGTCTTCCAAGACTGTTGTCGGAGGAGCGTAAAGCAGGGGGGGTCTACCAGATCGGCGAAATTCAAGTCAGGATGGCGCTCATCCAAATGTCGGCCCTCATGATCAAAGACCATCCATTCCTGGGAGTCGGGTTTAACCAATTCGTTCCGGCGGCCGAAGAAGATTATCGGGGAAGGGTGCCAATTCCCTACACCAGTGAGCCACAAACGCAGCATCACCACATTATCGGCATGCTGGTGGAACTGGGCGTGCTGGGAACATCATTTTATGCCGTCATCTTGATCATGGTTCTGCGACGTTTTTATCAACTGGCCGATTGGGTACCGCAAAGCGGCTTCATGGGCGCCAACATGATTCTTTCCATCGCCATCATCTGGACCGTCTACCTGACGAATAACATGTTTATCGAGCCGACCTTTCAGATTTACACCAATGCGGTGCCATACCTGCTTGCGGGGTATTGTGACGGACTATACGGCAGATTGTCCATTGCCAATCCGAAAAGCTGACATAAGCCGGAGGAAAAGCCGATGCACCCCTGGATTATTCCGTTCGCCAAAGGAGATTTAGATTATAGTCATCCGGGGAATATCTTTTTTATTGCCTGATGCTACGGACAAACATGGGCCTTAAGACTTACATAATCTTGACGATCATATTTCTCCTTATGATGTTGAGTGTTTTCTTTTTTGATTTAATTTCGATGCTGAGAAGTATCTTCTGATCTCTGTTTTGGTATCTCTCGATGGGAGCATCTATTGGGGCTCAGACGCTCGAATGCAGGAAGCGGACAGTTACGACGGGGGACGCAGAGAGGGCCGAAAAGCAAGCGACCAGATGGCGCCTGAGACTGGGAGGTTCTTGTGCATGAGAAGGATGGAATCGATAATATGACGAAGCAGAATGCTGACCAATCGGGTCCTCTTCCGAGGGACGGGACGCGGCCTTCAGCCAACCAGGCCGACTTTGATGAACAGCCGGCGTTCCCGAAGAGCACTTCCATGGAGAAAATCTACAACGACTTGGGGAACATCTGGACCAGCATTGTCTTGTTGAGTCAGTCACCCCCCCGAACCATCCTGATCTGTTCTGCAACGCGCGGAGAAGGATGCACGGCAACTTCGTCGCATTTTTCTCTCTATCTTGCCCTGACTCACGGTTTGAGAGTCTTGTGCGTGAACACCGATGTCTTCTCAACCAGGGAATGCTTTCCGGTCCCAAAAGCCACGGAATATTTCGGACTGGCCGCTCACCTTGATGGTCGCCATCCGCTGCCATCCCTTATTCTGCCCACGGCCTACCCGAATCTCTTTGTCCTCCCGGCTGGCTCCGATAAGTCCGGACCTGGAGCACGAGACCTGGTCTTCACAAAAAGAACTTTAGAAGATCTTGTGAGCTATTGTAATGACCACTTTGATATCACCATTTTCAACGGCCAGCCCGTGACTTCCCACCCCAGTGTGATTGAGCTGGCGCGATTGGTGGATCAGGTGGTCCTCGTGTGTCGCTACGGTAATTCGCGGCGGGAAGTGAGCAGATTGGCGGTGGACCGCCTGAAGGAAAGCGGGGTGACGAGAATCGGCGCCATTCTGACCGATCGCCGCTATCCGATACCTGCGGGATTATACAGAATTCTCAAGTAATCCCGGAATTCAGAAACCTTGCCGCTGTTCCGAGGAAATGCTGAACGGAGGGGATCTTAGATTAACGTATATGAGGAATGCGACACTTCAACAGGTCGCTTCACGGTTAAACCGCCCAAGCGAAAGGCTCTGGTCATTAAAGTTTTGATCGATTATGTTCTCAGTGCTTCAATTCTCCTCATTATTTGGCCGCTCTTGCTCATCATAGCAGTTGCCATTAAACTTTCTTCTCCGGGGCCTGTTTTCTACGCACAGGAGCGCTGCGGTCTATATGGACGTCGATTCAAAATGTACAAGTTCCGCACCATGTTCCCTGGTGCCGACAATATGATCTCAGATGTAGCGGCGCTGAATGAAATGGACGGACCGGTCTTCAAGATGAAAAACGACCCCCGAATCATACCAGGGCTGGGAAGCTTCCTTAGACGAAAAAGCCTCGACGAACTGCCTCAACTCTTCAACGTGATGCGAGGCGAAATGAGCATGGTGGGCCCCCGGCCCCCTTTGCCGGAGGAGGTGCGATTGTACAAAACCTGGCAAATGCGGCGCCTTTTTATGAAGCCCGGTATCACGTGCATCTGGCAAATCCAACCGAATCGCAACGAGATCCCTTTTGAGCGTTGGATGGAATTGGACCTCGAATATATCGATCACTGGTCCATATCGCTCGACTTAACGCTACTGATCAAAACGATCCCTGCTGTCTTCCAAGAATGGGGAAGATAGGTCGCAATGAGTGAGCGCCGGGAGTCTTTTCGTCTTATCGGCAAAGCCAGCCTGATCATGATGGCCTTGACCCTGCTTGATAAGGTCTTCGCGCTGGCAAAGGAAATCGTCGTTGCCGACCGGTTTGGAATCTCACCGTCCCTGGACGTTTTCAACATCGCCTACGCCCTTCCCGCCCTGATCATCGCCCTTTGCACCACTTCCGTGGTCGCCGCTTTGGTGCCCGTATACATCAAATGGTCTCACGACCTTTCTGACGAAGACGCCGACGCCAGGGCCCTCTCGATGTTTTATCTGGCCGCCCTGGTATTTGCAGCGGTTGCTGCAGCCGGTTTTGTTCTCAGCCCCTGGTACTTTCAACTGATCGGGTATACTTTCTCGCCGGAACAGCGGGCTCTGGGAATCGGCCTGGAGAGGGTATTGATATTCCTTATTTTTGTTGAAGGATCGAGCACCATACTAACCGCCGTGATCCTTGCCCGAAAGAAATTCGTCAGCTTGCAGATCGCACCACTATTCGTAAACGCCGGCATGATAGGCTGGCTGCTTCTGTACCAGAAGCAATACGGCATCAATGCTCTTGTTTGGGGTTGCCTGGTCGGAACTTTGCTCAAGGGGCTTTACATGGCGCTGGTGCTCAGGCGTGGCGGCTTCAGGTTCATCGGTAAGGTTCAGTTGGAACGAGCGGAGCTGGGAGCTTTCGTCGGTTTGGCACTGCCGCTTCTCGGGAGTGAGTTTCTCTCCAATTCGAACATTTTTGTGGATCAGATAATGGCCACAAAACTTGCAGCCGGCTCCGTTTCTGCTCTGAGATACGCAACCCGGATCAATGATCTTTACATTCACATTATTATCATGACCTTCTCCCGGGCCATTTTCCCGTTCATCACTGAAAAGGCCATCCAAAAGGATGATGAGGGCATGCGATTTTTGTTCACTCGCAGTGTCACATTGTTGGGCCTTGTTACTTTCCCTGCCATCTGCGTGATTGCTATTTTTTCCCAAAACATCGTAGGCATTCTACTCCAGCGGGGTGCTTTCGACCCACATGCGACCAAGGTAACCGGCGAAATACTCTTCTATTACAGCCTGGGCCTCTTCTTCTACGCATACACCTTCGTGAACCATTCGTTTTTCACTGCGCTGCGCGATATCAAGCCACTGATTCAAATGGGATGCCTATCCATCGTGCTGAATGTAGTGTTCAATCTCATCTTTATGCATTTCCTGGGTGTTAAGGGGATTGCTCTGTCAACATCGGTGAGACAGGTGATTTTATTTTTTGTCTTTTTCCAAATGCTAAAACAGAAGCTTGGACTTGAAAGTTTCTCATCTGTCTTGGATGACTTTCGCAGCATTGTAATCGCGTCCGTCACGGCTCTGGTCTGTGGGTTGATTTCCGTTCATCTTATGGATTCCGCGGGATTCAACAGCCTTTTGAGTTTCCTGTTCACTTGTGCTTTGATGGCGTTTTGCTATGGATTGGTTTTGTGGGAGGTGCGAACAGCGGAGATCGAAGAGATCCTGCGCGACGCGGGGAAGATTCTGAAATCTTCAAATTAAGACACTACAAAACCTCCCGCTTTTAGGAGATTATTGCATATGGAGAGACGCTTTGCACTCAGCAGGTTCCTCAGTCCCATGAAGATCAACACCACTTTGCTGACACTGTGGTTTCTTGCTCTCGCCTCACAACCGGGGTTGGGTTCCAGTGTCCAGAAAGACGATCTGGTGACCGAATCTCACCCCTTCGTGCGCCGCTATCAGATCTCTCTCACCGGGACCATTTTCCATGGGCAATTCTCAGGAGTTAAAGCCATCCTGACCTTCCAGTCTCCTCCCCCGGAAAGTCCAAACCGCTATCGAATAATCATCGAAGGGGCTTCCTCCCACTCGTCCCCGGACTTCTGCCACTGGGATTCGGAAGATTGCAGCATGAGCGTCTTTTTGAACGAAATCAAATGCTCGTTTAAAAACTCGCTCAAAAGGCCGTCCACCTCATACTTTTTCCACCTCAGCCCTGGCCTTTTCAACAAGGAACTCTTTCCTGCCATCGAAGAGCAGCAAGGGACCAGGCCTACCGCCACACAAACCAGGCCGACATTCATTCAAGCTATAGCCGGAGAGCTTGTCTTGACGGTCCACAGCAACGAGGTAACGGGGACCTTATGGATGAGGGGATACGATACCGTGGAACATTCGCACGTAGTCTATCAAGCTCACTTTCAGGGTACCCGCGCCGCAGACGAAGGAATTCGCTGAGATAGCTTTGGAGCGAGCCAATCCTGGAAAGTGACTTTCCTTGGGTGCGAGCAGCGTCATGATTGGAGTTTTTTCCTACCCCTTATTTTCTTCTGGAGACATCTAACGTACTAAGGACTTATACGTAAATAACACCACATTTCCTGAATGCAATTATTGCCGCAGCAAGGTGGAGCAACGCTTCATATGATTCAGAGAGCTTCTCATACCTCACGAGCA